>Ga0209469_1001679_pt1 | contig 11622 bp, 12 predicted proteins | sample GraSoiAngelo_123_FD_185880 | JGI IMG/M metagenome (GOLD analysis project Ga0209469, IMG submission 185880) | Grasslands soil microbial communities from the Angelo Coastal Reserve, California, USA - 14_0927_02_40cm (SPAdes) (version 2) | ecosystem: Environmental > Terrestrial > Soil > Grasslands ... | reverse complement strand
GGCGGCGAAGCCCGCCGGGTGCAGAGACTCGACTGAGCGCCTAGAAACCATCCCTAGAAGACCCATCCCTAACCCCCACCCTCCCTCAGGGGATTCCTTGTGTGGGGCGGCAGAATACGAAGCACCTCGCAGGGTGGCAACCCAGGTTGTTAAGCGCTACTCGCGCTGGAAACCCTCCGGGGTGCGAAGTCCGAAGCCCAGGCTGCGGTCGAAAGCGATGTGCGCCGACCATGCCAGGCCGGCGGCGACCCACGCGTCGGCGTGCAGCACCAACGCGATCACGACCAGGACCGCCGGCGCCCAGAATCGGTGCACCGCGTTGTAGAACGGCACCACGCGTGGATCCAGCTGACCTCGCTGCAGTCCTCGATGAAACCCGAAGAGGAGCGTTACGTCCGGCGCAATCGCAAACACCGCGAGCTGCCACCAGCTCACATGCTGTGTGACCACCACCCAGATCCCGAGCCCTGCGGCGGCGAACCCAAGGAGCGCGTACGCGAGGCGCTTGGGCTTCATCGGACCGGCTCACGTGCGCCGCGGGCGATGAGGATGGCGAGAAGCACCGCCAGCACGGCGACGACGAACAGCGACGCCTGCACGCCCGAGGTCGCCGCGACCGTGCCTCCGATGATCGGTCCGAGGGCGAACCCGAGAGCGACCGAGCTCGCGTTCAATCCAAACACGGTGCTTTGAGCCTCAGATGGAGTCTCCAGTCCGATCATGCTGGCGGTAGCGGGGAGGACCACGCCGCTGAAGAGCCCGTTCAATGCCATCGCGATCACTATCATGGCCGCCCAAGGAGCAACGCCGAGAGCCGCCACCGCGGCAGCCACCAGTCCCGCGGCTATGGCCGCGGTCCGCACGTAACCGACCCTTCGGGTGACGCGCGTGTAGCCGACCGCCGCGGCGCTGCTCGCGAGTCCTGCCAGCCCGAATCCAAGCCCGCTCACCGCAGACACCCCGGTCGTGAGCAGCTCCAGCAGTCGCAGGACAACGAGCTGCTGCGTCGCCGCGTTGACTGTGCTGATCAAACCCTGCGAGCCGATCAGCACCGCGAGTGCTCGGTCGAGACCAGGTTTCTGATTGATCACCGCCAACGTGCTCAGCCTCCGTCCGGCGGTTCTAAGCAGCGGGCTCTCACGCACGATCAGGACCACCGGGATAATCGCGAGAAACAGCGCGACGCCGCCGCCCAGAAACACGAGCCGCAGCCCGAACAGGTCGCCGGCGAGGCCGCCCACCACCGGACCGATCGCGCCGCCCAGCGCGACCGCCGATGTCACCACGCCCAAAGCCCAACCGACGCGCGAGCGCGGCGTCTCGGCCGCGACCAGCGCTGTCGCGGCGGCGACCGTGCCGCTGGTGGCGCCCTGCAGGAAGCGGAGGACGATCAGCTCGGTCGGGTTCTGCACGAAGAAAATCAAACCGACCGTGATCGCGCCGCCCAACATCGATCGGAGCAGCATCGGCTTCCGGCCGAACCGATCGCCGAGGATGCCCCAGATCGGGCTCGCCACCGCCAACGCGAGCCCCGACGCGCTGGCCGAGGCAGCGGTCCACAGGTCGAGGTCGCGACCTGGATGCACGCCGAGGTCCTTGGACAGAAAGATGGAGAGGAAGGGAAACGCGAAGCTGAAACCGAAGATCGCCGTGAACTCGGCAAACCAAAGAGCAGCCAGGTTGCGCCGCCAGTTGACACCGCCCGAGTTGATCGGGGGCGTCGTCGCCCGCGGATCCGTGGACAGCTCAGCCGCCGAGCATTGCGACGATCCGGTCGGACGTGATGGGGAGATGGTCGACCACCGCGTCGGGATTGCGTTTTCTCAGCGCATCTTCGACGGCGTTCGAGATGGCCGCCGGCACCGGGATGGTCCCGCTCTCGCCGGCGCCCTTGAAGCCCTCCGAATTGGCGTCGGTCGGCGTCTCGATGTGGACCAGCATCGGTTCGGCGCCGACCTCGCCGGTGCTGACGATCGTGTAGTCGAGGAAGCTCGCAGTGCGAAAGCCGCCGTCAGGGTCATAGACCGCGGCCTCGAAGAGCGCGTAGCCGAGGCCGTGTGCGTAACCGCCGTGCATCTGGCCCTCCACGATCAGCTCGTTGATGGCCTTGCCGGTGTCATGCGCGATGACGTAGCGCAGAACCTCGACCTGGCCGGTCTCGGAGTCGACGGCGACCACCGCGGCGTGGCATCCGCTCGAATAGGTCAGCGGCCGCTGGGGATCAAAGGTCTCCAGGACCTCGAGGCCTTCCTCCGGCACCACCTCCGACACGCGCACGCTTTTGGAAGGCGCGCCGCGAACCGCGATCACGCCGTCTTCGATCACGAGGTCCGCGGCATCGGCTTCGAGCACGTCTCCCGCCCTTTCGAGCAGCCTCTTCCGCAGCGCGGTCGCGGCTTTGGCGGTCGCGTTGCCGACCTGGACGGCGCTCCTGCTGCCCGCGGTGAGCTCGGCGGGCGGCACTTGACTGGTGTCGGCGGCGGTGACCTGGATCTTCTCGAACGGCCAGCCCAGCCGATCGGCCGCCACCTGCGCGGCCATGGTCTGGTGACCCTGGCCCTGCGGCGTCGAACCGACATATAGGAACGCGTTGCCGTCCTTCTGGATCCGAATCCTCGCCGGCTCGCCGCGCCCAAACCCAGTCGATTCGACGCAGCACGCAATCCCGACCCCGACCAGGCGGCCATCGCCAGGGTCGGGCGGGCTGCCCAACTTCTCGACGGTCAGCTCCAGCAGCCGTGGATAGTCGCCGCTGTCGTAGACGAGCCCGCGCCGACCGGCGGGATAGCCGGTCGTAAATGGGATCTGCTCCGGCTGGATGAGGTTGCGACGGCGCAGCTCGGCGGGCTCAACGTCGAGCGCACGCGCGAGACGATCGATCACCCGCTCCACCGCGTAGTTGCCCAGGGGCCGGCCGCCGCCGCGGATGAAGCCGGTCGGCACCGTGTTGGTGTACACGAGCTGCGCCTCGACCTCCATCGCGGGCAGCACGTAGGCCGAAAGCATGTGCGAGACGATGATGTCGGGCTGGCCGGCGCCGGAGCCCGCGTAGGCGCCGAGGTCGTGAATCAACCGCCCGCGCAAGCCGCGCAGCTTGCCGCTCCGATCAGCCGCGATCTCGATCTCGATCACCGAGCCATGCCCCTGGGCCGTGGTCGCCCCGTCCTCGCTGCGTGACGCCACCCACTGAGCCGGCCGCTTGAGCCGCGATGCCACGACCGCGATCAGGACCTCTTCCGCGAACACCATGCCCTTGGCGCCGAATCCTCCGCCGACGTCCTCAGCGAGCACGCGAACTTTTTCTTCGTTCACCTCGAGCGCGCCCGCGATGGCTTCGCGGACCCCGAACACGTTCTGGGTCGAGACCCAGACCTCGAGGCCATCCGTTTCGGAGTCGGGCGCCGCCGTGACCGCCCGTGGTTCCATCGCCGCTCCCGCGACGCGTGCGGTGGTCAGGCGAATCTTGGCGGTCACGCTGTCGGCCTTGAATGCGCCCTTGATGTCGCCGTAGCTGGTCGTCTTGCGGCGTGCGATGTTGCTCTTGGTGTCGGCGTGCACCTTGGGGGCGCCTGAAGCCGTCGCCGAGATCACGTCGCCGACGCCTGGCAGCGGATCCATCTCGGCGATCACTGCCTCGGCCGCATCCTGCGCCTGGTACGCGCTCTCGGCGACGACAAGCGCGAACGTCTCGCCCACGTAATTGACCTGGTCCCGAGTCAAAATCGGGCGGCCGCGACTCTCCATGTCCTCCGGGCCCCAATCGCTCAACCCACCGGCGACCTCCGGGACATCGTCGGCGGTCCACACCGCGATCACGCCCGGCAGCGATTTCGCAGCGGATGTGTCGATGGCGCGGATGCGTGCGTGGGAAAGGCTCGATCGGCAGAAGGCGACGTGGACAAGACCATCGAGCTTGATGTCGCCCGCGAACCGCCCGCGGCCGGTGATCAGTCGCTCATCCTCGACGCGGCGCATGCGCCGGCCGATGTATGGAGCCACGCTCCTACAATAAGTCGTTCATTCCAGCCCATTGGGAAAGTGGGCGGCTAGCTCAGTTGGGAGAGCGCCAGCTTGACATGCTGGAGGTCGGGGGTTCGAAACCCTCGCCGCCCACCATCGGATTGATGGAACTGCGGGTCGGCTTCGGTGGCGTGGGCGTTGTCAAACCGCCAGTTCAAACGCTCGATCTGGCGAGCTCGTAGGGCTCTCTTAGAGGCTACCGTCGCGGGGCGTCGGGCCTAGAAGGCGGGTTGTTGTCCGCGCGGCGATTGAACAAACTGCGGCGGTACTCCTTGCGGCGTAGCTCCGTTCTACGCTCCTTGGCATCGACTGGGTCGGTACGCGCTACACTGACGCGACGCTCGGTGCCGGACCTCCGGTCGGCGTGGCGGCGATCCGCTCCTGACCGCCGCTCGGTCGTCCTGCGTTCCATCGTGCTGGGGATTATCTGCCCCCATCGGTGTCCACGCCATAGGCAACCTCGTCCCGAAGTGGCGAGGTGTCGCGCCTTCGCCAGCCTCTGCCTCAGGTCTCGCGGCGTCCCTTGGCTTGCTCACGATCAGGCTTCTATCACGCCGAGCCAATGTGACAAGTTGCGACAGATTGCAATGGTTGAGGCACGGTCCCCGAGACCTTCGCTCGCCGTCGGAAAGAGTTCCGTTACGCGGCCTGGCTGGTAGCCCGGGCGGGATTCGAACCCGCGATTCCCGGCTTGAAAGGCCGGTGTCCTAGTCCACTAGACGACCGGGCCAGCGACGCTAGCTACTCTAATTGCTGGCCCTGCCCGGAAGCCCCTACGGCCACCAAACTTTCAGCGCAATGCGGGCGTAGCACAATGGTAGTGCGCCAGCCTTCCAAGCTGGTTACGTGGGTTCGATTCCCATCGCCCGCTCCAACGATCCCATCTTCGGCGGTGCGGTCGAGGAACAAAAAAGGACCCGGCTCCTCGACGGGGCCGGGTCCTGAAACTTCGGTCGTTAGACCGCAGTCGGCGCAGGCATGAGACCGAGCTGCTGCATCTGGTCGAGCTGGTCGAAGTAGATGCGAGCCTCAGCGATCTTGTCGTTCTCTACGCGCAGGAGCTGGACACCGTAGCCGGACACTTTCTTGTGGGTCGGGGGGATGGCGCCGGTCGGGCTCTCAAGCGGGGCCGTGTGGGTGCCCTCCATGAGGACTTCCTGGACGACCCATGGACCGCTCGTGATCTCGCTGCGGACTTTCATCTTGCCGTCCGGGAATGCTTTCAGCCAGGTCATGGCGAAGGCGGTGGCGTCCTTGGCATTCGTGGCTTTGAAGCCGCCCGGCGCGTTGAACTTGATGTCATCCGCGTGAAGGGCATGCAGCGCACGCTCGTCGTGGGCGTTGAACGCGGCAACGAAACGGTCGGTCGTGTCTTTGACTTCAGGCATTGCGTCTCCTCCTTAGGAGAGTCCTCGAAGCGGAAGGGCCAAGAAGGCTACTGCCGTCGCCAAGGCGGGCAACCGCGAGGACCTCACCGCCCTCGCCTCAGTCCAATAACAATCGCGAGTATACCAGAAATGGTTGCGCTTGCGTGCTAATATTTTCGGATCGAACGCCCCCGCCTGCTATCCGTCGCAGAGGCAGCAACCGAGCTTGGAGCGTCGGAGGCCTATGTTCGCAGGCTGCTGCTGAGGCAGCGCCTATACGGAATCAAGGTCGGAGTCGTGTGGGCGATTCTCCCTAACGACCTCGAAGCCTTCAAGCGCATGCGTCGCGGTCCTGGCCGGCCGCGCAAGCTCGTGATCAGTGCCCCAAGGCAGGCGTCGGTCACGCGTGTGGCCCGCGAGCGCAAGCGCGCCGGCACGAATCGATTCCTCAGAAAGCGAAGAGGGTAACTGCAGAAGCGACACGGAGCCTGGCCCATCGCGGGCCGGGAGATAAGCGGGCCGCTCGGCGCTTCCGCCAATTTCAGCTCAAAGGTGCGACGGGCTGGGGAGCGGCCGCTCTCGCCACCATACACCTCGATTTGTCGGTGTGCGAGCCCAAATAAGTAGCCGGAATTAGGTAGCCAGGCTACGGGAAAATGATGCGCCGGCACAACCGTTAAGACCGGAGTAATGTTCTCAGTGGCCCCGAGGGACACGTTCAACGGAGTCGGAGATGGTCGCAAGACCGCCTTCGAAGCCGGAGAGGCGATCCGTTGGGGTCACTTTATTTTCCGGGCAACACCGGGCCGGTCGAATGCAGACGAAACGAGGGCGGCCGCTCGATGGCCGCCCTCGATCACGCGTCAGCTGTCTACGTTCTTGATCGAGCCGAAGAGCCCGTGCTGCTCGCCATCGATGCCGGCGGCGAAGAAAAGCGTGTCGGTGGCGCCGCCGTTGCCGCCGTTGCCGAAGCGCAGGCCCCACAGGCCTTCAATCTGGATCGGCGCGCTGCCTTCGCTCTTCAGCTGGCCGCGAAATCTTCCCGCCGTCGTGAATCCGTTGATGCGACCATCGCCGAAGTTCCCGACCAGGATGTCGTTGTGGAAGTTGCCAAAGCTGGCCGGCGCGAGGGCCAACCCCCACGGCGAGTTGAGAAATCCGCCTGACGCGAATCGCCGGACCAGGACCCCGCCCGTCGTGAAAATGTCCACGAATCCATTGCCCGGGCCGCTGACGTCATCGTGCTTGTCCTCGTCCTGCTTCGCATAGGTGACGTAGATGAGGCCGTCGATGTTCTGGATTCCGAATGGAGCAAAATCTCCCGGAAGCGAGCTGTCGGTGAACGTGCCGGCCAACGTCACCTGGTGAAACTGCGAATCGAAAACGTCGACCGTTCCGAATCGGAAGTTGCTCGCGTACAGGTAGTCGTGCGAGTTGAAGGATCCATTCGTCAGGCCTTTGTAAACCGCGCCTTCAGCAGAGTTGTCGACGGCGATGATGGCGCGGGTTCCGCCGCTCCATCCCAGCACTGTCCCGTCCTCGGTCGCAAACAGGAAGCGGCTCCGATTGGTCGACCCGACCGGGACTGGAAAGTCTGAGCTCGAGTTGTTGAAGACCGTCCCGGTGGGCGTCCCGGTGGGCCCGCCGCTGGCACCGTCTCCAGGCCCGGGGATCTGCACCACCAGGCCCTGCTTTTGCCCCGCGGTGTTGTAGAGCGTCGACAGGTGGGTGCCGTTGTCGGAGACCCAGATCGGGCTGGTTGGGCTCGATGACAGACCCCACGGGTTGACCAGGTCGGGGTCAACAAGCTTCGGCTTGAATCTTGGATCATCGCGGTCTGAAACCAGGTTGGTCTGGTGGAACGATCCCCGCGCGATGCCGGCCTGCGCCGGGACCGCCTGCAGCACGAGCGCGGAAACCGCCAGCAATACAAACACCACGCGGTGAAGAGACCGATGTCGGCCCATGGCTCTATCTCCCCCGAAACCCGACGAAACGGCGTCCTAACGGATTACGGGAGGCGGTTACACCTCAGGTGGTGGAGAGGAAGACGTTCTTCAATTCGGTGTAGTGGTCGAGCGCGTTCGGTCCCAGCTCGCGGCCGATGCCGGACTGCTTGAAGCCTCCGAACGGAGTCGTGACCCGAACCGAAGTGTTGGAGTTGATGGAGATCGTCCCGGTCTCCAGTCCACGCGCCACGCGCATGGCGCGGCCGGCGTTCGAGGTCCACACGGATCCAGACAATCCGTAAATCGTGTCGTTGGCGATCCGGATCGCCTCCGCCTCATCGCTGAACGGGATCACCGCGGCCACGGGCCCGAAGATCTCCTCGCGTGCAGCGCGGTCGCCGGGCGCGACCGGCGACAGCACAGTCGGCGGAAACCAGAACCCAGGACCGGTGGGCGCGCTGCCACGAATGGCAACCTTCGTCCCGTCCTCTACATATGTAGAGACCTTCGAGCGCTGGTCGGCGGAGATCAGGGGGCCCATCTCGGTCCTGTCGTCGAGAGGGTCGCCGACGCGGAGCGCCTGGATCGCCTTCTCCAGCGCCTGCATGAAGCGGTCGAGCGCCGAGCGCTCGACCAGGATGCGCGAGCGCGCGCAGCAGTCCTGGCCCGCGTTGCCGAACACCGCCAGCGGCGCCGAGGCGGCGGCTTTTTCGATGTCGGCGTCGGCGAAGACGATGTTGGCCGACTTGCCGCCGAGCTCGAGGGTGACGCGCTTGATCGATTCCGCCGCGAGAGCGCCGATGCGCTTGCCGACGTCGGTGGAACCGGTGAAGGCGATCTTCGCCACGTCGGGGTGCTGCACCAGCCGCTCGCCGACCGTGCGCCCGGCGCCGACGACCGCGTTCAGCACTCCTTCCGGAATGCCCGCGTCCAGCGCCAGTCGCTCGAGCTCGAGCGCGGTCAGAGGCGTCAGCCCCGCCGGCTTCAGGACGACGGTGTTGCCGGCCGCGAGCGCCGGGCCGAGCTTCCACGACGTGATGGCGATGGGGAAGTTCCAGGGCACGATCAGCGCCACCACCCCGAGCGGCTCGCGAAAGGTCATGTCGACTCCGCCCGCGACCGGGATCGTGCTGCCCAGCAGCCGCTCCGGAGCGCCCGCGTAGTAGTTGAAGACGTTGACCACCATGCCGACCTCGCCGCGGGCGTCGCTGATCGGCTTGCCGACGTTGCGCGCCTCGAGCTGGGCGAGCTTCTCGGCATCGGCCTCGACGGCGGCGGCGAATCGCCTCAGGAGCTGACCGCGGTCAAACGGCGTCACCGCCCGCCAGGCCGGGTAGGCGGCCTTGGCCCGGGCGACCGCGCGGTCGGCGTCATCGACGCTCGCCTCGGCGACCTCGGCGAGCACCTTCTCGGTGGCGGGCTCGATGACCTTCAAGTCGCCTCAACAATAGCCGCATCAAAACTCATAGCCAGTTCCAAGCTGGTTTTGAGGTTGGGTTCAGATGATGCGTCGCATGGATCGAACGCGCGTCATTCTCTTTGCGTCCGTCGTCGCCGCGGCGATGATCTTTGGTGGAGTCGTGGGCGCCACGGTGCTGGCGCGAACCACCCTCACCACGGCCAACGCCGCACTCGCCGCAACCTCGCCGTCTCCCAGCGCGGGCGTCAAGTCCAACGAGGACCCGACTCATGAGGCGGGGGAGAGCGCGGCCCAGGAAGCGGCCGAGAACAACGGCACGTTCCGACCGGGGGGTGCCGGCGCCGGCCGTCCGTGCGGTGGTCACTCCAATGAAGACGCCGCCCACGAGAAAGCCGAGACCGCAGCCCAGGAAGCGGCCGAGAACGCGGCCTGTCCGGCGCCTGCTGCGACTCCGGCTGCGACCACAGCATTCACGAGGTAGGGTCCACTTCGTCTGAGTAGGGCGCCGCCAAGGCGCCCTACTCGTGCGTTCACAAAATAGGTGAACTCTTCAGAACACGCGGGCACGTCCGGCATCGTGCACACGATTGTTAAGAAGGGGCGTGTTTTTCTTCTTGCGACCTCATTCTTCATCGCGTCAGCCGCGAGCGGCGTGCCTGCAACGATTCACGCGGACGATCCCCTCGATCCGACCGCGTCGACCTCGCCTGATGAACCGGCGCCGGATGCCAGCGCAGGCCCGAAGAACATCGTTCAGGTGGAAAACAAGCACGATGGCAGGCTCCGGGTAAAGGGCCACGTCCAGTTGGGTAAGGTTCCTGGTTCCGTCGTGAGCCCGGCCAATCTCGCCGCGGCCGTGAACACATGCCACAGCGGTTGCGACACGCTTGCGGTCGCGCTCCAGGTCAACCTGGTCAACCGCAATTTCACGGTGTTCACGCCACAGAACGCCGCCGTCGCCGTCAATGCGGGGTGCGATGGCTGCCATGTCGTCGCGTGGGCGCTGCAGTACAACATCGGGGTCGACGATCCCATCCACGTGCCATCCGACGTCAATCGGTTCGTCGGGCAGATGAAGGCGGAGATGGCGCACATCGATGCCTCCAGCACCTCACTGCGGCAAGCAGAAACAGAAATGCTGGGGGTCGTCGCGCAGTTCCAGGATCTGGCCGCCTATCTGACGACCATGCGCGACGAAAAAATCACACCGGCAAATCCGGCGCCGCCGCCGCAACCGGCGGCACCCGCCGCACAGCCCGCGAGCGCACCGAGCTCTCCGGCCGCAAGCCCTGAGCCAAACCCAACTCCCCAACCAAGCCCAACTCCTCCGAGTCCAAGCCCAGCCCCGGCCGCCAGCCCGAGCCCAGCCCCGGCCGCCAGCCCGAGCGCTGAGGCGACACCCCAGGCGAGCCCGTCGCCTCCCTAGTGTTGAGCCTGCGCGGCACTGCGCGGCAGGTGCAGATCCTGGAGCTGGCGGCGCAGGGCCAATCAGACAAGGAAATCGCGACTGCACTGGGCATTTCGGTGCACACGGTCAGGAGCCATCTGCAGCGGCTCTATCGAACCCACGGTCTGACCAATCGCGCTGAGGCCGTGGCGGCGTGGGCGAGCCAGGAATCGCCAACGGCTGCGGACGCGGGTTTCGAGGAGCGCCTGGCCGCCGCCGCGCAGATCGGCGCCTCAGCGCGGCTCGCGATCCAGACGATCGAAGCCATGACTCAGCTCGAGCTCGTCAACCGTGAACGAGCGTTTGTCGGCCTGACCGCGCTCGATTGGGATGCTCGCCTCGCCGAGGTCGCAACGCTCGGGGCGCGCCAGATGGCTCAACAGGGATATCTCTCGACCGTGATCGGCTCCATCGAGTCCACCGAAAGCCCGGAGATTCGCGCCGAGAACGTCGGCTACTGGTCCGGGATCAATGACATGCAGCTGCACTCGCTCTTCGTCGCCGACCCGAAACAGCGAGCCAACATCCTGGGTCCACATCGCGTGGTTGGCGCCGCGTGGGCGACCACCGAAGCCGGCATCGCATTCCTGAGCGTTGTGTTCGCTTGAAGTCATCACTTTTGATGCACAACAGTTCGGTAACCAATTGCAGCGCGCTTGATTTCGCGAATTGCGGATCTGCACATCGCCTCCTACCGTGGAAATTGCTCGCTGTGCATGTCACAGCAGCAAATCCAGAAGACAGGAGGTACGACATGTTGACGAAGGGCTTCACCCGCGAAGAGCTCGAGGAGAACGCAGTTGTTGAGCTGCCGGACCGCACCGAGATGTCTCTTATTAACGCCAACGTCGCCGCTCCGATCAACGCCGCAATCGCGCTCAACGTTCTTAGTGACAACTCAACAGCCACTGCGGTTGCAATGCAGAGCAACTACATCCCGCAGAGCATCTAGCGAATAGAACAAGGAGGTTATCGACCGAATGACACGCGAAATGATCGAGAAAGAGCTCGAGAGCGAAGTGATCGCCGAACTGCCTGACCGCGCCGAGATGTCGCTGATCAACGCGAACGTTGCGGCTCCGATCAACCTTGCGCTCGCGGCCAACGTGCTGTCGGACAACGCGACCGCGCAGGCACTGGCGGCGCAGAGCAACTACATCCCGCAGGGGATTTAAGTAGAAAGCCAATGGCAGTACGCTGACAACGAGGAGGGTGGCCGATCCGGCCACCCTTCCTCCGCGTCAACTGATCCCCCTCGGCTGGCGCCAGGCGTGGAGCTGATCGGCCGCTACGAAGGGAGCGGGCTGGAGAAGCCGATCTACCTGGCCCGACGCGCCGACGGGAAGGTCATCCAGATGTCGCAGCTCCTCTACGCGGTCGCGCTGAGGATTGACGGCGAGAGGACCCTCGAGGAAATCG
>Ga0209469_1001670_pt1 | contig 11668 bp, 7 predicted proteins | sample GraSoiAngelo_123_FD_185880 | JGI IMG/M metagenome (GOLD analysis project Ga0209469, IMG submission 185880) | Grasslands soil microbial communities from the Angelo Coastal Reserve, California, USA - 14_0927_02_40cm (SPAdes) (version 2) | ecosystem: Environmental > Terrestrial > Soil > Grasslands ... | reverse complement strand
CACCCCTCGGACGTCAGCGAGCGGCCGAATGCCCGGCGGCTGGCGCAGGCCACGGGCGCGATGGCGTTCCGGCATGTCTCCTTCGCCTACGACGGAAGCTCGAGGGTCCTGCACGACCTGTCGTTCGAGGTCGCGCCCGGGACTCGCGTGGGCATCACCGGCGCGACGGGCGCGGGCAAGACCACGCTGCTCAGCCTGCTCACGCGCTTCTACGACCCCAGCGAGGGCCAGATTCTGCTCGACGGCGTGGATCTGCGAGACTACCGGCTGGCCGACCTGCGCGACCAGTTCGCCATCGTCCTGCAGGACCCGGTGCTGTTCTCGGCGAGCGTCGGCGAGAACATCGCCTACGGGCGGCCCACCGCCAGCGACGAGGAAATCGTCGCGGCCGCAAAGGCCGCCGGCGCCCACGACTTCATCGTGCGCTCACGGCAGGGGTACGGGAGCCGGGTCGGTGAGCGCGGGATGCAGCTCTCGGGCGGAGAGCGCCAGCGCATCGCGCTCGCCCGCGCCTATCTGCGGAATGCTCCGATCCTCATTCTCGACGAGCCCACGAGCTCGCTCGATCTGCGCACCGAAGCCGTGATCCTGGAAGCGCTGGAGCGGCTGATGCGCGGCCGTACGGCCTTCCTGATCACTCACCGCGCAAGCGCGCTCACGACATGCGACACGCGGCTGCAACTGGAGCGGGGCCGCCTCGTGGAGGCGACGCCGTCGCTGCTACGTCGGGAAGGTTGAGCAGCCGAGCGCGCGCCGTCCTGCGCGGGGAGCTCGCGTGCCACCCCGCGGTCGCCGCGTGGCGAGAGCTCGTCCCTGACGCTCCTGATCCAGAGCGCATCGAGGTGCTGCGTCAGGGCAAGAAATCGACCACGTATCGTCTCGTCGAATCCACGCCGGGCGGCGCGTCGATCATCGCCCAGCGCGCGTGCATGGCGAAGGCGCTCATCGAGCGGACCGTCTACGAGGAGATCCTGCCGCACCTGCCCGTCACGTCGCCGCGCTACTATGGCTGCCGGGCGGAGGACCCGCACTTCGTGTGGCTGTTCCTCGAGGACATCGGCGACGAGCGCTACACGCCGACCGATCGGGCGCAGCAGGCGCTCGCCGGCCGCTGGGTGGGGCTGATGCATACGGCAGCAGAGCGTGTGCCGGCGGCGCGAGGCCTTCCAGACGGCGGGCCGTCCCGCTACCTGGACCACCTCCGGGCTGGTCTCCAGACCATTCGCGCGAATCTCGTCAACCCGGCGCTCACGGACGACGCAGCGATGCTTGGTCGGCTCGCGTCCGACCTCGACCGTCTCGAAGGCGCATGGGCCGCCCTCGAGCGCGCGTCCACCGGCCTGCCCGCGACGCTCGTGCACGGCGACCTCCGACGCAAGAACCTTTACATCCGCAATGGCGCGGGCCTGCCCTCGCTGTACGCCATCGACTGGGAGACGGCCGGGTGGGGCGTCCCCGCAGCCGACCTCGCCCGCATCGACCTGCCAACCTACTGGTCGGTCGTGCGGTCCGTCTGGCCCGACGTGCGGCTCGAGGACGTGCGGCGGCTCGGCGCCGTGGGGCGCATCTTCCTGGAGCTGATCGGGATTCGCTGGGTGAGCCCGCAGCTCGCCTACGAGTCGCCCCTCTATCTGAGCCGCCCGATGTCGTGGCTGCGGATCATGCACGGTCGCCTGAGCGACGCCGTCCGAGAGCTGGGAGCGGTGGCATGACGGATCTACGTGCAGCCCTGCAACGCGCGGTCAGCGACACGGCCGAGCCGGGCGCGGCCGAGCTGTACCACGCGCTCGCGGAAGCGCTCCTCGACTCCGCCGTCGAGAACGAGGGGCCCGCCGAGCTCGAGCGGGTGAAATCCCACGTCTATCGCGTGCGCATCGGATCGAACGGCCGGGCGCGCTCGGTCGTGCTCAAGCGCTTCGATCCCTGGCTCGCCCGACGCAACGAGCTCGTGGCACGGCGCTGGCTCCCGGCGATCGGCCTGGGCGAGCGCTGCGCGCGCCTCCTCGCCACGGCGGCCGACCGGCGGGGCGAGTGCGTGTGGCACGTCTACGAAGACCTGGGCGAGGGGGCGGTGGACGCCGTGCATCCGGACCCTGGCCGCGTGAGGGCTGTCGTGGACCTGATCGCCGAGCTCCACACCCGCGCCGCCGGGCACGCGCTGCTGCCCGAGTGCCGGCACTTCTGCGGCGACCTCGGGGCTCCGTTCTTCGCCGCGAACGTGCGCGACGCGATCGGCGTGCTCGAGGGCCTGGTCCCGCCCCGGGTGAAGCCGACGCCGGAGCAGCGCGCGCTGCGCTCCCGCCTGCTCGTCCGGCTGTGCCAGCTCCGCGACGAGCTGCCCGGGCGGGTGCAGAGGCTGGAGACGCTCGGCGGGCCCGAGACGCTGCTGCACGGAGACCTGTGGACCACGAACACCTTCGTCGCGACGACGGGCGACGGCCTCGTCGCGCGGCTCATCGACTGGGATCACGCGGCGGTCGGGCCGGCGAGTTACGATCTGTCGACGTTCCTCTACCGGTTCCCGAGACGCGAGCGCCCGTGGATCCTGGAGGCGTACCGGCGGCGCGCCGCCGGCGGAGGCAGGTTCCTGCCGCCCGATCCGGAGCTGAACCTCCTGTTCGAGACCGCGGAGTACGCTCGCTACGCGAATCGCGTCATCTGGCCCGCCGCGGCGATCCTCGAGCAGAACGCCGCGTGGGGCTGGGAGCAACTCACCGAGGTCGAACGCTGGTTCGACGCCCTGGAGCTGGCGCTCCCCGACTGATGGCCACGATCGTCGTCTCGCCCTTCGACGTCGCGAACTTCCCCGAAGGAGGCGGGCACTTCTGGGTGTACATGCAATACGTCCAGGGGCTCTCTCGGCTGGGGTGCGAGGTCTGGTGGCTCGAGGAGTTCCGCCGCGGCGTGGATCCCGACCGGGACTCGCGCGCGATGGCGACCTTCTTCGAGCGCATGGAGCGGTTCGGGCTGGCGGGCCGTGTCCTGCTCTACACGCCGAGCGACGGGGAGGACGGGCCGATCGAGTACGTGGGCGCGACGAGGCACGAAGCCGAGGCGGTGCTGCGGCGCGCGGACCTGGTGCTGAACTTCCATCACGCGATCGATCCGTGCTTGCTCGCCCGCGTGCGCCGCACCGCGTTCGTGGATATCGATCCGGGGCTGACCCAGCTCTGGATCAGCACCGGACAGCTCCGCGTCCCTCCCCACGATGTCTACTTCACCATCGGCGAGACCGTCGGGACCGCCGCCGCGCCGTTTCCCGACTGCGGGCTCGAGTGGGTGCACATCCACCCGCCGGTGTGCCTCGAGCTGTGGCCCTACGTCCACGACCCGCGCTGCCCGGCGTTCACCACCATCGCCGGATGGTGGTCCGGCAAGTGGGTCAAGGTGATCGAAGGCGGGAAAGAGGTCTGTTCCGACAACAACAAGCGGGTGTCCTTCCTCGAGTATGCGACGCTCCCCGAGATGACGAGCCAGCCACTCGAGCTCGCGCTCCTGCTCGCCGACGGCGACGTCGAGGACCGGCGCCTCCTCGAGCGCCACCGCTGGCGGGTGGCCGATGCCCGCGAGGTCGCGAGGAGCCCCGAGCGCTACCAGGCCTACATCCAGGGCTCGCGCGGCGAGTGGAGCTGCGCGAAGCCGTTCTTCGTCAGGCTACGAAACGCCTGGGTCAGCGATCGCACGATCTGCTATCTGGCGAGCGGGAAGCCCGTGGTCGTCCAGCATACCGGGCCGAGCGTTTACCTCCCCAATGGCGAGGGCATGTTCCGATTCTCGACGCTCGACGAAGCGGCGGCGGCCTTCGACGCCATCAACAGCGATTACGAGCGGCAGTGCCGCGCCGCCCGAGAGATCGCCGAGGCCTACTTCGACGCCCGGCAGGTCCTGACCCGGATGCTGAGCGCATCGCTGTCATGAAGAGGTTGCGCATCGGATTCCTGCTGCCCCGCACGTCCCTCCACAGCAGGAACTACATGTACCTCGTCATGCGAGCGCTCGCCGAGGCCGGCGCGGACGTCGACGCCGTCTACCCCGTGGACCGCCCCGTGGACGTGTCGCGCGTCCGCGTGGAGCACGACCTGTACGTCTTCCGGAAGACGAGCGGCCTCGCCGCGAGCCTGGCGGGAGCGCTCCACGAGCTGGGCGCCGCCGTGGTGAATCCGTATCCGGTCTCCACGGCGCTGCGCGACAAGATCGTCTCCTGCCGAATCCTGCAAGCGGCGGGCGTCCCTACGCCCGCCACCTACGTGGCTTCGCGCGCCGAGGAGCTGGCGCCGCTCCTGGACGGGGGACCGCTCGTTCTGAAGCCGCACCAGGGAAGCGGCGGCTACGGCGTCCGGATCGTGCGCCGCGCGGCCGACCTGGCGGAGGTGCCCTACGACCGCCACGTGCCCGTGTTCGCCCAGCGCTACCACGCGCCCGAGGGCCGCGATCGCAAGGTCTACGCGATCGGTGGCCGGCTGTTCGGCGTGAAGAAGGTCTTTCCCTGCCGGACCGAAGCGGAGAAACTCGGGGAGCCCTTCGCGCTCGGGCCGGAGCTGCGCGACCTTGCGCTCCGCTGCGGTCGGGCGTTCGGCATCGATCTGTACGGGGTCGACGTCATCGAAAGCAAAGGGAAGCCGTACGTCGTGGACATGTGCAGCATCCCCGGGTTCAAGGGTGTCCCCGACGCGCCGGCGATTCTGGCGGAGTACTTCTACAGAGCGGCGGAGCGCGCCAGGCGGGGAGACCTGGTGGCGCAGTCGGCTTCATGATCGCGCGCGGGCGACCGGAACACCCGGCGGTCGAGGCCTGGCGCAAGCTCCAGCCGGCGTCGGCCGGGCCCGAGAGCATTCATGTCCTGCGCGAGCGGATGAGCTCGGCCACCTACCGGCTCATCGGTGTCGTCCCCGGAGGGGCCACCGTCATTGCCAAGAGATGTCGAGCCGCCTGGGCTTCGGTGGAGCGCAGGGTCTACGCCGAAGTCCTCCCGCACCTGCCCGTCACGTCGCCCCGCTACTACGGGTCCGTCGAGGGCGCCGACGGCCGGTGCTGGCTCTTCCTCGAGGACGTCGGCGATGAGCGGTACGTGACGTCGGACGAAGAGCAGTGCGCGCTCGCGGGGCGATGGCTGGGGCGGATGCACACGTCGACCACCATGCGCGCCGATGCTGCGGCCGCCGCGGCGCGTCTGCCGGACGGAGGACCGGATCGTTATCTACAGCACCTCCGCTCGGCACGCGAGCAGATCCTGCGCAATATCTCCAATCCTGCCCTCACCGCCGAAGACATCGCTCTGCTGAGGACCGCCGTCTCCCAGCAGAACCTCCTGGAGGGCCGGTGGGGGTGGCTGGTGGAACCCTGCCTGCGGGCGCCGTCGACACTCGTCCACGGCGACTTTCGTCCCAAGAATGCCTACGTCCGAAGGGACCATGGCGGGGCGCGTCTCTTCCCGATCGACTGGGAGACCGCGGGCTGGGGGGCGCCGGCCGCCGACCTGCCCCGCGTCGACCTGACGGCGTACTGGTCCGTCGTCCGTGAGTACTGGAGCCTCGATCTCCCGGCCATTCGGCGTCTTGCGGCCGTGGGGCAGGTCTTCCGGTTTCTCGCGGCCATCAGCTGGGCGAGCCCGGGCCTCGCGTACGGTACCTCCGAGCTGTTGAGCTTTCCCGTGGCAAGCACGCGCGCCCTGCAGGCGGGCCTATCCAATGCAATCCGGGCTGCCGAAGAAGCGGCGTGAGCACGTGCGGGCCTCGACTCCGGCACGCGTCGTGGAGGTGCTTCCGCACCCGTGGGACACGGGCGACCGCACCGGGCTTCGAAAGGCATGCGTGGCGAGTCCGTCCGCCATTCGCGCGAGGTCGCTCGCAGTCCCGAGATGTACCGGTCCTACATCGAGGAGCGGGTCGGACAGCCGCCGGTGTGGTCGTCTGTCGCCACCGGGGCAGACGGGCGACCCGTTCCCGGGGCGGCCGTTCCCCGCGAAACTAGTTCACCGTCTGGGTGAGCGCGGGCGATGTGCTCGGGAGGAAGGTGCTGCTGCCGCCGTAGGTGGCCGTGATGGAGTGCGACCCCACGCTGAGCGAGGACGTGGTACAGGTGGCCAGGCCGCTGCTGTTGAGGGAGAGATTGCTGCAGTTGGTGATGGCGGTCCCGCCGTCCTTGAAGGTCACCTTTCCCGTCGGCGTGCCTGAGCCCGGGCTGTTCGCCGTCACCGTGGCGGTGAATTTCACCGACTGCCCGAACACCGACGGATTCAACGAGGAGCTGACCGATGTGGTCGTGCCGTACTTCACGCTCTGCGTGATTCTTGGCGATGTGCTGCCGTTGAAGTTCGCATCGCCGCCGTAAGACGCGGTGATCGAGTGGGAGCCGACCGCGAGCGTGCTGGTCGTGAACATGGCCTGGCCCGCGCTGTCCAGGGTGCCGGTGCCGAGGATGGTCGAGCCGTCCTTGAAGGTCACCGTGCCGGTCGGGGTGCCCGCGCCGGGGCTCTTCGCCGTCACCGTCGCGGTGAACGTCACCGCCTGCCCGGACAGCGACGGGTTGGCCGAGGAGCTGACCACCGTGGCGGTGCTGGCCTTCTTCACCGTCTGGGTGAGCGTGCTCGAAGTGCTGCCGCTGAAGGTCGCGTCGCCACCGTAAGACGCGGTGATCGGGTGCGCGCCGACCGCGAGCGTCCTGGTCACGAACGTCGCCTGGCCCGCGCCGTTCAGGGTGCCGGTGCCGAGCGCGCTCGGGCCGTCCTTGAAGGTCACCGTGCCGGTCGGGATGCCCGCGCCGGCAGTCTTCGCCTTCACCGTCGCGGTGAAAGTCACCGGCTGCCCGGACACCGAGGGGTTGGCCGAGGAGGTGACGCCCGAGGTGGTGCCGGGGAGCGTGGTCGTGGTGGTGGTCGACGTGGACGTGGTGGTGGTCGTCGGGGGCGTCGTCGTCGTGGAGCCGGGGCTGGTTGTCGTCGTCGAGGCCCCGGCCGGCACGAAGGTGGCAAGCACCATGTACCAGTTGTCGGGCCTGCCCAAGGTCAGGCTCCCCTCCTGCGGGCCGTCGGCGCTGGACAGGATGTCCTCGAGGTCGGAGGCGGCGCTCCCGTTGTGCACGTCGAGGACGTACGGCACCCTCTGGCTGCTTCCGGGAGTCGCGTAACCCGGCTGGCCGCCGGTGAGGACGGCCGCCACGACCAGCTCGCCGGCGGGGACCGGGCCGGTCGGACCCACGCTGGCGTAGGTTCCCTGGCCTTGCGCTATCACGGCCTGGTCGAGCGCTCCCACCGTGGCCACACCTCGAAAGTCCGCGAAGGCCTCCTGCAGATATGCGCTCGCGGATGCCGACACCGTGACCACGAGGCCTGACGGCGCGGGGGCCGAGTTCTCCCGGTAGAAAAGGGCGATGTCGCCCGTCCCGCTCCATGTCGTCGACACCGAGCGCGTCCAGGGACCATTGACGTTGTCCGAGACGTGCACCTGGCCCGCAGCGTTGTACTGGCTGAACCACCCGACCAGAAGGTCACCCGCCAGGACCGGCTCCGCCAGGGTGAAGCTGACCGACGAGATGCGGGAGGCGGACGAGCCTGCTGCTCCCTGGATGAATTCGGGTGACGCGACCGGCGTGGTGAGGGCGAGGGGTGCCGACGGCGCCGAATGATCGCTCACGAGGTCGAAGGCGTCGACCGCGTACGTGTAGGTCGTCGATGGCGTCGCATCCTCGTCCACGAAGGTCGTGGTGTCGGGGCGTGTCGTCCCGATGGGGGATCCGTCGCGGTACACGGTATAGCCGGCGACGCTGCCGGTGGAGGGCAGCGACCACGCGAGCGCGACCCGGGTGGAGGCTACGCTGGTGGCTTCGAGGCCGGTGGGGGTGGAGGGAGGCTCGGGCGCGGTGGCGGGATAGGGATGGAAGACGGCGCACACCGCGGACCAGTCGGCGGCGCAGGAAAAGGTGGCGGTCCCGTGCTGGCCGCCCGCGGCGCTCGACGTGATGTCCTCTGCGTAGGACGATCCATTCGATGTCTGCACCCGAGCCGTGTAGCGCACGCCCAGGCTGCTTCCGGGCGTCACCGAGCAAGGCGAGTTGCCGGTCAGCACGGCCGCGAACACGAGCTCGCCCGCATCCACGGCCGCGGTCGCACCGGTGTCGACGGTTTTTCCGTCGGGAACGCGCGCAGAGACGATCTGGTCGAGGGAGCCGGCGAGAGCGACGCCCGAGTAGTCGGCGACGGCGCCCTGCAGGTATGCGGTCGAGGAGACGGACACGGTGATCGTGATCCCACCGGGCGCCGCCTGGCTGTTCTCGCGATAGTAGAGGGCGATGTCACCCGTGTCGTCCAGGAAAGTCTGGGCTGCGGGCGCCCGCGTCCAGGTACCGTTCACGTTGTCCGATACCTGCACCTGCTCGGGGGCGTTGTACTGACCGAACCACCCGACCAGCAGATCCCCCTGGGCAACCGCGCCGGTGAGTGTGACGGCGAGCGTCGAGAACCGAGACCCGGTGGAGAAGGCCGCCCCTTGGACGAAGGCCGGGGGGATCGATTGGGCGACCGCGGTGCGTGGAAGGGGAACCCCGAGTATGGCAATGACAGCCAGGCCAGCAGTGGACAGAGCCGACGGCGAATATTTTACAGCCATTTCATCCTCTTTTTTCCAAATGACATGCGAGAAGGCAGGGGAGCTGGAACCTGGCCGGGCTTTGAGCTGACGCCTTCCGGATCCAAGCGCCGGTATCGAGAGCTAATTAGATACTATCCATCACGCCCCCGGAGCATTCACGACGCGCGCTGGGCCACGCCGCGAGGTCCGTACGCCGTGGCGGTGCAGGTGGGGGCTACGGCTGATCAGCGTCCGATCGCCGTTCACTCGAACGTGGAGTTCTCTGCTTTCAGCCGGCATACGCTTCCGAAGATATCGACCTTCGGAGCCCGTACCTCTACGCATGCCACATTGAAATGTAAAGACATTTTTTCGCCATGATGAGCGGGAGATGCGCGGGGTCTCCGACGCTTTGAGGCCTGATGTTGCAGCTGCTTTGAGATGCTCCACTTCGTCACGCTGCACCTGCGCCACGACATTGGACGACCGCTGCAAACCGCTGAGCGGTGCCGTGCAGCAGCGCCACACGTGGCCGTCGACAGCGTGTCCAGCCACTTCGCGGACCGGACACTATCGAGAATCTCCTAATGTTGGGGGCGCGGCGAGATTTCGCAGCGCTGGAAGCGCGGCGGTTGCGCGCGGCGACGTTGCTGCAACACGGGATGACGGAGGCGGAAGTCGCGCGCCGGTTCGGGGTGCACCGGCAGTCGGTCAACCGGTGGGCGCGGCAGTTCCTCGTCGGCGGCCGAGCGAGCCCGCAGTTCCCGGGGCGCGCGGGGCGCCTCTCAAGCGGCTCGGCTGGAGCTGCCAACGGGCAGCAGGCGCGCGTTGGAGCGCGATTTTGCTCAGTGTGCGAGCCCCTTGTTCGGATTGATCAGGTACTTCTGGCCGGTGGCTTTCTTGCCGTAGATCGCAATCTCCTCCAATCGCAGCGACTCCGCGAGTGAGACCTCCTTGTTGTAGTGGCTGGCGAAGGTCGTCTTGATCTCGGAGGCGACTCGCTCGCGCAGCTTCTGCGCAGCCTCGGGACCGATCTTCTGCAGAAACGGGACGAGCAACCAGCCGCCGAGGCCCCACGCCATGCCGAAGTTGCGGACGAGTTCCGTTGGACCTCCGTCCAAGCCTCCATAGATGTACACCTGCTTGTGGGTCGTGGACCCGTAGCGACTGTATTCCCTGGCCGTCCGGTTGGCGGCCGCCTCCATGCAGGAGAGGATCTGACTGGCCAGCCTTCCGCCGCCGATCGCATCGAACGCCAATGTCGCGCCGGTCGCAACGAGGGCCTCGGTGAGATCGTCAATGAACGTCGAGCCGCTGGAGTTCACGATGTGCTTGGCACCGATGGCCTTCAGAACGTCCACGTGCTCCCGCTTGCGCACGATGTTCAGCAGTCCGATGCCGTCCTTGATGCAGATCTTGTTCAGCATCTGCCCCAAGTTCGAGGCCGCAGCCGTGTGCACGAGGGCGGAATGGCCTTCCGCACGCATGGTCTCGATCATGCCGAGTGCGGTGAGTGGATTCACGAAGCAGGAAGCGCCTTCCGCCGGTGTGGTGCCCCGCGGTAAGACGAGACACTGGCTGGCCTTGATGCAGCGGAACTGCGCGTACATCGCGCCACCGAGAATCGCGACGGTCTTCCCCATCAGTGCCTGGGCTTGGTCGGCGGAACCCGTACGCACCACCACGCCCGCCCCTTCGTTGCCGACCGGCAACGATTGGTCCATGCGTCCGATCATGGACTTCATCATGGGCGGTGGGATGCTCGCCGTGACGATCGGATTGTCGAGGGTACCGGAAACCTTCGCCGTAGACATGTCGGCGCCGCCGAACATCAGCCCCAGATCTGAGGGGTTGATGGGAGACGCGTCGACGCGGACCACCACCTCGTCCGGCTTCGGCTCGGGGATCGGCACACTCGTCAGCGAGAGCTCGAGGATACCTTCCTTCTTGACGGTCGATCGCAACTGGAGTCCGGTCGATTGCGGTAGCATGCGTTCTCCTCTCATCTCGTTGACCTCTCCTCGGCCTCCACACCCATCACGGGCGCGACAGCCGGGGATCCTTTGCGGCACGTCCCGCGATCATGCAAGCGTTCAGTCACCCGCGGGGGTTCGAGGCATCTCGCCGGCCGCCGACCTGTCCGGGGCGGCACTCCAGTCGGGCACGGCGAGTCGCCACCCGCCCCCGAGCGCACGGTAGAGGGTAACGACCGCCACGAGCTCGTCGCGCTGTGTGCGGGCGAGGTCGAGCTCGGCCGGAAAGAGCTGCTGCTCGGCCTCGAGGACCTCGAAGTAACTCGCGATGCCGTCATTGTAGCGCTGGAGCGAAAGCGCGACCGACGTCTGAAGCGCCTTTACCGTCTCGGTGCGCTCGGCGTGCACGCCCTTGAGCTTCTGCCGCGCGACGAGGGCGTTCGACACCTCCGCGAACGCTTGCAGCGTGGCTTGCTCGTAGCGCTCGACGGCTTCTTCCCAGGCGGCCGAGCTCGCCCGATAGCTCGCGAGAAGCCGTCCACCCTGGAAGAGCGGACCGGCGAGCGAGCCGCCGATGGCCCACACGTTGCCAGCGCTCTTGACCAGGTTCTCGAGCTCGCTGCTCTGGCCGCCGTACAGGCTGGTGAGGCCGAGGCGCGGGAAGAAGTTCGCCACGGCGACGCCGACGTCGGCGTTCGCCGCCACGAGCGCCTGCTCCGCCTGCTGGATGTCGGGGCGGCGCTCGAGGAGCTGGGACGGCAGACCGACGGGCGTCTCGGGGGCGGGTGACTCGCCCTCGGGCAGCGCGCCGTGCGCAATGTCGCTGGGCGGCCGTCCGAGGAGGGTGGAGAGCTGGTTCTCCTTGACGACGACCTGGCGCTCGAGCTCCGGGATGCCCGCCCGCGCCTGGGTGAGCGCCGCCATCGCGCGCGACACTTCGAGGAGCGTGCCGATCCCGCCCACGTAGCGCCGCTGGAAGAGGTTGACGGTATCCTGAAACGTGATCGTCGTGCTGTGCGTGATCTCGAGCTCGCGGTCGAGCTCGAGCAGCTCGAAGTAGGCTTGCGCCACGTCGCTCACCAGGGTGAGCAGCACGCCGCGCCGCGCCGCCTCGGCGGCGAGGTAGTCGGC
>Ga0209469_1001642_pt1 | contig 11793 bp, 10 predicted proteins | sample GraSoiAngelo_123_FD_185880 | JGI IMG/M metagenome (GOLD analysis project Ga0209469, IMG submission 185880) | Grasslands soil microbial communities from the Angelo Coastal Reserve, California, USA - 14_0927_02_40cm (SPAdes) (version 2) | ecosystem: Environmental > Terrestrial > Soil > Grasslands ... | reverse complement strand
GACATCGCCAGTAGTCGTTTCAAACAACGTGCCGTCGAGTCAAGGTAAGCTTGTTGAGCTCTTGAATCCAAGAATGACTACCCATACGGTGCTAAGAAATTGGCTCCTTCCGAGCCTTTTGGAGACTCTCTCCCATAACACGCATGTTGACTATCCTCAAAGAATCTTCGAAATCGGACCCTGTATCGGTCGCCGAGAAAATGAGACCCATCCAATCCAAGAAACCCGGAGGCTAGCCGCGGTGACAATCCACGCAAATGCTGGATTCACCGAAATTCGATCCTCCATCGATGCACTGGCAAAAAACAAAGGTCGATCATTCCAGATCAAAGAGACGGAGCATCCCAGTTTCCTATCCGGAAGGTGCGGAGCGATAATATCAGATGGAACAGAGGTTGGAATCATCGGAGAGCTAAATCCACGAGTCATCAAATCCTGGGGATTGAATCTTCCAGCCGCAGCATTCGAAGTAGAAATGCCCGCCCTATCTTTGGCATAGCCCCATCTCAGAGATGTGAGTAATGGTTGACAAGAAATTCGTCGTAACTCCATGGGAGGTCACCGGTGAAGTAGACTATGAAAGGCTGATCCGCGACTTTGGAACTCAGCCGATAGCTGGGCCTCTCGCAAAACGACTCGAAGGAATCCTGAGCGACGCCGCGTACCTCGTGCGGCGACAGGTCTTCTTCTCTCATCGAGATCTAGCCCTTGTTCTTGACGACTATGAGAAGGGCAAGGGATTCTTCCTCTATACTGGTCGAGGGCCTAGTGGTCCGATGCACATCGGCCACATTCTGAGCTTCTACTTTACCAAGTGGCTCCAGGACAAGTTCCAGGCTAACGTCTACATTCAGATGACTGATGATGAGAAATTCCTTGAAGAGAAGCGGAGTCTCACCTATGAAGAGACCCAGAAATGGGCTCTGGATAATATCCTCGAAGTTGCTGCTGTTGGCTTCGACCCTGACAAGACGTTCATCTTTCAAGACACCGAGTTCGTCGGCCACGCCTACCCGTTGATCCTGAAGATCGCCCGACGCGTCAATTACAGCACCGCCAAGTCAGTCTTCGGGTTCACCGGTGAGACGAACATTGGCATGAGCTTCTACCCCGCCATCCAGATTCTTCCCAGCCTGTTCGAGAAGAAGCGCTGCCTCATACCGTCAGCCATCGACCAAGACCCGTATTGGAGAATACAACGAGACATCGCGGAACCCCTAGGCTACCACAAAGCGGCGGCTATCCACAGCAAATTCCTACCGCCCCTAACGGGAATCCAAGACAAGATGAGCTCGTCAAAACCAGAAACGGCCATCTATCTCAACGATGACGACAAGACCGTCAGGAACAAGATCTACCGACACGCCTTCTCAGGAGGACAAGCATCAGTAGAAGAGCACCGCAAACTCGGCGGGAATCCCGACATCGACGTTCCTTTCCAGTGGCTCTACATGTTCTTCGAACCCAACGACAAACGGATAGAAGAAATCCGATCCGAATACAAGGGCGGGCGAATGCTAACGGGAGACCTGAAGGATATCCTTGTCGAGAAAGTGACCAAGTTCCTGCGGGAGCATCGAGAGCGGGGAGAGAAGGCGAAGGCTCAGGTACATCTGTTCAAGAAAGATGGTGCCCTCGCACGAGAGATGTGGAAGAACGATTTCAGCAAATCGTAGCAACCGGGATCCTTCCACGCCTTGTTTCCCAGTCCTCTAACCGTCCGTCCTCCTTTCCGACCAGCGCGGTTTAAATCAGCACAGGCCTACTCAGGGACACGCATACCCGGTGATAATATCCGCAACTCGCCTGCGAGCCTCGGCCAGAAAAAGGACTAATGTACGACTGAGAGTCATCGGTTTGGCTGTTGTGGTAATAGTTATCGCTGGAGCAATAACGTATCTTCTGATCCCGCCGTTGACAATTGACGTCTCGGGCGTCGTGAGTATTCAATCAGCGTATCAGTTAAATTTTGACAGTCTTTCACAATTTCCTTATTCTGTTAGAATCGACGCTGCAGGAAGGTATTCAATTAGCATTCCGAACCAACAGTCTTACGAGGTGTTCTTGTACTTGGAAAGTAGTTCAGGCAACGGTCTTGCAGCCCTACTAAGATGCGGAACCATAGATCTTTACCAGACGACGAAACTCGGATCGGCGTACAACTATAACATAGTCCCGGGACAATGCTCGTGAGTCCCATAGCGAATCCTACTAACTCCCACGAGATAAGTGCCATGAGCAAAATCTCTAAACCGTCAGGCAGTTGACACAGCCCTTGTTCGACTCTCAAGCCCTCGACTCGTTCAAGAAATCGGGCGACATCGTAGCTAGGCTACGGAAGGAAGTTCCAGGCATTGTCAAGTACGGCAAACCTGCCATCCAGATCTGTGAGGCACTAGAGCAGAGAATCCGAGACTTTGGTGGGAAGCCCGCGTTTCCGGTCAATGTGGGGATAAACGAGGTTGCGGCACACTACACCTCGCCTCCAGGTGACACCCTGACAATTCCAGCTGCTTCGCTAGTCAAGGTGGACTTTGGGGTCCATGTCGACGGTTATGTAACTGACACTTCAGTCACAATCTGCCTGGACCCGAGGTTCGAACCACTAGCCCAGGCCGCAGACGAGGCCCTTCAGAATGCGATACGGGCGTTCAAACCGGGCGTCAAACTCTCTGAGATAGGACGAATAGTCCAAACCACTATCACCCGGGTAGGCCTACGCCCCATAAGCAACCTGACCGGCCACAAGATCGAACGATACACCATACACGCCGGCAAGTCTGTCCCCAGTGTCTCAGCCATGGGAATGAACGGGACAAAGATCGAAGAGGGCGAAGTCTTCGCCATCGAACCCTTCGTGACCCTAGCCAAAGCCAAGGGAGCAGTTACTAACGGAACAAGTGCCTACATCTACAGGTTCGTCAAACCCAAAGGCGCAACCTCAGAAGACTCCAAGAAGGTACTCGCCTTCATCCAAGCCAATTTCTCAACCCTACCCTTCGCGTCGAGATGGCTAGAGAAAGCGTTCCCAAGAGAAGTCGGCAAAAAGGCGCTTCAAGACTTGATCCGGAACAAGTGCATAAGCACCTACCCAGTTCTGATAGAGGCAAGCAACAACCCAGTAGCACAGTCAGAACACACCGTCCTAGTAAACCACGATAGCTGCACCATACTTACCGGACAGTAATTAACAGTCAATAACGTGTCCGCAAGGAGACAGCCCAAGAGATTCTGCATCTATGCATATCCCATTATGCCAGATAAGCGCGGCGGCCTGGTCGTCCGCTGCAAACCGCCTAGGAATCGCCATAGAATCAGAAACCCATCCATCTTCAACTTGATCTCACCAAGTATCCAAGACAGCTGTCTCTTTTCTTATCTCTCTTTTTTCTTCTAGCTATTTTTTTCTACTAACTATTTCTCGACCCCCCCGGGGGTATGTCAAAACAAAAAAAGTCCTTCACACTTTCAGAACAAGACCACCACCAAGACGGAGGAAGAATCCGCGATAGGCCGGAGACCTTTATTCGACGATAGAAGGGGCTAGCGGCGTGTGGGTCCATCGTAGTAAATGCCAGTTATCGAAAGGCTTGCGACCCCACACTGGGTACACATGCCCAGCTTCTTGAAGACAAAATCGCCGACAGCGAAATTCTTGATCTGCTTGAAACTGCACTGCGGACATTTCACTATCGACATGACCTTGAGCGGTGCAGGATTGGCCAATGCATAGCCCCGTCTGACCCTAAACACTGAGAGGACGACAAAGCCGAACGATAAGACTGCGACAGTAAAGTACAAAGTTGCCAAAGTGACATCCGTACTAAATGTGCTTAGCGCGAGGTTGAGGGTGTAGAAGGCGATAATGATTAGGACTATGGAGATCAGCATTACTCCTATTGAGGGACCGCTCCGCGGTCTCGGCTGAGACACTTTAACAGTCTACTGTCCTATGCCTATCGTGTTGCCTATTCCGGCGATTATAACCGTGTCGCCGGGCTTGCTCCGTTCCACGATGAGGTTCTTAATCCTCTCGATAACCTTGTCACCCGCCTCAAGTATCTCTTTCTTCATAGGAGTAATCGCCTCCAGAATACTCTCCTTGACGATGACGGCGTAGACCGGTATGTGCTGCTTCGTAGCTTCCTGTTCGATCTTGAAACGTTCCGTTCCAATTCCACCGATCGCAGCACCGATGCCCTCACTGATCTCGCCTGTGGTCTCGCCCTCGAACTTTAGAGCCGCATCCACCATCACGATCATGGAGACCTTCCCATTGTTCTCTTGAAGGAGGGATTGTATGGCGTCCCCCGGTTTTCCAACATTCCCCCCCGGACCCTCTGCTTTGAGAGCGATTATTCTCCGATCCTCCATCGTTGTCTCAGCGACCATGATATCCTTCTCGACTTTGCGCTGAGACTTGTCCTTCATCAACTTCGACGCAACAAGCGGCCCAAGCCCATCCCCTATCGGCTGTCCCTCAGCGAACGCTCGCCCCGCACCCAGGTAGGCTTCAGCCTCCTGCATAATCATGGGGAGTAGAGCCTGGAGCTGGATGATGATGAATATGCTGTTCGTCTTCTTACCCAGAAGATAGAAGTGGCGTATGATTCGGAAAATAGTGTTCAAGGCCCAAGAGGCCTCGACGAGGTTCTCAAGGTTGTTGACCTGCGCCGAATCGGCACTAGGCGCCATCTTCTGAACATCCTCCTTGAACTTCACATCACGAACATCTAGGAGATGGTCGAACTTGCTCACAATCCCCGAAGGGTCCATGTCCACCGGAGTAATCAGGAACGATTCCATCAGTACATTCAGTTGAGGCAGTGGGTCCATGGTCGGCTTGCCGATCTCCTTGATAGTCTTCAACGCCAGATCCTTCGCCTGGGTCCGAATGAGGTCGAGGCGTCGTAATCCTCTGTCAATGTCCCACATGTACTGACGCATCTGGAGCTTCTGGCCGAACCCGAAGAAGAGAAGGACAAACAGGAGTGTGAAGATTAACTGAGTGACAGTGCCTAGATTGTTGAAAATGCTGCTTAGAGGGCTGAAAATATCTAGCAGTGCAACAGATAGCAGCCGATGTCCCCCGAGCGCTGAAGGTTAATTGTCCCCTGCGCGTTATAAAGATTGATTACGCACGATTTCCCAATCATAACTTTGAAAATAGAAAATTTCGATGAAGCAAAATTCTAGAACTTTCCCAAATTTTCAAATGAGGTTGGCAGCGGTCTAAGCTTCGCGTGGGATCTCTCACCACACTACCACAGGGATCGCCTGGGAGATTCACTTCCGTGTTCGGAATGGGTACGGGTCCTAGCTCCCAGCTATGGCCGCCAACCCCATTAAACCCCCGGTCAGAAATCGCTTAGATAAGTCTTCCCGGAAAAGACAGCCCTTCTGACGCGTACGTAAAAGAGGGCTGCGGTGATTGGAACGGACCATGGGAGCGCGATCTGTCCCGACGCGTAACCGCGACAGCGATAAGGATGAAGAATATGAGAACTGCAACCACGGCAAACAAGAATAGCGGTAGACCCGCCACCTTCACCGTAGTAAGGTCAGGAATCCCGGTCACTGTTACAACGACCTGGCCCTGTGCGGAGCTGAATTGGTTCTTTGAGGCTTGGACTGTTAAGACATCGGTGGAGCTCTGCAGGGGAGCAGTGTAGATTGCAGTATAGTTTCCATTTCCACCATCGGACAATCCCGAGAAGCTCCCACCTGATGATGAAGTCAGGGTGAGATTCGCACCGGGGATTAGGTCAGTCCCATTGGTGACCTTGATCATAAGCAGGACCTCACTCCCAGGAGTGGTGGTCCCAGGCTTCGCCGCAACTGCGACGGTTAGAGGGGGATACGAATTGACGGTAATAGCCGTGCTTGCCACAGCATTCAGGTAGCCAGGTGCGCTGGCAACAACCTGGATTGCATCACTAATGGTCGATGTTACTGTTGGTGCAGTGAAGTTGGCAAGATAGGTTCCAGGAATACTCATCGCTGGCTGGCCGAATGTTCCGCCCGCTGAGGAGGTAAGAGTTAGATTGGCTCCTGAGATCGGGCCCGTACTGTTTCGAACGGTCACCGTAAGATTTGACACACTTCCTGATCTCAGAATAGCTGGACTCGCGGTTAGCGTAGAGCTTAGTGAAGGAATGATCATCCCCAAGGCGTAGACCTTCGCGTCTTTAGCGCCGATGAAGACCCGGCTATCGGCCACCGCAGGTGAAGAGGAAACCTGCCCGCCAGTCAAGTATCTCCACAAAAAGGCGCCTGTCATCAAATTGACCGCGTACAAGTAGCGATCGTTAGAACCAAAAAACAAGGCCTTAGTTCCAAGAGCTAGGGCGGGAGAGGAGGCAACCGCCCCGCCAGTAGGAGTTGTATACGACCAGATCTGAACGCCCGTAGTCGCGTTACGAGCATATACGATACCTCTACCTGTCCCAAAGTAGACCACGCCATTATAGACCGCAGGAGTAGTCGCGTTGGAAGCGCTCGGAGTGTTGAACGACCATACTAAGCTGCCGGTGGCTTGCTTCAGCGTAAGAAATCTATTACTGTCAAGGCCGACGTAGACATTACCATAGGCAGTAGCAGGCGCAGTGGTTATGGTAGTCGCTACCGCTGTGTTATAGTTCCAGGCCGACTTTCCTGTCGTCTCGTTTAAGGCGACAACGACTGCGTTACTGAGAGCGCCTATTCCAAAGAATACAAGCCCGTTGCTAACCGCGGCGGATCCCTCGATGTAGTCGGAAATAGTCGTTCTCCAGAAGACTGTTCCATCTTGCGGATTGAGTGCTAGAAACTCAGCTCTGCCTGCTGATGGGGAATACAATGTGCCGTAGAACAGCTTGCCATCTGCTAGAACGGGAGAGGATACGACAGCCGCGACGTTCGATATCCGCCAGAGCACTGAACCGGTATTCTCATCAAGAGCGTAGACAGTAAAGTCCTTGGATGATAGGTAGACTATCCCGTTTCCCACCGCGGGAGTTGCAACTATGTTTGATCCCGTCGTAAAGGACCAGATGAGGGATCCGGTGTACTCGTCGAGCGCGTACAGTTTACCATCATAAGACGGAATGAATACAAATCCGTCAGACACTATCGGTGAGGCGTAAACGATGCCTCCCGTGGTGTAGCTCCACATCAGGCTTGCGGAAGTGGGACCAGATGCAGGAGTAGCTCCGTTACGCCCAGCATCGTAATGAAACATTGTCCAAGGATAGTCTGTCGTTCCGACTGGTCCTGCGTTGAGAAAACTGAGCGGATTGCTGTGATTCGTTGAGGCGTCAGTTGGCAGGAATACGAGAAGGCTTAGGGAGAGGAATACGATGACAGCTGCCTTCCGCAATAGAATCCCCTAGACACCTAGACCCATCATCACTGAGGGCTAGTGGGCGAATCCCATCACAAAAGAGGCATGTAACTCAACCACCCCTCTTTCCGGGTCTAGCTCCCGCAGGGCGAAAACGAGATTAACCCAAGGGTTCGATAAGCGCGAACCAAGGTGTGGTTCTGTGATATTCGCATTCCTGATCTTCTACCGGGTAAGACCCTTGACGGAAGCGGACAAGAAGAAAGCGACCGCTGGTTGGGAACAGTTCAAGAAGAACCTGTCCAAGGATGTCGAGATCGTTGCTGAATACGCCCACATATGGGGCACAACGTACAACGGAATGATTACTGTGGAATCTCGTGAGTTATCCGCATTCCACGATTTCTGGCACAGGTTCCGTGAAACGACCAGATGGTATGTCCCTGAAACCAGGACGTACATCGCTCAAAAGGAACAACCCTAGATTAGCAACGCAGTCGCGCTTTGATGAGAGTCGAATACCGAATCCGCCGATTCAGTTAGCTTTATACTGACAATTTCCGAGCCAGCCGCTCGGTGGGGCCTCGAGCCTTCAAATCAGTTGAGGGGCCGTAGTCTAGCCAGACCCATACTAGAAATGGGTCCTAGAAAGGAATGACGACGGGCTCCAGAATATACTACAACGGGTAAGCAGACCTCCAGTTGGCGGGATGACGAAATTCAGGAGCGCGTGAAGATACCCGTAGACGAAAGACTCGGCGGATGTCGTGGGTTCAAATCCCACCGGCCCCACCACCTTTCGCTCGCGCATAAATTACGAATTCAACCGTGGTGCTGGCCACATCTTACGGGAACAGGCGATTCGCCAGCTCATTTTTCGACTAAGATCATCAGCGAAACTCAGTGAAAATCTAAATCAACTTGCACGTACCAGTCACGACGGAGCTGTAGTCGCGGAAGAGAGTAATGCCTTGCACGACGAGACTCGGGGTTTCCAAGAGGGAGAAAGAATTGCGAAGACCTCGGTCTGGAGCCTGTTGGCCCTAGGTTTCGTTGAGATAGTGTTTAGCCTATTTAGTGGTAGCATCTCGCTCCTCGCCGACGGTATAGACTCCGTCTCCGACGCGGTAGTAAGCTTCTTCGTCTGGACCGGGCTCCGCATAATCCGTAGAAAGCCGAGCCGGAGGTTCCAGTTCGGCTACTACAAGGTCGAGAGCTTCACGGCTCTGATCACAGCCATCATACTTGTAGGAGTCTCGAGCTACATTTTCCTCCGATCCTATAGGGCCCTCCAGAACCCTGTACCCATCCACCTTGCCCCGGCAGCTCTCATCGTCCTTCTAGCTGCGGGTCTTGGATCGCTTTACCGTGCGCTCCAAATGCGGCGAGTAGCGAACAAGTATAACATACTGTCCCTCAGAGTTGACGCGAGAAATTCGATCAAGGACTCATCCTCGTCCTTTGTGGCATTTGCCAGCGTCCTTGTCTCAACGTTCGGAATACAGCATGCGGACGCCATTGGAGGAATGCTGATAGCCATCTACATCCTTACGGTTGCTTACGTCGCACTGCGAGAGTCGAGCCTCGTTCTCCTAGACGAGTTTCATGAGCCAGATCTCTCCCACGAAATTGAGCACCTCATAAGAGCTCACGTCGATGTGAAGGGAATCAGAGACCTAAGGCTTCGTAGAGCAGGCCCCTTCGTAGTAGGATTGTTAGAGGTAGAAGTCGAGGGGAGTATGACTTTGAACGAAGCCCATGAGGTCGCAACTCAGTTGGAAGCCTCAGTCAAAGCTAGAATTACGGGTCTACGAAGGCTGGTTGTAACGCCGGTCCCAGTGGTTGATCCTCATAAACACCCTCACGAACATTACGCGCCCTAGGACCCTGAGCTTATCGCCCAAAGCATGTTGCCCCGAAATGGTGGCCGATGAGATTCATCGGACCTAGGAAGATACCAAAGGTCGAAGGACCCAGCGGATGTCATTGAGTCCAGACCCTCACCGAAAACAACGCATTAGTTGTTATCGAGCTAAGACGGGGCCTAATCTTAATACTCCAACTATCGACGTAGCGTCTAGAACGAGTCTTGATGGACGAAAAATCGACTTCGGCAGCGACAAACAGGCCTACAACATATCCGAAGGCGCTACTTGAGACCGCTCTTGTACTGGCCGCGGTCACTGCGGTCCTCCACTTGTACATTGGAATATTGGTTTACGGTATACCGCTCGGCGTTCCACTAATCCTGATAGCCTTGGTATATTTGGGAGGGATTGGTCTCATAGCAGCAAACAACCGGCGGGACCTCTGGCTCAAAATAGGCGTGTACTGGGTCATGATAGTCATCGTCCTTTGGGCAGCATCCGTAGCCGTCAATGCCCCAAACACCAACATTCCCCTAGCCTATGTTGACAAGGCAGTAGAGTTCATACTTCTGGGAATCCTTCTCCGCATGAGAACACCACGATAATCGTGAAAGAACACCAAAGTAAGAATCAGAGACAGAAGACAGCTTAGGAGATCGACTATTGAGACCGGTTCGCTGAATCACTTCTGAAACCCAGTTCTTGAAAAAACGTTCACGCTGAAATCCTTTTCGAAAAAAAAATCTCGACTCTGGCGCAAGATCTTTTCTAGCCCCCCGGGCCTACTCGAATCTCGCGCCCCCAAGACAAGACTAGCCCAATAGAAGTCAGAACCCTCGTCTCTTCGTGACAAGGCTAAATTCCGAGGACTAGGCGGTCGATAGGGTATGAGACCCTCGAAGCAGGTGAGTGAATCGAAATCCATCATCTCGTCCCAGATGCTGCCAAGCGATGCAAACCCGATGGGATTCGTCCATGGTGGAACAATACTCAAGCTCGTCGACGTGGCAGCAGGCGTCACGGCTCTGCGTCATACCCGAAAGACAGTCGTCACCGCCAGCCTCGACCGGATGGACTTTTACAACCCAGTCTACGTTGGAAACCTGCTCACTCTCAAAGCCTCACTAAACTACGCAGGCCACACATCAATGGAAGTAGGAGTAAGAATTGAAGCGGAAGAACTCAAGACCGGCAAAGTTACTCACACAGGATCCTCATACCTCACCTATGTTGCGATGGACGAAAGCGGAAAACCCACAGAGATCCCCGACGTTGTTCCAGAGACGCCCGAGGAGAAACGCCGATGGAGAGATGCGAAGAGAAGACGAGAAGAACGTCTCAGGATGGTCGCGTTGGTCAAGAAGGAAAGAGCGGCAGAGAACTCTTCTAAATGAGAGTCGCAGTCATCGGCTTTGGAATGATGGGACGCCAGATAGCCCAAGTCTTCGCACAACACGGGAACGAAGTCGCTGTGACCGACGAGAATCCTGTCGCAGTCAAGTCAGGGCTTGATGAGGTCGCCCACGGACTCTACGGCGTAGAATCGGCGGTTGCTAAGGCGAAAATGACCCGGGAGGAAGGTGCAAAGACTCTTCAAAAAATCCGACCAGCAGCAGACGTAAGAGACGCCTGCCATGATGCAGACCTTGTCATCGAAGCCGTGTACGAAAACCTGCCCCTCAAACAGGAACTATTCGCAGAACTAGAATCAATTGCACCACAGAGTGCCTTGCTCGCCTCGAACACGTCCACCCTAACAGTCAGCAAGATAGGATCAAGACTCTCCAAGAAGGACAGATTGCTTGGGATGCACTTTTTCAACCCAGCACAAATTACTAAACTCGTTGAGATCGTCAAGACTGACCAGACATCAGAAAGAGCAATTCAGGAAGCGGCTAGAATCGTCGAAACGATTGGAAAAACACCAATCATTGCCCGTGATGAACCCGGTTTCATTGCCAACCGCCTCGGACTCACGCTCTACATGGAAGCATCGGCGCTTCTCGAAGAAGGAACTACAAAGATTCGGGACATCGACCTGGCAATGAAGCTTGGATACAATCACCCAATGGGACCCTTCGAACTCGCAGACTTCGTAGGCCTCGACACGAGACTACGAAACCTCGAAGCACTCTTCCAAGCTACCGGAGACGAAAAGTGGATTCCGCCTAAAGCGCTCAGAGAAATGGTGAACCAGGGATATCTAGGAGATCCTTCACGAAGAAAAGGGAGCAAGGGAGGCTACCACAAATTCTTCCAGACGACTCGCTGAGAATTCCCAACGCTTTATAGACGCTTCACCACCGGCAAGACCGATCTCGCTTGCCGTTCAGCCAGATAATAGTCGAGACAGAACCGCCCATCGGAATAATCCGACTTAACAGACCCAAAGTTCTCAACGCACTGAGCTTCGAACTCCTAAGAGAGCTCGTTGAGGCCCTCGAAGCCTTTGATAGAGACGATCGAATCAGAGCTATCGTTCTGACAGGGAATGACGATGCATTCTCAGCTGGAGCAGACATCAAAGAGCTATCCGAAGCAACACCCGTCGACCTCATCCAGCGCAACCAATTCGCACTCTGGGACAGGCTGAAGAAGACAGCC
>Ga0209469_1001641_pt1 | contig 11799 bp, 8 predicted proteins | sample GraSoiAngelo_123_FD_185880 | JGI IMG/M metagenome (GOLD analysis project Ga0209469, IMG submission 185880) | Grasslands soil microbial communities from the Angelo Coastal Reserve, California, USA - 14_0927_02_40cm (SPAdes) (version 2) | ecosystem: Environmental > Terrestrial > Soil > Grasslands ... | reverse complement strand
CAGCGGACGCCTTCAGGCCAGCGCCGGGATTCTAGGTAGGCGATGCACTGCTCATCGGTTCCTAGCTTCGCGCTCACGTCTATGATGTTCATGGCTGCCTCTCAAAAACGACAATTCGGTTTCTGTGTCAATAGGATAATAACGCTTCTGCTTGCATTTCCGAACAACCCTAGTATCTTTGTTAACCATACCAGAGTAGTTTTGTTGCGGCGAAACCGTCTTTGGGGGGGCCATGCGTACTTCTAGAGGAAGTTATGACTGTTGCAGTGGAGAATGTGCGCGTTTTCATTCTGGCAGAGAATAGACTGCTACGAGAAGCCCTCACTCGAATTCTTAGAAAGAAGAGCAACATCGATGTGGTTGGAGCCTCCGCCTTGGCATCGCAGGTGACGGAGCAGGTCACCGCAGCCGCACCCGATGTTTTGCTATCCGACTCTGCCGCAATGTCTCTGGCAGAGCTCCGCCTCGTTCCGGAACTGCGTGCTGCCGTTCCCGGTCTCAAAGTCGTCATGATTGGCATGGACGCCGACCGGGAAACCTTTTTGCGCGCCGTGCGGGACGGAGTTGTCGGCTACATGCTAAAGGACGCGTCCGCTCTAGAAATAGCCGACGCGGTTCGTTGCGTAGTCGGTGACGAAGCGGTTTGTCCGCCTCAACTGTGCTTGGCCTTGTTCGACTATGTGGCACAGCACGCTAGGATGCCCAGTTTCCACATAAGATACGCTCTTGGTCTGACACGCCGCGAGCAGCAACTTGTGCAACTCATTGGGCTCGGCCTCACCAACAAGGAAATCGCCAACCAACTGAATCTTTCTGAACAGACGGTCAAGAACCACGTGCACCGCATGCTGCGCAAAGTGGGCGCGAGCGACCGACTTGGTGTCGTGGAACTTTGCCGCACTCAAGGCATCGCAGCCTGACTCGCGTCGACTGGTACTATTTGGGTACTAACGTCCTCTGCGGGTTTGTATCTCTTGTGCCTCAAGAATTAGGCCCCGTTCGGGTATGTATCCAACCAGGTTGGCCGGATCCCAATTGAACCTGTTTATTTCCGGAGTAGCTGCGCATACTTGGCGACGACGGGAGAGGGGTGTGCACAGAGTCAGAGTGCTGGTTGCAAATCAGCCGCGGCTTATGCGGGAACTCGTGCTGGCAACGATCGCGGATCAGCCAGATATAGAAGTTGTCGGCGAAACACAAGATGAAGCCGAGATCACCGAGCTTGTGGAGCGAACCCGGCCCGACGTGCTGATCATTGGTCTGCAGGAGCCCGAAACGCGGCCCGGTCTGAGCGGGTTCCTGCTAGGCCGCTATCCACAAATGCGAATTCTAGCGATTGCACCGGAACGGAACCGCAGCATTTTCTATTGGGCTTTCGTCGACATTCGTTCCAGGCAGGTACAGACGTCAGAGGACGGGATTCTTAGCGCGCTGCGCAATGAGCCTGAATTGGCCGAGTTGCCAGCGAATCCGCCTGGGCGATACGTCTGACCAGGGTCGGACCAGTTTGTGGCGGTATGAATCGGAAGTAGCTCTGCTTCAACGGGTTAGCTCACAAATACCGGTGTAAGTGAGGGGGCGAAGCTATGGCTGGGACTGCGCAACTGTATTGGCAAGCGGAACGTGAGAACACACACGCTGCGCCCCTGGCATTGATCACGCCGGAATGCTTCTGGTATGCGGCGTATACCTGCCCGCGTCATGAGAAAGCTGTCGCGCGGCAACTGCAAGAGCGGGAGATCGAATGTTTTTTGCCGCTCTATCACAGCGAACGAAGATGGAAAGATCGGCGCAAAGAACTGGATTTGGTGCTCTTCCCCGGATACGTTTTTGTTCACTTGATGTTGCGTGACCGTTTGCGAGTGCTGCAATTGCCCAGCGTAGTGAAATTCGTAAGCTTTAATGGTTCTCCAGCGGCGTTGCCGGAAAATGAAATTCATGTGCTGCGCAATGGATTAGCAAACGGGGTATACGCGCGAAGCCATCCTTATTTGAAAGTTGGCCGCCGGGTGCGAGTCGCCCATGGGCCTTTAAGCGGGGCGCAAGGCATTCTGGTGCGCAGAAAAGATAATTGCCGGCTGGTGATTTCCATCGACGCCATTATGCGGTCAGTCGCGCTCGAAATTGATGAGGCGGATGTGGAACTGATCGGTTAACGGAAACGCCGAACCAGGTATAGATCCTCACCGTCAACCCATTCGCTATTTGAATTCTCCCAAATCAGATCCGCCGATGGAGGTGTTATGAAAACGCGCTCACGTGCCAGTTCTGTTGCCAGAATCGGAACGGCGCCGTTGGTGATAATGCTTGCTGCACAGCTTCTGTTAGCGCAGGAGAGAACCAACCCCGAGGCGCCCTACTCGGATACGCCGCGCCCCGACGCGCCATACTCGGACCGCACACGGGCCATCGATGAAAACGAATCACGCGCCGAAAAGGCAGCGGAGCAAATGGTTTCGCTGCCGGCCGAAAAAATTATTGCACTGTTAGAACAGGAGCCGGGCCTGTTCCTGCAAGTAAAGCGGATGCTGGTGAGGAAAGCATATCAACAAGGCCAGATCGTAGATCAAAGAGAGCTCACCGAAGATGCGCTGTTCCGTTTGATCCGAAGAGACGAAAATGTTCGGGTACTGATCACAAAGGAAATCGAAGATCGCAACTACATTCGGGCCAAACCCACGCGCGAGGAGATGGAGCGAGAATGGCAGGCACAAAGCCCTGCAACAACGGGTAGCGGCGTGGGCAGAAGCCAATCGCAGACGAGAGGAGCCAGCAGCCAGGAACAGGAATACTGGTCAAGGCAGGAACGGCAATCGCAATATGGATCGCCACAGGATTCCACACGGCCTTTATCGAACCCGCCATCGCAACCGGCCCCTCAACAAACGGCACCGCAGAATCTTTCACCGGACGATAACCGTCGCGTATTGCAAGCCGAAGCGCAAAACCCGGCAGAGGATTCCTCTTCCACGGAAAGTCCGCTCAACGCGTCGAGCGGGATGCCGCAACTCAGCTCCGATCAGATATCGCAGCTAATCAGCGCCTACATGGGCAGCCAGCGTGGGACGGGTTCAGGGGGCAGTCTGCAAAATGTCGATATGAACAACAGACTTAGCGCCGTTCTAGGCGGGGGGAATTTGGCGGGAGCCTTCAATCCTGCGAGTTCTTTGCAACTTCCAATGCCCACGCTGCCCACCAGTGAGGAGCAGGCACCGCCGCGTCAACAAGCGCGATTGCAGTCACCGCAGCGTCCGTCCATTCCGCCTCTTCAGGACGGCTCCGGCTTGGATCAACCCGTGTTACAGCGACGGGCAAATCCCTACGCCGATGTTCCCTCTTTATATGATTTGTACTCACAGTATCAGCGTCGTTCTCCAGCATTGACCCGGTTCGGCAACGAAGTTTTCGAGAACGGAACAGGCAACTTCGATCAGCTACCCATGGACCTGCCGGTGGGTCCGGACTATGTCATTGGGCCGGGAGACGGTCTCAACGTCGATCTGTGGGGAAGTTTCTCGCAACGGCTGCGCAGGGTTGTAGATCGCGAAGGCCGGCTGGCACTGCCCGAAGTGGGCGCGGTGCAGGTTTCTGGACGCACTTTGGGCGACGTCCAACATCTTGTACAAACTGCGCTGCGATCTCAGTTTCGTGAGGTTGAAGCTGATGTCTCGCTTTCGCGACTGCGCACCATACGTGTTTACGTGGTGGGCGACGTGCGGCGAGCGGGAGCCTATGACGTGAGCTCACTTTCGACGCCGCTCAATGCACTGTATCAAGCCGGTGGACCAACCACCCGCGGTTCGATGCGAATGCTGCGTCATTTCCGCGGAAAGCAGCTAGTAGAGAACGTCGATGTATACGATCTTCTGTTGCATGGCGTGCAAACAGGCATGGAGCGGCTGGAATCGGGAGACACCATTCTCGTCCCGCCGATCGGCACAGAAGTCACGATTGAAGGCATGGTGCGCCGACCGGCGATTTATGAGCTGAACGGCGAGAAGAACTTGGCTGAAGTGCTACAACTAGCAGGCGGAGTATTACCTTCCGGTACCCTGCGCCACGTAGATGTGGAACGCGTAGAGGCTCACCAGAGCCGCTCCATGCTGCGGGTCGACATGCCCGAAAATAACAACCAAGACTCAGTCACGCAGGTACTGGAAAATTTCAACGTCCAAGACGGTGACAAGATCAGAATTTCTCCTATTCTTCCTTTCGCAGACAAGACCGTGTACCTCGACGGCCATGTTTTCCGGCCGGGCAAGTATGCATTCCGCGAGGGAATGAAAGTCACGGATCTCGTCAAATCTTTTAGCGACGTATTGCCGGAGCCTTACAAGCCGCACGCAGAGATCATCCGCCTGAAGGCTCCGGATTACACGCCCGAAGTATTGGCTTTCAATTTGGAAGATGCGCTTTCGGGTAAAGATCAAGGTCTCGTCCTGAAGCCGTTTGACACGGTGCGCGTGTTTGGGCGGTTTGATTTTGAAGATCCTCCCGTGATTACCGTAACTGGTGAGGTGAGAGATCCCGGGGACCATGTCACGAATGGAGCCACGTACCTCCGCGATGCGGTCTATCTGGCCGGCAACGTGACGCCCGACGCGGAAATCGACAACGCGCAGGTTTTCCGTAGAACAAGCGACGGAAAGCTCAAAGTTCTCAGTGTGAATTTGGGCAAAGCACTGACCGGCGATGAGTCGCAAAACATTCTGCTCCAGCCGCAGGACCGAGTGTTTATCTACAAAGATGTATCAAAGCTAGATCCTCCGACAGTGACCATCCAAGGCGAAGTCGCGCGGCCGGGCAAATATCCGTTGGGCGAGGGCATGAGTGCCGCTCAGTTGGTCCGGCTTGCGGGAGGGCTCAAGCGCTCTGCCTACACTCAAGAGGCAGATCTAACTCGCTACGTTGTGGAGCAGGGGAATCAGGTCGAGGGGGAGCACGTGAATGTACAAATCGCCAAAGCACTCGGTGGGGAACCCGACACCGATGTTCGGCTACGCCCTGGGGACGTGCTTACGGTGAGGCAGATTTCGGGATGGGACGACATCGGTGCGACCGTGCAAGTGGCGGGAGAAGTGGTTCATCCTGGCACTTATGGAATAGAAGGGGGTGAACGCCTCAGCTCAATCCTGGAACGTGCCGGAGGATTTCGCAGTGACGCCTACTCGTATGGCGCCATTCTCGAACGAGCGCAAGTGAGAGAACTCGAGGAAAAAAGTCGTGCTGACCTGATCCGAGAGATACAGCAGGAGGGGACCAGTCTAAAGTCGACGATTGATGACCCCGTTTCCAAAGAGGCTTCGCTGATGCAGTGGAGGGACACGTTAAATAAACTGCAGAATGCGCCCCCCGCGGGCCGACAGGTGATCCATGTTTCTGCGAACATCAAGCAGTGGGCGAATACCCCAGCAGACATTCAAGTTCGCGCCGGCGACGTGCTTTTCATCCCCAAACGACCGAATTTCGTGATGGTAAATGGCGCGGTGTACAACCAGACCGCGATCACCTTTAAACCGGGCAAGAGCGCAGCCTGGTACTTGCAGCGGGCTGGCGGACCGACCAACATGGCGGATAAAAAATCTATCTTCGTGGTTCGGGCTGATGGCACGGTGAGTGGTGGAAAGGGCGGCCTGTTCACCGGCGGTGCTCTCGATGCAGCGCTGCAACCTGGTGACATGGTTGTGGTGCCGGACAAAGCGTTTGGGGGCGGCTTCAAATGGAAAGAGTCGCTGCAAGTCGCTCAGTTGGTCTCCGCAGTCGGTATTGCAATACAAGTGGCGCGCGGGTTCTGACAGGACGCACTCGTGAAGCGCCGGGTTGGAAATCAAGCGCTGCTAGGCTCGCTGCTAGGCTGGTTCATGGTTGCCGTCCTAGTCACGATTTCGTGGACGCAGGAGGCTCCGCCTGCTCCACACGGCGCGAAGGTTGGCGGTCAAGTGAGTGCGTTTTCTCTGCTCCCTGCTGCCCGAGCAGAGCCGAAGACAGATTATGAACTGCTGCCCGGCGAGGATCCTCAAAATCACCTTTTCCGCCCGTTCGTTGAGCATCTTGTAAAGGACCAAGAGAATTTTTGGAGCGCGCCCACCCGAATTCGCAGAGTTGACCTTAAATGGGTGACGCCTCTGGCCGCGGTCACCGGAGGTCTGATAGCTGGCGACCATTGGATCTCACAGCAGGTTCCGGACAAGCCAAATCAGTTGCAGCGAAGTCTGAAGGTGTCTAATTACGGGATGTACTCGCTGGCCGGTGTAGCGGGTGCTTCGTTCTTGTGGGGTGAATTGAAAAAGAATGAGCATTTGAGCGAAACAGGTCTTTTAGCAGGCGAGGCCACAATCAATGCGCTGGCAGTGGCCTCCGTTCTAAGTGCGGTCACTCAACGTCCACGTCCTCTTGAAGGAAACGGCCATGGCGCGTTATTTCACAGGGGCAATTCTTTTCCATCCGACCACTCTGCCATTGCCTGGTCAGTGGCCAGCGTGTTCGCACACGAATATCCCGGTCCTTTAACTAAGCTGAGCGCATATGGACTGGCTTCTGCGGTAACCATGGCTCGGATTACCAGCAAAGAGCATTTTGCCTCCGATGCAGTGATAGGTGGCTTGTTGGGTTTCTATTTCGGACACGAAGTCTATCGAGCGCATCACGATCCGGAACTGGGAGGAGCAGCGTGGGGTAATTTCATTGAGAGTGATGACAAACCGAGATTCCGCACGCCGGCCAACACCGGATCACCTTACGTCCCGCTGGATAGTTGGATCTATCCCGCCCTCGATCGGTTAATTGCTCTGGGCTACATCAAAACCGCATATTTAGGCATCCGCCCCTGGACGCGCATGCAATGTGCGCAAATGCTGGAAGAAGCAGAACAGCAGATCGGTGATGAAGACAATCGTGCTGGAAATGGGCGGCGGATCTATCGCGAACTCGCGCAGGAACTGTCGGATGAAAACGCCCGCCTCAGTGGTGCTGCCAACACAGGGGTGAGCCTGGACTCGGTTTATACGCGCGCCACTAACATCACAGGGACGCCGCTGCGCGATGGATATCACTTTGGCCAGACCATTATCAATGATTATGGGCGTCCGTACGGGCAAGGCTTTAATTCAGTAGATGGACTGACCGCTCACGCCGAGGCGGGACGGTTTGCCTTTTACATTCGTGGCGAGTACCAGCATGCGCCCGCCGTAGTTTCGCACCCGCCCGGTGTGCTCCAGGCTATCGCAAATGCTGATTTTACAACTCCTGTCCCGGATGGACGGGCCGAAGTAAATCGATTGGATTTGGTCGAGGGGGCAGTTTCAGTAAACCTGAGCAACGTCCAACTGTCATTCGGCAAACAGAGTCAGTGGTTAGGAACGGGTGAATCGGGATCGCTGCTCATGAGCAACAACGCCGAGCCCGTCCTAACGTTTAAACTTAATAGCATTTTGCCTTATCGGGTTCCATTACTATCGAGTATCTTGGGACCAGTGCAATCGGAGTACTTCCTTGGGCAGCTCGGCGGTCATCAATTCGAGCTGAACGGCAATCAATTGCTCGGACCGGGCAACATAACCCCGCAACCTTTTTTGCAGGGAGGCAAGTTCAGCTTCAAACCGACCCCCAACCTCGAGATCGGGATGGGATTTACGGCTCAATTCGCAGGGCCGGGACTTCCCCTTACGTTTCGCAACTTTCTTCGGACATTCTACTTTCACAGCCAGACGGGTCCTACGAGCAGCGGCAACAATCCAGCAAAACGCGCTACCACTTTGGACTTCAGCTATCGTGTTCCTGGACTCCGGAACTGGCTGACAGTCTACAGTGACGCGCTGACTGTCGATGAGCTTTCTCCGATTGGTTCAAGCCGCGCCACGGTAAATCCTGGCATATACATGCCGCAATTTCCGAAGCTCCACAACTTGGAACTCCGAGCCGAGGGTATCCACGAGCCTCTGACAAACGAGTTTGCGCCAGGGTTTGTCTACTACGGCCTTCGCCGCTATCGCTCTGGCTACACCAATGATGGAAATCTACTTGGAAACTGGGTAGGACGCGCGGGCCGAGGCGGACAAGCTTGGCTAACCTACTCGTTCTCGCCACGCACAAGACTTCAGTTCCAGTACCGTCTTCAGGAAGTCTCCCACAAATTTATTGAAGGGGGGCGGTTGGGTGATTACGCAGCGCTTGCCGATTTTGCACTTTCGCCCAAACTTTCCCTTAGTGGTTCTTTGCAATATGAACAATGGCGGTTTCCGGTTCTCTCTCCGGCAAGGCAATCGAATATCACTGCCAGTGTCCAATTGACATTCCATCCACATTGGCGGCTGACGAAGTAAGGACAGTCTCATCCGAATCACCAAACGTGCATAGTACTTAGGCAGGCGCAATGGCTTCATCGATAAGAGTGACACAGACAGCCAAAGAACCATTTGCAAGCGGCGTTGGGCCAACTTTGGTGGAGGTCGCTGGAAAACGCACTACGGCCGTGCGTTTCCGGCGCCTGATCGCTGCTCTTGAAGTCGCCGTAGATCTTGTGACGGTCACACTGAGCGTGGTGGCCGGCTACTTGGCTTACTACAACCTCGAGCTTGGCAAGCACATTCAATATCCGGTCAGAGTCGTATTCGGCATCGCCTTTGGTTTTGCCATGGTCGTGGTTTTGATGTTGGATCGCGTGGGCGCGTACAAGAGGGGAAACGGACTACTGCGAATTCGCGAGACCGAGCAGGTGCTGCGAGTGTCAATGCAGGCATTCCTAATTGCTTTTGCAGTCAGCTTCTTTACAAGCATGCTTGTCTCGCGATGGCTGTTGGCGATTTCCGTGACTCTGGTGCCTCTGTCCTTATTCGTGGAGAAAAACCTCATTTACCTGTTGGTGCGTACGCTACATTCGCGGGGTTACGGAATCGAAAAAGTTCTGATCTACGGTTCAGGTTCTACCGGGCGACGGGTCTTCTCTGCTCTAAGGCGATCACCCAGGCTTGGGCTGGAGCCGATAGCATTTGTCGACGACGACCCAACCAAAGCCGGGGCTGAAGTTTTCGAACTAGGATACGAGCGACGCCGTTCGGCCCCGGTTGTGCGCGGTCCCGTGGGACGCGAGCTAATTAAGCGCCATGGCGCCGACCTGGTGATCATCGCCATCCCCCTGATCTCACACGAAAAGTTTATTCGTACTATCAGCGAGGCAGCAGCCGCGAACTCGCGGCTTTCGTTTGTGCCGACCCATTTCCTACCATCCGATCCTTTAGTCGACTACGACGATATCGACGGCGTCTTGTTGGCTTCTTTCGGCAAACAGTCTCAAAGGTTTGGGTACGAATTCGCCAAAAGAGTCTTCGATGTGTTGGGATCCCTGGCCCTTTTAATCTTGGGTGCTCCGACCTTTGCGCTGTTGACTATTCTCATCAAATTGGACTCGCGGGGCCCGGCGTTGTTTCAGCAAGAGCGAGTGGGGGAGCACGGTACTCGATTCAAGATGTATAAATTACGAACCATGCGGGCTGGCGCTTATCAGTACGAGTATTCTCCAAGCGTACCCAGTGATCCGCGGATCACCCGCGTGGGAAGATTTCTGCGGCGTACCAGTCTCGATGAGCTGCCGCAACTTTTGAACGTCCTGCAGGGCAGCATGTCACTAGTTGGTCCCAGGCCGGAGATGCCGTTCATCGTGCAGCAATATACCGAGAGGCAGGAGCAGCGGCTTCAAGTAAAACCTGGCTTAACCGGGCTTTGGCAGTTGAGCGGCGATCGGGCTTTCCGCATTCATGAAAACATTGAGTACGATCTTTACTACATTCAGCACCGTAATCTTTTTATGGATGTCGCGATTCTGTTGCATACGGTAATCTTCGCCATGCGCGGCGTGTAGGTTCCACAGTGCGGTGTGAATGCAATATCTTCTCTCGACTTGAGAGGCTCACGTGAAGGATCCACGGCACAAATCTTCTGTGCAGTCGATACAGGCGATCCCGGAGATTGACTTTCCCACTGACCACAAGCTGCCGGAATTGGAAGCGTCACCGGTGGAGAGCCGGTGGACGGCTTATTCATGGCTACTCTGGGAGAACCGACGCTTCATCTCCAAGGCTGCGGTCCGAGCGCTGATAGCAAGCACTCTGATTGCGATTCTCATTCCCTCTTCCTATGAGTCGAAGGCTCGAATTATGCCGCCAGAGCAAAATGATGGCGGCGCCATGCTCGCGCTTTTGGCGGGCAAGGTGGTTGGGGGATCTGGCGGAGGCACAGATTCCGCTGCCGCATCTCCCGGATTGGCTTCGCTCGCAGGAAATTTTTTGGGCATGAAAACGAGCGGAGCGCTCTTCGTCGATCTTGTGCACAGCCGGACGGTGCAGGACCACGTGGTCGACCGTCTTAATTTGCAGAAGGTTTACTGGGCACGTTACAAGCAGGATGCTCGCAAGGTCCTGGATTCCCGAACGGAGGTTAATGAAGATCGAAAAAGCGGCGTGATCTCGATCGGCGTGACAGACCGGAAACCGCAACGAGCACGCGAAATCACTCAGGCTTACGTAGAGGAACTGGACCACCTTGTGTCCCAGGTCAGCACCTCTTCGGCACGGCGAGAGCGCATTTTCATCGAGCAGCGCATGGGAACGGTCAAGAACGATCTGGAAGACGCCGAAAGGCAGTTCAGCGCTTTCGCCAGCAAGAATACGGTGCTGGACATTAAAGAACAGGCGAAGGCCATGGTGGAGGCGGCCGCCGTCTTGCAGGGGCAGTTGATCGCTGCACAATCCGAACTGCAAGGCTTGGAGCAGATTTATACCCCTAACAACGTCCGCGTTCGCGCTCTCAAGGCCCGGGTGGGGGAGATTCAGCGCCAACTGGAAAAGTTCGGCGGTACGGATGCCTCGCTGACACAGGATAATACTGCCTCTTCACAGGATGAGATTTATCCTTCCATCAGAAAACTGCCCCTGTTAGGAGTGCAATGGGCTGACTTGTATCGAAGAATGAAGATCCAGGAAACCGTCTACGAGTTGCTGAATCAACAATACGAGCTGACAAGAATCCAGGAAGCCAAGGAAATTCCCACTATTCGCGTAATCGATCCGCCGGAGCTGCCAGAAAAGAAGTCCTGGCCGCCGAGACTGCTGATCATTCTTGTACTTACCCTCACGACTGTTGCCGGAGTCGCCTGCTGGATCATCGCCTTGGAACGCTGGGAGCGTATCGATGTTCAAGATTCGAGAAAACTACTGGCGATGAGTATCTGGGAAAGAGTGCGCGAGCGGGTGGAGCAAACTGCGATTCGTCTTCATTTCAAACGTCTGGCCACGTTCCTTAGGCGCTTTCGGCGAGGGCCGAGCGACTACACCTAAATTCGCCGAATACCATCCAGAGCGAGATGGTGGAGACAAACACCGAACAGCCTTAATGAGGCAGTGACATGCGGCTACTAACGAACATCTTCACAGCGGCTACGCTTGTCGTTCTGGCGTGGTTGCTCTTTACGGAAGACCTTAAGGCCGTCGCAATCCTCTTGCTCGTTATTGCAGGGACGGTCGTGGTTAGCATAATCGTTAGGGCAAGATGGCCTTTGGGCGCGGTATTGGTACTTATCATAGGTAGCGCTACCCCAAGGCTTGCCCTGACGCTGTTTGGTTTGCACGTACGTCCTGAACACCTAGCTATTGGGCTCGTGGTGCTGGCGCTCTCTACGCAGGCTCTGAAAGGGAGCATCTGGCCTGGTCTGAAATTTCAGACCTACGATTATTTTCTGCTCGCCTATGTCGGCTTGAATTTCCTCACCTCAGCGGTTACATCTCCGGACCCACATAAAACCCTGCG
>Ga0209469_1001629_pt1 | contig 11857 bp, 5 predicted proteins | sample GraSoiAngelo_123_FD_185880 | JGI IMG/M metagenome (GOLD analysis project Ga0209469, IMG submission 185880) | Grasslands soil microbial communities from the Angelo Coastal Reserve, California, USA - 14_0927_02_40cm (SPAdes) (version 2) | ecosystem: Environmental > Terrestrial > Soil > Grasslands ... | reverse complement strand
GGTCTCCGTGAAAAGGAATCGTTTTTGGACGCTCAAATCGAACGTTCTCAGACCAGGGCCTCGCACAGTGCCCACACCGCATGTTCCGAAGCCGGAGGCCGGCTGCGAATACACACTGGGATCGAACCACTGTTCGCCGCCAGTGGGAATACTAGTTTTCAAATAATGCGGCGCTGCGTTGCAGTCGGCACGTGCCCCACGGGAATTCGTTCCCGAGTTGTCATCCGCAGAAATTGTAAGTGGGAAGCCACCATGCAGAGACAAAATTCCACTCAGCTGCCAATTTCCGAGAACCGCGTTGGCTATCGGATTAACATCATTGCCGAACTTTTTGCCATGACCGAAGGGCAGATCGTAAACCGCATAGCTGGTAAGTGTGTGCGGAGTGTCGTAATAGCACGGCCCCCACTCGGCGCGTGGGTCATAGAGGTTTTGGAAGTAAGGTGATGTTGGTGTTGTCTGTCCGCCCCAGGAACCATAGTAGCCGCTGGAATCGGTCAGGCACTTCGAGTAAGTGTACGCCACTTGATACTGCAAGCCGCTACTGAATCTCTTCTGCAGCGTCGCCTGAAGGGCGTTATAACTCATGGAACCTACCGAAGCAGTACCGGAGATTTGCGATATTTCTGACTGGAGAGCGCGGTTCCCGCCAAGGTAGGGGCTCGGCGTGATGCTCCCGTCTGGGTGCAACTGGCTTTGCAGATACGGCATGGGAACCATCAGATGTGTGCCATGCTGACCAACGTAGCCAACCTGAGCTGTGGTTGTGTTGGAGAATTGGTGTTGAACGGAGAAATTCCACTGTTGCGAGATCGCAGGCTGCACTTCTGGATCCCAAAGCCGAATAAGCGCATTGGTAAACGGATCCCCGGCCGGCGGAGGTGTGGGCGGCAGCAGTCCCTGATCGATCGTAGTCGTAGGAACAGCGCCCGTGTAGGTGTGTGAAAACTCCGCGATTGTAAAGGGAGGATTCATTGTCAGACGCAGGTTCGTGCCAGTTCCTTCGAGATAAGATGACATCGTGAATGCACCCCGGACGACGGTTGCCTTGCTCAAGAATGCCGGCGTCCATGCAAAACCAATTCGCGGCTGGAAGTCTCGACCCCCGTTGTGGCTGTTGTAGAGCGCTGCTTGGCTGTTTTGACAAGTCACAGGCGCCGGACCCAAATTCACCTTTGCGCAGTTCGGCGCGAGTAAAACACCGGAAAAAGGACTAAAGTTGGTCTCTTCATCATTCTTCTCGACCCAAGGCGTGTGGGTCTCGTAGCGCAAGCCAAGATTCACGGTTAGGTTGTCGGTTGCACGCCAGTCATCCTGGAAATAGCCCGAAATTACATTGGCCCGCTGGTACCAGTGGTCGATATTTCCTACACCACGGCCAAAGCTGTCAGACATCCCCAGGAAGAAGTCAGCTTCTCCACCACCGAGCGTAACCCCTCCCGTCGGCCCCGTAAATCGTCCAGTGAAGTTCATGAACCCGGTTAGGCCATTATTACCGGCGTAGAAGGAGTTCACGCGGTCCCGCCAGAACTGAAAACCAGTGTGGATGCCGTGGCGACCGTGCTGGATTATGAGTCCATCTTCGTATTGAATCACCGTATCCACAAATAGTTGTTGCGTTCCAACGTTGGCACTGCCCAGGCCCATGTGACCATCCGGGTTACCGGGACTCCCAGCGCCACCTGAAATGTTGAGGGCAAGAAGACCGGGACCGTGGTCATTAGCGTTCGGAATTCCCAGATCTTGGCCTACGTTGCCCAAACCGTTATCCACGCCTCCGTTGTTGACAAACACATAATTGACCCCCACACGCGCTTCGTTAAGAACTGTGGGGCTGAAAGTGTGGGTCCAGTTCAGGACGCCGTTGCGCAAGCGCGCGACTCCGAATGTATCAAAAAAGAGTTTAAAAGAGTTTGTACCCGGATTGTCTTGCACTCCCTGCGAGTAACGGCCAGAGAGCCGGTCTTTCGCAGAGACGTTGTAGTCAACTTTTAGATCCCCCTGATCAGCATTAAGGGCACTGTGTGTGGTATTTAGAAAATTCCGTTCCAATGCACTGTTTGTCGGCACTGGATACAACGGAGATGTGAACAACGCTTGCGCGACAGGATTGATCATGTTGAGAGGGATCTGGTTATTAACAAACGGAACGCGCGTAGTCGGAGCAGCACAGGGCACGCCAGAGATCCCGGTCCCTGGCGAACAGGGGTTGTAAAGCTGAATGCCCTTCACTGCCAGCAGTTGGGAAAAATCTCCCTGACGCTCGGCGGCAGTAAAGAGCGTAATCGGGGTGGAGGATGATGGGTGATCGAATCGCTGGCCTTGGTAATCCGCGAAGAAGAATAGCTTATTTTTCACAATGGGACCGCCAACGGTGCCGCCGAACATGTTCCAGCGGAGCCTTGGCTTGGGCACCACGTTGCTTGGATCAAACCCGTTTTCCCATTTGTTCGCATTTAGCACGTCGTTCCGGAAGAACTCAAAAACATCGCCGTGCAGACTATTGGTACCCGACTTGATAGAAGTGCTGACGATACCACCCTGAAAATTGCCGAATTCGGCTGAGGCATTCTGGGTGATCAAATTGAATTCCTGAATTGCATCAACACTCGGAGTAAAGCCCACCAAATTATCCGAGACTTGGTTGTTGTCCATCCCATCAAGCAAGAAGTTGTTGGCCTGCTCGCGGTTGCCGTTGATGTATGGCCGCCCGGCACTGAAAATATTCTGCGGTGATGTCAGCGTCGAAGGATCTGGATGAATACTGCCCGGTGCCAATAAAGTCAATTGAATGTAGTTGCGCGTAGCCAGCGGCAGGGCGACGTTCGTCCTGGAGTCAATTACGGTATCAAGCTGACCCGTCTCTGTTCTAAGAAGCGGCGCAGAGCCGCTAACCTCGACGGTCTCGCTAACCTGGCCCATCTTCATCTGGATGTCCACGCGCGCTGTCTGATTGAGCACAAGCGTGAACGACGGGTGCACTGCGGTCTGGAATCCCGGCGCCGACACTTTGACCGAGTAGTTACCTACGGGAACGCGCGGGAGGTTATAAACACCGGCGTCGTTTGTCTTCGCAGTCCAAACGGTGCCGCGTTCGGAATCCGTCGCGCTCACACTGGCTCCGTTTATAGGGGCTCCACTCGGATCTACCACAGTGCCAACAATCGCCGCGGTAATTTCCTGGGCTGACAGCGGCGCGAGACTGCCAACAATAGCGACGAACAGCAGAAGGACTACGGCAAAGCTGATTGACCGGTGCATCACAGAACCTCCTGGAAGGCGCTTGTGAACCATTCCCCCACGACAGGACAGTAGTCACAGAGCCAAGTGGGATAATGCTATATAGCAAAGCGGCACAGACCGTCAAGAAAAAAATTATGTTTTTGCAAAATTTTCTTTAGAGCTGCGCGAGCACGCACTATATAGCAGGTGGGTGGCTTTGGAGTTCTTCGCTTTTAGACACTCGCTTTGAGACTTATTCACCCGGCTAGGCACTGATGGGAAACCCCAACTGCACGCAATTCCCCTCGATGCTAGCACGTTCCCAATGATTTCTCAGAGTTTTTGCTTTACAAACCCTGCCCAGCGCGGTTACCGTATCCAGTCGGGAGAGATATATAGCGCATCGGCCCTTCGCCGAGGCATGGTTTTGCCTGGCTTGTCGAGGGACGATGCTGTTGAAGCGCTATAGCGGACCCAAGATCGGCGTGGAGTCGTTCGATTTTGCCGGGCGGCTACGTGCGCGAGGTTTCCATGCCAGAGAGTCGAAACGGGACGCCAGCATATCAGCGGATTCAGGCCGCAATTTTGAAGCGCATCGAATCCGGTCAACTAAGGCCGGGCGATGCTGTCGATTCAGAACGGCAACTGGCGAAAATCCACAGAGTCAGTTTAATGACAGCACGGCATGCCCTGGCCGTGCTCACCCGTGATGGCCTGGTCGATCGCAGGCCTGGTGCCGGCACCTTTGTTGCCGCGCCAAAAATTCATTTCAACAAGCTGATGAGCTTCAGCGAGCAAATGGCCAGCCGCAGCCTTCCGGCGCGCTCCAAAGTTTTATCCTGCGGCATTATTGATGGAGAACAGGAAATTGCCGCGCGGCTGGCTTTGCCGGCGCAAAGCCGCTTGGTGAAAATCGAGAGAGTTCGACACGGCGCCAACGAACCGTTTGCAGTAGAAACTTGCTATTTGTCCGCTGATGAGTTTGGCGACCTCACCAAAGCGCCCCTGGAACGCGGCTCATTATTCTCTTTGCTGGAGCGCGATCACGGACTCTCGCTCGCCCATGCGGATGAACAAATCGATGCCACCGCTGCGGATCCTCGAACCGCGAGTCTTCTGGGCATCTCGCGTGGCCAACCGCTGCTGCGAATCCGTCAGGTCATCTTCTCAACCGAAGGAAAGCCCGCCATCTACGCGCTCGGCCTTTATCGCTCCGAGCGGCATACGCTGTTGGTACGTCGATATCGGTAATGGCCACAATCAGTATTTGTTCGCCGCTCGCGTCCGGTTACTCTTTGCTCCGGGCGCGAGCTAGACGAGTGAGGTGATAGACGAGCATGTGATCCGGTAACAAGAACACTTTTTGCAAAGTAGCATCAGCTTCTGCCGTTCTGCCCAATGCCTGCTGAAGTGATCCCATGTTATAAAACCACCACGCTGAAAGATTATTCGTGCCGCTGGTCTCTTCCGCTTGCTTGAGAGCAGACTCAAGCCGCTTTTGCCACTGCTCCGGATCAAAGCCGGGCAATTTTTGTGCGGCTGACCAAGCCCACCGGAGCTCGGGAGCGGAATCCGAGGAAGCGGCAGCCGCGAAACGTGCCTGCGCTTCAGCAGACTTGCCGCAACGCAAATAAGCAGAGCCGAGCAGATAATTCGTCCTGGCCGATTTGAGAACCGGCTCCAAGCCGTCGCGTGTAAAAGCTAGCCCGGCCACTGCCGAGCCTAGGCGCTCTGCCACGTCCAGCGCCTCGGCGCAGCGGCCCTGATTTGCTAGAGCGAGTGAGCGCTGCACTTGGACGTCAATCCAGACCTGACGGACATTCGTCCCACCCTCTTCTCGAGGAAAAAAACGGTGCTGGAACAAAGCCGTGGCTCGTTCGTAATTTCCCGCTTCTGCGAGGTTCAGAATAAGCTCAAAAATGAGCCCGGAAGGCATCTTCGCAGGGTCCGGATATTTCTCCAGGGCTTCGACACGTTCGCGCGGGGGACGGCCTAAAAGGCTAAGTGTCTGGTCGAGGCCGAAGTAGACTGCCAAGTTATTTGGATCGCTACGAAGCCCGTCGTGAAAAGCTGCGAGAGCGCGCTCCGGGTCGTTCTTGACGCGGAGCAGAGCCAGACCGGTACTCGCATCGAGGACGGGAATCTGCGGGTTAAATCTGCGAGCCTCAGCCCACTCGCTGAGCGCAGCATCTGCCAATCCGCGCGAGAAATAAAATGTTCCTAGCAGATAGTGAGCAGTGGCATCTGCGGAATTCGCCTTCAGTGCCGCTTTTAGCACGGTGATTTCCTCGGCGCTGTTTGGGAAAACATAGGCAGTCGAAAGTCTCGATGCAGCGCTGTAATCGACGGAACCCGACTGCCCCAGTTTCTCTCTGCAATAACCACGGAAGTAGGCGACCATCGGGTGATTCTGCGGGGCGAGAGCGCCTGGCTCACTTTCGTCGGGTGTCGCCGCCGGATATTCGCGAGAGAGCACCCCTAAGGCTCGCTGATAGAGACCCAGGCGCATGTACTGCGCGGCAATGTTCAATACCCGGTTGGCGTCGTTGGCGAGGTGCCGCAAGTCCGGATCGCCAACTTCTTCCCGGAGAAAATAACTTAGTGGAAAACGTGCCAGCCATTCCTCCGCGAGTGCCCGTGCCTTCGGAGCTTCACCAACCGCATATTGCAGAGCAACTAACTCTTCCGCGCTACGAAGATCGTCTGGCGAAGCGCGGAGGCTTTCGGCAAGATAACGCGCTGCGCTAGGCAGGTCACCTTCACGCGCCAGCAACTCACCCAGATGCACTGCCGCCGCGGCTCGAAATTGAGGTAAGCGCAGCGCCTCTTCGTACGCGGCTTGTGCGCGGCGGATGTCGCCAAGTCCGTCATACGCGAGGCCCAGGTAATAGGAAATTTCGGTGTCCGATGTATCCCGGCGATGGACCGGTTCGAGAAACCTCGCTGCTTCGTCAGAGCGGAGCAGGGTTGCTGCCAAACGCCCAGCCGATTTCTGCGCAGCAAAGCTGCTGGGGAACTTTGAAAGCACCTCTTTATTGGTCCCAAGTGCCAGAAGAATCTCTCCGTTCAATTCTTCCTGCTTTCCGACTTCCAGCCAATCGTCTTCAGTTTGCCTTTCTGGAGGTACACGATACGAGGGCTGCGGCCCCACGAGAATTTCAGATTCCGGCGTCCAATCGTATTCGCCTTCTCTCTGGCGCAGCAGAGTCGCGCCTCGAGAGTTCCGAAGCTCGAAGGTATACTTCCGGCCTTGGTTTGAGATCGGCAATTCGCGCGACCACGTCTGATCCGGTCGAAGATCGACTCTTTCATCTAACAGACGATTGTCTCCATCCGTAACGACAATAGAAGCCTGCGGAGTCGGCTGGTTTGCGTTGAAACCGATCACCAACGTGTTTGAACGGCGGGCAAGGCTGACTACGCCCGCAAGGTTGGCGCGTGAGATCCCACCGATTTGCCGCACCGGCACCCAGTACTCAGAAAACTGGATCGCCTGGCGCGGTTGAAGAAATGCGTACGTCTCCTGGTTGCGAAATAGCCCTGCTTGCACTTCGACGTAGGCGCTGTTGTTATCCGACAGTGCCTTACGCCAATCCAAGCCATCAGCATCGACGCCCCATGACCATATCTTTTTTGCCGGAAGCTCAGAATAGTCGGCGAAGTGTACCGTGCCCGTGTTGGTCTTGGGATTCCATACGCCCATAAAAGGCTCCCGGCTTCCATGAACGAATAGCGACACCGGGCCTTTTGTCTGATTGCGGATTACACTCAGGTCCGTGCCATCCCGACCCACAGGCCAGGGCTGAACCTCCGTAAAACCGTGACTAGCAGCGAAACGCGTTGGATACTCGATCCGTGAGTCATCCCATACTTCAACCCCGGCGTTATTCCACCAATAGAAGCGGTGCCTTACATCACTACGATTGCTGAGTGTCACTCGCTCTTCAAGCACGGCGGACTTGGGGCGAAGAACAAGTTCGACAGCCCATTGCATTCCATAGACCCGATCGATGTTTCCAACCGTAACGGAGGCACTGCCGTCTGCATGTTTCCCGAAAGCGAAATCTACCGGCGACATGGAAACCCAATTGTGAGAGACCGGAAAATTGAATTCGATCCCGAACGCCGCCCACGCACCGCGATAACCAATGTCAGCTTTCTTGATCGACGGATTGGCGTAGAACATCGGCTTGCCGGAGATTTTGTCTATGCAGGTATAAAGGTGTCCGCCGATATCGGGAAGTACAGAACATTTCAGGCACTCATTTTCAAGATAGATGGCGCGCCAGTTATGGTCCATCCGGCGATTCGTCAAGTTGTTTCGCAGGGTATAAGGATAGTTGAAGCGGGTACTGGCGAATTGATCGAACGGCGGATTTGGGTCAGGCAATCCTTCTTCGTAGGCGGGCAGCGTAAGTGTATCTTGCCAGACTCGTACTTGCGCCCAAGCTGCCGGTGCGCAAGCGACCAGCAAAACCGCAAGCAGGTGGTGGATTCGCATCAGGTAGCAATCCGAAGGTGCCGGGCAGCATTCTCGTAGTACACCTTGCGCAGAATCGGTTCCGGCAGATTGATCCCATATATGCGCCAGCGGCCCTGAGGCGGTATTTTCGCCGGTGCGTAATCGAAGTACTCGTCGTCAGTTTCCAGAAACCGGTAGTAAATTTCGTACAACTTATCGTTGAATACCTGTTGCGGAAACTCGTCGCCATGCGGAGTCGCATCGGTGGCGAATAGGATTCGATCCTGATATTTATCGAAAAATTTAGCTGCGGTTCGCGGTTGCCGTCCCAGCTCGCCGATGCGTGCAGCGATATCTACGCTCATATTTGGAAAGCGGTCGAGATTCATCGAAACATTCTCAAGGTTTTCGGAATAGTTGCCCACGTGCAACACCACAAACTGAGTCTTGGGATGCCCCGCTATGACGCGGTTGCGGGCTTCGAGCAGTTCTGCGTTGCTCGGAAAATCACCCCCGTAAAAAGACCAATCCGGGTGGTTGTTGAGTTCTTCGTAGCGTTCATTGAAACGGTCTGTCGGAGTGAAGAATGCAACCGGATCGGACACGTGAATTGCTACCGGAATGTGTAGTTCACCGCAAGTATCCCACATGGGATCGAATCTGGGATCATCGATCTTTACTAATGTGCCCGATGTAATGTTCTCTCGAAGATAAAGGCCCAGAGTTTTGAGAATCTTCAGACCGCGGGCGCCACTGCGATGTGCCTGCTCGATTGCCTGAGCCTCAAGCTTCGGATAATCGGGCTCCGTGAATCGTGAGTACGAAGGCTCGGTAAAAGTATAGAAACGCCCGGGGAAGGCGAGATCATACCTCCGGACAGCGTCGGCTAAGCCTTGCTCATAGCCTCCAGTAAGGTTGACCATTGCCCGGATGTTCTTCCGATCCATTACCGCCAGCAATTCTTGCGGAGTGCCCAGGTACTTGCGTTCAGGCGCCAGTTCCACGCCTTTCGCGGACTTAGCGGAAAAGGAAATATGGGTATGGAAATCGATTACGGCAAAGCGTGCACGCTCTACGTGCGATTCGCGCACATGCAGCATGCTTTTTGGCTCATACTCCGATAGATCCAGCGGCTTGCGTTCTGTTTTCGCCACCCCTTCAGCCGCGGCCAAACTGGCGCTTCCCGATTGCGCGGCGGCGCTAGCAATTAAGCCCACCCGGTAGAACCATTGCCGGCGGTTTATCAATTTACTTTCTCCTGCTCCACGCTATCTCCAAAACCCAAGTGTTGCCGGTCGAGCGGTGAGAGCACGCACAGCCATTCCGGTCAGCGAAGGAGAAAAATAACAGAAATGAAGAAAAAGTAAACGCGAACCACGCGAAAGCCGCCGCGTCTGGCAGCATTCGGCGGGTAGCTCCACCAGGAAATTTTGCCTCTCTACCCGATTTCAATCCTCTCAGATGCACCTGCTATCATTCGTGCCAAAATCTGAACCATGCACTGGACTCAGGTGTACGATCCGCTGGGCCATTGGTGGCTCTCTACGTTAGTAGCGGCCCTACCCATCCTTGTGCTCTTTGGCTTGCTCGCCGGTTTAAAAATAAAGCCGCATTGGTGTGCGAGTGCAGGAGCTCTGACAGCAATCTTGGTGGCGGTTGCCTTTTTCAGGATGCCGCTCATGCTCGCTGCCATGAGTTTCGCGTACGGTGTTGCGTTCGGATTGCTAAAGATAGCTTGGATCGTGCTGGCGGCCGTCTATCTTTATGACATCTCGGTCGAAACCGGCCAATTCGAGATCATGAAAGAATCTGTTGCCGGCATCACCGCCGATCGCCGCTTGCAGGTCCTGCTGGTGGCATTTTGTTTTGGAGCATTTATTGAAGGCGCAGCGGGATTCGGCGCTCCGGTTGCCATCGCTGGCGCCTTCATGATCGGACTTGGTTTCAAACCTTTTCATGCGGCTGCGTTGAATTTGATTGCGAACACCGCGCCAGTAGCCTGGGGCGCGATCGGCACTCCCATCCATACGCTCGCCGCGGTCACGGCCCTTCCGGAATCAGATCTGAATGCCATGATCGGCCGGATCCTGCCTGTAACAGCCGTGATCGTACCTTTTTGGCTGGTTCGAACGATGGTTGGTTGGCGCGAAACCTTTGAAGTGCTTCCCGCCATACTCGTAGTCGGCATTTCGTTCGCGCTGACGCAGTTCGTCTGGTCGAACCATGTGGACAGCAACTTGGTGGATATCATGGGCGGCGTGGTCTCGATTATCGCGACCATTATTTTTCTCCGCTTCTGGAAACCTAGGAAGATCTGGCGCTTTGATTATGACGAGCAGGCAGCGCCTCTTCGGCCTCCCACGGAACGCATCGCGGATCAGTTCGGAGGCAAGTGGGCGGCGGACAAATTCGATGGCTACGTCAAAGTCCGATCCTACACGGCCAGCCAGATCCTGAAAGCCTGGATGCCTTTTGGGATTCTGTCGCTGTTTGTCCTTCTCTGGGGCCTACCATCAATCAAGCTGATCATGAATCAAGGGACCACGCCAGCTTTTAGGGTGAGGCTCGCGGATGGAAAGCTGCGCCCCGGCCCTCCCGGCTGGGATGTGCCCTATCTACACAATGCGGTTTATCGTGCCGCGCCGGTGGTCGACAAACCTACTGCGGAAAGCGCCAGGTATGACTTTAATTGGCTCTCAGCGACCGGCACCGGCTGCTTTTTCGCAGCTATCGTTGCCGGCTTATTCCTCGGTCTGAGTCCACTTCGCCTAATCAGAGTTTTTTGGCGCACTCTGGTGCGCATGCGGTTGGCGGTGATCGCCATCTCCTTTATGCTAGGACTTGGATTCGTCACCCGCTATGCCGGACTAGATGCGGTGCTGGGATTGGCCTTCACCCGCACCGGCTGGCTCTATCCGTTCTTTGGCACATTCCTTGGCTGGCTTGGAGTCGCGCTCACTGGCAGCGACACATCATCGAACGCGCTTTTCGGAAGTTTGCAGCGAATCACGTCGCAGCAACTCGGAATCGATCCGGTTCTGATGTGCGCGGCCAACAGCGCCGGAGGCGTGATGGGCAAAATGGTGGATGCACAATCGATCACCATTGCAACGGCAGCTACCGAGCAAGTGGGTAATGAAGGGCTTATTTTTCGCTTCGTGATGTGGCACTCGGTTGCGCTAGGGGCAATCGTAGGAGTCATCGTCATGATGTATGCTTACGTTTTTCGTGCCTTAGTGCCCCATGGGTTGAGTTTTGTTAAGTGAGAAGCTGGGCGAATCCTGCAGGATGTTGACCAGGTTTTATATTGCCGACTTGCGCACCAGCCGTTTCCGTACCGCCGAGCTGGCCAGGCGGTTGGCTTCAGCGTTGTGCTCGCGGTGAATGTGGGAGATGGAGAAATGCAGGGAACGCGCCAGCTTGCGGCAGATCCAATTCAGCGAATAGAGACGCGGGCTGCGGCACGAATATTCGCCTTTCATCTGACGGACAACAACCTCCGAATCAGAGTAAACGTGTAGTTTCTTGGCTTTGAGAGTCACGGCACACTGCAGCGCCTCCAGCAGGGCGAAATATTCGGCGACGTTGTTGTCCTGCCGTCCGATCGGTTTCGCGATACGTATCGTGCCATCGAGACCACCATCAATGACGACCCCAATACCCGCCGGTCCCGGATTTCCCAGCGACCCACCGTCGACGTAAGCCACCAACGCTAACATTCAGAGTTCCGTCTTGCCCAAGAGTGCGTCAGTTATCGTCGCGCGTCAAGATGTATTCTATGGTTCGTTTTCCACTGTCACCCTGCTTTCCCAATTGTGGAAGAAGCTGTGGAAAAGCGGGCACATCACAGATGCAGCTCTGCAACTCCAAGTTGCTCAATAGAATGCAAAGTCCGCTCGCCCGCATTTTTTTGTGCAGTTTGCACCGAAAAGGGGCGTTGACATTTTGTGGAGAAGCATTTAACTTGCCTTCCGTCGATGGCTGAAAGGTTTGACTCAAATTAAAATTTAGTCAGACCGAAGTAGGCTGGGTGATCCGTTCGGCAGGGCAACCTGAAGAGCGACCAGACCCGAAAAAACCGACGGACTCTGCGAGGAGCCGTTGGGGTTTGGAACTGCGAAAGCAGTGATTACATCGAGGGCCGTGATGGTGCATGCGTCCACGCTGTTGGCT
>Ga0209469_1001605_pt1 | contig 11954 bp, 11 predicted proteins | sample GraSoiAngelo_123_FD_185880 | JGI IMG/M metagenome (GOLD analysis project Ga0209469, IMG submission 185880) | Grasslands soil microbial communities from the Angelo Coastal Reserve, California, USA - 14_0927_02_40cm (SPAdes) (version 2) | ecosystem: Environmental > Terrestrial > Soil > Grasslands ... | reverse complement strand
GCAGCATCAGTCCGCGGAGCGAGCGGAGCCCACGGTGCAGCGTCACGGCTTCCTGCGCACCCGCGTCGTCGTCCGAGAGCGGGCCGAGAGCCAGATCGATCGTCGCTGACGGCAAGGTGCGGCGGACAGCCGCGATGACCCGGGCGAGCGGCTCGCCAACTACGCCTCCACCGAGCGTCACCAACACGCGGCGGACCGCCTCGGCGGGAACGCGGTTGGGCGCCTCGCCAAACGCCGGATCGAGCAGCGCATACTCGGACCCCAGGAGGAAGCGCGTGTCGGGCGCGCCCCGGTACCGAAGGTGCGTGGCGCCGAAACTACCATTCACAACGAGGTGTATCGGGAGCCGACGGTCGGCGACGTCGTCGATCGCGACGACGCACCCCGCAACGGCCCGGAGGCGCTCGAAGAGCTCGGGAGTCGCGCGATAGGCATCATCGCGGGACTCGGCGACCGCAGCGCATGCGAGCGCGGGATCTCGGGTCCAGGCGAGTGGGACGACCTCGGGCCCGGCCACGGCAGCCTCGCCATCGACGAGGAATCGCGAGGTTGCGCCGCGACGGCGCAATGCCGTCGCGAGCGCCTCGCAGCGCCGCAGATGGCCGAGCCCGACCTCTGGGCTCGCCTCGGTCACGAACACGGCGGACATGGCACCGCTCATCTCAGGGCGCGTCCCAGGGCCTTCCGTCGTGGATGGCGGGGCGGTCACTCACGCGCGAACTCTCTCATCTCCGCCGGCGACAGCCACCACGTGTTCGTGTCGCTCGAGTAGCGGAAGCCGGCGCCCGGCCGCTTTCCACCCTCCGCAGCCCTGAAGGCCCACGACGGGTAAATCGGCTCGAGCAGGAACATGTCCTCGAACTCGAGGACCTGCCGGCTCTCCTCCTCGGCGATCAGCACCTCGTGGAGCTTCTCGCCTGGTCGCATACCGATAACCTCGACGTTGCAGCCGGGCGCCACCGCCTCGACCAGATCGAGGATGCGCATGCTGGGGATCTTTGGCACGAAGATCTCGCCGCCCCCCATGAGCTCGGCGCACCGGATCGCGAACGCCACGCCCTGCTCGAGGCGCACCCAGAATCGGGTCATACCCGGATCGGTCACCGTGACGGTGCCCGACGTTCGTTGCGTGGCGAAGATCGGGATCACACTGCCGCGGCTGCCGATGACGTTGCCGTAGCGCACCACGCCGAACACGGTGCCCCGGCCGTAGCCATACGCGTTGCCTTGGACGAAGAGCTTCTCGGCGCACAGCTTCGTCGCGCCGTACAAATTGATCGGGTTCACGGCCTTGTCGGTGCTGATCATGACCACGCGCTTGACGCCCGCGTCGATCGCGGCATTGATGACGTTCTCGGCGCCGATCACGTTGGTCTGGATCGCCTCGAACGGGTTGTACTCGCAGGACGGGATCTGCTTGAGCGCGGCTGCGTGGAAGACGACGTCCACGCCGTGCATCGCCCGCTCGAGCCGCGCCTGGTCCCGCACGTCACCGACGAAGAAGCGGAGCGATGGGTCGTTAAAGCATGCGATCATTTCGGACTGCTTCAACTCATCGCGGCTGAACACGACGAGCCGCCGCGGCCGGTACCGGCCCAGCATAATTTCCACAAATTTGTTCCCGAACGAGCCCGTGCCGCCGGTGACAAGCACCGAGGCCTCGCTCCAGTCCAGCGCCCCGTCTCTCCCGCTCGCGTTCACTCTGTGTCTCCGTGTCGTCTGGTAGTTATGGTCAGAAATCCCCAAGCGCCTCGACCTCCGCGAACTGGAGCCGGTAGAGCCTGGCGTAGGTCTCGTTGCTCGCCAGGAGTTCGGTATGGCGGCCCATGGCCTCCACCGTCCCGCGATTCACGACCACGATTTTGTCCGCGTGGAGTACGGTGGATAGCCGGTGAGCGATCACGATCGATGTCGTTCCCTCGATGACCCGATCGATGGCCTGCTGCACTAGGCGCTCGGCCTCGCTGTCGAGCGAGCTGGTGGCCTCGTCGAGCATCAGGATCTGCGGGTTCGCGACGATCGCGCGGGCGATGGCCACGCGTTGGCGCTGGCCGCCTGACAGGCGAATCCCCCTGTCGCCGACCACCGTCTCGTACCCGTCGGGCAGCGCCATGATGAAGTCGTGCGCGTTCGCGATCTGCGCAGCGCGGACGACGGCCGCCTCTGGGGTCTCGTCCCGGCCATACGTGATGTTCTCCCGGATCGTGGCGTTGAACAGGAGCGCCTCCTGCGAGACGACGCCGAACAGCCGCCGATAGGACGTCTGCTGGAGCGTCCGAAGATTCCGCCCGTCGATGAAAATTGAACCCTTCAGCGGGTCGTAGAGGCGGAGGACGAGGTCGGCGAGCGTCGACTTGCCAGCGCCGCTCGGCCCGACCAGGGCCACGACCTCGCCCTTCTTGATCTCGAAGCTCACGCCGCTCAGGACGGGCTCGCCGCCGTAGTTGAACGTCACGTCACGAAGGACGATCCGTTCGCGGAACTCCGTGATCGTCTCCGGACCATCCGTCAGCTCGGGCTCGAGCTGCAGTAGCTCGTCGATCCGACTTGACGCCGCCAGGGCCGTGTGCATCGAGGTGTACGCGCCGCCGAGCATCGAGAGCTGCGTCATCGCCGCACGGCCCACGTACAGGAACAGGAAGAAGGCCGGGGCACCGAGGCGACCCGCGAGGAGCTCCCAGGCCGCGAGGAGCAGCAGCGCCGCCTCGACGACATAGTTGACGATCACCCGCGCGGGCTCCGGCACGTGCTTGTAGACACCGAACTTGACGTTGACGCGGACGACGCGCTGGAGCGACTGGCCGAGGCGGGCGAGCTCGAACCCCTCGGCGCCGAAGGACTTGACCACTCGGATGCTGAGGATCGCCTCCTGAAACCGCGCAGCCAGATCGGCCCACGCCGAGAACTGATCGATTGCGAACTGACGGATGGGACCCCGGACGAAGCGGCTCAGGCCGTAGTGGAGGAGCACCGCTCCCACGGCGGCGCCCACGAGCTTCGGATTCGTGCGGACCATGAGATACGCATAGAACGCGATCAGCAGCGGCGCCGTCAGGACGGTCCCGACGATCATCTCGAGCCCTGCGGTGGATGCGTTCGCGTCCGCTTCGAGCCGCGACACCAACTCACCGGTCCGTTGCCGGTTGAAGAAGCTCATGGAGAGGCCGAGGAGGTGCCGAAACAGGTCGCGCTGGAGCGCGGCGGTGGCGCGCACACGGATCCAGAGGCCGAGGAGATAATTACCGAAATCGGCGATCCCCTTGAGAATCCCGACCGCAAGGTAGACCAGGCACAGAACGACGATGGCGCGGAAGCGGTCGTCAACCGCACGAACTCCGACCCACTCGAAGAACGCCGCGCCGAGGTTCGTCAGCGAGAGTCCGTCGTTCGGGGCAGTGCCGCTCACCCCAGCGCCGACGGGGACGCCGAGGGCGAGGTCGAGGATCGGCGCCATCAGGATGGGGAAAAGGGCGGACAGCGCCGTCCCAACGTAGCTCGTCAGCAAGAGCAGCCCGACGGCCCACCAGTACGGCGCCGAGTAGTTCCGGAGCAGCCAGAGGAACCGTCGTATATCGTCCGCGCGCGTCATGCCCGGCTCGGCTTTCGCTCGGGCTCGGCGAGCGGTCGGCGTAGCGTCAGGAGCTTCTCTTGTGGGATCCCCAGCTGCGTGAGCTCGGCGAGGTACAGCTCCGGACGGTCGAGCGTCGCCACGATGACCCCGTCGACCTGCTCGTCCGGCAGAAGGTTGACGGCTCGGACGGGGAGGCCCAGGAAGACGCCGCCCGCCTCGCGGGCGAAGACGCCCACGGGCTCGAGCCCGAGCTCCTTCAGCGTCACATACGCGAGCTCGGCGGCCTCGCCCACGCCGTAGAGGACGACTCGCTTGGCTCCGTTTCCGGGGAGATGGCTGAGCGCCTCACGGAGCGTTTGGCGCGTCCGACGGTAGATCCCGAGCGAGTAGCTCATGTAGTCGTAGGTCAGCCGGCTCTTCTCGAGGAGGCCCTTCGGCGTCACGATGTAGCGCAGCCGTTTCCGGGCGTGGGGCTTCCTCGGAAACTCCGCGATCTTGATGAGGCCCTTTTGGGCCAGGCGCTTGAGGTAGAGGTTTGTCAGGCCCAGCGCGACCCCGAGACGCTGCGCCAGCACACGCTGGGTGAGGGGGTGCCCTTCGCCGATGGCGGTGAGGATCTCGAGGTCTCGCTCCTGGTAGCGTTCCATGATCCGCCGCGTTGAGTCGCAGCGTTCAATCTTTGAACAGACGGAGGCGTCGGGTCAACAGAATTCGGCGGCGCCCCCTCGGCCCAGGCCCAACCGCTCGCCCAGCTCGCGGACGAATCGAACCTCGCGGCCACGGACCTCCGCGAGACGCTCCCGGAGCCACCCGAGGCCCCCGAGGATCACGTCACGGTCATGGAAGACAACACCGCACTCGTTGCCGACGACGGGGAGGATCCCGTCACGGCTCGTCGGGGCGCCGTAGGAGAGATAGCGCACGCCGTGGCGGCGCGCGATCTCGACGGTGACCGGTTGGAGGAGGTTCCCGGGCGGCACCAGGGTCACGATCGGGCCCTCGAACGCATCCGACAAGATGGCTTGCGCGCGCTCGATGTTCGCCTCCTGCGTCTCGGGCGGAACGAAATCGTAGAACTCGCGGTGGTACGTGCGGTTACCGGTGAAGACGCGCGGGCGGAACGCGCGACCTGCCAGGAGGCAGTGGGTCAGTCCATGGTTGGCGACCTCGATGAGTCCGGCGTCGACGCCCTTGCGGATCGCTCGCGTGGCCTCGGGAAACTTCCGCGGAAACGGCGTCAGCGTGCCGTCATCCTCGACCCAGGCGGCGGTGACGGCGATGGTCATGCGCGCGCCAGCCTCCGCGAGCATCTCCAAGATCGCGTACCACTCCGTCGACGACAGCTCTCGGTACGGGCCCCAGCGCTTGATCGGCGGCATGTACTTGAGCCAGAGCCAGTTGCCGGGGAACGGCAGACGCATCGGGCCGACGGTGAGTCGTGTGAGGCCGTAGACCTCGTGACGCTTCGAGGCGGCGCCCACGTCGTCCATCCGGATCATGAGCGGGCCAGGCGGGAGTCGTCACCCGACTCGACTCTTGAGGCGTCTCGCGAGCGGCGGTGCGAGTGCGGGCGTCGACGTGGAGTTGGGTGACGTGCGGTGGGGGGACGGCGCGCCGGCTACTCCCCGATCACCTGGATGCTGATCTCCCGCCGCCGCGGCCCGTCGAGCTCCGCGAAGATGATCGACTGGAACCGGCCCAGCGTGAGCTCTGCGTTGTTGATCCCGACGGCGATGGACCGCCCGAGCAGCGCGGCCCGGAGGTGGGAGTGGGCGTTGCCGCGCTCGCAGTCCGAGACGCGCGGGTCGTCGTGGCGGTAGCCGATTCGCTCCGGCACGAGCCGCTCGATCAGCCGCTTCAGGTCGTCGATGAGGGCGCTCTGGAACTCGTTGATGAACAGCGCGCAGGTGGTGTGGAGTGTGTTGATGAGCGCGATGCCCGCGGAGATCGGGAGCTGCTGAATGGCATCCCGGACGAGCTTGGTGACGTCCGAGATCTCGGTGCGCTCCTCACTCGACAGCGTGAACGAGGTGTTGAAAACCTTCATCGCAACTCTCTCCGAGGCGCGTCACCCTGGATTCGCTGACAGAATGACAGCGAGGCGGCGCCAAAGCCAGCGGTTACCATAACGACACACTGCGGTGAAAGTCAACCCGTCGTTCACGCCGTCTTCGGGTCGAGGAGGTCGCGGAGCCCGTCACCCAGGAGGTTGAGGCCGAGCACGGTGAGGGCGATCGCGCCGCCGGGAAAGACGGCGAACGATGGGTGCAGGGAGAGAAAATTCTGGGCCTCCTTCAGCATGAGCCCCCAGGAGGGATTCGGCGGCTGAGTGCCGAGCCCGAGGTAGGCCAGAGCCGCTTCGGCCAGGATGGCAACGGGAAAGCTCGTCGTCGCCTGGATGACGAGCGGCGGGAGCGTGTTCGGCAGGATGTGGCGGCCGACGAGACGGCGGTCGCCGGCGCCGAGCGCCCGCGCGGCGACGACGAACTCGCGCTCGCGGAGCTCGAGGAAGCTGGCGCGGGTCAATCGGGCGAACGCCGGCGCGAAAGCGATGCCGATCGCGATCATGCTGATCGCGACTCCCGGCGCGAAGACGGCGGAGAAGAGCAGCGCGGAGAGGATCGCGGGGAACCCTTGCACCGCGTCGATCAGGCGCATGAGCGCCTCGTCGAGCCAGCCCCCCGCGTACCCGCTCAGCACCCCGATGAGGACGCCGGCGGCGGCGCCCAGCCCCACCGCGATGACGCCGACCGCGATCGACGTCACGGCGCCGCGCATGATGCGCGAGAGGACGTCACGCCCGTACTGGTCCGTGCCGAACGGGTGCGCCGCCGACGGCCCCGCGAAGCGCGTCGCGATCGACATCGCGAGCGGGTCCGACGGCGTGTAGACGAGGCTCAGCGCGGCGGTCAGGACGAGGAGGGTCGTGATCGTGACGCCGAGGGTGAACGTGACGTGCCGGAGGGGCCGTCGGCGCATCGACCGCCTCAGTCGTAGCGGATCCGGGGGTCGAGGAGCACGTAGGCGAGGTCCACGGCGAAGTTGATCAGGACGATCGAGGACGCCACGAACAGGGTCACGCCCTCCACGACCGGCAGGTCGCGGGCCGTGATCGCGCCGAGCGCCAACCGCCCGAGGCCGGGCAGCGCGAACACGGACTCGAGGATGATCGAGCCCGCCATGAGCTGACCGAGCTGGATCCCCGCCACGGTGACGATCGGGATCAGCGCGTTCCGCAGCGTGTGCTTCCCGAGCACCAGCGCCTCGCGTACGCCCTTCGCGCGGGCGGTGCGGACGTACTCCTCGCGCAGGACGTCGAGCACCGCCGACCGCGTGGCGCGGACGAGGACGGCGGCCTGGAAGAGGCCGAGCGCGATCGCGGGCAGCAGCAGCGAGCGGACGGCCGGCCAGAGCCCGCCGGACCACCCCGCGAAGCCGCCCGACTCCACCCAGCCGAGTCGCACCGAGAAGAGGACGATCAGCAAGAGCCCGGCCCAGAACGACGGGACGGCGATGCCGATCTGCGAGAAGGCCATCGCGAGGTAGTCGCCGGCGCGGCGGTGACGCGTCGCCGCGTAGAGGCCGAGCGGCACCGCCGTCAGGGACATGAGGCACGCCGCGAGCAGCGTGAGCGGGATCGTGACCGGCAGCCGGCTCGCGATGAGGCGTCCGACCGGCACCTCGTACTGGATCGACACGCCGAGGTCGCCGCGGAGCGCGCTCCAGAGCCAATGCGCGTACTGGATCGCGATCGGGCGGTTGAGCCCCATCGCCTCGCGCAGCCGCGCCGCCGCCTCCGGGCTCCCCTCGGTGCCCATGATGATGAGCGCCGGGTCGCCCGGGAGCACGCGCACGACCACGAAGACGATGAGGGAAACGAAGAACAGAGTCGCGACGAACGCCGCGACCCGCCTCAGGAGATGGCGCCGCACGTTCCCTCGTCGGCTCGGCAGCGGTCGCGAGTTGGCGCCGGAGCCGCTATCTCATTCGCTCGCGTACGTATTCCACAATGTCCCGCGCCAGCCGAACAGCCTCCCTGGCCGCGTCCTCCGTGTAGACGCGCGCCGGAATACTGTCCGGCAAGCTGTTCGGATATCGGCTCGTGACGTAGTACCCGTCGAGGATCGACCACTTGCGCGCACGCTCGAGGAACCCAGAATCGTGTCCGCCTGCCTCGGCCGAGAGGCGCTCCACCGAGTGGCCGCGAACCTCCTCGAGACCGCGCGCGTAGAGATAGGCCTTGAGCGCCTTCTCCCCCACCTGCTGGGCGAGAAAGCAGGCGATGTGGTATCCCCCACGCTGCGCCAAATGGTCGGCCCACCGAAGGTCCTCTTCGGCCTGCTCCAGCCAGCGCCGGCCCTCCTCAAGAGGGCTTCTTCTCAAAGAGGAGCACCTCCTCGCGCAGCACCCGGCGCAGGAACGGCCGATCCTTCATCTCCTCGAACTCGGCCGGGGTATAGCAGATCACGTCCATATCAACGGCCACGTCAAGGAGCGAGTAGAGTGACCTTAACCGCTCGAGGAGCGCCCTGTCGGTTTTCCACACGACGAGCACATCGAGATCCGTGAAGAGGTCGCGCCGGCCCTGCGCGTAGGAGCCGAAGAGACTGACGCGCTCGACGCCATCGAGTTGCGCCAGCAGTTCTACGATCCGCCGCGGCGCCCGGTCGAGTTTCTGCACGTACGCCGCGCGCTCGGCCTCGACGCTCACTTGGCCCACGCGACCTCGGAGAGATCCGCCGACGGGACGGGCAGGTCCTTCCAGAGCCCCGCGACGCCCTTCTTCGCCACGACCAGGCGCGGGTGCATGTAGAGCCAGACCGCCGGCGCGTCCTCGACGAGCTTTCGCTGCATCTTCACGTACAGGTCGCGGCGCGCCCGGTCGTCGAGGGTGACCTCCGACTCCTGGAACAGCTTCTGGAACTCCGGGCTGTCGTAGCGGAAGTAATACTTGGGGTTCGCGTAGTTGGCAATGTCCCACGCCTCGGCGTGGCCGATGATCGTCAGGTCGTAGTCCGCCTCGCGCCAGACCCGCGAGATCCACTGCCCCCACTCGATCTGCTCGATCCTCACCTTCACGCCCACCTTCGCGAGGTGGTTGGCGATGACCTCGCCCGTGCGGACCGTGTAGTAGTACTGCGGCGCGACCCTCAGCACGGTCTCGAACCCGTTCGGGTAGCCCGCCTCCGCCAGGAGCCGCTTCGCCTTCGCCGGGTCGTACGGCATGAGGCCGGACACGTCGACGTAGTACGGGTTCAGCGGGTCGACGTTCGAGCCGAGGATCCGGCCCAACCCGAACATCGCGCCCTTGAGGACCTCCGCCTTGTTGATCGCGACGGTGACCGCGCGCCGCACGCGCACGTCTGCGTAGGGCTTGCGCGAGTTGTTCATCGCCAGGATCACGTCGTTCGTCGTGTCCCCGACGATGACCTGGAAGCGCGGGTCCTGCTGCGCCTCCTGCACGTGCTCGGGGCCGAGGCCGAAGAGCGACGCGTCGACGTCGCCCGCCTTGAGCGCGGCCAGGGTCGCGTTCGGGTCGGGGATGAAGCGGAACACGACCCGGTCGAGCCGCGGGAGTCCCTGGACGTGGTAGTCGGTGTTCCGGGTCAGCACGATCCGGTCGCCGCGCACCCACTCCGCGAGCTTGAACGGGCCGGTGCCCATCGGCTCGGTCTTCAGCGTGTCCACGGCTTCGCGCGGGTAGATCACCGAGCCCTGGCGCGCCAGGTTGAGGAGGAAGTTCGCGTTGAGGCTCTTGAGCGAGAACGTGATCGTGTGGTCGTCCCTGACGATGATGTCGCCGATCGCCGCGTAGTAGCCGGGGTACGGGTGCTTGGTCTCGGGGTTCATCGCCCGCTCGAAGACGTACTTGACGTCGGCCGCCACGAGCTCGCGCCCGTTGTGAAAGTGGACGCCGCGCTTGAGGAAGAACGTGTAGTTCCGGTTGTCCGTCGTGTGCCACCGCTCGGCGAGCCACGGGACGAGCTTGCCGTGACGGTCCACCTTCACGAGGGCTTCCTGGACGTTGTAGAAGACGACCGCCGCGGTCGCCGAGGCGGGCGTGGCCGTCAGGTCGAGCCCGGGCGGCTCGGCGACGGTCTGCACGACGAGGCTCGTCGGCGCCTCGGCCGCGGCCGGGCTCGTCGCGAGCCCCGCCACGAGCGCCGCGACCAGGAGCGGCATCATCGCGTGGCGCATCCCGGACCCCTCCCCCCGCTATTCCGTGAGCGTCCTGAAATACTCGACCGTGCGCCGGAGTCCCTCGTCGAACGGGACGAGCGGCGAGTAGCCGAGCAGCCGCTTGCCCTTCGACACGTCCGCGAGCGTGTGAGCCACGTCGCCAGGGCGCGGCGGCTCGTGCCGGCGCGCGAGGGGCCGTCCGAGGATCGTCTCGAGCTTCGCGATGATCTCGAGCAGGCTCACCCGGTTCCCGCAGCCGACGTTGAAGACCTCGCCGCCGACGCCCGCGGCGCGCGCGGCGAGCAGGTTGGCCTCGACGACGTTGTCGATGTACGTGAAGTCCCGCGACTGGGCGCCGTCGCCGTGGACCTCGAGGGGCTGGCCGCGGAGGCCCCAGAGGATGAACCGCGGGATCACCGCGGCGTACTCGGACTTCGGATCCTGACGCGGGCCGAAGACGTTGAAGTAGCGGAGCCCGATCGTCTCGACGCCGTAGAGGCGCGTCCACACGACCGCGTACTGCTCGCCCGCCGCCTTCGACACCGCGTACGGCGAGATCGGCGCCGGCGGCTGCTCCTCGTGCTTGGGGAGGTCGGGGCGGTCGCCGTACACCGACGACGACGACGCGTACACGACGCGGGCGACGCGCCCGTGTCGCGCCGCCTCGAGCACGTTGAGCGTCCCGGTCACGTTGTTCTCGTTGGCGCCGAGCGGATCCTTCACGGAGCGCGGCACCGACCGCATCGCCGCCTGGTGGAAGATGACGCGGACGCCGCGCGCCGCGCGCGCCACCACGGCGCGGTTCCTGATGTCGCCGCGGATCACCTCGAGCCGGCGACCCGCCGCGCGCGCGAAGGGCAGGTTCGCCCGCGTGCCCGTCGAGAAGTTGTCGAGCACCCGGACGCGCGCGTCGTGCGCGAGGAGCCGCTCGACGAGGTGCGAGCCGATGAAGCCCGCGCCGCCCGTCACGAGAAACAGGTCCGCCATTGGTAGAACGCTGGCGCGGTACCCGTTAGCGGGCCCGTCTCCAGCACCCCCCTTTCAAACCGTGCGTGCCCGTTTCGGGCACACGGCTTACCGATGGTCTCTCGGCGTCAGACATGCGCAGGGTCAGGATAGCGTACCGTTCCCAACAAGCGATAGAGTCCGAGCCCCCAAAACCAGGCGAACGACCAGCGGGTGACCGCTCCGTGCCGATGCCGCCGCACGCCGCGGCGTCGAGCGAGAAAGAGCCCGAGCCGTTGCCACACGTAGTGGTCGATCTGGGTGAACTTCCGGGTGGCGTTCCCGGTCCGAAAGTAGTTCCCCCAGCCCCGCAACACGGGATTCAGTCGGGCGATCAAGACTCGCACGTCTTTCACCCCGTTGCGCCGCGCATCGGTGAGCTCCCGAATGCGAGCCCGAAGGCGCCCCATGCTCCTCGGCGACGGCCACCGCTGCAAGAACATCCGGCCGGGATACCGCACCGACCGACACTTCCTGAGCCGACACCCGAGAAACTCAAAGCTCTCCCTGCCCCACCCAAGATCCACCAGCCGCGTCTTCTCCGGATGCGCCTCCAGTCCGAGGTACTGTAGCGTGAGCTCCACCCGTCTCCGGGCCTCTTTCGCGTCGGCCCGGCCGCGACAGAGCACTACGAAATCATCGGCGTACCGGATGAGCACGCCGAGGGTCCCGCACCGCCGCTGCCACACCCGGTCCAATACGTGGAGATAGATGTTCGAGAGCAGCGGGGAAATGACCCCGCCTTGCGGCGTGCCCCTCACCGTCTCCTCTCGTCGCCCCTCCTCCAGCACCCCAGCCTTTAGCCACCCCCGAATCAGCTTGAGCACTCGCCGGTCCGACACCCGCCGACTCACCTCCGCCACCAGGCGGTGATGGTCGATACTCCCAAAGTAGTCTTTGATATCGACGTCCACCACGTGGTTGTAGCCCTGGTTGGCCGCCACGCGAATGGCCTCCAACGCCTCCGTGGCGCTCCGTTTCGGCCGGAATCCATAGGACACCGGCAGAAAGTCCGCCTCGAAGACGGGCTCCACCACGAGCTTCGTCGCCATCTGAACCACTCGGTCCCGTACCGTCGGAATGCCCAACGGCCGCTGCCGCCCGTCCGCCTTCGGAATGTACCGGCGCCGCACCGGTTGCGGCCGATACTGCCCGGCCTGGAGATCGTGCTGGATACCCAGCAGAAACGCCTCGACCC
>Ga0209469_1001604_pt1 | contig 11954 bp, 9 predicted proteins | sample GraSoiAngelo_123_FD_185880 | JGI IMG/M metagenome (GOLD analysis project Ga0209469, IMG submission 185880) | Grasslands soil microbial communities from the Angelo Coastal Reserve, California, USA - 14_0927_02_40cm (SPAdes) (version 2) | ecosystem: Environmental > Terrestrial > Soil > Grasslands ... | reverse complement strand
TCACTCCAGCGAACGGTGTGACCGGAGGAACTGGCACGGCTTCTGATCCCTATGTGATCCAGGGATGGAACATTAACATGTGTTGGCAGTGCCCGTATTACGGAATTGAAGTTGCAAACACAACTGCGTACTTCAGAATTTTCAACGTGACCGTATCTTCACTGATTACTGCACAGCCAGCAACCGATATCCTCCTGAAGAATGCGACAAACGGCAGGATAGACAACTCAGTCGTCCAGGACGAAAGTATCCTCTGCTGCGGCGGGATTATTGTAGACTCGTCAAGGAATGTAGTTCTCAACGCGAACAATGCGGAGGCGGGAACTTGTAACAATTTCAGTTCTTGCAGCGCGTACGATACTGTTGGAGCTTACGGAAGTACCAACGTTACCATCTCCGGCAACAGCATACGAGCCGATGCGTCTGGCAACGTCCTCGGAGTCAAGGGTTCGTCGAACGTGACCATATTGAACGACACAATCCTCATGAACGGTCTCGCCCCGATTGGGGCTCCGTGGGACCCGAGCAACGGAATCGTGGTATCCTCCTCTGGAAATGTCATGATCTCTCAAAACAGTGTCCGCGATGCCGCCTGTTCAGCGTACTCGCCTGCCAAGTCGATGATAGTAGGAGGATCGAGCAATGTTCAGATCTTTGGAAACAACATAACCTCGTCCTATTACTGCGGCTCTGGGATAGTTCTTCAATCAGCGACTGGAAGCATAGTCTATCACAACAATCTCGTCAACAATTCGGTCCAAGCATCTGATGATAATCCGGGCAAAAACCAGTGGGACAACGGGTATCCTACCGGGGGCAATTACTGGTCCGACTATAAGGGCGTCGACAACTGTAGTGGACCCCAGCAGAATATCTGTCCAAATCCTGACGGGATAGGAGATACACCCTATTCATTCAGCTCAGCCCAAGACAACTATCCTTTGATGACGCCTTTCGCCGCGGATCCTCCCGCTACCGGTTCTGCAGGAGGCGGGGGAGGTGGCGGCCGGCCTCCTCTCCATGTTTGATTGTCTTTTCTTGAATGTTATTGATGTAAGAGTTGAGCCGTGAGCGTGAGCTTGCTCATGCTTGAATACATTCGAAGCGTGGTTCTTATAACGAAGCTCGGATGTCCCTGGATTGCGGATTATTTATGGGAAAGACGACGAAGGCCGTGGTTTCCTGTATCATTATTTCCATAGCGATCTTGTTCTCTACACCCGATCTAGCGAAGACAATCCTTCCGACGGCCGTCGCATTGCAGAGTCATTCCGTCATTTCGATCAACGGGAACAGCGGATTCACTGCGGCAAACGGCGTGACGTCGGGGACCGGTACTGCTGCAGATCCATACGTGATCTCCGGATGGGACATAAACGTGTTTACGTCAGGAACCTCAGGAGAATATTCTACTTGTATACAGATACAGAACGCAACAGCCTACTTTGTAGTCAGCGGCATTTCTGTAGAATGCCATGAAACGGGCGTCTTTCTGAGCGGAGTCTATAACGCCAGAATAGAATCATCCACCATCTCCTCGGACTCCCAGGCATTTCAGGCCCAGTTTTCCGCAAACCTGACATTGTCGGGCAATGGTATCAACGGAGGCACGTCTCCCAATGGGGGCGCCTATTCGAACGTTCTACTCCGCATCTCGAGCGCAAGCGTAGTAGGAAACACGATTAGGGCGGACGGTTTCGAAATCGACAGTTCCAAACAAGTCATGTTCTCAGGTAATAGCGTGACAGCCTCTGGATACGCCGCTCCAGTCTCTGTGTCAGATTCTTCTAACGTTACTATTTCGAATAACTCGATGAGCGTTGCCTACATTGAGGGAGGCCTGGACGTCTCAAAGTCCACGAACCTCACAATTCTCAACAACACCATCCAAGGAAATATTTCCTACGGCATTTCGCTCGGAAATTCCAACAGCACAGTCATCTCGGAAAACAGAGTAATTGGTGGGGGAGTAAACGGTTACCTCACCGATGACCAGGGAATCGTATTGGGCTCGTCTTCCAAAGTCCAGATCTTCGGAAACAATGTCACACTTGAGGCGATAGGGATTCACCTCTCCTCATCTACTGGAAACCGCGTCTATGATAACAACCTAGTCAACAATACCATTCAAGCTCAAGACGATCAGCCTGGCCAGAACTCATGGGATAACGGGTATCCTAGCGGTGGCAACTACTGGTCTGACTATAAGGGCGTCGACAACTGTAGTGGACCCCAGCAGAACATCTGTCCAAGTCCCGACGGAATAGGCGACACACCCTACGTGTTCAACTCTGCTCAAGACAATTATCCGCTGATGAATCCATTCGTCCCAGATCCTCCCGCAGCAGTCGCACTAGGAGGCGGAGGCGGCAGTGGTGGCCGAGCGCCCCTCCGAGCATAGCTCAGTTCATGAATCGGAAAACCGGATTGAACCCTTTCCAAGCGTCTCCCATGATCGCGGACAAGCGTGAACATTCCGTTAGTCCCCTGCAAAACGCCCTAGAATCGCCTTAGAATTAGAAACCTGCTCATCGTCATGCTAATCCTCCACGATCAATGATGACAGCCCAGCCGTCCAGGCTAACATCTCCCAGTAAGATCTCGAACGGTCTAGGGAAATCGCAATATTTTTGGAGTCGACTGATCCTCGCATGACAGATCCCCATGCGAAGCGTTGGAGGACCCCCGAAAGATTCATTTTGCAAAAAAAGATTCTCAACTCTAGCGCGAAATCTTTTCAGCCCCCGGGGGCCTACTTGAGTCTCGCGAGACAGCGACAATCGGTGGGTAGCGTGTCGGCCGTAACCCACCTTCTGTTCGTAAGGTTCGCTTCCTTCGTAAGACGAACCAGCAGCATCTGGATTCATGATAGTACACTATGGGCATTCCTAATTTTGGATCTTCCGGTCGGTTTACAAGCAGGTGCCCAACAAATCGACCTTATGCGATACATGACCGATGCAAGTCTAGCTGATATGGCTCCCGAACTTCGACAGAAGGGAATTGATTGCCAAACGTGCCACAAACTGATGCGCAATACAGAAGATTCTCGAATCAAGATACCAGATGGTGAAATTGCAGAATTCGCTAGACATGCTGGACGTTCGTTGACCCTAATCGTGATGGACCACGACTTGGCCGAACATTGCAAGTTTGGCAAGCTGCCGCACATTCGAGTTCAAGATGCTGTCGCCGAATACATTCTTCGAAATCCCGCTCACTGATGGGCGCATTTCGGAGCGAAACCCTCTCCACCCCACTCTGATAATGCATTCTGAGGTTATCGGAACGACCGTCTCGCTGGAAATGTTAATATTCGGTTTTCAAAAAAACGTTGTGCGGATTTCGAGAAAGTCGGTTACGCACAACCCGTTAGAGGATCGGTTATCATCGCTTTCTTCTGGATTATCGCTTGCTCACTATTGGCCCTAATTCCTGGTGGCGTAGGAGGGATAGTTCCCCTTCTCGGAACGCAACGATTCGGGACGTAGACAATATGAGAAGCGGACTTGGCAACACTGGCTGCCTTCGTGTCGATGCTCATAGCGTTTGGAATCGGAGACGGAGTGGACGCTTGGCTGTACCTGCTGGCAGTAATAACGGGCATTGTCTCGATCTTTGGATTCTAATCGAAAGGAAATGCTTGCAATAGTCTAGGTTGCAGAAGCATTCTGCTTCAGAGCCGACCGCTACGTTTAACAGCTCGCCGATCCCAAGGCTAGTCCGATTGTCGCGAGGTTAGGACACAATTTGCCTCTAACGCTTGCCCTTGCACTCGCAACCCTTGCTTTGAGTGGAGCGGGGCCCACTTTGGCTCAACCGCATCTGGTTTGGATTTACCCTCTTGGGTCTTCGTTCCCCGTTAGCGTATCCGTAGGTAGAATGGGCGTGTTTGTAGCCGCGGGGTCCGAAGCTAGAAGATACGATTTCGACGGCAGCCTGGTTTGGACCCGGCAAGTTGGACATCTTCCCTATGCCGTCGCGATGGGAGTAGCTTCAGGATTAGATGGAATTTATGTCGTCGGCTTCTATTCTTTTGTGCAGAAGCTTGACTTCAACGGTAATCTGATCTGGTCAAGTCAGTTCGGCGGCCTAGAAGGTTCTCATGCTGAAAGCGTCTCAGTAGATTCCACTGGAGTCTATGTTGCGGGAGGCTCCGATTTCGCCTCAAGGCAGTCTATTGGCATTGTCGAGAAGTTCGACCATAGCGGGAACGAAATCTGGACTCGCCAGATCCACGCGATAGGCTTCTCCACTGTAATGACCGGAATCTCGGTAGGACCGAAAGGCGTGTACGTTGTTGGAGGAAACACTTGCCCTGCTCATATCCGATGCGATCCGTCTCCGGAGTCAGGAAGTTTCATGAAGGCGTTTGACCATAATGGCAATGAGCAGTGGACAAGAGCGGTCGACGGAGGTAGAGTTTCGGTCGGACCCGCTGGATTATACATTTGGAGCTATTCTTCTGTGCAGAAGTTTGACCTCAACGGCAATCCTGTATGGACGGTAGCCAGCGGCCCTCCCGGAACCTTTTCAATGGCGCTTTCCGCAGACTCGTCAGGAGTCTACGTAGTGGGACTCCGTTACGACGTGTTGCCATTTGGCGCATTCGTCGAGCACCTTAATTCCGATGGTACAGAAACATGGTCTATTTTCTTCGGGACCTCGCCTGCTACCGGCGTTTCCGTCTCTCCAAGGGGTATTTTCGTGGCCGGCTTGGCTTTCATCGCGAAAGTATGCGCAAGTCCATCCTGCCTTCACAGTTGAACCGGCTATACCCAATGGTTGTGCCGGAATTCGGCGCGCCGGAGTGAGTGCAAGTGTAGAGTTGATGGAAACGTGTCCAGGTGATTGCTTAGTTAACAAGAGATCTTGCGGATATTCGTGATGGAACTTTCCGAGTAACCTTCTCTCTTCATCCAGAGGAGGAAGTTGACAATGTCTGGCTGTTGCCCCGTCGAGAAAAGAGCGGGGGGCGTACTGTTCATGATGGGTGGCGTGTCGGCCGTAACCCACCTTCTGTTCGTAGCAGCATCTGTCTAATCGGGGAACCCGCGCCTCGGGCGGAGTTCATAGGCGTCTACATCCCCTTTCACAGCGCAATGGGAGCCCGTTTCATCCCGCGTCCAGCCCTCCATCCGGGACGCCCGGGAGAACATCCCATCATCGTCACACGGTACCGGGACGGGTATCGTTTCTGCGCTCCCACACAGGCTCTCGCCTGACACGTTACGTGTTACGCTTCCGCCTTGTGGGTGGAGTTTCCTCAAAACACACAGCTTACGCCATGGGTTCTGTGACTGCTCACCGACTCGCCACCCGGATCTAGAAAATCGAAAGACCTGCTAATAGACTGATCACAACAAGAATTCAGAAAAAATCATGAAAATGCTGTTTAGATTCAGCCCCAGTATTTGATATCGCTCCGAACGTGGACCCCACCAGGGACCAGCACCTTGGGCGATTGGGGACCGCGGGCTGAACGTCTCGACCGAAGTCTCGACGCGTACACCCCGGTTCCATCAACCCCATCTTCTATGGGAGCCCTCGTCCAGTCCGAAACCACTGTCGCCAGTGGTCCAAAGTGGACTAGAATGGTTGCCTATTTTCGGGAGAGGTTTCAGGCTTAGATGCTTTCAGCCCTTATCCTCGATAGCGTGGCTGCCCGGCAGTGCCTTGTCAGACAACCGGTAAACTAGAGGCTACGATACCCCGTTCCTCTCGTACTAGGGGCGCCTTCCCCTCAGGCAACCAGCACACCCAGCAGGTAGAGTCCGACCTGTCTCGCGACGGTCTAAACCCATCTCGCATTCCCCTTTGATCGCCGAACAGGCGCGCCCTTGGGTCCTGCTGCGGACCCAGGATGGGAAGGGACGACGACGGAGAACCAATCCTCCTCGTCGATGAGGACTCTCGGAGGAGACGAGCCAATTACTCCCGGGGTAATTTTTCTGTCACCTCGAGCCCCCAGCAAAGGGGACATCAAGGATCGCTAGACCAGGCTTTCGCCTCTGGATCCCTTGCCGTTGAGGATCCAGTCAGCCCGACTTTTGCTCTTGCACTCTACTCCGGGGTTCTGTCCCGGATGAGTCGAGCTTTGGGCCCCCTCGATATTCTTTCGAGGGGGTGCCGCCCCAGCCGAACTGCCTACTTGCTGTTGTTCCAGAGCAAACTCTGGTGAGAGATGTAATCGCAGATAGGTGGTGTTACATTGGCGCCTCCACCGGGACCCGAAGACCCCGGCCTCGACGGCTCCCACCTACACTCTGTACCCGCAATCACATCCCAGCGACAAGCTGCAGTAAAACTCCACGGGGACTTCTCGCCCCGCTGGGTGTCCCTGGACTGTTCGTCCAGGTTATGTGGGTTCACCGGGCCGTAGGCGGGGACAGCGGGGAGGTCATTGGTCCATTCATGCACGTCGGAACTTACCCGACAAGGCATTTGGCTACCTTAAGAGAGTCAGAGTTACTCCCGGCGTTTAGCGGTCCTTCGCCCGGTTGAACCCAGGTTTGAGATACCGCCACTGGCCAGGACTCAAAGGCCGTTTACACGCTTTCGCGCTTGCGGCCTCCTATGTTTTTAGTAAACAGTCGCCTCCCCCTTGTTACTGCGACCTAAACCCCCAGCAGAGCTAGGAGTTCAGGCACCCCTTTTCCCGAAGTTACGGGGCTAATTTGCCGAGTTCCCTCGCCTACGTTACACCCGATACGTCTTAGGCTTCTCACCTAGGGGCACCTGTGTCGGATCTTGGTACGGACGGGGAGGATCCATCCCCTGATCTTTTTCCTTGGCTCCTGGAATCAGCTGAACCCCCCTAAGACGGGGGGCCATTCCCATATTCGCCTGGTTCTCACCGTTACGGTACTCCCCAGGCTTCAATGGTTAGATGAGACGACAGTCTCGCTCAGCCTATCCGGAAGCGTCAGATCAAGAGCTTGCGTTGCCGCGTGTACCTCCCTGGTACCGGAATCTTAACCGGTTTCCCTTTCGACAGATCCGGTTAAGGTCTGTCTTAGGACCGACTTACCCCCGGCTGACGACGCATTGCCGGGGAACCCTGGCCCCTTCGACGGAGGGGATTCTCACCCCTCTATGGCTGTTACTTCCACCGGGATCTGCAACAGCGAACGGTCCACTGGACTTCACAGCCCAGCTTCCGCCCGAACGCTGCGCCCGCCTACCGACACGGATGTGATTCCGTGTCCCTGGGTATCGGCGCCTGGCTTAGTCCCGTATATTTTCGGCGCCCCCAACCTCGGCCGGTCAGCTGTTACGCACTGCTTGGAGGATGGCTGCTTCTAAGCCTACCTTCCAGCTGTCTCGGGTTGAGGACGGCTTTCTATTTCTACACTTAGCCAGGACTTTGGGGCCTTAACCCAAGCCTGGGTTGTTCCCCTCGCGGCCATGGACCTTACGCCCACGGCCCGTCTCCGGCCATCTACAGCGCTGATGGATTCGAAGTTTGAATGGAGAGTGGATCCTTTCGAATCCTTGTTCCCCAATCAGGACTCTACCCCACCAGCAACCTCCGGCCGGGCTATCCTGAGAGATATTTCGGCGGGAACTAGCGATCACCGAGTTAGATTGGTCTTTTGCCCCTAGCCCCAAGTTATTGGAGTGAGTTGCACGTCAACACCCATTCGGACCTCCACCGGGCTTTCACCCGGCTTCATCCTACTCAGGGCTAGATCACTCGGTTTCTAGTGTCATCCATGTGATTCCAGGCCCTTTCAGACCTCGTCCCTCACGCTTCATGAAAATCTGCGTTATGGACTGTTGGTTTCCCTGCGGCTCCGAGCCTTTACGCTCTTAGCCTCACCACATAGATGAACTCCCCGGCCCATGGTACTAAACGGATCGTACGATCCTAGTCCCCTCCCTTCGTAATGCCGCGTTACCACGGCCTCCTTCAGGGAGGATCTACCCTTACGGACCGTACACGTCTGTAACCACCTGATTTCAGGCACTTTTGACTCCCCTTCCGGGGTACTTTTCAGCTTTCCCTCGCGGTACTAGTGCGCTATCGGTCTTGGGACGTCTTTAGTCTTGGAAGTTGCTTACTCCCAGATTCACGCGCCCATGTCGGGGCGCGGTACTCAGGGACTCCAGCCCTAATCCTGTTGCCTTAAGTCTAGGGGGCTATCACCCTCTACGGCAGGCCGTTCCAGGCCATTTCGATTTCAGCAACGAGGAAGCGGCCGGGCCCTACAACACTACATCCCCCAACAGTTTCCTGTCAGGGTTCGGTTTGGACTGTTCCCATTTCGCTCGCCGCTAATCTGGGAATCTCAATTGATTTCTCCTCCACCGCCTACTTGGATGCTTCCGTTCGGCGGGTTCCCCCTCCCATATGGGAGTACCCCAGGTATCACCCGGGGTGGGAAGTCCCATTCGGGAATCTCCGGATCGAAGGCTGCGTGCGCCTACCCGGAGCTTATCGCAGCTTGCCACGCCCTTCGTCAGCGCCCAAGCCGAGCCATCCTTCAGGTGGCGTATCATGCCGAGCCCTTTAGGAACCCACGTTCGATTCGCGTCAAATTTTCTGAGGCTTCCTCTACACAGCACTTCATCGTGGACCCTGGTCCTGTCCAAGGTCTCACTCTCGCCTTCTTCACTCTCAAGACAGGTCTTGAGAGTTGCATTTTGATAGGCTCGTAGCCGTTCTTTTGCCCTCCAGCCATCCCTGCGATGTCTAAGGAGGTGATCCGGCCGCAGGTTCCCCTACGGCCACCTTGTTACGACTTCTCCCCCCTTACCTAGCTTAGGTTCGAGGCAACCAACAAGGCTGCATCTCACCAAAACCAAATTCGGGTGGAGCGACGGGCGGTGTGTGCAAGGAGCAGGGACGTATTCACCGCGCGATGATGACACGCGGTTACTAGGGATTCCATGTTCATGAGGGCGGGTTGCAGCCCTCAATCCCAACTGAGGCTGGGTTTAGGGATTACCTTCCCCTTTCGGGGTCGGAGCCCATTGTCCCAGCCATTGCAGCTCGCGTGTGGCCCAGGGGATCCGGGGCATACTGACCTGCCGTGGCCCGCTCCTTCCTCCCCCTTAGCGGAGGCAGTCCCTCTAGTGTGCCTGCATTCCCGAGGGAATACGATGGCAACTAAAGGCACGGGTCTCGTTCGTTTTCTCACTTAAGAGAACACCTCACGGCACGAACTGGCGACGGCCATGCACCTCCTCTCAGCTAGTCCGGTAAGACCTTTAATCTGACCTTCATCCAACTGTCGCCCCTGGTAAGGTTCCCGGTGTTGACTCCAATTAAACCGCAAGCTTCACCCCTTGTGGTGCTCCCCCGCCAATTCCTTTAAGTCAGCTGTCCCGCCAGGCGCGGTTTCTGCCTGTTCGAGAATTCAGCCTTGCGGCCGTACTCCCCAGGTGGCAGGCTTAATGGCTTCCCTGCGGCACTAGAACGGGCCGTACCCGTCCTAACACCTAGCCTGCATCGTTTACAGCTGGGACTACCGGGGTATCTAATCCCGTTCGCTCCCCCAGCTTTCGTCCCTCACCGTCGGGCGCGTTTTAGTCGGCCGCCTTCGCCACTGGTGGTCCTCCCGGGATTATAAGACTACGAACCTCTTTCGAGAGTTTTCGCCCCTACCCCGGGACTACCGCCGACCTCCCCCGCCCCCAAGCCGGAAAGTATTCCCCGCGGGCCAACGATTGGATCGTTGGATTTTACGGAGAACTTTTCCAGCCGGCTACGGACGCTTTAGACCCAATAATCGTCCCAACCACTCGAGGAGCTGGTATTACCGCGGCGGCTGACACCAGACTTGCCCTCCCCTTATTCTTCCGGCTGGTTAGACCGGACAAAAGCCTTCCTCAGCGGATGGCACTCGGGATGACCCTGTCACGCTTTCGCGCATTGCAGAGGTTTCGCGCCTGCTGCGCCCCGTAGGGCCTGGGCCCTTGTCTCAGTGCCCATCTCCGGGCTCCCGCTCTCACGGCCCGTACCGGTTATAGGCTTGGTGAGCCGTTACCTCACCAACGACCTGATCGGTTGCGGCCCCATCCTCTGGCAGTCCTAGAAAGCATGGTCCTAGGATTATTTCGACGGAGAACCGTTCCAGGCCTCTCCATCTATCCGGGTTTAGCCTCAGTTTCCCGAAGTTGTCCCGGTCCTGAGGGTAGGTTAGCCACATGTTACTGAGCCGTACGCCACGCTCCCACATTGGCCTGGAAGCGTGCGACTCGCATGGCTTAGTCTCATCCCGATAGCAGTTGGGTCCGCCAGGATCAAGCGGAGTTGGAACGATAGGAGTTATGGACGCCTATCACATCAATCTGCAGGAATTGGCTGGAGTTTAGCAGGTGGCTACGAGCCTTCCTTGGACCGAAACGTTCCAGGGTATTCTTTGCCCCGGGTTTTTTTGGTCCGCATATTCTTTCGCCCACAGTGGAGGTCAATCTTTCATACACAGGCGTAACGCCCTAAGCGTCGGATTGACGCCGCCGCCGGGTACCGTGGGCTTCTACTATTCGACCTGCTAATGCTACCAAACTCCGGCCTTGCCTGCGTAGTTGATATAAACATTTAGGCTCTGGACGGTGGGAAGTACTCTTGTTCCTGCTTACTCATCCCGTCGGCAGGAGTACGAGAGTATGTTTCCAAGGGTTGTTTGTTGAGTGTGAGGAAGGTGTTGCCCCAGTTGAAGACGGCGAGAATATGCTGGGCTTCTTTCTCGAATCCGGTTATGACTAGAGCTGCTGCTATTGCTTCTGCTGTGCTGAGTCTTCCTCGGATGCTGTAGTTTGTCGGGTTGCCTGCTAGGAGTGTTGGTAGTCTCCGGCTTTCGCCTTTGATGTTAGTTTGAAGAATATTCTCCGACAGGTTCCAGGAGCAGTCTAGTCCCACTAGGCCGTATTGTTCTATCAGAGTGCGATCCTCAAACGATAACGTGCGATTGCTTGATGGATTGAGCACTATGGCTGATCGGGGAATCTGTTTTAGAGAATTGAGCTGTCGGGCTAGGTGGAATTTTTGGAGTTTTGCAGAGGTGCACTTGCTGGGGTCGTCTTGGTGGTAGTCGTAGATCATAACCCGTGGTGATGATTGTTCTTTTAGTTCCGGATTCTCGGATACGGTGGTCCGTCTATGCAATACTTGATCGCCTGTGGGATGAAATCTACTAGTGCTAGCGGTGTGACCGTTGGTCCTCTCTCCTTCATCAACATGTCTCCTGCGAGTCCGTTGAGGAATGCGCCGGCAGCCGCGGCTCTGAAGGGTTCTATGTGTTGGGCTAGGAGTGCGCCGATTATGCCGGTTAGGACGTCGCCCGTGCCGCCGACTGTCATGTAGGGGTTTCCTGTCTTGTTGAGTTTCTGTCGTGTCGGGTCTGCGATGATGTCTATGTTTCCTTTCAGTACTACCGTTGCGCCTGTTTCCTTGGCGAGCTGTGTTGTGGCTTCTTGTCGGAGCGAGATCTCAGGACTGATCTTTCGCTGCAACACTTGGGCGAATTCTCCGGCGTGAGGTGTGAGGACTGCTGGATTGTTGAGTCGTCTCCGGCTCCGGCCGAATATTTTCAACGCGTCCGCGTCTAAGACTAGTGGCTTGTTTAGTTCCCCTGTTTGCGAGATGAGTTTCTTGACCGTGTCTACCGTTTCTTCGTGTAGTCCTATTCCCGGTCCGAGGACGATGGCGTCAGAGGAAGTCATCCATCTTTCGATTTCAGGGAGGTCTTTGAGGTTGAGGTGTTCGCCTGGGAGTTTGATGGTTATGAGGTCTGGCGAGTATGAAGCAATTATCTCGGAGGTTTTTGTCGGTGAAGCAACGTAGACTAGGTCCGTGCCACATTTTGTCGCAGCCAGTGCTGAGAAGGCGGGTGCGCCTGTGAAGTTTTCGCTACCGCCGATTATGAGTAGTCGTCCGTAGTCGCCTTTGTGGGCGTTAGCAGGGCGTGGTTTCCATAGGGTCTTGAAGTCGCCTGGTCCGGTATAGA
>Ga0209469_1001602_pt1 | contig 11957 bp, 4 predicted proteins | sample GraSoiAngelo_123_FD_185880 | JGI IMG/M metagenome (GOLD analysis project Ga0209469, IMG submission 185880) | Grasslands soil microbial communities from the Angelo Coastal Reserve, California, USA - 14_0927_02_40cm (SPAdes) (version 2) | ecosystem: Environmental > Terrestrial > Soil > Grasslands ... | reverse complement strand
AAGAGGAAAGCGCCGACGTCGCACTGGTGACAAAAAATTTCTGGCAGGAACGCCTCGGTGGCGATCCGAACGTGATTGGGCGAAGCCTCACGCTCGATGGAACACCGCACACGATCGTCGGCGTTCTGCCAAATGTGCCGGCGACCTGGTTTGCCGCGAACCCGACGGCCGAAGTTTGGACGACGAAACCTTTTCAGCTTCCCGGGTTCAGTCATGAGCAACTGATGCGCGGCTCCTTTTTTCTTCGTGTTGTCGGACGATTGAAACCGGGGATGACCGTTCAGCAAGCGCGCGCTGCATTGCCATCGTTAGAAGAGAGTTATCGTGCCCAATATCCGAACAACATCGACAGCGCATTCGTCACGACGCTGCGGACTTTGCCTGAAGACGTTACCCGGAATTTCCGCGCCGGCTTCGCTACGCTTTTCGCCGCGGTAAGTTTCGTTTTGCTGATCGCGTGCAGCAATGTTGCCAATCTATTGCTCGTTCGTTTCAGTGGACGCCGCCGCGAGATCGCGTTGCGAATGGCAATTGGCGCTTCGCGCACGAGCGTCGCGCGCTTGTTCGTTTTCGAAAGTTTGCTCGTCAGCGTCATCGCGGGCGCGATCGGCGCTTTCGTCGCGTGGCAATTGGTGCCGCTGGTTCCGCGAATAGCCTCCAATTTTCTGCCGTTGGAAGCGAATCACGCAACGACCTTGTCGGTACCGGTGCTCGTGTTCACGATCGGATTGTCGATCTTGACCGGCTTGTTGATGGGGATTTACCCGGCGCTTCAGGGTTCACAGGTCGATTTGGTCGACGGCTTGAAAGAAGGCGGCCGCGGCACAAGCGGCAGTGTGCGCCAACAGCGCTTCCGCAAAATCCTCGTCGGCGCACAAGTCGCGCTGTCGGTCACGCTATTGGTCGGCGCAGCATTGCTCATCACGAGCTTCATCCGCTTGAGTCAGCAAAACCTCGGCTTCCGTTCCCAGAATCTTTGGACGGGTGCGATTACACTGCCGACCTCGCAGTACCCAGACCGTCCGTCGCGTCAACGTTTTGTTGAACAAACACTGCATGAGTTGCGCAGTGTTCCGGGGCTCGAGAGTGCGACTATTAGCGGCGATATTCCGTTGGTTGGCTTCAGTCGTTATCTTTATGCGCGGGGCGATCGTGATGTTCCGCCAGTCGAGAAGCGTGAGATCGTGCCTGGTCATGAGATTACTCCGGGATATTTCAAGACCTGGGGAGTGCCGCTTCTCGCTGGCCGTGACTTCAATGAACACGACACCGCCGACGGACAGAAAGTTTGTCTGATCAGTCAGGCCGGTGCGAAACAAGTTTTCCCTGGTGAGAATCCAATCGGAAAGACGTTGTTCTTAGCCAACGCGCAGTGGGAAATTGTCGGAATCGTCGGCGATGTGCGCTCACTGCAGGTGGCCGAGGCGCCGGGTATGGAATTTTATCGGCCGTGGGCGCAATACAATTTTCCATTGGTTAACATCACCGTCCGCACCAACCTAAAAGTGGATGCGGTGACCAAGCTGGTGCAATCCGCGCTCACGAAAGTGAATCCAAGTCTGGCGATTGCAGTGCCACAAACCATGGACGCGGTCGTCGCGCGAGCGATCGGGCAAGCGCGTTTGATGATGTGGGTTCTCGGAATTTTCGCGGGGGTGGCCTTGCTTCTCGCCAGCATCGGGATTTACGGCGCGGTCGCTTACACGGTCGAGCAACGCACCGGCGAGATCGGCGTCCGCATGGCGCTCGGAGCGCAAACACGCGACGTGTTGCGCTTGGTTGTGAACCAGGGAATGAAACCAGTCCTCATCGGGCTAGGCATCGGAATTGGATCGGCCTTCGCGGTCGGTCGTTTAATTGCTTCGCAGCTCTATCAGGTCTCGGCGCACAATCCGGCCCTGCTGGTTGGCTCAACGCTTTTGCTCGCGACGATAGCGTTAATTGCATGTTTGCTCCCGGCGCGACGTGCCACACGTGTTGATCCGATTCAAGCCCTCCGCACCGAGTGATATGAACGACCTAAAGTTCGCTTTCCGCCAGCTCTGCAAGTCACCAGGATTCACGCTGGTTGCTGTCTTGACGCTGGCACTCGGTATTGGGCTGAACACTGCGATCTTTAGTTTGATCAACGATCTCTTCTTGCGCGGGTTGCCATTCAAAGAGCCGTCGCGCGTGGTTCACCTCTACGGTGGCGACAAAGCACGCGACCTGACAGACATCGGTGTCTCCGCGCCGCGTTTTATGCATTATCGCGAAGGGCAGACATTGTTCGACGGCTTGGCCGGGGAAAGTTTCTTCGCATTTACGCTCACAGGTCTTGGCGATCCGGTCCAAGTCTTCGGCGGCCGATTAACCTCGAACTATTTTGATGTTCTCGGAGTGCGCCCGATCCGCGGCCGTAATTTTCTGCCCGGGGAGGAAGAAGGCGCGGACGTCGCATTGGTGACCGAGAATTTCTGGCAAAAACGTCTTGGCGGCGACCCGAATGTGATCGGTCGAAGCATAACGCTTGACGGGACTGTGCACACGATCGTCGGAGTTCTGCCTAACATGCCGGTAACATGGTTTGGGGCGAATCCGGTTGCCGAAGTTTGGACGACCAAGCCGTTTCAGCTTCCCGGATTCAGTTACGAACGATTGATGCGCGGCACGAGCTATCTCCGGGTCATTGGAAGAATGAAACCAGAGATTACGGTGAAGCAGGTATTGGCGGCGTTGCCGTCACTCGACCAGAGTTATCGGACCCAATATCCGAACAAGATCGACAGCATCTTCACGACCACGCTGCGGACACTGCCCGAGGACGTGACGCGCAATTTCCGCGCGGGTTTCGCCACTCTTTTCGCCGCTGTAAGTTTCGTGTTGCTCATCGCGTGCAGCAATGTCGCCAATTTGTTGCTCGTTCGTTTCAGCGGGCGTCGGCGCGAGATCGCGTTGCGAATGGCGATCGGTGCCTCGCGCGCCGGCATCGTGCGATTGTTCGTTTTCGAAAGTTTACTTGTCAGTTTAATTGCGGGAGCAGTCGGGGCGTTCGTGGCGTGGCGGTTAGTGCCGTTGGTTCCACGGATGGCGTCCAATTTCCTTCCGCTGGAAGCGAACACCGCGACGAGCTTGTCGATTCCGGTGCTCATCTTCACGATCGCATTGTCGATCCTGACCGGACTGTTGATGGGAGTTTATCCGGCACTCCAGGCTTCTCGCGCCGATTTGGTGGGCGGATTGAAAGAGGGCGGCCGCGGCGCGAGCGGCAGTGTGCGGCAGCAACGTTTTCGCAAAATCCTGGTCGGCGCGCAAGTGGCGCTCTCGGTTACGTTGTTGGCCGGCGCGGCGCTGCTTATTACCAGTTTCATCCGTTTGAGTCAGCAGAACATCGGCTTCCGTTCCCAAAATCTTTGGACGGGCGCGATTACATTGCCGGTGTCGCAATATCCCGATGCCGCGTCGCGTCAGCGTTTTGCAGAACAAACGCTCAATGAGCTGCGCGATGTTCCCGGTCTCGAAAGCGCGACAATCAGCGGCGACATTCCTTTGAATGGAGGTAATCGAACGCTTTACGCACGCGGAGACCGTGATGTTCTGCCCATGGAGAAACGCGCCAGCGCGCCAAGCCACGACATCGCGCCAGGTTATTTGAAGACCTGGGGTATTCCGCTTCTAGCTGGACGCGAATTCAATGAGCACGACACGGCCGATGGACAGAAGGTCTGTCTAATTAGTCAGGCTGGTGCGAAGAAGGTTTTTCCGAACGAGAATCCAATCGGCAAAACGCTCCTGGTGACAAGCCTTGCCGTGCCGTGTGAGATCGTCGGAATCGTCGGAGACGTGCGTTCGGTTCGAGTGGCGGAAGCGCCGGGCATGGAATTTTATCTGCCATGGGCGCAAGAAAATTTTCCGTTCGCTAACGTGACTGTCCGCAGCAATCTCATAGTCGATGCGGTCACGAAGCTCGTGCAATCCGCGCTGACCAAAGTAAACCCTGGATTGGCAATCGCCTTGCCGCAAAGCATGGACGCTGTTGTCGCGCAGGCTCTGGGCCAGGCGCGTTTGATGATGTGGTTGCTTGGAATTTTTGCCGGAGTCGCCTTGCTTCTGGCCAGCATCGGAATCTATGGGGCGGTCGCTTACACAGTTGAGCAACGAACGGGCGAAATCGGTGTGCGCATGGCGCTTGGTGCGCAGACCGCGGATGTACTGCGGCTTGTTGTTCGTCAGGGAATGGCTCCTGTCTTCTTGGGACTCGTCATCGGAATAGTGGCTGCTCTTGCGTTGGGTCGTTTGCTCACTACGCAGCTTTACGAGGTTTCGCCGCACAATCCGGCGCTTCTTGCTATCACAGCACTTACCCTCGGAGCGGTCGCTTTGCTTGCGTGTTTTTTGCCCGCGCGGCGCGCAACATTCGTAAACCCAATCGAGGCGCTTCGGACAGAATGACGAACTAAATGCAAACTTTTCTCCAGGACCTTCGCTTCGGTTTCCGAATGCTTCGGCGCACTCCTGGCTTTTCTGTTCTGGCTATTCTCTGCCTGACGCTCGGCATCGGCACGAACGCCGCCGCCTTAAGTTGGATCGAAGGGATTCTCATCCGTCCCTATCCGCTCGTCGCGCACCAGGACCGAATGTTCGCGCTCAACTGCACGACCCGGGGCGCTCAGGGTTTCACCGGACTTTCTTATCCCGACTTCCTCGATCTCGAAAAAAACTCGACTCTGTTCGAGTCGTTCATCATCGATAAAATCACCGGCACAACGCTGAGCAATGGCGACCGTGCCGAGCGTGCGGTCGGAGGAATGGTGTCCGCGAATTATTTCGACGCGCTCGGCGTGCGGCCGATTCTCGGTCGCGGATTCAGACCGGAAGAAGGAACCGGTCGCAACGCCCATCCGGTCACAGTCATAAGTTACATGACGTGGAAGAATCGTTATAAAGGTGATCCTGACATCATTGGCAAGACGCAGTACATGAACGGCGTTCAGCACACTATCATCGGCGTCGCCCCGGAAAGATTCCACGGCACGTTCATCGGCTACTCGTTCAACTTCTGGGTGCCGACGTCGATGCAGGAGACGTTCGATAACACGGGCTACAAACTCGAAGATCGGGGCGCGCGCTGGATTGAAGGTTACGCTTTTCTCAAACCCGGAGTCACGCAGCAGCAGGCGCACGCGGAACTTTCCGCGATCGCCAAACGGATGGAGAACGATTACCCGCAAACGGATCGCGGCCGCGAGGTTGGGCTGTTACCGTTGTGGAAAACGCCGTTCAACGCGGCAGGCGGAATTTCGACGACGCTCGGCATCACCGCGGCCGTCGTTTTCTTTGTCCTCCTCATCGCTTGCGCCAACGTGAGCAATCTGCTTCTCGCGCGATCACTCTTGCGCCGGCATGAAATGACGATGCGGCTGGCTCTCGGCGCCGGGCGCCGCCGTTTGATCAGGCAACTCTTCACAGAAGGCTTGCTCCTTTCGATGATCGCCGCGCTCGGCGGAATCGCGGTCGCCTATTGGAGCCGCAACGCGCTCGTGCTCGCGTTTCCGCCATCGGTGCCGGGGATCACGATTGATTATCCCGGACAACTGGATTGGCGCGTTCTCCTGCTCAGCGTCGCGATCTGTATTGGATCGACAATGCTTTTCGCGCTGATGCCGGCAATTCAATCGAGCCATATCGATCTTTCCGGCGCGCTCAAAAGCGAGGGCGCCGGAGTCATCGGTGGGCATGGCCGATCGCGATTGCGCTCAGCGTTGGTGCTGGTCCAAGTCTCGCTAAGTTTTGTTCTCCTCGCCGGCACCGGCTTGCTTTTGCAAAGCCTGCAGCGAATGCAAAACACCAGTCCCGGTTTCTTCACCCACAACGTAATCGTGTCGGTAGTCGATCTGTTTTCGGCGGGTTACAAACTCGATCGCGCGAAAATCTTTCACACTCAGTTGCTCGATCGCGTCCGCGCGCTTCCCGGTGTCGAGTCTGCGGCTTTGGCGCGAATAATCCCGTTCAGTTATAACCCTCCCTCTTCCGCGCCGATCGAGATCGACGGCTATCAAACCGCGCCCGATGAGCAACCGAACGCTGACTATGTTCAGGTCAGCGAGGATTATTTCTCCACTCTTGGAATCCCGCTGGTCGCTGGCCGTGAATTCACGCGAAACGACGACGAGAACGCGCCGCCGGTGACAATCATCAATGAAACAATGGCGGCGAAATATTGGCCGGGAAAAGATCCGATCGGCCAACGGCTCAAGGTTAAAGACAATTGGATGCAAATCGTCGGCGTCGCGAAAAATGCGAACTACGAGACGAAGCTCGAGGCCCCGAGATCGTTCTTTTATGTGCCAGTGCGCCAGAACTTTTTTGTCGGGAACGCTTTGCTCATCCGCACACGGGAAACTCCGGGCGCGATCACGAATGCGCTGTCGCGCGAAGTCCACGCGCTCGATCCGACCTTGGCGCCATACGCCGCGGATCGTTTGCAAGAGCAAGTGGACGGAAGGGGCTACACTCAGCGACTCGCGGTCACGTTGCTCGCGATTTTCGGCGGGATGGCGTTGTTCCTAGCCACGATTGGGCTTTATGCCGTCATGTCTTACTCAGTTTCGCAAGGCACGCACGAACTGGGATTGCGTATGGCTCTCGGCGCCAATGCGGGCAATCTCTTGCGCTTGGTGCTTTCGCACGGCCTGCGACTGACAACGGTAGGAATTCTTATCGGGGCAATCGCCGCGTTCGTGCTCACGCGTTTAATGGGCAACTTGCTTTACAAAGTTAGTCCGCGCGACCCGCTTGCGTTCGGATTGGCATTCGTCGTGATCACGCTCGCTTCTTTAGCTGCGTGTTTTTTGCCCGCCTGGCGTGCCACCCGCATCGATCCAGTTCAGGCCTTACGAGAGCAATGATGAGGTGCCTAACAAATCGCTTTGGACTGAATAGAACGACGACTGCCTATGCTTAAGGACTTTCGATTCGCTTTACGTCAACTGTTTAAACAACCCGGGTTCGCGTTCATTGCGATCCTCGTGCTTGCGCTCGGGATCGGCACGAACACTGCGATTTTTAGCGTCGTGAACGCGGTGCTGTTGCGGCCGCTGCCTTATCCGCATTCGGAGCAACTGGTGTTGCTGCGTGAGAGATTGCTCGGGCCGTCCGGTTTCGAATCAGGCTCCGTCAGTTACATGAACTACCTCGATTGGCGGGCAGCACAGAAAAGCTTCACTGATCTTGGACTGGCGAGGACGGAGGGTGTGAGCCTCTCGGCTTCCGACGGAACATCGCCGCCGGAAGCGGCTCGAGCCAGGCGCATCACCGCGAATTATTTGTCGATCTTAAAAGTCCCTCCGCTGATCGGTCGTGATTTCGTAGGGAGCGATGATGTTCCTGGCGCGACGAAAGTAGCCCTCATTAGCGAACGGGTCTGGCGGAAGCAATTCGGCGCATTACCGATTGCGATCGGACAACGATTGAATGTCGATGGCGTGCCGCGCGAGATTGTCGGCGTCGTTTCGGAACGTGTTCGTTTCCCTCGAAACTGCGACGTCTTTCTGCCACTGGCCGATCTGCGCGCCGATCACGATTTCCTGTCGCGCGGGAATCACGACGCTTTTTCCTGTTTGGGCCGCTTAAAATCGGGAGCGACACTAAAGCAGGCAATCGCGCAGCTCGACACCATCGCGGCCGATCTTTCGCGACGCTATCCGGATTCGAACACTGGCCGGCAGGTTTCCGCAAAGCCGCTGCTTGAATTTTCGGTAGGTCAGTACCGATACCTTCTTTGCGTACTGCTTGCGGCCGTAGGCTGCGTCCTGTTGATCGCGTGCGCGAATGTAGCAAATCTTCAACTCGCGCGCGGTATTTCGCGTCGCAAAGAACTCGCTGTGCGGGCCGCGCTTGGTGCCAGCCGCTGGGATCTGGCACGCCAGGTATTGGTGGAAAGCGGAGTGGTCGCCTTGATAGGCGGCGTTTGCGCCGTGCTGATCGCCGTGTGGAGCCTTGACGCAATTCGCTCGCTTCTTCCGTCTAATGTGCCGCGATTTCAAGAAACGAATATCGACGGTTTCGTCCTTGTGACCGCCAGCATCATTTCAGCGTTCGCCGGACTGCTCGTTGGAGTGTGGCCGGCATTGCGCGTTTCGAACACGGCTTCGATGGCAGCTGAGTTACACGAAGAGGGTGGGCGCGGCAGTAGCGGCGCGCAACGACAACGGGCCCGGGCAATCCTGGTGATTGCACAGGTTGCGCTTGCAGTCCTGCTTCTCGCAGCGGCGGGCCTGACATTGACGATGAGCATTGCGTTGCCGCGATCGCGCTACGATTCGCCGGAGAAGATCGTTCGCTTTTACGATCAATTGCTCGAGAGAGTGAGCGGGCTCCCAGGTGTGAGCGCGGCGGCGGTTTGCAACAACGAACCATTCGATCACCACGATTGGGACAGCTCGTTTCACATTACAGGCACGCCGCCTGATCCTCCCGGCAAGGAACCGATCGGCGAGATGGCAATTGTTTCGCCGGATTACTTTCGCGCTCTTGGTATGCCGATTCTGCGCGGCAGAGATTTCGGACCGGAAGATGTCAGGGGTCGTCCGGGAACGGTTGTGATCGATGAGCTAGCTGCGCAAAAATTCTTTCCCGGCACCAATCCAATCGGCAAGCAAGTCGACGATCCAGTTACGATCGGACCGCCGACAGCAAATGGAATCCCGCTCACCATTATTGGAATCGTGCCGCACACCCGGAACAATGCCCCGGGTGAAAAGGAAGACGCGCGCAACCTGCCGATGATGTATTTCAGCGCGTCGCAGTTCGCGAGGGATGAACAGAACCTCATCGTGAGCGCGAAAGCAGGTTTCAATCCGCATTCCCTGATTAGTCCGATCAGAGACGAAATCGCGGCGCTGGATCGTGATCAGGCCGTTTCCGATATCGCAACGATGGAGGAAAACGTAGACGACAGCCTCGCGTCGCAGCGCCTGACAATGACGTTACTCGGTGCGTTTGCGGGACTCGCGCTGATTCTCGCAAGTATCGGGCTTTACGGGGTCATGGCATTAATTGTAACCCAGCGCACACGCGAGATGGGCATTCGGTTTGCCCTCGGTGCCAGCCGCAGTGATGTCCTGCGGCTTGTTCTTGGTCAAGGCGTTGTGCTGGTCGGAATTGGACTGGCTGCGGGATTGTTTGGAGCGCTTGTTGTCAGCCGCGCTCTGAGAAGCGTCCTCTACAACGTCGCGCCATTGGACCCGGCGGCACTTATCAGTGCTCTACTGACGCTTTCACTCGTGGCGCTGATCGCCTGTTTTGTGCCCGCGCGGCGTGCGAGCCGCGTGGATCCCATCGAAGCACTACGCGCGGAATGAATGGAATTGCCAAATCGTTGAATGAAATCGTATGAGCGATTTCCGATACGCTCTGCGCCAGCTTGTAAAATGTCCCGCCTTTACTGCCGTCGCCGTGCTAACGCTCGCTCTCGGGATTGGAGCGAATACCGCCGTGTTCGGTTTGATTAACGCGCTCCTCGTTAGGCCACTGCCATATCACGATCCTTCCAACCTGGTCTTGCTGTGGGAGCAATTCCCGAGGCAGGGTCTGGAGCGCATTCCGGTTTCAGTGCCCGAATACATCGATTTTGAAAAAGGGTTACGCAGCTTCACGCAAATCGCAGCGTTTAATTACTCCACGTTCAATCTGGCCGGTGGCAATGTTCCAGAGCGAATCTCGGGCGCGGTCGTTTCGCCAGCTTTGTTTCCAATGCTGGGGATCGAACCGATCGCGGGTCGCACCTTCGCACAAGAAGAACAAGGGGAAGGACACGACGATCTTATTGTCATCAGTGAGCGATTATGGAAACGGCGTTTCAATTCCGATCCGTCGCTCATCGGTAAAACTCTGCTCTTAAACGGACGGAATTACATCGTGATCGGCATCATGCCGGCAAAGTTTGAGTTTCCGATTCCGCTGTTCAATCTCCAAGGCGGCCAATTTGCCGAGCGGGTCGATATTTGGAAGCCGGTCGCGTTTTCCCAAGACGAACTGAAATCGCGGGGTAGCCGTTCTTACGGCGTCATCGCGCGGCTGCGCCCGAATGCGACCTCAGCAAAATGGCAGGCTGAGATCGACACGACGGTTGCGAACTGGGTGAAGGCATTCCCGAATAATTACTCCGCCAGGAACAGATTCGGCGCGAAGATTTACCCGCTACACGAACAAGTGGTCGCAGGAATGCGCAAAGGTCTTTTTATTTTGATCGGCGCCGTCGCATTTGTGTTGCTGATCGCATGCGCGAATCTGGCGACGATGCTCCTGGCTCGGGCGAGCGCACGTGAGCGCGAACTCGCTATCCGAATGGCACTCGGCGCTGGCACATGGCGATTGTTGCGGCAAATGTTAACCGAAAGTATAGCGCTGGCTTTGGCAGGTGGAGCGGCCAGCGTCTTGTTGTCCGTGTGGGGCCTGGAACTTCTGAAGCGCGTTGGGGCGCGCACGATTCCGCGACTGAATGAAGTCACGCTCGACTGGACGATTTTGCTGGTGACCGCAGTAGTCGCCATAGGAAGCGGAATTCTGTTTGGGTTGATTCCGGCGCTGGCGAGCGCAAAACCCGTGTTGACCGAAGCCTTGAAAGAAGGCGGTCGCGGATCGACTAGCGGGGCGCGACCCAACCGTGTCCGAAACATGTTAGTAATCGCAGAAATTGCGCTGGCATTGGTCCTGTTGGTCGGCGCCGGTTTGCTAATGAAGAGCTTCGCGCGATTGCAGGGCGTCAATCCAGGGTTCAACGCGAGCCATGTGCTGACAATTGAACTTTCGCTGCCGCAAACCAAATATCCGTCAGGCGCAAATCCAAGTTATCTTGGCGGCGACAGCACCCGGAATTTTTATCAAGAAACTCTCCGTCGCATCGCTCGCCTGCCGGGAATCGAAGCCGTTGCGTGCACGGATATTCTGCCACTCAGCGGAACAAACAGCGATTGGTCCTTTTCGATCGAAGGTCGGGAAATGAACAAAAACGAGCCAGGACCGGATGAAGAAATTCGCGTGATCACCCCGGATTACTTTCGCGTATTGCAAACGACATTGCTGAAAGGCCGCTTCTTTACTGAGGCGGATAACGCGGATGCACCTCCGGTCGCGATTGTGAACGAAGTTTTGGCGCGCAAATATTTCCGCGGCGGCGATGCACTCGGCAAACGTATCACCCTTGGCGATCCGCGTAAGCCCGATGCAAAATGGATTACGATTATCGGGATTATTGCGAACGTCCGACACCGCGCTCTCGAGCTGGAGCCGCAGCCGGAATATTACATCCCGCATGCGCAATTCCCGATGCGGGATATGATCCTGGCCGTCCGCAGCGCGCAGGACCCGCGCAGTTTGACTGCAGGAATCCGCAGGGAAATCCAATCGATTGATCCTGATCAGCCGTTAGCGAACGTGCGCACATTCGATCGGGTCGTTTCCGAGTCTGTCGCGCCTCGTCGATTATCGGTCGTCCTGCTCGGGATTTTTGCTGCAATCGCACTGGTGCTCGCCGCGGTCGGCACATACGGAGTCATTTCTTATTACGTCGTTCAACGGACGCACGAAATTGGCGTGCGCATGGCCCTGGGTGCGCAACGTAGTGATGTTCTGCGCCTCGTTGTCGGGCACGCGTTGAAGTTGGTCGGAATCGGTACCATTATTGGGGTGATTCTCGCTTTTCTGTCGACTCGGTTGCTTTCCGCGTTGCTGTACAATGTTGGCGCGTTTGACGTCACGACCTTTGTTTTTGTCACAATCTCGCTGGCGACCATCGCGCTGCTCGCCAGTTACATCCCGGCTCTTCGCGCAACCCGCGCCGATCCAGTGACCGCGCTCAGCCACAACGCCTGATATGATTCGTGATTTCAAATTTGCTTTCCGGCAGCTATTGAAGGCGCCGGCATTTACGATTGCAGCCGTAACCGTGCTGGCGCTCGGCATCGGTGTGAACACCG
>Ga0209469_1001591_pt1 | contig 12016 bp, 11 predicted proteins | sample GraSoiAngelo_123_FD_185880 | JGI IMG/M metagenome (GOLD analysis project Ga0209469, IMG submission 185880) | Grasslands soil microbial communities from the Angelo Coastal Reserve, California, USA - 14_0927_02_40cm (SPAdes) (version 2) | ecosystem: Environmental > Terrestrial > Soil > Grasslands ... | reverse complement strand
AGCTGAAGCCCTACCTCTATACCCTTCCGCAGGGCGAAGCGGTTCGGCACGCTTTTCGCGTCGCCTCCGGCCTCGATTCGATGGTGGTCGGCGAGCCGCAGATCCTCGGGCAGATGAAAGAGGCGGTTCGACTCGCCGAGTCCGCGGGTACGCTCGGGACGCTTCTCAACAAGCTCTTCCAGCGCTCTTTTGCGGTGGCGAAGGAAGTGCGCAGCAATACCGGCATCGGCGCCAACGTCGTCTCAATGGCGGCTGCCGCAGTGAAGCTCGCCGGCCGGATATTTCCGAGCCTCGCCGAGCAGAAGGTGCTGCTGGTGGGTGCGGGCGAAATGATCGAGCTCGCCGCGACCCACTTCGCCGCGCAGCGGCCGCGCGGCATGGCGGTGGCGAATCGCACTCTGGACCGGGCCGAATCGCTTGCGCGCCGCTTCAACGCAGAGTCGATCGAGCTGCGCGACCTGCCCGAGCGCTTGCCGGAATACGACATCATCATATCCTGCACCGCGAGCTCGCTGCCGATCATCGGCAAGGGCACGATGGAGCGCACGGTCCGTGCTCGCCGCCACCGCCCGGTTTTCATGGTGGACCTCGCCGTCCCCCGGGACATCGAAGCCGAGGTCGCGGGGATGGACGACGTATTTCTCTACACCATCGATGACCTCGCGGCGACGGTGCGCGAGGGCATGGATGCGCGCCAATCGGCGGTCGCGCAGGCCGAAGTGATCATTGAATCCCAAGTCGGATCTTTCCTGCATTGGATGAAGACGCGCGAAATGGTGCCGCTCATCCGCCAGCTGCGTGAATCCGCAGAGGAAGCGCGCTGCCGCGAAGTCGAGCGCGCCGCGCGGATGCTCGCTCGAGGCGACGATCCAAAAGCAGTGCTCGAGGCGCTCTCGCACGGCCTTACCAACAAGCTGATGCATGCACCCACCGAAGCGCTCAACCAGGACGGCGAAGCGGACGAGTCGCTCAAGGCGCTCGTAGCAAGGTTGTATCAGCTTCGCACGCGCGATTAATTCGGGCGTCCGCTCGTGAGTCGATGAAGACCAGTATCGCGGCCAAGCTCGATCAGGCGCGCCAGCGGCTCCAGGACGTCGGCGCGCTTCTTTCTTCCGAGAACGCGACGCGCGACCTGGAGCAGTTTCGCAAGCTTTCGCGCGAGCATGCAGAGCTCGGGCCCGTCGTCGAGCTGTTCAACAAATACCGGGATACCGAACAGCATGTCGCCGAAGCGCAAGAGCTGCTCGACGATCCCGAGATGAGAAGCTACGCGGAAAGCGAGGTCAGGGTGGGCCGCGAGCGGCTCGCCGCGCTCGAATCGGAGCTGCAGAAGCTGCTCCTGCCGAAGGATCCCAACGATGAGCGCAACATCTTCCTCGAGATCCGCGCCGGGACCGGCGGGGACGAATCGGCGCTCTTTGCGGGCGACCTGTTTCGCATGTATTCGCGCTATTCGGAACGCCAGGGCTGGCAAGTGGAGGTGATATCGGAATCGCCGGGCGATGCCGGCGGGTACAAGGAGATCATCGCGCGGGTGATCGGGCAGGGCGCTTACTCCAAGCTCAAATTCGAGTCCGGCGGCCACCGCGTCCAGAGAGTGCCGGCCACCGAAACCCAGGGCCGCATCCACACTTCGGCCTGCACGGTCGCCGTCCTGCCCGAGGCGAGCTCGATCGGCGACGTCGTACTGAATCCCTCGGATCTTCGCATCGACACTTACCGCGCCTCGGGCGCTGGCGGCCAACACGTCAACAAGACCGATTCCGCCGTGCGCGTCACGCATCTACCGACCGGCATCGTGGTGGAATGCCAGGACGCGCGTTCGCAGCACAAAAACAAGGAAAAGGCGCTCGCGGTGCTCGCGGCGCGCATCAAGGACAAGCAGCGCCGCGAGCAGCAGGCGAAGGAAGCCGCGACGCGCAAATCCCTGATCGGCTCGGGCGACCGTTCCGAGCGCATCCGCACCTATAATTTTCCGCAGGGAAGGGTCACCGACCACCGCATCGGTCTCACCCTCTACAAGATCAACGACATCATGGACGGCGACCTTTCCCAGCTGACTCAGGCGCTGCTCGCGGAACACCAGACCGAGCAGCTCGCCGCGTTCGCCGAAGAGCGCTGAAGGAGGGTCCGGGAGTGAACGCGGTCGAAACCGGCGCAACGACAAGCGGCTTGCTGCGCGACTGTGGGTTGCCGCGATTGGAAGCCGAGCTTCTGCTTTGCTCCGTCCTGGGTTGCGAGCGCGTCTGGCTCCTCGCCCACGCCGAAGAAGCGATCGATCCGTCCAATGCGCGCTCTGCGCGCGCTCGGTTCGCACGGCGACGCGCTGGCGAACCGGTTTCCTACATCACGGGCCGGCGGGAGTTCTACGGCCTCGCCTTGCGGGTGACCCCGGAGGTCCTGATCCCCCGCCCGGAAACCGAGCGCCTGGTCGAGCTAGCGCTCGAGCGCCTTCCTCTCGTTGCGCCGGCGCGCGTGCTGGAACTCGGAACGGGCAGCGGGGCGATTGCCATCGCTCTCGCGAGCGAGCGGCCAGGGCTGGCGATCGTCGCCACGGATGTTTCCGAAGCAGCCCTCGCCCTCGCGCGGCGGAACGCATGCGAGCACGGGGCCGAAATCGACTTCGTTCTCAGCGACTGGTTCGACGCGCTCGCGCCGGGGCAAGTTGATCTGATCGTGTCCAACCCGCCGTACGTGGCGGTGGGAGACGCTCACCTGGAACGGGGCGACCTGCGCTTCGAGCCACGGGTCGCCCTGGTCGGCGGCGAGGACGGACTCGCTTGCATCCGGGAGATTGCCGCGCGTGCGCAAAACTGGCTCCGGCCGAACGGCTGGCTGCTCATGGAGCATGGCTACGACCAGGGAGATCGCTGCGTCGAGCTCCTCGGCTCGCTGGGTTACGCCGAAGTCGCCGATTTTCATGACCTCGCGGGACAACCGCGCGCGTGCGCGGGCGCTTGGCGCGGTTGACCGCGTTTAGGGCGAGCGGTACAATTCCCGACGATTTTTATCAGGTATTTGAGGGCTCAACATGGACGCGCAAGAACGCATCAAGCAGCAAGTCACCGGAAATCCCGTCGTTCTGTATATGAAGGGGACTCCTCAATTTCCGCAGTGCGGATTCTCCGCCAATGCCGTGCAGATCCTCAAGGCCTGCGGGGTGGAGCAAGTCTTTACGGTCAACGTGCTCGAGGAACCGGAAATCCGCCAAGGCATCAAGGAATACGCGAACTGGCCCACGATTCCCCAGCTCTACGTCAACGGAGAGTTCGTGGGTGGATCCGACATCATGCGCGAGATGTATCAGTCGGGCGAGTTGCAGAAGCTTTTCACCGGAGAAAAAACCACCTCTTAGTCGGAAAACCGGTCGCCTCATCGCAGTTCCGCAAGGAGGCGCTCGATCATCCGCTCGGCCTGCGCCGCGTAGCCGCCGCCGAACAGATTCGCGTGGTTGAGCACGTGGTACAGGTTGTACAGCGTCTTTCTGGTCGCGTAACCCGGAGCTAGGGGCGCCGCTCCCGTATAGGCGGAATAAAAAGCCTGCGGAAAACCGCCGAACAGCTCGGTCATGGCCAGGTCCGCTTCGCGGTCTCCCCAATAGACTGCCGGATCGAAAAGCACCGGCGCGCCGTCGGCGAGAAAGCCTGCATTTCCACTCCATAGATCGCCATGCAGGAGCGATGCAGCGGGCGCATGCTGAGAAAGCAGTCGGGGTAGTGCTTCGGCAAGTCGCTCTCCCTTTCCAACGAGATCCCTCCCGAGGCCGTTTTTCCTGGCAAGCTCGAGTTGAGGTTCGAGCCGCGCTTCGCGCCAGAAGTCGCTCCATGCAGGCGATCGCCGGTTGAGCTGCGGTGTTGTTCCAATGTAATTGTCCCGCCGCCACCCGAAGGATTCGCCGCGGATTGAATGGACGATAGCGAGCGAGTGGCCCAACGCGGCGTAATCGCCGGTTCCGCGCAGTTCCAGGTGCTCGAGCACGAGGAACGCTGCCTCGCCCGCCTGTCCTCGGCACAGCGGGGCGGGGACCCTCGCACCGGCTGCGGCCAGCGCCGCGAGACCGTCAGCCTCGGCGGCGAAACTGTCGAGTGCCGAGCGGTCGTTTGTCTTGGCGAAGTATCTGCGACCGCCGCCCTCGAGTATGAAACAGCGGTGGATGCAACCTCCCGCGACGGGCGTCGTGCGCTCGATGCGGAACGAGGCCGCCACGCCTGAAATGGATGTCTGCAGCGCGGCGAGAAGCTCTCCCGATAGGCCTCCCATCACTGCGGGATCACGGTGCCGGGGCGGTCTTCAGCAATTTGCGCGCGCGCTTGATCGCGACTCGCACCTGCGCGGGCGCGGTGCCTCCGATGTGCGCGCGGCTCGCGACCGAGCCCTCGGGCGTGAGGACGCGGTAGACGTCTTTTTCCACTTTGGAAGAGAAACGGCGCATCTCCGCGAGCGGCAACTGCTCCAGGCCCAGCCCCGATTTCTCTGCGAAGCGCACCGCCCGCGCCACCACTTCGTGGGCGTCGCGAAACGCGAGCCCCTTTCTTACCAGGTAGTCGGCGAAGTCCGTCGCCGTGGAGAAGCCTTCATGCGCCGCGGTTCGCATCGCAGCCGTATTGACCTGGATGCCGACGATCAATTCGGCGAAAACGGCGAGGGTATCGCGCAGGGTATCCACCGCGTCGAACAGCGGCTCCTTGTCCTCCTGATTGTCCTTGTTGTAAGCAAGAACTTGTCCCTTCATCAGGGTGAGCAGCGCGACGAGATCGCCCGCGACCCTCCCGGTCTTGCCGCGCGCGAGCTCGGGAACGTCGGGATTCTTCTTCTGGGGCATGATCGACGAGCCGGTGCAAAAACGATCCGGCAGGGCGACGAAACCGAAGCGCGGGTTGCTCCAGAGGATCAGCTCCTCGGAAAAGCGCGAGAGATGGACCATCGCAAGCGCCGCACAGGCGCAAAACTCTATCGCGAAGTCGCGATCGGAAACGGCGTCCAGGGAGTTTTCGCTCACCGCATCGAACCCCAGCTCGCGCGCGACCTTCGCGCGGTCGATCGGAAAGGAGGTTCCGGCGAGCGCCGCGGCCCCGAGCGGGAGGCAGTTCACGCGCCGCCGGCAGTCGGCAAGGCGCGAGCGGTCGCGCTCGAGCATCTCGAAATACGCGAGCAGGTGATGCCCGAAAGTCACCGGTTGAGCGACCTGCAGGTGGGTGAAACCCGGCATCACGGTGGCGGCATGTTTTTCGGCCTGATCGAGGAGCCCCTGTTGCAGCTTTCGCAGGAGCCCCCTGATCTCGTCGATCGCCTCGCGCAGCCACAGGCGCAGGTCGGTGGTGACCTGATCGTTGCGCGAGCGGGCGGTGTGCAGGCGCTTTCCTGCCTCCCCGACGAGAGCGATCAGCCGCCGCTCGATGTTGACGTGGACGTCCTCGGCCGCGAGCGACCAGCGAAACCGTCCCGTTTCGATTTCGCCCGAGATCCTGGAAAGACCGCGCTCGATCGCCTTGAGGTCCGGCGCGGTCAGGATCCTGGCGGCGCGCAGCATGCGCGCGTGTGCCAGCGACGCCCGGATGTCGTGGGGCGCGAGGCGCCAGTCAAAACGGACCGACGCCGTGTAGCGCTTGACGAGCTCGGATACCGGTTCGGCGAACCGCCCGGACCAAAGTTTCTTGCCGGGCTTGGGCTTCGCTGCCATGGTTGCCTGTAAAATGCACGGAAGTCGTGAAGCGCGCGGTTCATCGCCGCAAGCGTCGACTTTTGCGTCCGCACAAAAGTGCAAAGTATACGGCAAAACGACCTGCCCGACGCCCTGCCGGACTTCCGAAATCTGGGCGTGATATCGCGCATTCTGCTTTCCGTCAATGCGCTCGCCCTGCTTTTCGCCTTGGCGCGCGCCCGGGAGATCGGCGAGTTCGCCGCAAAAGTCACCGAGATCGCAGGGTCCCTCGAACCGATATTGCTCGTCGTGGTGATCTTGCTTTACGCGGGGTCCACCCTGCTCGAGCGGCTCGCGTACGTTCATGGGCTGCTTGCGGTCCTTGCGATCGTGCTTGCGGTAACCGCGGCGCTCTTCCCGTTCCAAACTTTGCTCGGAGGAAGCGGCGAGTGGCGCGAATTCGCGTGGAGCCTCGGCCACGCTGCGCTGGGGACGGGCGCGATCGCTTGGTATTTTCACCTTCGTAACCGGGCATTTTCGCCGGCGATTTCCGAAGCGCGGCTGCAGGCCCTTCAGGCTCGCATCCGGCCGCACTTCCTCTTCAACACTCTGAACGCCGTGCTTTCGCTGATCCGTAAGGATCCCAAGCGCGCCGAGGGCGCTCTGGAGGATCTGGCGGAGCTGTTCCGCACCGTCATGGTCGACAACCGTCAGCTCATCGCTTTGGGAGACGAGCTCTCGTTGTGCCGTCAATATCTCAACCTGGAGCAGCTGCGCTTGGGTGAGCGTCTCCGGGTCGATTGGCGATTGGATCCGGCCATCGAGGAGGCTCTGGTACCGCCGATGCTCCTGCAGCCCCTGGTGGAAAACGCCGTCTACCACGGAATCGAACCGGGAATCGCGCCCGGTGTGATCGAGGTGCGCATCGAGCGCCGGGACGACCGCCTCTGGCTGCACTTGGCCAATCCCTACCACGAGGACTATCAGCACCGCCAGGGAAATCACATGGCGCTTGCCAACATCCGCGAGCGCCTGCAGCTGCATTTCGACGTCGAGGCAAGCCTGGACACGCGCATCGCCGACGGCCGCTACGAGATCGGTATCGCGATGCCCTATCGCACCAGCCCATGACCCCGCTCCGAGTGGTCATCATCGACGACGAAGAACCGGCCCGCAACCGCCTGCGTGAGCTTCTGGAGGACTGCCGCGGAGAACTGCCGCATTCCATCGCGGGCGAAGCGGCGAACGGCATGGAGGGCCTGCAAATCGTCGCCGCGGCGGAAGCCGAGGTCGTCCTCGTCGACATCCACATGCCTGAAATGAGCGGCATCGAATTTGCAAGGCATCTGCAGGTCCTGGAGCGGCCGCCCGCCGTGATTTTCGTCACTGCGCACGATCGGTACGCGGTCGAGGCGTTCGAGGTCAACGCCGTGGACTACCTCACCAAGCCGGTTCGCGCGGTGCGCCTTCTCAGCGCTTTGAAGAAGGCCGCAAACGGCGCACGGTTGGCGCGCGGCGTGCTCGAGAGCATCGATCCGGCTCCGCGGCGCTTCCTCAGCGTTGCGGAGCGTGGGCGCATGACTCTGGTGCGGGTCTCGGACGTGATTTACCTCAGAGCCGAGCTCAAATACGTCACCGTGCGGACCCGCACCGGCGAGCACTTGGTCGAGGAGTCGCTTACACAGCTCGAGCAGGAATTCAGCGGCGTGTTCGTGCGGATTCATCGTAATTGTCTGGTGGCGCGGCGATGGATACGCGGTGTCGAGCGCGGCGCCGAGAGCGAAGGCGAAATCGGATGGTCGGTGGTCCTGGAGGGGCTCGACGAAAGGCTGCCGGTGAGCCGTAGGCAATGGGCGCAGGTCAAGGCGCTGGTGAGCTAGGAACAAGAGGTGAGTCGAGGTTCCGAACGAATCGTCATTGCGTCGCGCAGGAGCCGGCTCGCGATGTGGCAGTCCGAGCACGTCGCAGGCGAGCTCAAACGCCTTTATCCGCAATGCGAGGTGAGTATCCTCGGAATCACGACGCGAGGCGACCAGATCGTCGACCGGCCGCTCGCCCAGATCGGCGGCAAGGGCCTTTTCGTCAAGGAACTCGAGGCCGCGCTCGAGGCCGGGCGGGCCGATCTCGCCGTGCACTCTGCGAAAGACGTTCCGATGCGCCTTCCCGAGGGCTTTTGCCTGGCGGCGATCACCGCGAGAGAAGACCCGCGCGACTGCCTCGTGTCGAACGTGAGCGCGAGCCTCGAAGCGTTGCCTCCGGGAAGCATCCTCGGAACGTCCAGCCTGCGCCGCGAGGCGCAGTTGCGCGAGCGCTATCCGGACCTGCAGGTGAAACCACTGCGCGGCAATCTCGACACACGGCTCGCGAAGCTCGATCGGGGAGAGTGCCAGGCAGTCGTGCTCGCCGCAGCGGGGCTCAAGCGCCTCGGTCTCGCGGCGCGAATCCGAGCGATGCTCGAGCCCGACCAGTGTCTGCCCGCGCCGGGGCAGGGGGCGCTCGTGATCGAGTGCCGGGAAGACCGGGGCGAACTGCGGCGGCGACTGGCTCCGCTCGGGGATTCCGACACTTCGGCCTGCGTGCGCGCCGAGCGTGCGCTGAGCCGCGCCTTGTCGGGCGATTGCCAGCTGCCGCTCGCGGCATACGCCGTGACGAATGTGCGGGAGATGCGCCTGCGGGCCCTCGTGGCGATGCCCGACGGCAGCAAGGTGGTGCGCGCGGAATTGAGCGGCCCGATCGCGGCGCCGGAAAAACTGGGTGAGACGCTCGCGGCGAAGCTACGGGCCCTCGGCGCAGACGCCATTCTCGCCTCTTTGTCATGAGCGAAGGACCGCTCGCGGGCCGCGGTATCGTGGTCACTCGCCCGCGCGAGCACGCTTTGGCGCTAGCCGAGCGGATCCGCGCGGCAGGCGCGGACCCGATTCTCTTTCCCACCATCGAGATCCTGCCCCCGGAAAATGCAGCGACGCTCTCGAGTCTGATCGCGCGCCTGGACGGATTCCAGCTCGCGATTTTCGTCAGCCCGAGCGCAGCGATGCGGGGGCACGCGATGGTAATCGCGAGCCGGAGCTGGCCGAAGGGCCTGCGCGTGGCCGCAGTGGGAAACGGGACCGCAACTGCGCTCGAGGAACGAGGCTTGCATGCGGTGATAGCGCCTGCTGGCGAGGCCGACAGCGAGGCGCTCGCCGAACTTCCCGAGCTGCAGGATCTGCAGGGGCGCTCGGTCGTGATCTTTCGCGGGCAGGGCGGGCGCGAATGGCTGCGAACCAGACTCGAAGCGCGGGGCGCGCGAGTCGAGTACGCCGAATGCTACCGCCGTGCGCGGCCCGACGCCGACCCGGGAGCGCTCCTCGCCCGCTGGCAGAGCGGCGGAATCGAAGCGGTCTCGATTACCAGCGCCGAAGGCTTGGCGAATTTCTTCGAGATGCTGGGCCCTACCGGCAGGGGATACTTGCGCGCGACCCCGGTGTTCGTGCCGCATCCGCGGATCGCGCTTGCTGCTCGGAAGCTCGACGTGCGGGAGATCGTAGTGACCGGGCTCGGCGATATACGCACCGTCGCTGAGATGGCGGCTTTTTTTGCTAAAGTATGATCGCCTCTCATCGGGAGTCGGCTCACGCATGGAAAACGACACCGCACCCGCTTCCGGGACTCGGGGAGCTTCGAAGCTCAAAGCCTGGCGCATTTCGGCGACGGCGACCGCATTCGGGCTGGTCGCACTGTTTTTCGCCTGGCAGTGGTACGACGGTCACAACCGGATCGGCGCGCTGCGCGACGAGCTCGCTCAGCGCGTGCGCGAAAGCGAGTCCGACAGCCGCGACGCGCGCCTGAGCGCAAGACAGGCGCAGGAGACGGCGCGCGAGGCGCAGGCGAAGCTCGCGCAGATCGAGCTGAAGCTCGCAGAATTTCAGAATCAGCAGCTCAGCCTCGACACGCTCTACCAGGAGCTGTCGCGCAGTCGCGACGAATGGGTGATGGCCGAAATCGAGCAGATCCTCACCATTGCCTCGCAGCAGCTGCAGCTCACCGGTAACGTCCAGGTGGCCTTGTCCGCGCTGCAGACCGCCGACGCGCGCCTGGCGCGCTCGGGCCGCCCCCAGTTCCTGCCGCTGCGCAGGGTTTTTTCCCGCGATATCGAGCGTCTCAAGACCGCGCCCAGCCTGGATGTTCCAGGATTCGCCGCGAAACTCGATGAGTTGATCGCGGGCGTGGATTCCCTGCCGCTCGTGCAGGAAGCTCGCCCGCGGGCGACGTCCGCCCCCAAGCGTGAGGCCGACGGGTTATGGGAAAGGCTGGTCGCGGAATTGCTCGGCGAGCTCAGGCAGCTCGTCAGGATCGAGAACATGGAAGGCTCAGATCCGGCGTTGCTCAGCCCGCCGCAGGCGTTCTTCCTGCGCGAGAACCTGAAACTTCGCCTGCTGAACGCGCGGCTTGCGCTCCTTGCGCGCGACGAAGCCGCCTACCACGGCGACGTGAAGGTCGCGGCAAGCTGGCTCGAGCGATACTTCGACACGCGTTCTCGCGCTGCCGTGGCGATGGCGGTGACGCTGAAGCAGCTCGGCTCGGGCAGCATAGTGGTCTCGCTTCCGACGCTCGGCGAAAGCCTTGCGGCGGTACGCGCTTACAAGCCAATCCGGAAGCAGGCCGGGCAGTGAAAGGCTTGCTTTGGCTGCTTGTCCTGTCGGCGCTCGCCGTGGCCCTTTCGCTGGCAATGCGAGGCCACGGTGCCTACGCGCTGTTCGTTCTGCATCCGTGGCGCGCCGAGATTTCGCTCAACCTGCTCGCCATTCTTCTGATCGCGGTACTCGCGGGCGCTTACTTCCTCCTTAGAGTGGTGTGGCATGCCCTCAGGCTACCTTCGCACGTGCGCGCTTTTCGTGAGCGACGGCGGGCTGAAAAAGGACGCGCAGCGGCGCTGGGGGCGATCCAGGCGCTCTTCGAGGGTCAATTTGTCCGCGCTGAGAAACTCGCCTCCGGGGCGGCCGAACTGGGCGCGGCGCCAGGTCTCGCGAGTCTTCTTGCGGCACGTGCGGCCCAGAGGCTGCGGCAGTTCGGCCGGCGCGATCAGTGGCTCGAGCGGGCGAAGGAAGGGGACGGCGAGTGGCGTCTCGCCCGCTTGATGACTGCGGCGGAGCTCCTCCTCGAGGAACGGCGCTTCCTCGAAGCACGAGCCGTTCTGCGCGAAGTGAACGCCGGCCGGCCCAGGCATGTCGCGGCCCTGTTGCTGTCGCTGCGCGCGGAGCAGGGCATGGCAAATTGGGACGAGGTCCTCCGCGTGGCGAACTTGCTGGAGAAACGGGATGCGATGCCGCCTGAAGCCCTCGATAGCGTGCGCGTCAACGCGCGCGTCGCGATACTGTCGCGCAAGGCCGCCGATCGGGAAGGCCTCGCCCGGCATTGGGAGGACACGCCGCGTTCCGAGCGTCTGCGCCCCAAGGTCGCGGCCGCCGCCGCGCGCGCTTTCATCGGGCTCGGGGATTGTCGCAAGGCCCACCGGATCATCGAGGAAGTGCTCGAGAAGGACTGGGACGGCGCGCTCGCGCTGCTCTATGGAGAATGCACCGATGAGGACGCGTTCGAGCGGCTGGAGCGGGCAGAACGGTGGCTGAGCGAGCGTCCGGGAGAAGCGGAATTATTGTTGACGCTGGGCCGCTTATGCGTGCAGCGCGAGTTGTGGGGAAAGGCGCAAAGTTATCTCGAAGCAAGCCTCGCTACGCAGCCGACGCCGGCGGCACACGTCGCGCTCGCGCGCCTCTTCGAGCACATCGGGCGAACCGAAGAAGCCAACAGGCATTTTCGCGCGAACGCAGACCTCGGGTCGGCGCCACGGGCCTTGGGCTGAAAGGCCAGGCCGGTCAGGTTCAAATGCCGAGTGCGGCGAGCTGCTTCTCCGGATAGCGGGTGCCCGAGGCAACACCGGGAGGAAACGTCTTCGCGAGTTGGGCGATTTCCGCCGCGCTCAAAGCCATACCGGCTGCGGCGGCGTTCTGTTCGAGGTAATTGCGCCGTTTCGTTCCCGGGATGGGAACGACGTCCGGCCCTTGTGCGAGCACCCAGGCGAGCGCTACCTGCGCCGGCGTGGCCTTGTGGGCGGCGGCGATCGATTCGAGAGGTTGCAGCAGCACGACGTTGCGTTTGAGGTTGTCGGCATTGAAGCGCGGATGATCGCGACGTCTGTCCTTCGGCTGGAGCGCGTCCAAGGTCTTGATCGTCGCGGTAAGGAACCCACGGCCAAGCGGCGAGTAAGCCATAAAGGCGATACCGAGCTCGCGGCAGGCGGGGAGGATGTCCTTTTCCACATCGCGCGACCACAGCGAGTACTCGGTCTCGAGCGCAACGAGCGGATGCACCTTGTGCGCGCGCCGGAGCGTAGCCGCG
>Ga0209469_1001581_pt1 | contig 12081 bp, 9 predicted proteins | sample GraSoiAngelo_123_FD_185880 | JGI IMG/M metagenome (GOLD analysis project Ga0209469, IMG submission 185880) | Grasslands soil microbial communities from the Angelo Coastal Reserve, California, USA - 14_0927_02_40cm (SPAdes) (version 2) | ecosystem: Environmental > Terrestrial > Soil > Grasslands ... | reverse complement strand
CCTTAATCGAACTCCTTCATCGCCACGGCCTGCTCCCGCCCCACGCGACCAACGATAATCTCCGCCGCAAAATAACTTTCACCTTTCAGCGGAGCCCCCGCCATTCGCCGCAGCATCGCGATCTGCCCGACATGCGTCAGCGCATCCGCGATCGGTCCCTGAAACAATTTTTCCGGTGTGGGGTCGAGTGGGCTGTCGGAAGCCAAAAAATCATCGAAAGCCTTCAACCCAGAAAAGAACCTTTCGACGTCCTGATTCCAGTTCTTCACCCCCGAGTCCCGCCACGTCTGCTTCCCGCGAGCAATCGAAAGGCCCCAATCCAGCAAATCACCGATGTGCGCGAGTATCTGCCCGGGCGTCCTGCTCGTTGCGTTGCAACTATACTCAGCAAAATTCGCAGGCGCATTACGCACCGCCTTGCCACCGCGATAGGCCAATGTGGCCAAGGCATGCCGCAGCAGTTCACGCTTTAGGTCGGAATCGCTTCTCATGAAAACTCCTTACGTTTGCCGAAATGAGAAAACATTAGGGACGACTACTTGTCATCCTGAGGACGTGGAGTGCTCCGCTCGGCGGAGGACTCCCGACGAAGGATCTATGTATTGTGAATGCGCTACAGCAAAGCGGAAGCAGATGCAAAGACCGTTCAGCCGGCACGAATCTACAGCTTCCTGCCTGCAAGCACTCCCGCGGATCGCAACATCCCGCGTAATCGCCGTCGAAGCCCACGCGCGAACTGCAAGTCTAAGAATCCCTCCATCTGCCGCGCGAACGCCGCGCCATATCCGTACCACCAAACTTTCTTTACCCCAGGCAGACGATCCGAATCCAGGTACTTGATCCTCACCATCTCCTCAAGGCCGAATCGCCCATGAGTTCGCCCGATTCCGCTGGCTTTCACCCCGCCATGTGGCGCTTCGCTGATTCCGAAACATGACACGGTATCGTTCACCATCACCGTCCCGGCGTGAATGCGCCGCGCCAATGCTTCTCCCCGAGCACGATTCCGCGTCCAAACGCTAGCGGCGAGGCCGTACTCCGAGTCATTGGCCAGTCGGACCGCTGCATCGTCTGTGTCGAATGCCATGATCGGCAGCACCGGCCCAAACGTCTCCTCGCGCATGATGCGCATTTCATGGTTCACATCGGCCAGCACTGTGAGCGCGTAGAAATTAGCGCCTAGATCAAGCAGCCGCGTCCCACCCGTCAGCACCCGCGCTCCGCGCGAGCGCGCGTCTTCCACATGCGCCTCCACGTTACGCACTTGGCGCTCATGGATAAGCGGCCCGATGTCGACCTCCGGATTCATACCATCGCCGATACGAAGCTGTTTCGCCTTCCGCGCGCATGCGGCAACAAACGCGTCATACAGACTGCGATGCACATAACAACGTTCAACCGATAGGCAAGCCTGTCCAGCATTGACGAATGCTCCCCAAACCGCGCCGCTGGAGGCCACCTCCACTTCGGCATCGTCGAGCACGATCATGGGATCTTTGCCGCCCAGCTCTAGCACCACCGGAAGCAGCCGGGCCGCCGCCGCTTGGGCGATCCACTTTCCCGTCGCCACACTGCCGGTAAAAATCAGTTTGTCTATATCTGAACCAATCAGCGCGGCGCCAGTCGCGCCGTCCCCCGGAATGACCTGAAAAACATCCTTCGGGACCCCGGCAGCATGTAGCAACGAAGCCAACTCAAACGCCACAAGAGAAGTAAACTCCGAAGGCTTTAGTACCACAGCATTTCCCGCCACCAGCGCGGCCACAGCCTCAGTCGCAGGAATCGAAAACGGATAATTCCAAGGAGAGATGATACCGATTACCCCGTACGGTTCGCGCACGATTCGGCCAACTTTAGTCTTCATGGCCAGATTGCCATGGTCTACCGGCTCGTCACGCAGCAGGCCGTACGCGTTGTCAATCAGAAAGCGTGCCGCATCGAGCACGACCATGACTTCGGTCAGGAGCGCCTCCACGTAGGGTTTTCCCGCTTCACGGGTAATCAGCCTCGCGACGTCAGATTTCTTCTCGCAGAGCAGGCGCTGAAATTCGCGCAGGATTTCCACCCGCTGGCGCGGACCGACCTCACACCACTGCATTTGAGCCGCTCGTGATCGAACTACCGCCGCGCGAACTTCCACTTCACTCGCACAGGCGAGTTCCCGCAAAACTTCGCCACTAGCTGGATTCACCGAAGCCACCGTGCGGACCGGGACCTGAACATTCGTCGGCATAATCTTTGCCAAAAATCTACGCGGGCGAGGCGCCCGCGCCACACGTGCCTTCAATACTCCACGCTTACCAGATATAAGCCGCTCGCCGGCGCGGTTGCGCCAGCGGCAGAACGGTCTCCAGCTTCCAGAATTCTGGGCACATCGGTGGCCTTTAGAGATCCTTTGCCTATCAATATGAACGTACCTACCAAATTTCGAACCATGTGGTGCAGAAAACCATTGCCGCGTATCTCATAAATAAGTTCTACCCCTTCTCTTCTCCATTGCGAGCAAAAGATCTTTCGCACATTGTTGACCTCTGCCGTATCCCGCTCCGGGTCCACTGCAGCAAACGACGTGAAATCATGTTCACCCAAAACCAAAGCCGCCGACTCTTTCATCGCGTCCTCATCAAGTGGATATGGATAATGCCACACATATTTCGCCAGGAACGGCGGACAAATCGCGCCACGATAAATCCGATATCGGTACGTCTTTGCACAGGCCGAGTGACGCGCATGAAACCCATCCGGCGCCTCGTTCGCCTCGAGCACACGAATGGAAGGCGGCAACATGTCATTCAGCGCCTTCACCAGATTTGCCGCTGGAATCGGCGATTCAGTTGTGAAACTTGCCACCTGAGCCAGGGCGTGCACACCCGCATCGGTCCGGCCCGAACCCTGAGGCAATACTTTTTCGGCGGTAATCCGTCCAATAGCCGAGGCCAGTTTGCCCTGAATCGTGGCAGCATCAGGTTGCACCTGCCACCCGGAGAACTCCGAGCCATCATAGGCGAGCACCAACTTGATATTGCGCACGATTCTCGGAGTCGTCTCCGCAGAACTGGACATCCAACCAGCTTACAAAGTTTTACAAACATTTACCCGAAGGCGCAGCGCGAGTGCACCAGTTGAGACCTTTGTGTCAGATATACTATTTCATCCATTTGCCGGATTCGCGTGGCGTCCATTTGCGCTGAGTGAGCTTCGAGCTGCAAGCACAAATATGAAACCAGATCGTCGCGATTTGCGTACCAACTCTTGATTCAGAAACGCTCTTGCCATTATTAACACCAGTTTTGATTGCCTGGAGATAGACGCATGCTTTTGCCCCATTTGAATGCCGCCCTTCGGCGGACCACCGCTTTAGCGCTTGCCATTTTCATGTTGCTTCCTAGCTGGGCGCAAGAAGCGCAACAAACTGCGCAACCCGCTGCTTCTCAACCTCCGCAGACGCCGCAACCGCAACAATTCGTGTTGAAGGATTATTCCAAGCCGCGTTCGCATTTTCCCAACCCAATCGGCCCCTATATGCCGAGGTATGTCGAGGCGCCGACCCTGAGCAACACCCCGCGAATCGAAGATCTGCTGCGTGACGGCAAGCTCTATCTCTCCTTGAACGACGCGGTCGCGCTCGCACTCGAGAACAACCTTGATATCGCCATCCAACGCTACAACATGGAAATTGCCGACACTGATATCCTCCGTACTAAGGCAGGAGCGAGTTTCCTGGGGGTTAACTCCGGACTCGTGCAAGGTACACCCGGCGGCGGTACCGGTGGCTTGAGCGGCACAATCGGATCGGGCACCGGGGGCACCGCCGCAGGCGCCGGTGGCGCGGGCGCAGGAGCGGGCGGGCTAGTCACTTCGACTCTGGGCAGCGGGCCACAGATCACCAGCTTTGATCCCATTTTGACGGGTACTCTGCAATGGGATCACAGCAGAACTGAATCTTCCAGTTCGTTCGCGAACCCGTTCACTACGCAAAATACCTTTACCGGCGACTTCGGTTATACACAAGGCTTTGCCACCGGCACCGCTTTGAACATGGGCTTCAACAATTTGCGGCAAACCACCAGTTCACAATTCAGCAAGTTCAGCCCTCTTTTGAATTCCTCCTTTCGTGCCACGGTCACGCAACATTTGCTTCAGGGCCTGGGGTTTGCTCCCAATCGGCGCTTTATTCGTATCGCTCAAAACAACCGCGAAATTTCCGACGTTGCCTTTCGCCTGCAAACCATAACGACAGTCGACCAGATCGAGAATATCTACTGGGACCTGGTCTTCGCCTATGAGAACGTGAGGGTGCAGAAAGAATCATTGGCTTTCGCCCAGAAAACGCTTTCCGATAACAAAAAGCAGGTTGAGATCGGAACCCTGGCACCCATCGAGGTGGTCCGGGCGCAGAGTACAGTTGCAACCGACCAGCAGCAATTGACCGTAGCGCAAACCAATCTTCAACTGCAGCAATTGCTGATGAAGAATGCTCTGAGCCGCACCTTGGTTGACCCCAAACTGGCTGACGCCGAGGTCATCCCTACATCCACTATGCAACTTCCAGCGCAGGAGCCGGTCACTCCGACAGAAGAATTGGTTAATGACGCACTCGGCCATCGCGCCGAGCTGGCAGAAGCACGCATCAACTTGACCAACACCGAAATTAGCAAGAAAGCTATCCGCAGTTTATTGCTTCCGTCGCTCGATTTGTTCGCATACTATGGCGGCTCTGGCCTTGGGGGCGCGCAGAATCCCGCCAACTTTTGTGGTCCGAATGGACCCCTGTTCGGTTGCTCGCCCGCCGGCAGTGTAGCCCCGGTCGGCTACGGAAGCACTCTCAACCAACTCGTAAACAGCACCCAGCCCGACAAAGGCATGGGGCTCCAGCTCAGCATCCCCATCCGCAACCGCGTCTCCCAAGCCACGCAGATTCGTTCCGAGCTCGAATACCGCCAAGCGCAGATGCGCATTCAACAACTCGAGAACCAGGTTCGCATCGAGGTCCGCAACGCCCAGTTTGCGGTACAGCAGAATCGCGCCGCCGTGGAATCGGCGCAGGCGGCCGTGGAACTTGGACACCAGTCGCTCGATGCCGAGCAGAAAAAGTACGCGCTCGGCGCTTCTACCACCACCCTCGTCCTCCAAAATCAAACAACACTGGCTCAGGCTGAATCCACGCTCGTTTCCGCCATGGCCGCGTATGAGAAGTCCCGCACCGAACTCGATCGTGCCACCGGGTTGCTCCTCGATCATGCCGGCATCCTGCTCGCCGACGCCGAGCGCGGGCAAGTGACCCACATGCCCAACGTCCCGTACATAGCGCCACGTCCCGATGCGCAATCAGTCATGCCGCCGGCACAACCGACTCCACAACCGCAAACTCCACCACAAACGGAGCAGCCGCAGAATCCGCCACAAGGATCAGGCGCGCGTTAATGGGACAAATTCAGCGGGGCGGGTCCAAGCCGCCCCCAAACTGAGAACTGAGAACGAACAACTGACAACTGAGAACGGACAACTGACAACTGCTCTATCCACGCCAACGACCGTTCTATTCCTAAAGAACGCCCTCTCAAAATGTCTGGCCCCGTTTCTCGATGGGCGGGATGAATGATCACCTAAATGCGGCATAACAATCACAAACCAGTGTTGACTTGCTTGGCCCACGCGGCCTAAGATGCGCACTCTGGGTGGCCTGAAAGGCTGATGTTTTCAACCAAATCCGGCCCCTGGAATAGAGGCAGGAAAATGGTCCGCCTTCAGACGCGTATTTTTTCTCACCGAGCCTGCGTATCCATCCTCCTACTATTCTTCCTATTCTTCGTGTTGTTTGGCCCCGCATTGGCGGGACAAGACAAAGCACCAACCGAGGCTGCGGCTGCGAACTCCGTAGTCGCAATCGGGGATGTTCACGGTGATTTCGACGACTTCGTGACGATTCTGCAGAAAGCTGGATTAATCGATGAACAACATCACTGGACCGGGGGCAAGACTACTTTCGTCCAAGTCGGGGACCTCCTGGATCGTGGCCCGAAGCCCCGCGATGTGATGGATCTGATGATGTCGCTCGAAAAGGAAGCGCCAAAGGCCGGCGGGCGAGTAGTGGGCCTGCTTGGCAATCACGAAATGATGAATATCATGGGCGACCTTCGCTACGTCACGCCGGTGAACTACGCCAGTTTTGCAGATAGCGATTCTGAGAAGCGGCAGAAGTCTGCCTATCAGGATTATGTGAAGTGGCGTCATGGTCATTCGGCCCTCATAGGAGAGCTTCCGCAGCCGATGGAACTGACGGAACCGGAGTGGATGGCACGGCACCCCCAGGGTTTTGTCGAACAGCGTGAAGCCTTCAGCCCGAACGGAATCTATGGCAAGTGGCTGCGAGAGCACTCCGCTGTGGCCCAAATTGGTGGCGTGATCTTCTTGCATGGTGGGATTCATCCTAGCCTGGCCCACTTGAAGCTTGAAACCATCAATTCCCACATCAGGGACGAGATCAAAGCGTTCGATGCCGCAAAGCAATACCTGCAGAGCGAAAAGGTGATCTTGCCCTTCTTCACGCTTCAAGAGATGACGGCAGTAGTCCAGGCCGAGCTCTCGGCTGAACGTAAGTCACTGATGCCGGGGAACCAACAACGGCAAGCCAAAATGATGGAATTCCTGGGTTTCCAAGACTGGCTCAGCGTGCGGCCTGATGGTCCGCTGTGGTTTCGTGGTTATGACCAGTGGAGCGAAGAAGAGGGCGTGGCGCAGGTGAGTAAGCTCTTGGAGGCCTACAAGGCCACGCATATCGCGGTAGGGCACACTGTTCAAAAAGGCGGGCGAATTCGGCCACGATTTGGCAACAAAGTTTTCCTGATTGATACTGGCATGCTCAGCAGCTACTACCCCGGAGGCAGAGCATCGGCGCTGGAAATTCGCAATGACGCCAAATTCACGGCCGAGTACATGGACCAGCAAGTTGTACTGCTCGAACCTGCTGCAGTTTCACTTCGAGAGGGCGTGCCTGACCCACCGGCAAGTGTTGAGGATGCTGTGAGGATTTCGAAAGGCCTGCCATTGCAAATGTCACCGTCGCGAACTGTATTGCACTAACGGACAGACCGCGACAAAGAGAGTCACCGAAAGAGGATTCTGCGGGTGAAAAAGTGGATTGAACGCGCTCTTAACATCCACCCCGGTGATCTGGGGCGCGGCACTCTTTTGTGCTCTTGTTTATTCCTCGTAATGACCACTTACAAGGTCGGTGGAGTGGCGGGCGCAGCCTTGTTTCTGTCTCGCTTCCAGGCGAAGCAGCTTGCTTACGCGGACATTGCCAGTGCGCTGGTGGTGGCGCTCGTGGTAGCGGGGTACGTGCTGCTGGCGCGGCGTGTTCCTCTGCTGGGTCTGCTGCTGGCAAGCACGTTGTTTTTTGCCAGCAACTGCGCACTGTTCTGGGCTCTGGCCCACTATCACTTTCATCTATCGTTCCTGTTTCCGGTGTTCTATATCTGGGTGAAGATCTTTGGGGTGCTGCTACCCACCCAGATCTGGACGCTGGCGAACTATGTCCTCACAACGCGCGAGGCCAAGCGTGTTTTCGGGATGGTCGGGGGCGGCGCCATCGCGGGTTGGATCTTTTCCGGATATTTCTCTAAAACCGTGGCCAGGAACTTCGGCACTGAGAGTCTGCTGCTGGGGATGGCATTGTTTCTGCTGATTTGTACCGGGCTGATTGTCTTGATTTGGCGCAGCGGGCGGGTCGCCGTCGGTGGGGCGCATGACATGACGTCCGCGGGAAACAGCCCACGCAACCTTTTTGCGAGCATGCGGGTGGTGTTCTCTTCGTCATACTTGCGGGCCATCGCCGCCGTGATCTGCATTTCGTCTTTAGTCACCACGCTGACAGGCTGGCAGTTCTTGGCCCTTATGCAGCAGTTCCTGGTGAAAAAAGACGCGATAGCTGCTTTCTACGGTGACTTCAATTTTTATGCTGGCGTGCTTTCGTTGTTGTTCCAATTGCTCCTGACCTCGAGATTCCTGCGCAGGTTCGGTATTGGCACGGCACTGTTTGTGCTTCCCACCACTGTGTTGCTGGGTTCGGTTGGCCTGCTGGCTTTTGGCACTCTGGGCGCAGCGGTGGCGCTGAAAGGCTGTGATCAGACGCTGCGCTACTCCCTGGACAAGTCCACCGCCGAATTGCTATATCTTCCGCTCCCTGCCCGGATCAAGTTGCAGGTTAAATGGTTCATCGATACCGTTATTTGGCGCTTAGGGGACGGCCTATCTGGGTTGGCGGTTCTCCTTTTTGCTACTACCCTGCATCTGCCAGCCCGTCAAATCAGCTGGATCGTGCTCGTGCTGGTCAGCGGTTGGCTGGTGGCAGTTTCGGTTGCGCGACGACAATATGTTGCTACCCTGAAGGAAAGCATTAGCCAGCATCGGGTGGATGTGGAACAGGCCTCAGCCTCTGTGTTGGATCGTTCGACTGCTGAACTTCTGGCGACCAACCTTTCGGCATCCGATCCGAACGATATTCTTTATGCGCTGAGCCTGTTTGAGGTGGAGCGCCAAAGAGCCGCGCATCCCGTAATCCGGAGCTTGTTGAGCCATCCCGCGGCACCCGTACGACAAAAGGCGCTCGCTATTCTGGCGGCGTCTGGCGACAAAACGGTGCGACCAGATGTCGAAGGGTTGTTACGCGACCCCGACCTCAACGTCCGCACAGAAGCTTTGCTCTACCTGACCCACCACGCACACGTCGACCCGTTGGAGCTGATCCAGGAAGTTGGCGATTTCGCTGATTTTTCCGTCCGCTCGGCCGTCGTGGCATTCCTGGCCCGGCCTGGCGAGGCGCAGAACTTGGAAGCCGCCCAGCAAATCCTGGCCGCCATGGCCAGTGAACCCGGGGCAGAAGGCCAGCGCACCCGGGTAGAGGCGGCCTGTCTGCTAGGCGAACTGCCGGACTGTTTCGATCCGCTACTCTCGAAGCTGTTGGCTGATCCCGATACCGCAGTCGTGCGGAAGGCTATCGGTTCTGTGGGGAAATTGCGCAAGCGCCGGCTGGTTCCGGAATTGTTGGACCGGCTCGCACACCGCGAACTCGGCGCCGAAGCGGCAAAAGCACTGGGCGGGTTCGGGGACACAATCGTCGGTGCGTTGCGCGATCATCTCAGCGACTACTCGGTAGCGATCGAGGCACGTAGGGAAATTCCTGCTGTGCTGGTGAAGGTTGGGAGCTCAGCAGCAGCGCAGGTGTTGATGGAAAACCTGCTGGAAAGCGACACTACCCTGCGCTTCCGAATTATCAGTGCTCTTAACAAGCTTCACCGGCTCCATCCTGAAATCGAGACGGACATCCAGATGCTGGAGACGGTGCTGGCTGCCGAAATTTTGGGACACTACCGCTCCTACCAGATTCTCGACAAGCTCAGCTCCCTAGGGGACAGTCAAGATCCGGTAGCACGTGCATTGACGGAATCCATGCAACAAGAGCTGGAGCGCATCTTTCGATTGATGGGGCTGCTGTATCCGCACCTTGATGTGCACAGCGCCTACCTGGGGCTGCAATCCAAAAACGTATCCGTGTACGACAACGCGCTCGAATTCCTGGATAACGTTTTGAAGTCGCAGTTACGGGAAATGCTGGTGCCGCTGCTGGATGGCAAAGTCACCGTGGCTGAGCGTGCTCGCCTGGCACAACGGCTGGTACGCGCCAAAGTCGAGAACCAGGAGCAGGCGGTAGTTGCATTGGTCACCAGCGACGACCCCTGGCTAAGGTCTTGCGGCGCATATGCCATCGGAACGTTCGGAATGAAATCTTTAGAAGGGGAATTGAACCGCTGTCTCAATGATTCAGACCCGCTGCTACGAGAGACCGCACGGGCGGCCAAGCTCCGCCTGGACGCGTTGGCGGCGAAGGCCTGAACCTCAGGCCAGAAAAAGGGCTCCACCATGGCGCACCGCCCGAGCAGCGGCCCGGTTCTACAGGAAAGTTATCTGGGCAGCCGCAAATCTACCCGGGTCGCGTGAAGGACGCCTTTGTCATCAGGATGACCGAGCACAATCACAAACGAACCCTCTTTGAATTCACTCTGGTCCGCCGGCTTGCCCTGCTTGGTCCATTCGGTCGAGCTGTCGTAAAAAATCTGCCTCTCCATGCTCTCCATGTTCTTTTGCCCGCCCCGAACACTCAGGCTTGATTTCTCCTTGTTGATCCGCACAATGTGGCCCTGCCACCGAGTTTCTTTCGTGTCTGCGGTTGCCTCTTTCTTGTCGCTGGCCGGCGTTGTTTGACCGGCGAAGGCCACGCCCATAAATGCAAGCGTGAGCAAAATCACTGATAGTTTCATAGCATCCTCCATGGCGTAAGCGCCGGATAACGCAGGGTGACTCCTGCGAAGGGAGTTTTTTGAGCAGCCAGAGCATAGCCCCAGTATTGGGCAAGAGTAAAGCTCAATTTTGAAATTCCAAGACTGGTGCTGGGTTCCGAACATTTTGGGTTGCCGATCGACTGGCACTGGGCGTAGATTTGTGGGCACCATCCGGGAGGGTACTTCTATGCACACGCATTATCTCTATTGGCGGAGGCTCATTCTCGCTGCAATGGCTTGCCTCGTTTGCGCGGGCGTTGCCAGTGCCGCCGACGACACCGCTCTCACTAAAGACCAGATCAAGCAATTCCTTCTCACTGCTAAGATCGTGGGCGGCAAGCATACAGGCAAAGGCGTCACCCAGCCGTGGCGGCTGACGCTGAGTGACGGCACGATCACCCACGACGCCTCTTTCCAAGCTATTGATGAACACAAGACCAATATGCAGTTTGCTAGCGGCCGCAGCGAAATGAACTTCGTAGACTCATACAAGTACAACATTGCGGCCTATTCATTAGCCGAATTGATTGGGCTGGACGACATCGTGCCCGTTTATGTCGAACGCAAATGGAAAGGCGATTCAGGTTCGCTCAGTTGGTGGCTGCCAGTGAAGATGGATGAGGAGGAACGCCACAAGCAAAATTTAGTTGCGCCTGACACTGACGCGTGGAACAAGCAGATGTACAAAGTACGAGTCCTGGACCAACTGGTATACGATAACGATCCCAATCTCACCAACGTGCTGATTAGCGAGGACTGGAAGATTTGGAGAATCGACTTCACCCGTTCTTTCCGGACCTTCAAGGATCTGAGGAACCCTGGCGACTTGGTACGCTGCGACCGGCAACTATTCGAGAAACTGAAAGCGCTGGACGCAAACCAACTAGCGGAAAAGACCAAGCATTATCTAACCAAAGATGAAGTGAAGGCCGTGATGACGCGACGCGACAAAATCGTGGACCGCTTCCAGAAGCTGATCGCCGAAAAAGGCGAGAACGAAGTGCTGTACTGAATAAATAGAGGCAGCGGTATCCAAGGCGGGAATTAAGCACGACTGCCGGAATTGGGGCTTGCTCTTTTTGCCTCCAAGGTCTATTGTTTTTGCCGCGCATCACAATTTTTCAGTAAACGGAGGAGATCACACCGTGAAGAAGCTACTCACTGCGTTGTGTTTTGCGTCTGTGCTTGCCTTTCTGCCCTTGGCTTTGGTTTCCGCGCAGGACAAACCGGAGGATGCAAAGGCGGCTCCCGCTGAGGGAAAAGCCGAAAAAGCCACAAAGCAGGGACGCTGGGAGGGTATTGTCACCAGAAGCAACAAGGACAAATCCACGCTGACCGTTCGTAAGCGGGGCTCGAGCGTGGAGAAGACGGTTGCGTACGACAGCTCGACCAAATTCACTAGTCAAGAGCATGGCAGCAAGAAAGTCAATGAAATCGATGCTAGCCAGATCAATGACAACGACCGGGTGATCTGCATGGGAACTTGGGACAAGGACGGCGTGATGCACGCCACCCTCATCTCTAAGCGGCTCACACCGTAGAGTTTCGCTCTGCGTTGCAGTGTGAAGGCGAGGACCGTGCAGGCTTTCGCTCGCGAAAGCCTGCCGACGAACTCAGCTTGGCCCATGCGACAAGTTTCGCTGCCCTCGCCTGCTCGGGCAAGCTAAAGCATTGAGCCCCCGCCAAAATTGAGGCACTTGTACGGACGTCTAAGCCGTACGCCGAAATGCTGAGCTTGTCG
>Ga0209469_1001569_pt1 | contig 12141 bp, 10 predicted proteins | sample GraSoiAngelo_123_FD_185880 | JGI IMG/M metagenome (GOLD analysis project Ga0209469, IMG submission 185880) | Grasslands soil microbial communities from the Angelo Coastal Reserve, California, USA - 14_0927_02_40cm (SPAdes) (version 2) | ecosystem: Environmental > Terrestrial > Soil > Grasslands ... | reverse complement strand
CTCTTGACCTCGTCCAGAACCTTCTTCCAATAGCCCTTTACCAAAATAGTCACAATACAACAATACCACGTCGGATTTTCCTATTTCTCCATTATCTTCATGTGACCGTCTTCTGAACGTTGAAATATGTTCCAGAGCGAACCGGCAATCAGGGCTCTAGCTTGGTCAGTGATCTAGCCTCGAGAGTATTGAAGGGCGATCACAGGGCCCTCGCTAAGGCCATTTCGATTGTTGAATCTGGAGGACTCGGTCGTCGCCGACTCATTCACGAACTATATCCACGTACAGGAAAAGCCTTCACAGTAGGCATAACTGGTCCTACAGGGACGGGCAAAAGCACTCTCGTCGACAAGACGATCCAAGAATTCCGCAGGAGAGGACGAAAAGTGGGCGTGTTAGCCATAGACCCCTCCAGTCCCTACACAGGAGGTGCACTGTTAGGCGACAGGATACGCATGATGGATCATAGCCTCGAAAAAGAAGTTTACATTCGCAGCATGGCATCTCGCGGCGATGTCGGCGGTCTCGCTCGCGCCGCAATAAACACGATCAGGGTCCTCGATGCGGCCGGAATGGACATAGTAATAGTAGAGACGGTCGGAGCTGGCCAGACCGAAGTCCAAGTCGCCACCGCCGTAGATGCGACTGTGGTCGTTGTAATGCCACAGCTCGGGGACGAAGTTCAAGCGTTCAAAGCAGGCTTTAACGAGATCGGCGACATTTTCGTCGTCAACAAGGCAGACATAACCAACCCGTCGAAGACAATGTTCAATGTCGCCAGCGGGCTACAGGAAAAGAACGGATGGAGACCGCCTGTGCTGAAGACAGTAGCAATCAAAGGAACAGGAGTGCCCTCGCTAGTGGACAGCATCGAAAAATTCCAGAAATTCTTAGATGATCACGGCATAAGAGAAGAGAGGAGGAATAAGCGACTTGAGTCTGAACTCATCGAAGCTGCGTTTTCAGACTTTTACACTGAGACAGTCACCCGTCTCAAGCAAGAAAAGTCATGGCAGCATCTACTCGGCCAAGTTGCGAAGAAAGAACTGGACCCTGAGACAGCAGCGTCAAAACTCGTGAAGGCCATTGCAAGATTAGACGTGTCAGAAAATGCCTGATCGCATCACCACAGACTCAGGAATACCTGTCAAGACATCGTACGACAACAGAGACGTTTCTAGGGGAATGGTTCGTTCCCTTGGAAAGCCTGGAGAGTTCCCTTACGCTAGGGGAATCTACCCGAGCATGTACCGGGACCGACTTTGGACGATGAGACAGTACACTGGATTCGGTTCAGCCAGCGAAACCAACCGGCGATTCAAGTATCTGATCTCTCATGGAGAGACTGGACTTAGCACTGCCTTCGATCTTCCAACGCAGCTTGGCCTTGACTCTGATCATCCAAGAGCGCATGGGGAAGTGGGCAAGGTCGGAGTCGCTATCAGCAATATCGACGATATGAGACGGTTGTTCGATGGAATCGACCTCGGCAAGATCAGCACTAGCATGACAATCAACTCTACCGCTCCGATTCTGCTCTGCTTGTATGCTGCGGCTGGACTGGAGCAACGGGTCCCGCAGAGGCAGTTGCGTGGAACTACGCAGAATGATATTCTGAAAGAGTACATTGCCCGGAATACCTACATCTATCCGCCCGAGTTTTCTCTGAGACTCGCGGTCGACCTCATAGAATATTCTGCTCGGAAAATGCCTCATTGGCATCCCATTAGTATCAGCGGTTATCATATTCGTGAGTCTGGGGCCGATGCCATTCAGGAACTTGCGTTCTGTTTCTCAAATGCCATTGAATACGTAGAAGCCGCACTGGCTCGCGGTCTCAAGATCGATGACTTTGCTTCCCAGCTCTCATTCTTCTTCGCATGTCGAAACGACTTTCTCGAAGAGATTGCAAAGTTCAGAGCAGCTCGAAAAATATGGGCGAGCATAATGAGACGACGTTTCAAAGCACATGACCCTGAGTCTTGCAAACTCAGATTTCATGCTCAGACGAGCGGCGAGACGCTGACCGCCCAGCAACCTGACAACAACATTGCTCGAGTCTCGATCCAGGCACTAGCGGCCGTCCTCGGAGGCACTCAGTCACTTCACACAAACTCCCGTGACGAGGCTCTCGGTCTTCCCACCGAAGATTCTGTCAGAATTGCGCTACGGACCCAGCAGATTATCGCGCATGAATCTGGAGTGAGCCGCACCGCGGATCCGCTAGGCGGAAGTTATTATCTGGAATCCTTGACAAAAACGCTCGAAACCCAAGTCACTACCCTCATCGACAGGGTACAACAGCTTGGAGGTGCGAGGAAAGCCATTGAATCCGGATTCGTTCACAGACAGATTCAAGAAAGCGCCTACAAGTTTCAGCGGTCCGTGGATGAGGGTCAGACAGTAATCGTCGGGGTAAACCGGTTCAAAGAAGGGGATCAAAAAGAAGTGACCATTCAGCGAATTAGCCCAAGAATAGAGAGGAGACAGATTCAACAGCTGAGGAATTTCAAGAATGCAAGAAACAAAGCGAAAGTGAAGAGCGCCCTTTCAAGACTTGGGAATGCCGCTTCTGGAGATTCTAACTTGGTTGAAGATATTTTGAGAGCAGTCCGATCGGAGTGTACTGTCGGCGAGATCAGCGACATCTTCAGAAACAAATTTGGCGAATACAGAGTGCGTCTAGAAATCTAGTCAAGCATGATCAGTCATCGCGATTAGGACGGAGATCTGACTGAAATCTAAAAATCTACGAGGTCAAGAAGAGCCACGTGCCGTTTGCCTTGGCAATAATCTGATTCTGCTGATTCGTCAGGACCGCTTCCGCAAAGGCGACCCTTTTTCCTCGTTTCGCCACGATCCCTTCTGCCCGCAATGGTCCTTTGATGTGAGGCCTGAAAAAACTGATCTTCATCTCCATCGTTGTAAAATCCTCGTCAGGGGATATCGTGGTGGAAATGGCAATTCCCATCGCTGCGTCGGCAATGTCAGCCATTACTCCCCCATGCATAGTGGCTGACATGTTGTGGAGATGTTCGTCGACCTCCATTTCGACTAGGGAGCGTCCCTCGGAGAGCTCTAGTATCTTGATACCAAGGGTCTTCGTCGCGGGACTGGGATAAGTTCCAGTCTTCCAAGCGTGGTAGACTTTCTCCTTGATTCCCTTCATGCTGATGGTCGGCTTTGATTCTATGTAATATTGGTTAGGTGGGACTGGGTGAAATTGAAGATTTATCTCGGGAAGCCTATACGAGTAGTCCCGAATTGTCTTCGAACAAAGGATCTGAGCATGTGCGGCGTGACATCAAGATTGCTCTTGAAAGAATACGTCGAGACATAGATCATGCTCGAAGAGATCTTGCCTCGGCAAGCAAGACTTGGGTTGATTCGACTAGCAAGTTTGTACAAGACAGGGCCCCGAAGGTCTCTGCTACAATAGACGAGACTCTGGAGAAGACCTCTGAAACGTTCAAGCGAACGATGAATACGATCGATGCGCAAACAAAGACGCAGCAGGTCAAGCTTCTACGAGCATACAGGTCATTTCTGTTGAAACAAGTCGATGTGATAGAGAAGCGTTTGAAGAGACTCAAAGAGTAGCCTGAGTTCTACGGTAGGGGCTTTAGCTCACTTCTGCTGAAGATGAGTCAGTCGGAGGGCCGCCTTTCGTTTTCCGAATTCTTGTGTATGCAAAAAATACCAAGAGGCCGAAGCCCATCCATATGCTGCCGAAGACCCTTCCAAGCGGATGGAGAATAACTACCAGAAGCCAGATCGTTAGGTCCGCGATGATGCATAACACCCCAATGATCGGAATCGAATACTGCTCGTTGCTATCCGATGTTTCGCTGGGTTTCCTCCAGAATGGCTTGATGTTGATGCTTCCAGGAGTCTTGAATGGACGAAAGATTGCCTTCTCTTTATTTCTGAGGGAGATTAGGCTTAGGCCGACGATCACGTAGGCGATTAGTGCCCCGAAATTGTACAGCTCCGCGACAAGGCTGAGTTCTCCCGAAAAGGCTAGGGCAACGGATATGGAGGAGAAGGCCACGATTGAGATGAAGGGAGTGCTGTACTTTTTGTGGAGTCTTCCAAACGTCTTCGGTATTACTCCGTCTTGGCTCATCGCGTAGCTTATTCGTGATGCTCCGACTATTCCTGCGTTGGAAGCTACTAGAAGGACGGACATGCCCAAGAAGGCTGCGAGGCCAGCAAGAATCCAGCCGTTCGGGAGAGCGAGCGCGAGGAAAGCTACCGGGTCGTTAATGCTGGTTGGATTGTTCACGAAATCCTGGAAGCTTCTCACTCCGAGTGCGAGAGTTGAGAAGGAAAGCGTGGCCACCACAACGGCTGCGCTGATCAGAAATACGGCTCTTGGGATATTCTTAGCTGGTCTCCTGGTTTCTCCCGCGGTCTGGGATATGACTTCTATCCCGAGATAGGAGGACATGGCTATGGTGATCGCATAGAGGAAGTTGGGAACTGTCGGAGACGTTCCGAAGTGAATCGTATTGAGGCCGGGTCTATAGGAAAACAAGTAGCCAGTGACTAGGATGGTGGCTACTCCAACTATGTTGAACAGGACGAGGAAGTACGAGAATTTGGCTGACTCACCTATTCCAAAAATATTGAGGCTCATCAGAAGCAGTATTGCGGCCGCTGTCGCCCCTCCGATTAATAGTGGTCCATTGAGTTGTGGAATAAGATAGCCTAGGTAGCCGATGGCGGCTAGGGCAGATATGGCGGTGGTGACGACGTAGTCGAGGAGCAGTGCCCAGGCTGCGAGGAAAGCGATTTTTTGTCCGAAGGCCTTTCTGGCGTATACGAATGCGCCCCCTGCTTGGTGGTAGGAGCTCGAGAGTTCTGCGTAGCAGAGGGCTGTGAGAATGTAGGCTATTGTTGCGAAGAGGTATGCGTATGTTGCGGCTGCACCCGCGTAGATCACGACGAGGCCCAGAGTGAAGTAGATCCCTTCTGCTACATCGGCGTAGCCAAAGGCAAAGTTGCCCAGAATGCCGATGTTTCGTCTAAGTCCTTGTCTTCTGCGCCCGGCAGGTCTCTGGGCGGGCTGTGTCAAACAGAAGTTCCTCAGTTATCCTTTAGAGCCCTGAAACTGCTGGGTGCTCCAAAGGAATGATATTTGAGACTATTTGGGCCTAGTTCCTCTTGGAGAGAAGTTCGTAGAATTTCTTCTGAACTTCAGAAATTATCTGGTCCCGTTTGGCAGGGTTGGCGATCTGTAGGAGGAGGACAAGCTGGGTCTCTTGGGGAGTTACTTGGGTGACACGGACTTGGGGAGTCGTATCTGGTAGAAGGTCGACCTTTCTGCCCTCAGCGATGTGTAGCAGTTGATCCTCAATTTTCGTCAGGTCTACCTCTGTGCTGACTGCGACTGGTATTTGGATGCGGAGGGCTCCTGAGCGGGTGCGATTGACAACAGATCTTCTCAGCAATGTCGAGTTCGGGATGATGACTATTTCGTTGTCTGGTGTAAGGATCTTTGATTGTATCAGATTTCTCTCGATTACTCGTCCGTAGTAGTCTTGCACTTCGATCCATTCTCCTACCTTAAACGGCTGGAATGTGGACACGAACTGGGACGCGGCCATGTCAGCAAGAATGTTCCTGTAGGCCACGATCATCGCGAGACCCCCGAGGGAGAGTAGCGCGACTAGTAGGAGTATGTTGACGTTGAGTGTGTTGAGTATGTAGAAGGCGCCGAATATCCTGATGGACCACGTTCCTATCTGTTGCAGGCTGACTATCAATCCAGATGGGACAGTGCCTGCTATTCTTGTAATGATGCTCCTGTATACCCGGACGACTGAGAAGGTGAGTACGAGAATGAGTATTATGGTGAGGATCTGCTCGGCGGGCGGACTGGTGAACAGGTCGAATATGTTGGAGGCCACTCTTTGTCCAGCCCTTCCCCGAAGGGTGTTAGGCTGTTTCGCTTGACCTTAAGAGTTCCACGGTTCGTGCGACAGATGGCGCGTCGCCTAGAAGCAGAACCTTGTCTCCGGATTTTAGTTCGAGCTCGGGTTCGGGGAAGACGTAGCTGCTGTCTCTACATACTAGGGCGACTCTGCACTTCTCGGGCATCTGTATCTCATGAATCTTCTTTCCGATGAGGGTCGCGTTGAGCGGAATTACTGTCTCAGCAACCCGCAGGTCCAATTCCGATCGGTACATGAGCGTGACCGCGCGGTCTCTCTCCAGCATGTTTTCGAGATCTTTGAGGGCTAACTCGGCCGGGCAGATGACCATGTCAGCCCCTGCTTCTCTTAGTCGTTCCTTGTTCTTGGGACTGTTTGCCACAGCGATAATGCGGGGAACGCCAAACTCCTTCTTCGCCTGTCTGGTCGCAGCCAGGTTGACTCTGTCGTCGTCGGTCGTGACTATGACTATGTCCGCTTGTGAGGCCTCCGCCAGCTTGAGAACGTCAGGCTTGGAGCCATCGGCGTTTAGAATGGTAGCATCAGAGTTGGTTGATGCTTCCTTGCAGCGCTCCTGCTTCTTCTCTATAACGGTCAGTCGATTGTCATCGCTGCTCGAGAGGTACCGAATAAGGTGCATTCCTATCCTCCCAGCTCCGATGATTAGCGCTCGCAACTAATTCCCGGCTCTTCTGATTGTAAACACGACTATTCCAGATAACCGTCACCTGACCCGTGGATTGTAATAACCTTGGGGTTAAATCCGCGGTCTCCTAGTGCCCGAATTCTGGGGTAAGTTAACAAAAAGCGCCTAGAACAAAGCCAGAACAATAATCAAAGCTCATTGCGTTCTCATGGTTATTTTGCTGCTACCTCTGGGAGGAAGTCAACCTTCGATGGCTAACGAAGGGGCATATTCCACATCCTGAGATGGACTTCTCGTCCAGATCAAGCTCAGATCAACGATCTGGGAGGGGCTTTTCATATGGTGCCCACTTCAAGCGTGCATTGTTACAGGTGGATACTGGTCGAAAAGGAGCTAACTCGCCTGTTGTGCGCGACAATTCCGTAATCTCGCCCAGAAACGTTTCAGCCAGCGAATGGACCCCTTCCCGAATTTAGAAAAAACTATTTCCCGCGACACAAAACTGCCGTTTGGGAGAACCCTCCCAGAAATCACTCCGAATCGTCTCGCTTGCCAAGCCCTCAGAAAGAGTCCGGGCATTCTCTATATCGGAGAAATTAGCGAGAGGCGTCACGTTCATCCTTTGATGATGTGCTTCGAGATTATCAATCTCATTATTTCAGAGGTCCCTTCGCCGACCGTGTTGAGCCTAGAATCTCGCCAGTGTCGATGTACATCGAATTCATCCGCATATCCATAACCTCCGTGTATCTGAATCGCCTCGTCGCAGACTCTTAACCCGTGCTCGCTCGCAAAGACTTTCGCTTGGGCAGCCTCAGACTCGAACGGTTTCCCCTGGTCCTTCAAATATGCGGCCCGGTAGACCATCATTCTCGACGCGTTGATATCCGTCAACATGTCGGCGAGCTTAGACTGTATCATCTCAAAGTCTGAGAGCGGTTTCCCGAACGCGGTTCGGTCCTTACTGTACCTGACAGCCTTGTCAAAAGCAGCCCGAGCAATCCCAGTGGATATAGCCCCCACAGTCACTCGTCCCCCAAACAGCATCTTCTTCGCATACTCGAAGCCCTCTCCCTCAGTACCGACAAGGCTCTCCTTCGGAACATGAGCATTCTCGAAAACAACCTCCGCGGTAACCGAGCCTCTGTAGCCCAGCTTGTCGATATGCTTACTAGACTTCGCAGACCTTGCGTCAACGAGGAATGCTGAGGGCCCTTTCGGCGTCTTGGCGAAGAGGAAGTAGAGGTCGCAATAGCCGCCGTTTGTGGTGAACATCTTCGTACCATTCACCACCCAGTGTCCACTTTCGAGACGGGCGGTGGTCTGCAGATTCCGCGCATCAGAGCCCGCGCCAGGCTCGGTTAATGAGAAACCAGCGAACTTCTTGCCGCTTATCATCTGAGGAAGATACTCCTTCTTCTGACCGGAATTACTGAACTGGCGAACGCCCTCGCAACAGGTCCCGTGAATGGCTAGGGAGAGAGCTGTGCTGGCACACGCCTTCCCACACATCTCCATCGCGGCGACGTAAATAGGCCAGGGAAGCTCCAATCCACCAAAGTCTTTGGGAAAGCCCATGCTGGTGAATCCCTGCTCGAAGAGTTTCCGAATGTTCTCGCGAGGAAACTCTGCCTTCAAGTCGGTCTGGCGAGCTGTCGGCTCGATCTCCTTCTCGAAGAAATCGCCTAAAGACTCAAGGAGGAGCAGATAATCTTCAGAAGCTGATCCATACATCATCCGAACGAGTTCTTTCTGTTCCGGCCCAAAGAAACCGACCATCGAGACTCTCCAATCGTCGGCCCTTTCCTTGGTCCGTTTAATCTTTAGTACAACACGTTTTTCAGCACCGCACCGGCTTCCTCCTCTTGATCTTGACCAGCTGGCGATACCCAAGCGCGAGGACCCTGAGCATTATCGTTCTCGCCGTCGTCGGTATCATCTACTTTGGAGAGCTAAGCTCGAATCATGTGCCAACTCCCGATAGACCCGTTTCTGAGCAGCCTCTTCTGATACCTCAAGGTCCGATGGGAGTGTCAAGCGCAACAACCGGCGACCCTTACTGGTTCCAGGTGGGCGCGATAGGCGACTCAAGCATCCAGAAGAGTGTTGGTGCAAGCGTTATGATAAGAACGGTATACGACACGGTCAACAATGATGCCCACTCTTACTGGGTGGGCAGCATACTGGCCAACGGGGCCTTCGTCCAGGTTGGATACTACAATGGGCTAACCACAACGAACCAGTATTATTGCTGCGCATGGTTCTACGAATTCTTCCCAGCCGGAAACACAAACTCTCCGCCGATAATCGGTCCCGCTGGATCAGCCGGCCCAATCGGATCGTGGCACACCTATACTATGAACTATACCGGAAGCGGCGGCGTCTGGTCATTCTATATGGACAACCAGTTCCTAGGATCCAGCCCAACGCAAGGACAACAGTACTACCTAGGAGCAGGTGACGGCGATTCAGGGACCCACGCGGCTGCGGTTCTCGCGGAGGTAGCACAAACCACGTCTAACACGGACGTTATTGGCCCTGCCGAATTCAAGAACTTCATGTATGAGACGAACACAAGCCCTTGGCAACTAGTCCCGGTTGGGAAGGTCCACATTGGATACGGAGCAACTAGCTCCATGGCCCTTCCAAATCCCTACAGCGCCACTGAAGTATTCGGGAAACAAAACGACTTTCTGACGGGCAGTCAGATATCCTATCCTACAGATCAGTGTGGGAGCGGCGTGTCCAACGGCTCAGACTTGTGGTCGACGATAACGCTGTCGTGCGTCGGAAACAACTGGAATCTTCCATCGCTTTCTTTCGTCGACATGGATGGGAACAGCCTCACTCCAACCTGGGTCTCCCTATCTGATTCAACATCTGGAAGAGAAATATTCCTGACAACTTATAACAACCAACGGGTTCCTAACCCATCAGGGCAATGGACGATTAACCAGGTCTCATGGCACGCCACCAACGTGGCAACTGGAGCAGTCGTCAACTCAACCAATAGCGAGATTGTCCCGACAAATGTCTTTTCGGTCACGCTGCACGTGGTCGGATACTTCTACTCACTTCCAGTCAAGAACACGACGGTCATAATGTATCTACCAGACTCAACCAACGAAACGGTGAGGACTGACGATAATGGCCAGGCAGTCTTCACACAGCTACCCGCTGCGACTTACACCTACCATGTTACGGTCCCTTATGGAATACCTTCAACGACAACGCAGACAATTAGCGATGGCGGGTCTATCGTCGCCAAAGTCTTCAGTCTTCCAGAACTGATCACATTAATCATACCGCCGATACTAGTCGCCATTGTGGTAGCAGTCGCTGTCGCGAGAAAGGAGAGACAGCGGCAGGCGATGATTCAAGCACAACCGATTCCAGCACCGGCTTTCGGATCTAGCTTCTGCAGGTCATGCGGGCAGCCGCTCTCGCCTACCGCTAATTTCTGCACCAGTTGCGGAACGCAACGAATAATGGCGCAGTGACCCATTTTTTCTCGCGGAAGTCTTATAGTAAACAGTTCATCGCCGATTTTCCTGATGGATTCTTGCCCTTCCAGATAGGAATCGTTGGGGTAGGCTACGCCGGCTTCGACTCAATGACCCCTGGACTCTCGACCCGGGAACTGATGTTTGAAGCTGCAACTCGCGCCTATGAGGATGCGGGAATAGATCCTCGGAAGGACGTTCAGAGCTTTGTCTGCTGTACCGAGGATTTCTGGGAAGGAATCAGCATTACAGACGAGTATATGCCTGACCAGTTGGGCGCGGTTCTACGACCATTATGCACTATCTCCTCAGATGGAATAGTCGGACTGGCTACAGCATGTATGCATATCATGTCTGGTGTCGCTGATGTCGCGGTCGTAGAGTCTCACAGCAAGATTTCCGATGTCGTGAACCCCGAGGAAATAGCCAGTTTCGCCTACGACCCAGTCTATACTCATCACCACTTCGACGCCGATCCCAGATTCCTTGCAGGAATGGAGATGGCTCGATATCTCAAGGAGACCGGCACCAAGAGAGAGTACTGCGCCCAGGTAGCGGTCAAGAACAAGAAGAATGCACTATCAAACTCGCGAGGAGTTCACGGAGCCAACATAGACAAAGGAATAGTGATGAACTCACAGATCGCCGCCTCCCCCTTGACCGAACTAGAGTCAAGTAAGGAAATCGACGCCAGCATCGTTTTCGTTCTAGCATCCGCCCAGAAGGCCCGGAAACTCGGAGACAATACAGTCTGGATAAGGGGCGTTGGATGGAGTTCCGACACACCCGTAGTTGAAGACAGAGATCTTGCGCGAGCCGAATACGTCGAACAGGCGGTGGGCAGAGCCTACAAGATGGCCAACGTCAGAAGTCCCGCTAGTTATTTCGATCTGGCCGAGGTTGATGATACCTACAGCTACAAGGAACTTCAAACCTTGGAAGCGTTGAAGCTAGCATCAAAAGGCAAAGCGGGTAAGATGGTTGACACTGGAACTTTCGACGTTGATGGACGCTTGCCGGTGAATGCATCAGGCGGCTCTCTGGGAGTAGGACATTTGCTAGAGGCGACTGGACTGCATCGGACGCTGGAGGCGGTTATGCAATTGCGAGGCCAAGCAGGCCGACTACAAGTTCCAAGAGCAAAGAGAGCCTTGGTCCAGAGCTGGAGGGGCATACCTACTGCCACAGGAGCAGTAGCGGTGCTAGGAAACTAGGAGGAATCGGTGATGAGAAGACGAGTTGCTATAGTAGGTGCCGGAATCACGTTGTTCCGACGTCGGATGCTGGAAAGCCCAAAGGAACTCTCCTTCGAAGCATCAAAGATGGCCCTAGACTCAGCAGGGCTGACGCTGAAAGACATACAGTCAGTGGTCTCAGGCTCAGCGCCAGACGCCTTCGACGGAGTGCACATGAAAGGAGAATACTATCTAGACGGAATGGGAGCGATCGGAAAGCCACACGAACGTGTCTACGTCGGCGGCGGAACAGGGGTCTTCACCCCGATAGGCGGCTGGTGGAACGTCGCCTCCGGACTCTACGACACATGCCTATGCGTTGCGGAAGAAAAAATGTCCCCTTTACATCCGCACCCTCAGTATGCTTTCTGGAGCATCTTCGATCAGATACTCGAACGACCTCTCGGGACTACCTTGCTCTGGATATTCTCTCTGGAAATGCGCCGGTACATGCACAAGTATGGAATCAAGGAAGAAGAGATCGCCGAGGTTGCGGTGAAAAATAAGGGCAACGCGGTCGATCATCCCTCGGCGCAACTGGGAGCTAAGATCACTGTAGACGATGTGATGAGATCAGAACCCATCTGTGAGCCAGTCAAAAGATTGGACGTCAGCCCTCCAAGTGACGGAGCAGCCGCAGTGATTCTTGCCTCAGAAAAAGTTGCGAAGAAACTGACAGATCAACCAGTCTGGCTTGACGGTGTCGGCTGGACCCTGGACAGCACCCATTGGACGAACAGGGACCTCGCCTATCCTGAGTATGTCGAGAAGGCTGCAAAGATGGCTTACAAGATGGCCGGCGTCAAGAACCCGAGAAAGGA
>Ga0209469_1001568_pt1 | contig 12148 bp, 8 predicted proteins | sample GraSoiAngelo_123_FD_185880 | JGI IMG/M metagenome (GOLD analysis project Ga0209469, IMG submission 185880) | Grasslands soil microbial communities from the Angelo Coastal Reserve, California, USA - 14_0927_02_40cm (SPAdes) (version 2) | ecosystem: Environmental > Terrestrial > Soil > Grasslands ... | reverse complement strand
GTTGATCGTGGTGCCGAGGAAGACGTCGGGCGACAAGCCGGGAAAGAAGACCGCGGTGAAGCGGGCGAACGCCACCGCCACGGCGGCGATCGTCCCGGTCTGGATCACCAGGAAGAGGGTCCAGCCGTACAGGTAGCCGAACAGGGGGGAGATCCCCTCCCGCAGGTACACGTACTGGCCGCCCGCCCGGGGGAACATGGCGGCGAGCTCGCCATAGGCGAGGGCGCCCATCAGGGTCACGACGCCGGAGAGGGCCCAGACCAGGAGCATGACGCCCGGGGCGTGCACCTGCCGCAGGATGTCGGCCGAGACGATGAAGATGCCCGAGCCGATCATCGAGCCGACCACGAGGGCCGTGGCATCGAGCCGCGAGATCGCCTTGACGAATTCGGTGCGCGGCTGTTGCGTGGTCGCCATGTGGCTGCGCTCCTTGTGGTCTGCGGGGCCGTGGGTAACCTAGTTGCTACGGCCGGAGGCCGCTATGTTCTCCGGCGCATCTTTCGCCAGCCGAGGGGATCGCCGTGCGCCTACTGCCGCGGGATGAGGAATTCTTCGCCCTGTTCGTCGAAGTGGCCAACCGCAACAAGGAAGCCGCGCAACATCTGCGCGAGCTGTTCGCCGCGCCGCCGGAGCGCCGCACGCCGCACGTCGAAGCGCTCAAGCGCCTCGAGCACGAGGCCGACCAAGTCACCCACGAAGTGGTGAACCGGCTCGACCGCACGTTCATTACGCCGCTCGACCGGGAGGACATCCATCAGCTCGCCTCGGATCTCGACGACGTGATGGACGCGATGGACGGTACGGCGCGGCGCTCGCAGATCTTCCGGCTCGGTGCGGCGCCACAAGGTGTGAAGCAGCTCACGGAGGTGATCGAGCGGATGGTGGCGGTGCTCGGCGAAGCGGTGGGACGCCTCAAGAAGGGCGACGACGTGATGCGCTACTGCATCGAGGCGAAACAGTTGGAGGAGGAAGGAGACGCGATCTACCACGAGGCGCTCGGCCAGCTGTTCGAGAAGGAGCGCGACGCGCTCGAGATCATCAAGTGGAAGGAGATCTACGACAACCTGGAGATGACGCTCGACCAGTCGGAAGACGTTGCGAACGTGCTCGAGTCCATCACGCTCAAGCACGCCTGATGACGCACGGCGCGACGTTCGTGCTCGCGATCGTCCTGGTCGCGCTCGCCTTCGACTTCATCAACGGATTCCACGACGCGGCAAACTCCATCGCCACGGTCGTCTCGACCCGTGTGCTGTCGCCCTTAGCCGCCGTGGTCTGGGCGGCGGCCTTCAACTTCATCGCCGTCTTCCTGTTCGGGACGGCGGTTGCCAAGACAATGGGCAAGGGGTTGGTGGATCTCGCAGTCGTTGATGCCAACGTCATCCTCGCCGGCCTCGTCGGGGCGATCGTATGGGACGTCATCACGTGGTGGCTGGGGCTGCCGACGTCGTCGTCCCATGCGATCATCGGCGGCTACGGGGGGGCGGCCGTGGCGAAGGCGGGCTTCACCGCGCTGTTGTTCCCCGGCAAGTGGATCTCTACCCTGATCTTCATCGTCATCGCGCCGGTGATGGGTCTGACGATTGCGCTGTCGCTCACGGTCGCGCTGTCTTGGATGCTGCGGCGCTCGCTGCCGCGTCGGGTGGACCGCGTGTTTCGCGTGCTGCAGCTCGGGTCGGCCGCTGCATATTCCCTGGGGCACGGGTCCAACGACGCGCAGAAGACGATGGGCATCATCGTCGGCTTGTTGGTCGCCGAGCAGCAGTTGTTCGCGGGCTCGCCTATCGGCGCGCTCCATTTGACGGACGCGGCCTCGGTGCCGACGTGGGTCATCGTCGCTTGCGGGGCGGCGATGGGGGTCGGCACCATGTCGGGCGGCTGGCGCATCGTGAAGACAATGGGCCAGCGCCTCACCAAGCTCCAGCCGTTCGGCGGCTTCTGCGCCGAGACGAGCGGCGCCATCACCCTGTTCGTCGCGTCGCACTTCGGCATCCCCGTCAGCACGACGCACACCATCACCGGCGCGATCTCGGGCGTCGGCGCCGCGCACCGGCTGTCGGCGGTGCGCTGGGGGGTCGCGGGACGGATCGTCTGGGCGTGGCTGCTGACGATCCCCGCGTCGGCGGGCATTGCGGGCTCGGTGTACTTCGTCCTGCGAGCCCTAATCCGCTGACGGCGGTGTGCCCTGCAGCTTCACCGGTCGATCATCCCCGCGTTACAGTCCCAGTACCTCCACGACGGCCTGCGCGATCGCGGCGTCCTGCACGCCGACGCCGGTCAGATCCGCCACGGTAATCTCGCTGGCGCGTTCCCGCCCCGCGACCCGACCGGCCGCCAGGTCCGCGAGCTCGCCGTAGACCTTCTCCCTGGTGACGGCGCCAGCGGCGAGGGCGTGGTGCAGGTTCCCGTACCGCTCGGTTTGAGAGACGCGATCGGCTATCAGCTTGTCGGCCTTCCGCAAGACTGCCGGTTCCAGCTCCACTTTTTCCGGGCTGCCGGTGCCGACGGAGGTGATGTGCATGCCTGGGGTCACCCAGGCGGCCTTGATCAAGGGCGTGGTGCTCGCCGTCGCGGTCACGATCACGCGGTGGTCGCGGACGGCGGGCTCGAGCGCGGGCGCGACGCGCGTGGCGACGACGGGCGCGAGCTCCTGGGCGAGGGCGCCGGCCCGCTCCGGCGTGCGATTCCACAGGGTGAGTCGCTGCAGCGGCAGCTCGGCGACCATCGCCCGCGCGGTGAGCCGCGCGAGCGCGCCCGCGCCCACCAGCAGGGCGTCGTGCGCGTCCTTCGGGGCGAGGTACCTGAGGGTGAGGCCCACGGCCGCCGCGGTGCGGAAATCGGTGAGGTAGCCGTGCTCCTCGAGCAGCACGTCGGGCGCGCCCGTCTCGGCGTCGAGCAGCAGAAACATGCCGTCGCCGGACGGCAGCCCGCGCGCGCGGTTCCGGTAAAAGCCCGTCGCCACCTTGAGCACGATGTGGCGCGCCCCGCGCAGGTGGGCGCCCTTCACGTGCACTTCGGCCTGCTGCTCGGCGAGCTCGACCACCATCGGGTCGGGGAGGGTGGCCTCGCCCAGGCCGAGGGCGCGGAACCCTCGCTCCACCGCGTTCACGGCGACGGCGAATGGGATCCGGTCGCGGAACGCTTCGAGCGGGACGACGCGCATCTCAGTCCGCGAACACGCGCTTCAGGCCGCGCTCCGTCTCCGCCAGCGCCTCCTGGAAGTGGTGCAGCTCTTCGCCGTAGCCGAAGCGGATGTGGTTGGGCAGCCCGAAATGCTCGCCGGGCACGAGCAGCACGCTGTGCTCGGCACGCATCCGCTCGACCACGTCGAGCGCGCTCGTCGCCTGGCGGTATTTCACGAGACAGATCGCGCCGGCCTGGGGCGCGTGCCAGCTGAAGGTGTCCCCGAAGCGCTTCAGCCAGCCCTCGAGCACGGGGTAGTTCGCCTTGAGGATGCGGCGGGTGCGCTCGAGCAGCTGCTCGCGCACGCGCGGCTCGAGTGCTACGGCGGCGAGGTGGTCGCTCGCCCCCGCTGGGCCGATGGTGGTGTAGTCGTGCCGCGCCCACGCTTCCGCCGAGAGCGCCGGCGGGGCGACGATCCAACCGATCCGCAGCCCCGGCAGCCCGTACGCCTTGGACAGCCCGTTCACCACGATGACGCGCTCGTACCCGCCCCAGAAAGACGGCGTCGTCCGGCCGTCGAGCTCCGCTCCCTGGTACACTTCGTCGGCGAGCAGCCAGGCGCCGACCTCCGCGGTGCGCTCCAGCAGGACACGCCGCATCTCGTCCGACAGTACGTGGCCGGTGGGGTTGTGAGGGTTCGTAACGACCACGAGTTTCGTGCCCGGCGCGATCGCCGTGCGGATCTCTTCGGCCGTCGGCTCCCACTCGAGCTCCGGGCGCAGCGGAAAGCCGCGCACTTGAGCCCCGAAGTTCTGTGCCAATCCCCACGTCTGCAGGTAGTTCGGGAGCATGAGCGCGACCGTGTCCCCCGGCTCGATCAGGCGCCAGCAAACGCAGAAGTTGGCCTCGGCGCTGCCGGTGGTGACGAGGATCTGGTCGGGGGACACGCCCGGATAGAGCGCCGCGATGCGGCTGCGGAGCAAGTCGGTCCCGTTGGACTGGCTGTAGCCGAGCCGCACCTCGAGCAGTGGCAGCGCCGAGGCGCCAGCAAGGCCGAGGAGCTCCTGGATCGAGAGCGGGTGCACCCCCGACTCGGAGAGGTTGAAACGCACCCGGTTCTCCCATGTGCTCTGCCAGCGTTCGAGCTCGAAGGGGACGAAGCGCAAGGGTCCTCCTGGAAGCCGCAGTCAGTTATCGGCAGTCAGTAACGTGAGGTCTTCCGGCCGTTCCAGCCAGTAATCGGGCTCGAGATCCGCGAGCTGCGCTCGGTCGAACGGACCCCACAACACGGCTGCCGTTTTCACCCCTGCCGCCCGGCCGCACTCGATGTCGTGGCGCGAGTCGCCGATGAATACCGCGCCCGTGGCCGGCGCGCCCAGGCGCTCGAGCGCCGTGAGCACGGGCTCGGGGTGGGGCTTCGGGTTCGTCACCTCGTCCGAGCCCACGATCACGTCGAACGCGTCGTCGAGACCCGCGACCTGCAGCCCGCGGAGCGCCCCGCTGCGCATCTTGCTTGTGACGAGGCCGAGCGTCTTCCCTTGGCACCGCAGCCCTCGCACCGCGACGACCACGCCGTCGTAGGGCCGGACCAGCGCGTCGTGATGCTCGAGATTGTAAGCGCGGTAGGTGGCCACCATCGCCTCGATCTCCGCAGGATCGTCAGTCCAGTGCCGGAACTGCACCCACAGCGGCGTGCCGAGGCCTTTCATCCAGACCTCGTCCGGCGGCTCGAGCCCGCGGTGCGCGCGCAGCGTGTGGCGGTACGAGCGCAGGATCAGCTCGATCGAGTCGATGAGGGTGCCGTCCAAGTCGAACAGGAAGGTGGAGAGCGCCACGCCGGAAGCTAACCAGGCACGCACAGCACCGCCGCCACCAGCTCCGCCTGCGGCGCGGCGGTGGTGTCGTGCGACGGCGGCAGCCGCTCGTGCCAGGCCAGCACGTTCCGCACGGTGAGGGGCGTCCGCCGCGACAGTAGCTCGTCGAGCAACAGCTCCTCTCCCGCCGTCATCCCGAGCGCCAGCCGCGACACCAGCGCGTCCAGTCGAGCGAGCTGGCGCTCGTCCCCGCGATGGGCCGCGCGGCGCGCAGCGCCGAGGACCCAGGGGATGAGCCGCCGGCTGAGGCGGTCGCGGTCCGACGCGCGCCAGCGTGCGTCCTCGAGCGCCGCGAGCCGCGCGCGGACCAGCGGGGCAGCCTGCTGTACGGCTCGCTCGAGCCGCGCGCGATCCACCGCGACCGGCCTCGCGCACGCGGCCTCCTCGAGCAGCCGGGTCGCTTCACCGGGGTCCGGCCGGACGTCGTGGTCGGTGACGACGAGCGCCTCGACGAGCGAGCCAATCCGCACGATCAGCACGACCGCGCTTGCCTGCGCCGCCACGACGGCGACCGTACCCGTCGAGGGCGCCGCGACGCCGGACCGCAACCGCTGCAGCCGGTCGCACCAGTCGAGCCGGCCCGGGGCTGCCGCGGGTCCCGCGACGGACTCGAGCTGCGCGGCGCCGCTGGCCGCCTGCGTCACGAGCTTCGCCGCGAGCCGTTGCTCGATGGCCAGGGCGCGCTCGAGCGCCGGCGGCGGGAGGAACGTCACGGCCTCGACGCGGTCGTGCGGCGACCCCAACCGATCGACGCGTCCGACCCGTTGCGCCAGGCGGGCAGGGCTCCAGGGGAGGTCGTAGTGCACGACTCGCGTGGCGTCCTGGAGGTTGAGGCCCTCGCTCACCAGGTCGGTCGCGATCAGGATGTCCGTCTCGAGCGCGCGGGCTGGGGGTGGCGCGTGCTGCGCCCGCGGCGCGAACGCCGCGAGCACCTCGGCCCTGGTGGCAGGCTCGTTGCCGAACAGGCCGGTGTCTCCGACCACGGCGGCGACCCGGCGCCCGCGCAGCCGCCGCAGCAGGTATCGCACCGTCGCGCGCGGCTGCACGAACACGATTGTCTTCCCCGCGCGCCCGGCGAGCAGGCGCTCGAGCGCTTCGGCCTTAGGGTCGTGAGCGGGGCCGGCGAGGTCGCGCAGACCCCGCACGACGTCGCGATCCCGGTCGACTGCGCCGCCGGGCCCCGGCGCGAGGAGCAGCGGGAGGAACGCGAGCTGCAGATCCTCTCCTGCGGTGCGTGGAAACGAGCGCTGGAACTCGCGCCGCGTGAGCGTACGGCCGTCGACCGCTGCGTCCCGCGCCAGATCGAGAAACGCCTCGTAGCGCACCAGACTGGCCCGGAACGCCGGCGGGCTCGACGCCAGTTGCGACAACAGTACCAGGCGGAACAGGGCCGCCGCATCGCCCGGCGGCTCCAGCCGCTGGATCTCCGCGATCACGCCTCCCAGCGCGTCGTCGGGCATCGGCCCGACCCGCACGATCTCTCCTGGTGCACGGCTCGGGAACCTCAGCAAGAGCGGTCCCTCCGCATACGCCGCCTGCACGCGACTGCGGCTGCGCGCGACGATCAGGCGGGCCGCGACGGCGCCAAGCGTCCCGATATCGAGGGCTGCTCGCGCCGCGAGGCGCAGGGACGCGACGCCCAGCGCGGTGAGATCGTGGTCCCGCAGGAACAGACGGAACAGATGGAACAGGTCGGCGATGCAGTTGTGTATCGGCGTCGCTGTGACCAGCAGCACGCGCGCGCCGACGACGAGCTTGGCAAGCGCGCGGTAGCGGTTGGTGTCGGGGTTCCGGAACCGGTGTGCTTCGTCGACGACGAAAAGGCAGGTTCGTGGAGGGTAGTGGTGGGTGGTGGAGGACGGTTGGCTGAGGGACTCATGGGTCACAATCGTAGCCTCAGCATCGTGCTGCGCGAGCAGCGCTCGCCATTGGGGAACCAACACTGCCGGTACGACGAGCGCGAAGGGCTCTCCCAGTGCTAGCGCCACCGCCAGCGCGACGTACGACTTCCCCAGGCCCACCGCATCCGCGAGGAGGGCACCGCCGTAACGCCGCAGGATGGCGGCCAGCCGCTCGGCGGCGGCGACCTGATGCGGCGCGAGCCACGGCGGCCACGCCTGCGGCGCCTGCTCCAGCGGCGCCAGGTCGAGCAGCGCCCGCGCGCCGGCCGCCGCGACGACCGCGGGTGGCGCTTCCGTGCCGGGCCGGAGCAGGCAAGCGAGCGGCTCCGGAAGCGGCGCGAGCTGCTCAGCGAGGATCCGCGGCGCTTGCGCCCGGGGGGGCGAGAGAGGCCAACACACGGCGGTCCGAGGCGTCGAGGTGATACAGCTCGGCAACGGCGTCGTCGTCGCTGGCGCCGCGTGAGCCGGCGGCGGTGAGAGCCCGCCACGCGGGGGCCTCGGCGGGGGGGACCGGGAGCGCACACACCACCCGGGCGTTGAAGCGCCGGAACCCGCCGCGCGCGGGATCCGCCACGAGCCGCGCCAGCGCCGTGAGCCAACGCGAGTTGAAGAGCGCAGCGAGCGCATGAGCGTCGTCGGCCGTCCGCGTGGCGATGCCGTACACGGTGTTGAGCGGCACGACGTCGGGACCTGGCACCGCCGCCGCGAGCCGGCGCGCGACGTCTGGCCAGAGCACGCGGTGCGGCGCGTACGCCAGCGCGGTGCGAAACAGCTGCCACGGCGCGCCCGCGCGGTAATCGCTGCGGCGTCGCAAGCGCTCGAGGTGCGGCTCGAGCAGCCGCGCCAGCTCGCGGGGGAGTCGCGCCAGCGGCCGCCCGTCCGCTGCATGGGTCCAGAGGACGTGCGCCCGCGGCGTGACCCGCCACGGCGCGAGGTCGCGCCCGCGCACCGCGGGGCGCGTCCACGGTGCTGCGGCCTCGACCAGAAACAGCTGGTCCGCTCCGGTCTTCACGCCCAGCTGCGGCGTCCAGCGGTCGCCGACCGCCGGGAAACTGTCGCGCAAGCGCCGCGCGACTCGGCTGGCCTGCGGGCTTAAGATCCAGGGGCCGCCGGACTGGAGCAGCCGCTGCGGCACACGCGGCGCCGCGCTCGTCGGCCCGAGCGCCGCGGCGACCTGGTCGTGCGGGGCCGGCTCGGCGCGGGCCGCGACCAGCGCCATAGGGTACACCGCCGCCCCGAATGCCCCCGCCGCTCCCTCGACTTCAGCGGCGCGCTCGATCCGCGTCCCGTGCGCCAGCAGCTGCCGCAGCGGCTCGGCGTAGCCGCACGAGGCCAGCTTCGCGGGTACGAGCAGCGCGGCCACGCCGCCTGGGGCGGCGAGCTCCAGGGCGCGCTCGACGAACGCGACGGCGAGATCGGGAAGATGCGCGAAGCCACGCCGGCTCGCGGGACGCCACGCCGCGTAGCGCGTCGTGAGCGCTTCCCGGACCTGCGGCGCCAGCCGCTCGCCGCGGACCCAGGGGGGGTTGCCTACGACGACGTCGAACCCGCCGCGTGCGACGATGTCTCCGAAGTGCGCCTCGAACGCGAAGAACGGCACGCCGCCCTCACGGCGCAGCCGCCGCAGCGCCCCGCGCAGCTCGCGCCGGCTGGCCCGCAGGCGTCGGAGCAGGGCGCGTTGCGGTGCGTCGAGGCCGTGGTGGCGCCCGAACAAATCGCGGTCACGGGCGAGGGCAAGGAGCTCGGCGATCCGCCGCTCCAGCATCCGGATCGAGTCCTGGAACAGGCGTTCGGCGAGAGCGGCTTCGGCCCGGGCCAGCTCGGCTAGCGCGCGGCGTTTGGCGGGTCCAGTCATGCTGAACAGCGTCCGGCGCGCGGCGCCGAGCCGCTCGAGCATCGCCCCCGTCAGGGCGGGGCCCCCTCCCCCCAACACCCGCGCCAGCGCGAGCGGGTCGAGCAGGGCGTCGCCCTGGCGCACGTGGCCGTCCAAGTTGGGAAGCGGCGCGATGCGTCTCACGTCCATCTCGTCGTCATCCGCCACCAGTGCGAGCCACAGCCTGAGCTCCGCCAGGCGCACGGCGGTGAGCTTTACGTCCACGCCGAACAGGGAGTGTGCGAGCACGTCCCGCCGCACGACGCCGGCGGGTCCTTCGCCGCTGGTCCGCCGCAGCGCCGTGAGCTCCTCCAGCGCGCCGAGCAGAAACGCCCCGGAGCCGACCGCCGGGTCGCACACGCGCAGGCGGGCGAGGCCGGGGGGTCGCGCGGGTGGCTCGCCGCGGTGGACCCACCGCTCGGCGGGCCCGGGTGCGAGCCCGCAGCGGCTCACGAGTGCTGCCTCGAGGGCCGCCCGGACCAGCTCCCGCACGAGCGCCGCCGGAGTGTAGTAGCTCCCGCTCGCACGCCGGTCATCGGGGTCCATCACTCCTTCGAACACCCGGCCCAGCATGTCCGGCGCCACGAAGTCGGCGTCGTCCGATTCGCGCACCGAGAAGTGAAACCGCTCGAACAGCGACTCGAACGCATCGCGCCAGTCGGCGTTGGTCCATTCCGCCGTGCCGTGGCGGCGCTCGAGCGTGGTGGGCTCGAACAGGCCGCCGTTCAGGAACGGCAGGTTTCCGAGCGCGCGCGCGCCGCGCGACCGGTCGCCCCCAGGCTGGTTGAGTGCACCGAAGCACAGCGGGTCGAAGACGTGGCGGTGAAAGCTGCGCCGCAGCGCGATGACCTCGTCGAAGCGGTGGATGAGGTAGCGCCGGTCGCCGTCGAGCCACCCTTTGGCCTGGACGAAGTACAGGAACAGCACGCGCGTGAGCGCGGTGAGGGCGAGCGCATGTCGCTCGGCGCGGCCGCGCGGCACCGCCAGCCGGTCGGCCAGTCGCTCGAGCACGCTGCGAAACGCCTTGAAGAAGCGCGGCGTGACCCCCTCGCTCGCGAGCGCCTCGCCGATCCGTAGGCTCAGGGCAAGGGAGGTCTCGCCGGGCACGGGGCCGAACCGCTCGAGCGTGCCGAGGGCGCTGCCGGGCGGGTGCAGGAGCGGCCACGCTGCCACGCGCACCGCGCCCGGCCGTCCACCCGGGCGCCAGCCGGCGCAGATCAGGCGGCGGGGCGCCGTCCCCAGTGCGCAGGCGAGCCCGCGCTCCGCACGGGCCGCGAGCCGCTGGGCCGCCGCCCGCACGGCGCGGTCCGGGTCACCGGCCTCGAGTGCGAACACGCGGAAGGCGTCGTGACGCGCCACGAGCAGCACGCGCGACACGCCCGCCGCCTCTGCGTGCGTCTCGCCTAGCCAGGGCCCGGGTGGCACGTCCTCCCACGCCGCTTCGAAGCCGAGCGCGCCAAAGAGGTCGCGAAGATCGTCGATCCGCTCGGTGCGGGTGAGCAGTTCCCGCAGCACCACGGGCCCCTTAGCGAAGACGGGGCTACGCTACGTCACAGAGCCTGAGGATTAGGTACCGGGCTGTTGCAGGTGGGGCCGGATTAATGCGACCAACGAGTGTGCGGGCATGGTAGGGGCGCAGCATGCTGCGCCCCTACCGAGACGTCACCGTTCACGTGGCCTTGCGCAGCCTGATGCTCCCGTTGACCGTCGCGAGGGAAAGGTGGCGTCCCCCGCTCCCGATCGTGCCGCGCATGTGCCGCGGTCCAAACTTGCCGGTGACCGTGAGGGGAAAGTCCGTCACCAGGTCGCCGTTCACGGTCTCCGCCCGGATTTCGGCGCTGAAGGTCGCGGGCAGGTCGAGCGTGATGCCGCCGTTCACCGTGCGAAACTCGACCTCATCCGACCAGTCCGCCCGCCCTAGAGCGGCCGCGATCGACCCGTTCACCGTCGTCGCTTCGGCGTACCCGGTGGTGGACACGCGCACGCTGCCGTTCACCGTGTAGGCCCAGACGTCGGCGCCCAGATGTTCGGCTTCCACCTCGCCGTTGACGGTGTGCCCGTAGAACTTGACGCCCGCCGGGACGCGCACCTCGAAGTCCACGGCCACGTCGTTGTCCTCGGTACTCGAGGACCAGTGATCGCCCGGCGTGCAGTCGTTCACCTGCCGCGCGTGGCGCGGCGTGGGGTAGACGGCGCAGATGGTCACGCCGTCGTTCGACTCCACTACCTTGATCTCGACGGACGCGGGGTCGCTGCGGCGCGCGTGCTTCGTGCCCGTGACTTCGATCTGGCCGCCCGCCACGCCGACGGCGTGGATGTCCCCGTTCACACCCTTGATCTCCAACCGCTTGCCGCTCGCGAGGCGGCCGCTCCAATGAAACTCGCCCTGGGCTCGGGCGGGCGGCACGACGGCCGCAAGCAGCACGAGGGCGGCGAGCGATATGACACGCATGGTCAGTGGTCCTCCTGGTGGTTGTGGCGCTTGTCGTGCAGCTGCCCGGGTCGGCACAGCTTGATGTCGCCGTTGAACGTCTCGAGTTCGGCCCGGGCGCTGCCCGATCCGATCGTGAAGCTGAACCGGTGCTTGCTCGTGTTCGTGACGCTCACGGGGAAGCAGGAGTCGAAGTCGCCGTTGAACGTCGCCACCGACACGGTCACGTTGGCCCGCTCCGGAACGCCCACCGATACGTCGCCGTTGTGCGTAGCGAAGCGGTAGTGGCCGCCGTCCTTGATGGTGCCGTCGTAGTGGACGTCGCCGCTCACCGTGCTGACCTCGACGCTCGCGGACTCGATCCCGTCCAACGAGATGTCGCCGCTCACAGTTTCAGCCGTGATGTCGCCGCTCACGTTCTCCAGGGTCACCTCCTCGTTCACCGTATAGACGTCGATGTGCCCCTTGGCGTTCTGTAGTATGACCGCTCCCTGCACCGACTTGAGGGACAGCTGGCCGCTGCCGCCGCGCACTTTGACTTCGCCGTTCACCGTCTCGGCAGTGACCCCAGCCTGCGCGCCGTCCACCTCGATATCGGTAGAGACGCCGTGCAAATTCATTTCCATCCAGGTGGGAGCACTGATCTGGTACTCCACCATTTGCGCCAGGCCACGCCGGCTCTCGGCCTTCACGCTCACGGTCGAGCTCCCGACCCCGACATCGATGCGGTCGCGACTCGAGTGGGTCGCCTGCACGCGCACGGCGTTCTGGCTCCAGGCCCGCACCACGATCTCGCCGCCGAAGTTGTCGACGTCGAGCCGCATGCCGGGCCGGACGGGCACGGTCGTATCGGTCTGCTGGGTCACAACCAGCGTGATGACGGCCGCGACGTTCAAGAGCACGATGTCTTTCCCCCTAAGTCCTGGCGGGCACGAGCGTGCTGGCG
>Ga0209469_1001567_pt1 | contig 12155 bp, 8 predicted proteins | sample GraSoiAngelo_123_FD_185880 | JGI IMG/M metagenome (GOLD analysis project Ga0209469, IMG submission 185880) | Grasslands soil microbial communities from the Angelo Coastal Reserve, California, USA - 14_0927_02_40cm (SPAdes) (version 2) | ecosystem: Environmental > Terrestrial > Soil > Grasslands ... | reverse complement strand
ATGATCCCCGGGATCAGCACGGATGTCCCATCCGAGATCGCGTCGACTTCGACCTCCAGCCCTTCGACGTACCGGTCGATCAACACAGGATGCGCGGGGTCGCGCGCGAGCGCATCCGCGACGAACACCCGCACCCGCTCCGCGGTATCGGCGATCTCCATGCCTTGTCCGCCCAGCACGTAGGAGGGCCGCACGACGACCGGCAACCCGATCCTGTGCAGCAACGCCTCACAGGCAGGTAGCGACCAGACGCCGCCGCCCTCCGGACGCTCGATCCCCAGGGCGGTCAGCAAGAGAGAGAATTTCTCGCGGTCCTCGGAGATGTCCAGCGACCTGACCGAGGTACCCAGGATGCGCACCCCGGCGTCGCGGAGGGGACCGGCCAGGTTGAGCGCCGTCTGCCCCCCGAACTGCACCAGCACGCCGTCCGGCTCCTCGCGGCGGACCACGTGCAGCACATCTTCGACCGTGAGCGGTTCAAAGTACAGGCGGTCCGAGATGTCGAAATCCGTGCTCACCGTCTCAGGATTGTTGTTGATGATCACCGCCTCGTATCCCGCTTCCCGCAGCGCTTTGACCGCGTGAACGGTGGAGTAGTCGAACTCGATCCCCTGCCCGATGCGAATCGGACCCGCACCCAGGACCACGATGCGCGGCCGGTGCGACTCCGGCCGCTCGTCTTCCGTCTCGTACGTGGAGTAGTAGTACGGGGTCGCGGCCGGAAACTCACCGGCGCACGTATCGACGATCTTGTAGGCAGGCACAAGCCCCGCCGCCATTCTGCGGGCGCGGACCTCGGACTCCCCCGCGCCAAGCAGCGCCGCAATCTCGGCATCGGAGAATCCCAGCCGCTTGGCCTGCGCCAGGGACGCTTCGCCGCCGGCCAGCCGCTCTTCGCACGAGACGATGCGTGCGATTTCGGCGATGAAGAAACGATCGATCCCCGACTGAGCCACGAGATCATCAACGCGCCGGTCCCGGCGCAGCGCCTCGGCCAGCGCGAACAGGCGGAGGTCTGTGGCCTCGGTCACCAAGGAGGAGATCTCCGCCTCCGTCCACCCTGCGGCGTCGTCCAGGCGCAGGCCACCCACCCGAAGGTCGAGGGATCGCACCGCTTTCAGCAGCGCCTCGGGGAAGGAGCGACCGATGGCCATCACTTCGCCGGTGGCCTTCATCTGCGTCCCGAGCCGCCGGTCGCTGGTTGGAAACTTGTCAAACGGCCAGCGCGGGATCTTCACCACGACGTAGTCCAGCGCGGGTTCGAACGCCGCCTTCGTCAGGCCGGTGATCCGATTGGGGATCTCATCCAGCCGGAGGCCGATCGCGATCTTGGCGGCCACCCGCGCGATCGGATAGCCGGTGGCCTTGCTGGCCAGCGCCGACGAACGCGACACCCGCGGGTTGACCTCGATCACAAAATACGCGTCGCTGGCCGGATCCAGCGCGAACTGGATGTTGCATCCACCCGCGATCCCCAGCCCGTCGATGATATGCAACGCCGCTGTGCGCAGACGCTGGTAATCGGCGTCAGAGAGGGTCTGCGAGGGGGCGACTACGATGCTGTCGCCTGTATGGACACCCATCGGATCGACATTCTCCATATTGCAGACGGTGATGACCGTCCCCGCACCGTCGCGGATGACCTCGTACTCAATCTCTTTCCATCCCTGGACGCTGCGCTCGACGAGAACCTGACCGATCGGACTGGCCAGCAGGCCCTGGGCGGCGACTGCAGCCAGCGCCCGCGGGTCTGCGGCGATGCCGCCTCCCGTTCCCCCCAACGTGAACCCGGGCCGCACCACCACCGGATAGCCGAGGGTTGCGGCGGCCGCGAGCGCGTCGTCCACTGTCTGCGCCGACCGGCTCTGCAGCACCGGGTGCCCGAGGCGCATCATGGTCGTGCGAAATCGCTCCCGATCTTCGGCATCCTGGATCGCCGGCAGGGGGGTGCCGAGCAGCGGCACGCCATACCGGTCCAGGACCCCGCCCTGGGCCAGCGCCAGGGCAAGATTCAGCCCGGTCTGCCCTCCCAGCGTGGCCAGGAGTCCATCCGGCCGCTCCCGGGCGATTACCGCGGTCACGAACTCCGGGGTCAGCGGCTCAACGTACACCCGCTCGGCGACCTCGACATCGGTCATGATCGTCGCCGGGTTGCTGTTGACCAGGACGACTTCCACGCCCTCCTCGCTCAGCGCCCGGCAGGCCTGCGTACCGGAGTAATCGAACTCGGCCGCCTGCCCGATGATGATCGGACCGGAGCCGATGACGAGGACCTTCTTGATCTCGGAGCGCTTAGGCACGCACGTGCTCCCTGACGAGTTCGAGAAACCGGTCGTACAGGAACTCGGCATCCGTGGGGCCAGGCCGTCCCTCGGGATGGAACTGCACAGAGAATGCCGGCAGCGTCCGGTGCCGGAGGCCTTCCACGGTCGCGTCGTTCAGATTTACGTGCGTGACCTGCAGCGAAGTGGGAACATCAGGCTCAACCGCAAACCCATGGTTCTGTGTGGTGATCATCACGCGGCCGGTGGCGACCTCGCTGACCGGCTGGTTGCTCCCGCGATGGCCAAATCTCATCTTGTACGTCCGGCCCCCACAGGCCAGTGCCAGGAGCTGGTGGCCCAGGCACACGCCCAGCAGCGGGTACGCCTCCAGGAGGGAGCGGACCGTGCGGATGACGTCCCCGAGCACGGCCGGGTCTCCCGGCCCGTTCGAGAGCACCACGCCAGCCGGCGCGAACGCGTGAATCTCCCCCGCCGCCATCGAGTGCGGCACCAGCACGATCTCGCATCCCCGGCGGCGGAGAGCGGCGACGATCCCTGCCTTGACGCCGCAATCGACCAGCGCGATGCGCGGTCCGGGACCCGGCAGCACCAGAGGCGAAGTGCGGGATACCTGACCGACCAGGTCTTGTTGAGACAGCGAGGGGAGGACCGCGGCTCGCCCGGCCGCGTCCGGACCTGCGCGGGAGACGATGACACCACGTTGGAGACCGTGCACCCGGAGGTGCCGCACCAGCGCCCGCGTATCGACGCCGGCGAGCCCGGTGACTCCGTGCGCCTGCAGGAAATCGTGAAGGGGCTCCCGGGAGAGGTAATGCGAGGCCACCGTTGCCGCTTCGCGCACCACGAAACCCGCAACATGCGGCCCCGGCGCCTCCCAGGCGCCGGAACTGAATCCGTAGTTCCCGATCAGGGGGTAGGCCATCACCACGATCTGTCCGCGGTAGGAGGGGTCGCTCACCACCTCCTGATATCCGGTCATACTCGTGGTGAAGACGACTTCGCCGCCCGCGTCCCCGGAGGCGCCAACGCGCATTCCCTGGAACGTCACGCCGTCTTCGAGCACGAGGGCGGCCGGTTCGGCGGGCACAAAAGAAGAGCCCGGGGACTCGGGCTCCTGGCGGACAGCCGTTATCCTAGCAACCATGGTCCCTCCCGGGGTACCGTTAATGGTCGCGCGTGTCGTCCTGGTTATTATTGAGAACCGGCCCTGACTCCTGCCGGCACCCACGGTAAATGCGCTGCTAGCGGGGATCCCTCGCCGGCCGCAGGATCAACTCGTACACCACCATCGCCAGCGCGACGATGCCGCTGGTCTCCGCGCGCAGGATGAGCGGTCCCACCGTCACGGGCACCGCGCCGCGCGCGGCGGCCTGCGCCACCTCCTCCGGCGCAAAGCCACCCTCCGGTCCGATCGCCACGGCGATCTGCCTGGATGGGATCGTCGCGGCCAGGGCCTGCCCGATCGTGCGGCTCTGCTCGCCTTCCCAGAGCAGGAGGACCAGGTCGTATCCTGCGACCCGATCGAGCGCCTCCAGTAGCGGCACCGGCTCGTGCACCACAGGCACGTCGCTGCGGCGGCACTGCTTCGCCGCCTCCACCGCGATGCGCTGCCAGCGCGTCACGCGTCCCCGGCCTGCGGCGACCGTGCGTGCGGAGGTGAACGGGATAAACTCGGTCACGCCAACCTCGGTGCCCATCCGCACGATGCCATCCATCTTCGTGCCCTTGGGCACTCCCTGCAGCAGCACGAGGTGCAGCGCCGGACTGCGCCCGGGATGGGTCTCGACGATCCGCGCCGCCGCCCGTGTGGGGGCGACGGTTTCCAGCTCGGCAACGTGTTCGGGGCCGGTGCCGTCAAACACGGTCACGCGGTCGCCAGGATGCAGGCGCAGCACAGTGGCAAGGTGCCGGGCCTGATCCGGTGGAAATGTCACCTGCCCCCCGGCGATGGATCCGTGCGGAACGAAGAAACGTCTGATCGCTTAGACTCCTCCGCTGGAACCCCTGTTCGCAGCTCCCTGTTCGCGGTTCGCCATCAAGACCAGGCATCGCCACTCCGCGTCGCGGCGGACTTCGTCCACGCGCAGGCCGCAGGCTCTGGCTACCGCCTCGACTTCGAGTTGCCGGTCGGCGACAATCCCTGAGGCCACGATCACTCCCCCGGGCGCCATCTGCGCCGGCGCGGCGGAAAGGAAATCAAGGTGAATGTCGGCGGTCAGATTGGCCAGGATGATGTCGGCCCGGCCGGCGATCCCATCGAGCAGGTTCCCGGTCCGCACGTCCACGCGCGAGGCGACCCCGTTGTGAGCCACGTTCTGGCGGGCGACATCAACCGCCACCGGATCAACATCAACGGCGAGGACCGCGCCGGCCCCGAGCTTGGCCGCGGCGATTGACAGGATTCCCGACCCGGCGCCGATGTCAAAGACCCGCTCGCCGCCGCGCATGCGATCCTCCAGCACCGCCAGGCACAACTGTGTCGACGCGTGCAGGCCGCTGCCGAACGCCATGCCCGGATCGAGTCTGATCACGATCCGCTCGGGAGGCGGCGGCGCATCACGCCAGGTCGGCGTGATCCAGAGCCGATGGCCGACGGGGAACGGCTTGAAGTGATTCTTCCAGGCGTGGGCCCATCCCGAGTCTTCGACGACGGTTGTCTCGATGCGACCCGGGGCGATGTCCAACCCAAACCCGGGCAATGCCCGGACGCGCCGCTCAATCGTGGCCAGAATCACCTCGACGGCGGGACCGACCGGAAGATAGCCGCGCAGGCGGACCACACCGGCTGAGGGATGCGCCTCCTCAACACCACCGGTACGGCACTCCAGCAGGATGTTGGCGACGGCCTCCACGGCCTGCGGAGCCGTCGTGACGGTAATTTCAACCCATTTCATCTGGAGAGAGTCGGCGGGACCTCACTGCAGCATATCCTTGACCTTGTCTGAAATCTTGCGCCGGTGCGGTTTCAGTTGACGTCCACGCAGCGCCGCCAGCTGGCGGAGCAGCGCGCGCTCCTCGTCCGTCAGATCGGTAGGCACACGCACGTCAAGCCGCACATGCAGATCGCCGCGGTTCCCGCGTGCGTCCGGCATCCCCTTCCCCTTCACCGTGATGACGGTTCCGGGTTGCGCGCCTGCCGGGACCGCGCGCCCGATGGGACCTTCCAGCGTCGGCACCTCGATATCGTCTCCCAAGGCGGCCTGATAGATCGTGATCGGGACCGTGCAAAAGAGGTCCTTCCCTTCCCGCTGGAAGACGGGATGCGGCCGGACATGGATGAACATGTAGAGGTCGCCCCGCGGACCGCCGCGGAGCCCGGCTTCGCCCTCACCGGCGATGCGCAGGCGCATGCCGCTGTCGACTCCCGGCGGGATGCCGACCGAGACCGTGCGCGCCATCGCGGCCCGGCCGCTGCCGCGGCATTGCGTGCAGGGGTGGCGGAGGACTGTTCCGGTTCCGCCGCAACTCGGGCAGGTGGAGACCTGTGTGAACGACCCAAAAATCGTGCGTTGTGAGTGCTGCACCTCACCGCGCCCGCCACAGGTGGGACACCGCTCCGGCGCAGATCCTCGCTCGGCGCCCGTCCCGAAACACCGGGGGCAGGTCTCCAACCGCTCAATCTCAATCGTCTTCTCAACGCCGGTTGCCGCTTCTTCCAGCGACAGCTCGAGATCGTACCGCAGGTCGGCGCCGGCTTCGGGGGCATCGCGGTCGACCCGGCTGCTCCGCCGGCCGAAAAACATGTCAAAGATGTCATTGAACGGACCAAATCCCCCGCCGGCCACATCCTCGGCGGGGACCGGCTGCACCGTCCCGAACCGGTTGTACTGGGCCCGGCGCTCCGGGTCGCTGAGGACCTGGTAGGCTTCGTTGATTTCCTTGAAGCGCTCCTCGGCCTTCGGGTCATCCTTGCGCACATCGGGGTGGTACTCGCGGGCCAGCCGGCGGAATGCCCGTTTGATCTCGTCCTGTGTGGCGGTGCGGTCGACACCGAGGACCTGATAATAGTCGGGCATGGACGCCTACGCGAGCCCGGCCATCACGTCATCGAGGCTCTCGGCCAGATAGCGCACGAACGCGATGACCCTCGCGTAGGGCATGCGAGTGGGACCGACGATGGCCAGAGCTCCCGCCGGCCGCGCTTCGATCCGGTAGGCAGCGGCGACGACGCTACAGCCTCGCAGGTCCTCCACGCGGTGCTCGCTGCCGATGGTGACCGAGACCTGCTGTTCGGGCGCGCCTTCCAGCAAGCCGGCGATGACCTCCTCCCGCTCCAGGGCCTCGAGGATTGGTCGCGCCGCGCGGGCGTCGCGGAACTCCGGTTGGATGAGAATATTGGCTGCGCCTTCAAGATGGAAGACGAAGCGGTCCGGTTCCAAATGGGCGACGAGCGAGGTGTATTTCGTCACGTTGGCCAGCGTGCGGGCCGCCTCTTTCGGGATGCGCTCTCGTTCCTGGACCGCGGTGGCCAGACGCCGCCGGAGCCGCAGCCGCTCCCCGGTCGATAGCGGGGCGTCGGTGTCCGCCAGCTGATCCACGTACGCTCGGTAGCCGCGATCGGTGGGGATGCGCCCGGCGGAGGGGTGCGGCTGGGCAAGATACCCCAGCTCCTCCAGTGCTGCCATCTCGTTGCGGATGGTCGCCGCGCTGACACCCAGATGGCCCTGATGCGCCACCACCTCAGAACCCACCGGTTCGGCGGTCTCGATGTAGGAGCGGATCACCGCCCGCAGGATCTCTCGCTTGCGTGCATCCAGGGTAGCCTGCATCGCATCTCCCCCTGCTGGGGACCACCGCCCATTAGCACTCAACGCGGTGGAGTGCTAACAATCCCCCTAACCATAGCACCGCGCAAAAACCAGTGTCAACGCGCCGCGCGCGCCGAGCGGCTGGGAGGACTGCGCAGCAGCTGGAACGCGACACGCAGTTCCTCCACGCGCAGAAGGCGGCACGCCCCCACGTATACCAGCGCGCCTATCACGGCCGCCGCGCCGACGTGCACGGATCGCTCCACCAGCCCCGCGGGCCGGACCGCATCCGCCACCGCGGCCATGAGCAGGCCGGCTGCGATGGCGGCCGTGCCGGTCCGCAGCGCGGTTGACGCAATGCGCCTACCGTCCAGGCGGCCGAGGCGCCCGCGCAGTCTCCAGAGGAGCAACGCCACGTTGATCGCCGACACGATCGAGGTGGCCAGGGCGATGCCCACCACGCCCCACACCCGCATCAGGGCATAGTCGAGGACGCCATTCAGGATCACCATCGCCACCCCGATGCGCACCGGTGTGACCATGTCCTGGAGGGCGTAGTATGTCCGTGTGACGACATAGTACGCGGCAATCGCCGGGAGTCCCACCGCGTATCCCCCCAGCGTCGCCGCGACAGCCCGTGTGGCGACGGGCCCAAACTCGCCCCGCTGGAAGAGCAGCCGCACCAGTGGCTCGCGCAGCGCGAGCACCAGCGCCGTCACCGGCAGGATGACGAACAGCAGCGTGCGCAGCGCCAGTGACGCGGTCCCCCGCAAGTCATCGTGGTTGTCCGTTGCGGCGTGGCGGGATAGCAGCGGGAACACCGCGGTGGCGATGGAAATCGCAAAGATCCCGGCCGGCGCCTGCACGATCTCATAGGCATAGTCGAGTACGGCGACGGGGTTCGCCTCGGGCCGCAGCGGCAGCTGCGACGCGAAGAACCGGTCCACGTACGCGTTGATCTCCACAATCGCCAGTCCCAGCATCGCCGGCACCGCCAGGCGCGCCAGTTCGCGCAGAGCCGGATGCGCAAGGTCGACCCGACCCAACCGCAGCCCGTACCGGCGCGCGGCGGGCAGCTGGACCAGAAACTGCGCCGCCGTGCCCGCGATCCAGGCGATGGCCAGCCCCCGGATGCCAATCCGGGGTCCCAGCAGCAGCGTGCCGGCGATGATCGTGCTATTGAACAGCAGCGGGGCCAGAGCGGATGCCGTGAAATCCTGGTGGGCCTGCAAGAATCCTGTGACGAAAACGGAGAGCGCGAGAAACAGCATCGCGGGGAAGATGATCCGGGTCAGCCGCACCGCCAGTTCAGGCAACCCCGGCGATGCGGCGAAGCCCGGTGCGGCGAGTGGAACCAGGAGCGGCGCCGCCGCCAGGCCGGCCACCACCATCGCCGCCCCCGCCAGGAGCACGAGACTGAAGAGACTTCCGGAGATGCGCCGGGCCTCGTCCAGTTCGCCGCGGGCGAGGTAGCGGCTGATCGTCGGGATGAAGACGATACTGAGGGTGCCGCCCAGCAGCAGCCGCTGGACGAAGAACGGCAGATAGTACGCGATGACATAGGCGGCCTTAGCGTTCGTGGCCCCGAACAGCCACGCCGCGGCCACTTCGCGCAGTAGCCCCAGCACACGGCTGGCGGTGGTCGCGACGGCCATGAGCGACGCAGCGCGCGCGAGGCGACGAGGGAGCGGCGGTCCATCTTCCGGCATCGACCTTCCACCTTCAACCTCCAACCTCCAACGCCTTTTGGAGTGTGCGTCCTTGTGGGCGGCCGTGAGGTCGTGGTAGGATAACCGAGCGGTTCCAGACCACGACAGGGAGGTTCCGGTGGCCAAACGATCTAAGTCAGGACTCAAACACAAGCGCCAATCTGAACGACGGCGGCTGGCCAATCAGGCTGTGCTCTCCCGCCTGAAGACGCTGACCAAAGCGGCCCGCACCAATCCCGAGAAGCTGGCCCAGGCAGTATCAGAGTTGGATCGGGCCGCCCGCAAAGGGATCATTCACCACAATACCGCGGCACGCACGAACTCCCGCCTGATGCGGAAGCAAGTAACGGAAACAGGGAAACGCGGAAACGGGGGAACGCGGACCGGCTGACATCGATCCCCGATCACATCCGCGTTTCCGCGATTCCGCGATTCCGCGATTCCGTCAGTTCGCTCTTGGTCACGCACAAGTCGGCAATGAGCATCTCCAGCGCCAGCTGGGGATGCCCTGTGCCTTTGATGGCCCGGTCGGCCTCCAGCAGGCGGGCGAAGATGCGCGGGAAGGACACCGGCGAGAAGTTCTTCGCCTGTTCGGCGATCCGGCGGACGATAAATGGAGGCACGCCGAGCACCTCCTGCAGCATCGCCAGGGGCTTCCGGGCTGCCAGCAACACGCTGCTGCGGTAGAGCATCCGGAACTGCCGCGCGATCATGAACAGCACGTACGGTGGCGCTTCCTCTCGGAGAATGTCAGTCAGGTGACGCAGGGCCTGCCCGGCCTGCCGCGCTCCGATCGCGTCCACCAGCATAAAAATCGTTGTCTCCGACACGCGGCTCACCGCCGCCTCAATGTCGGCCCGCGTGATACGATCGCGGTCGCCCGCGTAGGCAAAGGCCTTTTCCATCTCCAGGCTCAACTGCCGCAGCCCGGGACCGACCAGCGCGACCAGGGCGTCCACGGCATCAGCGTCGAGCCGCCGGCCGGCCTGCCGGGCCCGCTCGGCGATCCATGAGGGGAGCTGGCGCACCGACATCCGGGGAAACTCCTGCACCTGTCCGATGCGGCGGATCGTGGTGTACAGCTTGCGCCGCCGGTCCAGGCCCTGGGCGACCAGAATCAGGGCCGAGGGCGGCGGGCCCTGCTCCAGATACGCAGCCAGCCGCTCTTGCTCTGGAGCTTTCCAGGCATCGGGATCCTTGACCACGACCACCCGCCGGCGTCCAAAGAACGGGAGCGTATCCAGACGCGTGACCAGATCGGGCAGCGCGATCTCACCGGCCCGCAGCACATCCAGATTCAGGTCGCGTTCTTCCGCCGGCATGAGACGGTCCAGCAGGACCGCCAGTGCCTGGTCGATGAGCAGATCCTCTTCGCCCTGGAGGAGATACACCTGCGCGTCAGGCATCGGCCACGCCGTCTCCCCTGCGGTCAACGATCGCCAGCATCACGCACCGTGCGCACCCACACCTGCACCCCATCGCTGGCCACGGTCACGGCCCCATGGACGTCAGTCCGGTACACCGCCGCCCCGACGGCCTGGAGGGCCTCGAGTGTCGCGCGGTGGGGATGCCCGAACGGATTCATGGCGCCCACGGAGATGACCGCCACCTGTGGAGCCACCGCGTCAAGGAACACCGGGGTGCTGCTGGTAGCGCTGCCGTGGTGGGCCACCTTGAGCACCGTGCTGTGCAGGTCAGTTCCGTCGCCCAGGAGGATCGCCTCGGTCAACGCCTCGATGTCTCCGGTCAGCAATACGCTCGTCGCTCCATAGGCCAACCGCGCCACCACGGAGTTCGCGTGGACGTCGGAGCTGGAACCAACGATCAACGGATCGCGGGGATTGAGCACGGCCGCCGCGGCCCCATCACCCAAATCCAGCCTCTGACCTCGGCGGGCAAGCCGGTACGGGATCTGCTGTGCCTCCACCAGTCGGAGAAACCGCGGGTACGACGGCGCCGGATGCTCGAAACCGCTGTCGAGCACCAACCCCACGGGGAAGTTCTGCAGCGCGGCGATGAGTCCTCCGACGTGATCCTCATGCGGATGCGAGAGCAGCATGATGTCAATCGTGCGCAGGTGCAGCCGCCGCAGCGCGGGCACGAGCCGGCGGGCTCCGACGTCGTAACCGGTCAGGTGCCCCTCGACCTCCCCGCCTCCGTCGACCAGCATGGTGCGGCCGGACGGAGCCTGGACCACGATGGAATCTCCCTGGCCGACATCGAGAAATGTGATGACGAGTTGCGGGGGGACTGTGGCAGCGAAGACCTGGGCCCACAGGGCCAGGGCAACGGCACCCGACACCGCCGCGACGATTGCCGCCCGGGTTACACGCACACGGCCCCGCAGCCACTCCACGGTCGCGACGAGGACGGCGTAGAAGCCGGCAATCCCCAGCAGCGACGGCGCCTCGACCGGCACGGCAGAAAGCGGGAGGCGGGCGAAGACGGCTGCCGTCCACCGCACCGCATCCGCCGGTGGGCCCAAGACCGGGGCCAGGGAAACACCCAGAGTCGGGATCACGGCGCCAACAACGGCGACGGCGAACCCCGCGGGAACGAGCAGCGCGACCAGGGGGATGACGATGAGGTTGGCTGCCAAACCAACCACAGAGATTTGGAGGAAGTGGTAGGCGAGCAGTGGTCCGACGGCGATCTGTGCGGCCACAGTCATCGCGAACAAGGAGCGGAGGGACCGAGGCAGCGCAGACAGATGCAACGTCAGGACGGGCGCGACGAAGATAAGCCCCCACGTGGCGGCGAACGAGAGCTGAAACCCCGCATCAAATAGGAGCAGTGGTTGCGACACGAGGAGCGCCAGGGCCGCCACGGCCAGCGCAGCGTGCGCATCTCGACCCCGCTGCAGCAACGGCGCAGCGAGTCCGATCAACGCCATCATCGCCGCGCGCGCCACCGAAGGGACCCAGCCGGTCATGAGCGCGAAGAATAGCGTGACCGCGGCCGCCACCCCGCTGGCCGGCAGTAGTGGGACGCGGAGCAGCCGGCCCAGCCACAGCACCGACGCCAGCACCAGACCCACCTGTGCCCCTGAGACGACCAGCACGTGCAGCAGACCGGATCGCGCAAAGTCATCCCTGGCCTCAGGTCCGATCGCCCCATCGTCTCCCAGCAGCAGGCTGGCCATCAATGCACCCCGCTGCCCCGGCAATGCGGTTAGAAGGAAGGACGTCATCCTTCGCCGCACGATGTCGGCGGCGGCCAGGATGGGAGTGGCCAATCCGTGCTCAGTCACATGGACGTGCGCATGGCGCTGCGGATAGAGCACGGCGCCAATCCCGCGCGACGCGAGATAGTCACGATACGAAAATTCTCCGGGATTCCCGGCGGGCGGTGGTCGGACGAGCCGGCCGGAGATGGCGATACGGTCGCCGTAGAGAACATCGCTGCTCTGGGGG
>Ga0209469_1001551_pt1 | contig 12237 bp, 6 predicted proteins | sample GraSoiAngelo_123_FD_185880 | JGI IMG/M metagenome (GOLD analysis project Ga0209469, IMG submission 185880) | Grasslands soil microbial communities from the Angelo Coastal Reserve, California, USA - 14_0927_02_40cm (SPAdes) (version 2) | ecosystem: Environmental > Terrestrial > Soil > Grasslands ... | reverse complement strand
ATTTTGACACCAATGTTGGAGGAGATGACACATGCGCCGCCCTATGTATGGTAGAGAAGGGCCTACGGGCTATCAACGCTGATGACGTAGTCTTCTTCGATCCTGCTCCTCCAGCCTGGAGAGCTAGGTTCAGGCAGAAGATAAGACGGGGTCAACATGTTCTCCAAGCCTTTCTCAAACACAAGAGACTCTTGTGGGGCAAAGGCGTATTTTCTAGAGTAATCTTCCCAATGGAGTTCTTCATATACGTCATCAACCCATTACTCTTTCTGCCACTACTCGTCCTTACTGGAATCGTGATGGCAACGATCCCAATAATCGCGTACTTCGTGACAGCCGCAATCGTTGTCACCTTGGCTATACCAAGCCTAAGAACTACCGCCACCACCTATGTTTCGAACAATCTCACGATGGTGGCAGCCATCATCCAAGAAGCAAGAGGAAACAAGCAGCTCGTATGGACGAAGATTGACGAGAATCGGCCACTATCGCAGATGGCGAGCAAACCAATCACAGCAACCTAGAACCAACGCTGATCATAGGGTCCCATTCAATCCATAACAAGAGCAGGCCATTCTACGACGAAAGGAGACTACTGATTGCTGCAATGTTCGGCGAAGTGATCCAAAACGTCTTGCGTCTCAGCTGTAATCGGGTCGTGGACTCTTCAGTGCTCTCTCGCTGCACTGGCTCTCAACGCGGAATATCTTCGATGAGAAGCAAATATGGTTGCCACAATAACATAGCCAGTGGAAACTAACGCGCTGGAAACGCCCGTAAAGAAATATCCCGCACCGAGCGCCGCTCCAATCGCTATCGAAATCACTAAGCTTAGAAATATGCTCAGAAGAAGCTTCTCCAAGGTATGCAATTCATTTGTGGGGAAGAGAATTCGAACGGTAGAATATCCGGGCAAGAATCCGAGCAAGCCAAGACCGAACAGAAGCCTCAAGCTCACCAAGAGTGTATTCTGAGTTGGATACGCGACCAGAAATAGCTCTAAAATGGAAATCGACACAACAGTATAGACCCCCCAAGAATTGCTAGTGTCCAGAAGGAATCGAGGGAACGAATCGAGCATGACCGGGTCAAGCAAACCTATCTCGCCATCGCTCTGTAGCTCCCGCACAATTTCCAAAAGATCCTCGTTAGCTGATCGAATCCCCTCCTCATTCAATCTCTTCTTTAGCTCAGCGATCGACGAGGGATGATACTTCTGAAGACACACGAGGACAGTCTCCCTCCTTATATTGGTCAAGATCTCAGCACATTCAACTATCTCGAGCTGGGATGAGAATGTTGCGCTTACACTTCCCAGCCTTACTAGCGTGTCTTCTAATCTGTTCAACATTTCTGAGCATAATCACACACCCAGCGCTGGGCCAGTCGGCTCAGGTATTAGTCGCAAAACAGGACCTACTACAAGCCTTTCAGTCCATACAGAAGGCAGAACAGCAGGGTGCCTCCAACACAGATCTTCTCCCGCTCTCGATCCAACTAAACACTGCACTGAAGTATGAAGAAGCTGCAGAAATGCTCTCCGAGCAGGGAAACGCCAGCGGCGCATACTCGTACGCGGTCCAATCAATCAACCTCTCGACGCAGGTTGCGGTAGCGGCGGAAGCTCTGGGAAACGAGGCGCAGAATGCGTCTTCGTATCGAACCATATTGGCATACATCATCGCAATTGTAGCAGCCGTCTTTTCAACGATCGCTGTTCTTGAGTCAAACAGAATCTGGCGGATTGTAGGCCGAAGAAGACTACTGAAAGAGAAAATCGACTACAGGAAAAAGGTAAGTTGAAACATAGACTGGCCACCTACCTCGTGGTTTTCATAAGTCTCGCTACGATCTTCACTTCCGCAACATTCTACATTATCAGCCCTAAGCCGGCTCAGTCGTATATGGGATTCGGCGTATATTCACAGCAGGGACTCCAAGGCTATGTACCAGGTAACATGACAATTACTCCCCCTCAGACCCTCAATTGGAATCTTACGGTGGCAAATAGAACAGGCAGAGAACAGTTCATAATGGTCATTGTCCGGATAGGGAACTCGACGACTTTTTCACCTAACGTCACTTCCCCAGCAACGCCTCTCCCGGAACTCGGAAGATTGGACAGGTTTGTCAGTGATGGAGAGACGTCTAACATCAATTTTCCCTGGACGGTCGAATCAACCAATCAGACAGGTAGCCTAGTCTTGCTAAACCTTCAGATTAATGGTAATTCGGTGAGCTCATGTCCATCGGTCGTTTCATGTGTGGGAGCTGTCTCCGGCCGTGACTTCAGGCTCATCTTTGAAATCTGGACTTTCGATCTCTCTACTGGTTCTTTCCAGTATGGATATCCTGGGGAATTCGCGCAGATCGGCACCTGGCTTCAGGTCTGGTTTAGCACATCCGCCTAGACAGAAGCTTCGACAAGGAAAGCGTCAACCTAGTTTCGAGTTCTCGTAAAGGCGGTCTGTGCCCGTCGAATATACCAAGTTGAACCTCAAGATAGACTGAAGGGGGCATCCATTTAGACAAGCAAAATTGTTCTCGAACGCAATCTTCTCTCCCGAATAGAAGGTGGAGTTGGACCCGTATCTGAGAGTGTACAAGTTCTGAAAATAGTCAGATAACAGCAAGTAATTGGCTGTTCCATCTGCAGGTTTGAACGTCAAGTTGTACGCGTCGTACGTCCCGATTTTGACATAGCCCCCATGCAAGACTGAGATATTCTTCTGCTCGAGCAGAATCGCCCCATAAAAGCCGTGGAATGGTATAGCGTATCTCCACCCGTACCAGCCGGGGTGGAGAAGGAGAAGTGAGTAGGACGTGAGGCCGGCAGCAACGTTCGACGTAGAGAGAGAGGATTGGGTGAGCTGATCAAAGGAGTCACCCGCATAGCGTGTTACCGGCATGAGGACCGAAAATGCGAGCACGATGAGAATCAGTCCCTTTCCGACCAGGGGTACCAAGGACGTACTCCTTAGTCTCATAACATCCCTCCGCTCCAGAAGTGAGGCCAAGAGCAGACCTTCAGGGAAGAGAGCGAACAGGTAGGCTCTCTGAAGCACGTCCGCGTTCGCGAAGAGAGCGATAGGTATAGTCGATATTGCTGCCAAGAATAATCCTGCCAAGAAGTATTCGCTCATACGGAATTTTCTGATTACGAGTAGGAGGAAGAGCCCGATCAGCCAGACCGACGCTGAAATCAACTGTTGCGAAAGGATTGCAAACTCATAGCTGGGCGCTGGGGTCGCGGGAACAGCCGGAGCACCGTGAGCAAGCCCCGAGATACCGATTGAAAGCGCGCCGCTGAGAATCCCCCTTACCGCGCCCGTCGCACCAGCAGCGATGATAGACCACCAAGCCGCGGTCACAACAGACAAAGCGACGAAGAAAGGCCCAATCGTCGAGAGGCTTGACCTGATCGCCATTATTCTACCACGAGTGAATAAGGGCCTCAAAACAAAAAAGGCCACCATTCCAACGGCCAAAACCAATGGAGTCTCAGGATGACTCATCACTAGAACCGGCGTGACCCCGATGGCGATGAGAGTCCAGAGTCTCCTACGGTCCGGGTCCTCGATGATCTTTAGGAGCACGAATAGAACACCAAAGTATGGAATTAGTTCCAGGCTCTGAGGAGAGAGGTGAAGCTGAAACCAGAAACCGCTGAGAATGAAAGCTGTAGAGATAGCTGCGTAGTTGCGGCCGTAACTTCTCGCAGTCGCATAAATCAGGAAGGCAAGCACTAACGAGATCCCTACAGGGTAGTATTTCATCAGCTGGAAAGGATCGATCCCCGCGATGGCAGTCAGTTGGGCGAAGAACACGTAGGCTCCCGGAAACTGGTATACATACCAGACAGGCCCGTTGAACCAACCTCCTGAACCCAAGAGAGCCAGCGCGTTGCCCTCATGCTGATACGTGTCTAGGAACCTCGGATCTTGGTATACGAAGGATGGAAGCGCGAACAAGTACATTGCGAGGAGAAGAAGAGCCGAAATCTCCAAGAAAGTCCTTGCGCGGTTCTTGACAAGGTTTCGTAATGCGAAGAGGGCGAACGTCGAGATGAGTCCGAGCCAGTAAATGGATGGCAGCTGGTGTACGTAGAAGAAAGCATCCGGCGGCAATTCAGGGATCCGAACGGTCGCCGCGGTTAGAAGCCAGGATGAAATAGCCGCGGTGCCCAACGCCATAAGAACGACGAGCCTTTTGAACTCAACCTCTTCAAGCCACGGCGCTGACCCACCGGAAAATACTCTCCCCGAACTCTGAGCCCTGAGAGCAACGGCCCTCCCACCGCTCTTTCCCCCGGCTGGCTTGATGACCCTCATGATCTACCAATCAAACAAACCAGAACAAACTAGCCGTTAAGTTTTTCGACATGAAATCGAGCTATCTGATAATGAAGGGTAGCAACGGAAACCTAGAGAACCTCCTCAACACGCAATTCGGAGGAACGACAGACGTGGATATCCCGAGTCCGCTCAAGACATGCAGACTCCGCGATCTCGGACCAAACCCAAGCGTTAATTACTCATCTTTATTCGCGGTAACTGTCGAGAGATGGAGACGATATGTCTCTCTATTCCCAGCGATCACTATGACGCCTCGAGTCGGGTCTTGGAAACTGTTTTCCTAGCCCTTCTCTTGAACCCTGACGAGGGTTCATCTACGATGGTGACCGCGGGCGCTTCAAAGTCCAACCTTTTTTTCAGTAGTGTCTACGGCGCCAGTGCCGAGCCAAAGTTCGGTATGAAACATCCGGGCTCACGAAACTAGTCCTCCCGTCGTAGCCAAACCTCACCGTTTCCTCCTCAGAATTGCTTGAAGAGGGAAGTATTTGAGCCAAAAAACTAGAATTGAAAAAGACGAATGGTTAGTCCCCGCGTTCGACGCTGCTGGCCAGAGGACTCGCTCAACTAGGCTGAGCCTAGATCTTTCCCCTCGATATGACGAAGCCTACGGAGAACAGTTCGGAGAACCAGAAGACCAAAAGTGGAGGGCAGATTCATGGCTGTAGGACGTGGTCCGCGACGAATAGCGCGAGTATCACTACTCCTCGCTCTCTCCCTATTCAGTGTCACACTCCTCACGTCTCTACGTCCCCTAGCAGCAACGCCGCCTGGCCTCCAGTTCGATCATATTGTTATTATCGCAATGGAGAACCAGAATTACGGTAGTGTCATAGGAAGTTCTTCGGCTCCGTTCATAAACAGCCTCGCCGCCCAAGGTACCACAATAACCAATTACCACAGCTACGGAGCGAACGCCTTCTCGGGCGACAACATCAACGGATGTTCGGCTGCTTGCTATGTGGCTCTGATTTCAGGATCGGATAATGGAGTCTCAGATGGTTATTCATGCTGTCTTACCGGCACCACGCTCGTTGATCAACTGCAGAGCGCAGGACTTACATGGCAAGCCTATTGCGAGAGCGGCTGCCCTAGAGGAAACGACCATTTTCCATTCACAGGATTTGCAAGCGATGCGAATAGTCCGGACATTTTCACAGGATCATCAGTAACCACGAGCCAGTTCATCACTACGGCTAACTCCGCTAATCCTCCCAACCTCCTATGGTTCACACCCACCGATAATCACAACATGCACGACAACAGCGTATCATCCGGAGACTCTTATCTCAAGAAATTTCTCGTAGGTAATGGCACTGTACTAGCTCCCGCATCGGGCTCACTTCTCGCTTCATCCCTTTTCAGAAATTCGCAGTACCGCACTCTCCTCTACCTTTGGTGGGACGAGTACGATCCTTCGCCAAACGTAGAGTATGGTAACATGATCAAGAAGGGCTACACGTCGACTGCGAGCTATGACGAGTTCAGCTCTCTCCGCATGCTAGAGACCAACTGGAACCTCGGGACACTGGTGAACAGCGCCAAGGCCCTTCCGATGCCGGATATCTTCGGAACAATGGGCCCACTCCCACTTTCTACAAGCTTTACTCTCCTACCGTTGACACCCATTGTTAATGCCACCGTCAATCTTACAGCAATAGTATCTGGCGGCACCCTTCCATACAGCTACTCCTGGAGTTTCGGAGACGGTGCGACAGGCACAGGACTGGCTACGACCCATGCATACACTTCTACAGGAAATTATTCGGTAACCCTAACGGCCCACGACTCTGCGGGCGGCTCCGCAACGTCTACTCAAAGTGTCAGAGTACTTTCCGTTCTTCCTCTGGCCGCGAGCTTCACGGCCAGTCCGACAATCCCCGACGCTGGACAGACGGTGACGTTTACTGCGGCAGTCCAAGGCGGGAACGGCCCTTACAGTTACAGCTGGAATCTTGGTGGGACAAGCAAGACGGGCAACCCAGTCTCTCAATCGTTCACAAATGGGACATATGCGATCTCGCTCGCGGTTACAGACAATACCAGTGTGACCGCCACCAGCTCTGAGTCGCTGGTTGTTCTACCTTCCCCGACAGCCATGGGTTCTGTTCCTGTGCTAATCGGTTGGGGCGGCATACGAATGGACGAGTCTGTCGCCAACACGGCCGGGACCTCATCAGCCGTCTTTCCTGGCGAGTACGCTTCAAACATGGAGTTGTCGTTGATATCAATGAAGGCTAAGGGCTACAATACTGTCAGGGTCGACTTCGACCCGTACTGTACCGACACGGTCGACCACAATTACATGAGCGTCTACAGCCAGACGAACGCACAACGAGCAGTCCACATCGCCCAGCACTATGGTTTCTGGATAATCATAGACTATCATGGATACTCGGATATTTTCAGGAATACTAGCTGCTGGCTCAACTACTGGAAACCGATAGTACAGAACATCGGACCACTATACTCCCAGATCATCTGGGAGCCAGAAAACGAGCCGGAATACAATAGCTGCAACCTTAGCCCAGTCAACTGTTTGAACGTGACGGCACCTTGCTCATCTGACAGCTCTTGCGTCACGTATCTCGGGGCAGCGTATCAGCAGTGGATAAATCAAGCACGGGTCCTGGGTGATAATCACTGGATAGTGGCCCAGAACCTATGCAGCTATGCGTGTGGCTTCAGCGACATGTCACAGGGCTATCCGACAGTGACGGACCCACTCGGAGCCTTGTCCCAGGGAGGCCGAATCTTCATCAGTCTCCACAGCTACATGGACTATAACCAGTTCTCCTCCTCATGGACGAATGCCACAGCAGAAGCATTGGCGAACCAGTACTACCAGGCGGTAGTCGCAGGCGTCTCGAATACAGGATGGCCTGCTCTCAACACTGAAGGTGGTACTGACACGTTATCCTGCGATCCTAACATGTGCGGCCCAGACGTAGTCCTCAATGGCAGCGCAGGCTATACTCTTGTGACCTTTCATTTCATACAGTCACTCGTCAACCTGTACGACGGTAATAGTCTTCAGAGGATCAACTGGGTCTGGTGGCCTGCAGGAAGCTGGACGAACACACCAGGCGCGGGAACATACGGAGCCATGAACTGCGCCGGCAACCCAGTGGGCTGGGGTTGTCTGTTACAATTCGTAAGCCTGTCTCAATCAGATTTCTCTATTTCTGCGTCTTCCCCGAGCAGAGTAGACGCGGGGCAATCTGCCAGTTCCACAATCACGATCACAGGAAAGAACGGCTTCAATGGAATAGTGACTCTGAACGACACGGTCCCATTAGGATTGAGATGCGGCGCTATCACGCCCAGTCAAGTAACGGGCTCGGGAACGGCGACCGTATCATGCAGCTCTCTAATCGCATCAACCTACACCCTAGCAATAACTGGAGCAAATGCCTCACTGGCACATTCAACAACAGCCACCTTCAAGTTCAAACAGCAAGACTTTACGATAACAGCGACATCCCCTGCCGGAGTGTACACGACAAAGTCCGCTACAGCTACCATTTCCGTCTTGGGTGAAAGCGGCTTCAACGGAACGGTGGCCCTCGCTGAGACGATACCCCCTGGACTCGACTGCGGGGCCCCAGCGACAAACAATCTTACAGGTTCAGGCAGCACAACGGTCTCGTGCAACTCTCCCACGGCTGGCACGTACGCTCTAAACGTAACTGGGACAAGTGGGCCTCTCATACATTCTGCGTTCGCCTTGTTCAGATTCAAAGACTTCATTCTGACCACTTCTCCCCCACCACCCGTAGACGTGGGCACCTCCGCAAACTCGACCATTACCATTTTCGGGTTGAACGGATTCTCAGGCATGGTCCTTTTCACCGATACGGTTCCCAATGGCCTAACATGCGGAGCCATAACACCCAACAATATTACGGCGAACGGGAATGCAACTCTATCGTGTAATTCAAAAACACAGAGCGTGTACAGTGTCACAATACAGGCCACGAGTGGTTCTCTATCACACTCGACAAATGTCTCATTCGCGTTCGGAACCCCGCCCAACTTTGAAGTAAGCTCCACTCAACCTCTAAGAGTAGAGGCTGGTTCGAACACTACTTCAACAATAACAGTGAATCTGATTCATGGGTTCAACGGTACCGTTGTTCTAACCGAGACGGCGCCATCAAACCTTGACTGTGGCCCAATCTCACCCGCAAGCGTCACGGGAAACAGTACCGCAACCATATCCTGTCACCCAACAGCCGCATCGACCTATCCTGTGACCATAACCGGAACAAGCGGAAACCTGGTTCACACCTCCACCTTCTTCATAACAGCTGTCGATTTCTATCTTTCAGCCAATCCAACCTCGATCTCACTGAACATCAACGTTACTGGAGCCGCGACGATTACCGTCGGATCATTGAATGGATTCCGAGGAAACGTGACGATAGACTCTTCAAACCCAACCGGTCTCGTGACAACCCTGAGCGATAACTCGGTCATAGCATCAGGAAGCCTAACTCTAGGAGTCAAGTCTGGTACTGTGGGCACCTACATTGTCGTCATATCAGGCACGAGCGGGTCTCTCAGACGAACAGCGGCATTAACGGTCCACGTTGGAAAACATGTACCACCCATCTTGACAGTCCCATCCGCAGAAACCGTCAAACAGTTAGCAACAATCAGTTTCGTCGTGAACGCTACCGACCAGTCTATCCCCTCACCTACAACACTGACACTCTCCGCCGCTCATCTGCCTGAGGGAGCAAGTTTTGCAACGATCCAAGGAGCCGTTCCTTTATCCGGCGTCTTCAGCTGGACACCCAGTACAGCAACAACACCAGGAACCTACACGATCAACTTCACTGTCACCGATGGCTTCTCATCAACCGAGGCCAACCTCATCATAACCGTAGTCGCAACGAACGTTCTCCCGGTCATCATGGCACCGGGTCCGCGGAACACGACCGTTGGAGCGACACTTGACTTCAGGGTCACTGCAAGCGATCCCACCGGCTTCGGAGGAACGGTCACCGTATCAGCCACGGGGCTCGCCTCGAATATGGCCTTCGACGCAGCGACGGGCTCCTTCTCATTCACTCCAAGCCGAAGCCAGTCTGGTCAGACATTCATGGTCAATTTCACAGCAACGGACAGCAACAATCGATCATGGACGAGTACTCAGACGGTGATGATACACGTGGAGAACGCTGGCAATACACCTGGCAGCACACCTAGCACCCAGCCTCCACCAGAAGTATCCGGAAGTAGCTGCCTAACCTGCGGTCTGAAGAGCATGATTCTCGCCGTAGCATGGTTCATCTTCATTGGCGTGGTGATTGGCGTAATATCCTCAGTGGCCTTCCTTACCATTAGGAGCCGTGCAAAGCTCCTGAACAAGCCAATGCGATTGAGATCTCGTCTGTTCACGAAAACGCTCCGCAGTGCCGATAATCCAATACGAAGTGGTATAGATGGAAAGAAAGCAGCCAAGCACAGGACGAAAAGAAAGACCGAGCATCACTAAGACCAAAATAACTACAAGTCTAGTAGACGGCGTTGTGCAGAAGGAAGAGAGAACCAAGTCTCCAGCCTATCTTTGTAGGTCTGGAGACACTGAAAATCATCGCGTATTCCTAAACGGACTGATTGCCAGAACAACACCGTGGCCTCTATCGATGGTGGGATTTGAATGCGCGATGAAGAAAGGAAGCAATTTCTAGTCTGTCGCGACCCTCCGTAAGCCTCCGGAACGACAAGAGCATTGGAATCAGAGTAAAAGAAATACCGATACCGAAGATAGAACGTGCTAACATGATTCAGTACATACTATAGTCCACGTGATGATGGGCACAAGAACCAGGTGAGTTTCGTCTTGGTTCAACATTGCCTTTGAGAATCTTCAGACTATAGTAGTTCTCGCCGGGAACTCGCTCAAACAAACAGAGTCTGGTTCTTCGCTCCGACACTGAACGGATCCCTCGCCAATAGTGTAGGGAAACCGAGACCGATAAAAATAGGATTGGAACAACATGAACTTAGCCCATAGTCCGTACCATGTAGGTTTAGCATTATTACTCGTAACTCTGTCAGTCTTGAGTGTTACACTCGTCACCTCGATGAGGCCGGTCTCAGCTGCACCGACGGGAACCTATTTTGATCATATCGTAATCATAGCAATGGAGAATACTGCATATGCTTCCGTGCTCGGATCTGGAACAGTCTCATCCTGTCCTACCAGCAGTGCTCCGTTTCTCTGCGGCATGCTTCCTCTCGGCTCAACCCTGCCCAACTACAATAGCTACGGCGCGACGGCTGCTGACACTAACGACTTCAACGGCTGTTCTGCAGCGTGCTACGTCGGGTTTATGCTCGGCTACACATATGGAATCGTCGATGGTTATTCTTTCAGTTCAGTCAGCGGTAACCCACAACTTGTAACGAGTCTCGCATCAGCGGGTCTCACATGGCAGGCTTATTGCGAGTCAGGTTGTCCCAGAGGAGACGACCACTTTCCATTCTCCGGCGCAAATACATTTGCCAGCTCTTCAGTTTCAACAAGTAGTTTTGTTACTGCTGCCAATTCTGCCACGCCTCCAAACTTTCTCTGGTACACTCCAACCGACAGCAACAACATGCACGATGTTAGCGTCTCTACGGGAGACAATTACCTAAAGTCGTTCCTCGTAGGATCAGGTAGTATGGCGAGCCCTGCTTCAGGCTCCCTGTTAGCTTCTAACGTGTTCACAAATGCAAATTATCGTACCCTCCTCTATCTTTGGTGGGATGAGTGTGGTGGGAGCAATGGCTCCTGTGATGCCAATAATGCCTCCCCCAACCTGCTCTATGGCACTCCAGTCAAGAAAGGCTATGTCTCCCCGGATCTTACTGGAATAGATGAGTATGCAGCGGTTAGGACCATAGAGAGCAACTGGGGATTATCTCCCCTAGCCCAGGGGGACACTGCAGCTTCCGCTGGAAACTACGTATTCAATGACATCTTTGGAACAGTCACCCCTCCTGCACTATCTGCAAGCTTCGCTTATCTGCCAACTACGCCGATAGCCAGCACCGTTGTCAGCTTCACCGCGACATCGTCCGGCGGCACACCTCCTTACACGTACTCATGGAGCTTTGGAGATGGGGCCACAGGCACCGGTCTAACTACGTCCCATACTTACAGCTCGTCTGGCAGCTACACCGTCACGCTGACAGTGACGGATTCTGCTGGTGGGTCTGCCAAGTCTACACAGACTATCCAGGTCTCCCCTGTGTCTGCTCTTGTTGCTAGCTTCACGTATAGCCCGTCTCAGCCGTTGTCGGGCCAGTCAGTCACGTTCACTGGATCAGGCTCAGGCGGTGTTTCTCCGTACACGTTCAGCTGGAGCTTCGGTGATGGAGGCACCAGTACCAGCCAGTCTCCGAGTCATACTTATACGAGCTCAGGCAGCTTCACAGTCAGTCTCACTGCTGCTGACAGTCTGGGAACTGTTGCTACGATTTCACATTCTCTAACAGTCTCTGCCCCCGGAGCGTTGACGACCAGTTTCACTTTCAGCCCGAGCGCTCCAGTTTCAGGGCAGACCGTCACACTTACAGCTGCAGCGTCTGGTGGTACGAGCCCGTATAGTTACAGCTGGAATCTTGGGGGAACAACCAAGACCGGCAATACCGTAACACAGTCGTTTACTAATGGGACCTACACAGTCCTGTTGACAGTTACTGACAGCGCCAGTAGGACTGCTACTAGGTCCCAGTCGTTGATTGTTCTGCCAGCCCCGACCGGTGGTGGTTCTGTGCCTGTGCTTGTCGGCTGGGGTGGTGTTCGTATGGACGAGTCAGTAGCGAATAGCGGTGGAGTACCATCCGCAGTCTTCCCCGGAGAGTCTGCCTCCGACATGGAACTGTT
>Ga0209469_1001549_pt1 | contig 12240 bp, 13 predicted proteins | sample GraSoiAngelo_123_FD_185880 | JGI IMG/M metagenome (GOLD analysis project Ga0209469, IMG submission 185880) | Grasslands soil microbial communities from the Angelo Coastal Reserve, California, USA - 14_0927_02_40cm (SPAdes) (version 2) | ecosystem: Environmental > Terrestrial > Soil > Grasslands ... | reverse complement strand
TCGGACGGCGGAGACTCGGTCACAGGCTCGCCTCGCCTCCGGCTGCGGTTCGCACTGCGGCCCCGCGACGGCCTGCGGCTCGCACGACCATCCAGGCCAGCGGCGCCGCGAGGAGGGCGGGGTACGCGGCCACGGCGCCGGCCCAGGCCGGCAGCTGGCCGCCGACGGCGGCGACGCCGACGAACGCCGCGCCGCCGGCGAGCGAGCCCGCGAGGCCGGCGCGGGAGTCCCCACCGGCGAGCCGCGGGGCGGCGACCGCCGCGGCGGCGAGGCCACAGCCAGCGAGCCAGGTGCGCCACGGGTCCATGGGCCAGAGCCCGGCGACGGCGGCGACCATTACCAGGCCGCCCCACACGACGTCGGCGTTCGCCGGCCCGGCCTGCCTCGCGATGACCTCCCGCAACGCCAGCGCCGAGGCCACGAAGAGCGCGAGCAGGGCGAGGATGCTCGTCGCGACGAGCGCACGACCGACCGGCGCCGGCAGGACGAGCGCGGGCAGCTCCACGAGCCCGGTGACGGGCGACGCGCCGAGCTCGAGCTCGGGCGCGGCGTACACGCCGTACGCGCCCCACGAGACCGCGGCGAGCGTCAGCGCCGGAAGGAGCACGGGCCCGGCAACGGCGCGGCGCCATGGGAGCGCGCGCGGACGCGGGAGCAGGGCGAGGGCGCCGCCGACGAGCGTCAGCACCGCGCCGAGCGCGTGCGCCGCCATTCCGAGGGAGCGCCGCTCGGGTGGATCGGCCCAGGCGACGCCCGACGCGGCGCTGCCTGGCACGCGCTTGCTGCCCTCGAAGCGGACCCGCGTCCCCGCCTCGAGGATGAGCCGGTCGCCCGGACGCAGGGTGAGCGCCTCGCCCGCCGCGAGGCGCCACTCACGCGTGACGGACCGAGGCGCGTCCCCCTCGACGACCTCTTCGACGACCCGGTAGACACCGGGATTGAGCGCGGTGACGCGGTGGGGCTCGGTGAAGACGAGGGTCGTCGACCGCTCCAGGCGCCGTCCGTCGGTTACCCAGGCGCTCCGCTCACCGAAGGTGAGCGCGGGTCTCGAGGCGGTGCGGCTCCACGCGGTCCACGGTGGGACGGCGACCGCCACCGCGCCGATCACGACGAGGGGAAGCACGACGCCCGCAGCGCCGGCGAGGACGGCCGCATCGCCGACCGGTCGGCGCGCGGCGCGCCACGCGACGCCGAGGAACGCGGTCGCGGCCGAGAGCGTGAGTGCCGCGTGGCGCGGGACGCCCGCGAGCCGGGCGACGTCGGCGACCGCGCCGAGGTTTGCGCACAGCACGAGCCCGACGGCGGCCGCGGCGGCGAGCCCAGCGACCCGGTTAGGCGACGGCGCGGGGTCGGCTGAGGGGGTGAGCAGCGCGAGGAGCGGCGCGACGGTCACCGAGAGGACCAGGACGGGCGCCTCCGGCGAACCGGCGAACACGCGCGCGGCGACGGCGGTGAGCACGACGGGCGACGCCCAGGTCGCCACGGCGCGGAGGGTGGCGGTTCTTGTATTGGAGCGCGAGGTCGGAACCCTGAGAAAGGCGCACGTGGTGAGGGTGGCCACGAGAGGCGCGGCGCAGGCGACGAACCACCAGAGCACGCCGACGCCCGCCAGCCGGACGGCACCGGGATCTCCGGGAAGCGACGGCACGACGACCACCGCGGCGAGGAGCACGAGCAGGACGACGACCCCTACTCGACCGGCGGCGGTCTCGGACATCGTGCGATTATAGCCGGTCGCGCGGCGGCCTCGGAATCGGTATCCTGAGCACGGGTCCTTGTAGCGGGGACCGCGAGCACGCGTTGGACCGTGGGTGGCCTGAGAACGGCGCGCGTGGCTCCGTTGTAGCGGGGACCGCGAGCACGCGTTGGACCGTGGGTGGCCTGAGAACGGCGCGCGTGGCTCCGATCCGCCTGTTCAAAACGAGAGGAGACTGGATTGAGCGACAAGATCGAGCGTGTCATGGTCGTGACGGCGCACCCCGACGACTCGGAGTTCGGCGCTGGCGGCACCGTCGCGAAGATGGTCAAGGAGGGTCGCGAGGTCACCTACGTGATCGTCACCAACGGGAACAAGGGCTCGAGCGATCGCTCGATGACCCCCGAGCGGCTCGCCCGGATCCGCGAGGAGGAGCAACGAAACGCGGCGCGCACGCTCGGCGTCGAGCGGGTGGAGTTCCTCGGCTACGCGGACGGCGAGGTCGAGGACACGCGCGACCTGCGGCGCGACGTCTCGCGGATGATCCGCAAGTGGCGCCCCGATCTCGTCATCTGCCAGAACCCACACCGCACGTACCTCCTCGGAGCCTCCCACCGCGACCACCGGATCGCCGGGGGGGTCACGCTCGACTGCGTCTATCCTCTCGCCCGCGACCACATGGCATTCCCGGAGCTCATGCCCACCTTCGAGCCGCACAGGGTTCGGGAAGTGTACGTGACGCAGTGGCAGGATCCCCAACTCGTCGTCGACGTGTCCGACACGATGGACCTCAAGCTCCGGGCGCTCGCCTGCCACGCGAGCCAGTTCAAGGACTTCGCCGCCGTGGAGGCGCGGGTGCGTGACCGCGCCCGACAGTTGGGCCACGCCAAGGGCTACGCCTACGCGGAGGCGTTCGACCGCATCGTCATTCCGTGGTAGTGCGAGCCGCAGGCGAGGCGAGCCTGTGACGGCGAGCCTTGAGCGCGTCCAGGAAAGGCTGGCGGCGCTCGGCGGTGGCCACCGCGTCGTCGAGCTCGACGCCTCCGCGCGGACGGCGGTCGACGCGGCCCGTGCGCTCGGCTGCCGCGTGGACCAGATCGTGAAGTCGCTGGTGTTCCGGGGCCGGCGCACCGACCGGGCGATCCTCGTGACGGCGAGCGGAGCGAACCGCGTGAACGAGGAGCGCGTCGCGGAGCTCGTCGACGAGCCGGTCGAGAAGGCGGACGCCGCCTTCGTCCGCGCCCGCACGGGGTTCGCGATCGGCGGCGTCGCACCCGTCGGCTCCACCGGGCCCCTCACGACCGTGATCGACGAGGACCTCCTCCAGTGGCACGAGATCTGGGCCGCGGCGGGCCACCCCAAGACCGTGTTCAGGCTGTCCCCCGCGGACCTCGTGCAGATGACGGGTGGCCGCGTGGCGCGCGTCCGAGCATAGCGGTCGCCGCCGGGTGTCGGAGTAAAATACCCGTCGTGATGCGCCGCCGGCTGGTCCCGCCTCTCGGCGTCGTCCTTGTTCTCCTCGTTCCTCTCGCGTCGGCGCGGGGGGTGCTCGCTCCCCCGACCGTCCAGAGTCTCGCCGAAGACGTCGCGGCACTCGCCTCGCCCGACATGGAGGGCCGCCGCTCCGGCACACCCGGCGGGGACCGGGCGGCGCGCCGGATCGCAGAGTGGCTCGAGGCCGCGGGCCTCCGGCCAGGGGGTGCGCACGGCACGTACTTCCAGCCCTTCGTCATCGAGCGCGCCGCGCGCCTCGGGACGGCAACCGCTCTCGAGATCCTGAGCCCGGCGCCCCGGCGACTCGAGGTGGGCCGAGATTTCGCGCCCCACGGCGGCTCACCGAGCGGTGAAGTCGCCGGCGAGGTGGTCTTCGCCAGCCACGGCGGCACCGGAACGTACGGGAGCCGCGACGACTGGGCGGGCGTGGACGTCCACGGCAAGATCGTCCTGGTCCTCGACGGGCCCTCGGACGGCGGGCGCGTGACGCGGCTCGAGAAGCTCATCGCGGCGAAGTGGCGCGGCGCGGCGGCGCTCCTGCTCATCGGCGACACGCTGCCATCGCTCGACGCGACCGCCGCCGGGGTCGGACTCGTCTCGGCCACGATCAGCCGCGAGACCGCGGCCACGTTCGCTCCTGGCATGCGCGCGCGTCTGCGGGTCGACCTCGGCTACGAGGAGCGGCGCGGCGTGAATGTCGTCGGGATCCTCCCGGGGACCGACCCGGCGCTCGCGGCCGAGGCGGTCGTGGTCGGCGCCCACTACGACCATCTGGGGTCCGAGGACGGCGTCGTGCACCCCGGCGCCGACGACAACGCGTCTGGCACCGCGGTCGTGGTGGGGCTCGCCCGCGCCTTCGCGTCCGCCGGCGGCGCGCCCCGTACGCTCGTCTTCGCGCTCTTCGGCGGCGAAGAGCTCGGCCTCCTCGGCTCCGGCCACTACGTACGCCAGCCCGCCGTCGCCCTCGCCCAGTCGGTCGCGATGCTCAACTTCGACATGGTCGGTCGCCTCCGCGACGACCGGCTGATCGTCCAGGGCGCCGACAGTGGCGGCGGCCTCGTCGACGTGCTCGAGGCGGCGGCGCGCGGCGGCGTCACCCTCGACGTACGCGGATCGCCCTACGGGCCCTCCGATCACACGCGGTTCTACGAGGCGGGGGTGCCCGCCGTGCTCTTCACGACGGGTGGTCACCACGACTACCACCGGCCGACCGACACGGCGGACCGGATCGACGCGCCCGGCATGGCGCGCGTCGCCGCCGTCGCGCTCCGCACGCTCGAGCGCCTCGTCGGCGGCGCGCGTCCCGCGTACGTGAGGGCCGCGCCGGCGCGGCGCCCCAGCGCTCCCGACGGCGTTGCGGGCGGCGCGTTCCTGGGTGTGGTCGTCGATCCGCGGAGGGCTGGCGACGGCCTCCCCCTGTCGGCGACGCTGCCGGGGAGCGCGGCCGCGCGCGTGGGGCTCCGCTCGGGCGATGTGCTCCTCCGTGTCGACGGGGTGGCCGTCGAGAGCCTTGAGGCCCTGCGCCGCGAGGTGCTGACGAGGAAGCCCGGCGAGCGCGTCGCGATCCTGTACCTGCGCGACGACGAGACGCACGAAGTCACCGCGACCCTCGGCGTGCGACCGTAGAACAAGGAGCCAGGGATGGCCGATCAGGAGGTGCACGCGGCGCCGACGCTCACCGAGATGATGCGACGGCGCGCCGCGCTCACGCCCGACGCGCCGTACTTCTACCTCTACGGGGACACGATCACGTACGGGCTGCTCTGGGAGGTGAGCGGGCGCTACGCCGCCGGCCTCGCCCGCGGCGGCCTCCGCGCGGGGGACAAGCTCTGCCTCATCTACCCGACGTGCGCCGAGTTCTTCTTCACCTTCTTCGGCGCGCTGCGGATCGGCGTGGTGCCCGTGCCGCTCTACCCGACGCTCGGCGTCGAGGCGACCGCGCGGATCCTCAACGACTCCGAGACCGGCGCGGTGGCGACGATCGGCTGGTTCCGCAAGGGCGTGGACGAGTCTGCTGCACAGGCGCCCGGCGTGCGCGCGGTCCTGGAGCCGTCCGACCTCGACGCCGACGCGGCCGCGCCCGCGTACGCCGAGCCCGACGCGGAGGACCTCGCGTTCCTCCAGTACACGTCGGGGAGCACGGGGCACCCGCACGGCGTCATGCTCACCCACCGGAACGTCGTCTCGACCATCAAGTTCATGGCCGAGGCCGCCGGGCTCACCGCCGAGGACCGCGTCGTCTCGTGGCTACCGCTCTACCACGACATGGGGCTCATCGGCTGCGCCTTCACGCCGCCGCTCACGCGCACGCCGCTCTGGCTCTTGCCCCCGGACCTCCGCAACCCGCGCCAGTGGCTCGAGCTCTGCACCGAGGTGCGCGCCACGTTCACAGTCTCGCCCGATTTCGGCTATCGGAACTGCCTGCGACACGTCCGGGACACCGCCGGGCTCGATCTGACGAGCCTCAAGGCCGCGCTCTCCGGCGCCGAGACGGTGCGGCGGTCCACCATCGAGGCCTTCGAGTCACGCTTCGGCCTCGAGCGCGTCATCTCCCCCTGCTACGGGCTCGCGGAGGCGACGCTCGCCGTGGCGATCTGGCCGCGCGCCGTGCCGCTCCGGTTCGATCCGAGCGGGAGGTTCCTCTCGGTGGGCCAGCCCTGCCCCGGCGTCGCGGTGCGGGTCCTCGCCCCCGACGGCGTCGGCGAAGTCCCGCTGGCGCCCGCCGAGGAGGGCGAGATCTACGTGCAGAGCCCCGGTGTCATGCGCGGCTACTACAACAACGCGGAGGACACGCGAAAGGTGCTCTCGCCGGACGGCTGGCTCCGGACGGGCGACCTCGGCTTCCTGGACAAGGACGGATTCCTCTACGTGACTGGCCGGCTGAAAGATCTGATCATCCTGGCCGGCGAGAACGTGCCCCCGGCCGACGTCGAGGAGGTCGTGGACCTCGTCGACGGCGTCCGCTACTCGGCGGCCGTGGGGATCGAGAGCGAGCGGGCCGGGACGCAGCGCCTCCACGTCGTCGCCGAGGTGCGGAGCGAGAGCGCGTCCCCCGACGAGTACCACGGCCTCGTGCGCGAGATCGTGAGCCGCGTCCACAAGCAGCGCGGCCACCGGCCCGCACGCGTCCTGCTCGTGCGTGCGGGCACCGTGCCCAAGACCTCCAGCGGCAAGATCCAGCGGTCGCGACTCGCGCAGATGATCCGGGACGGCGAGCTCCACGACCGGATCGTGTACGGCACCCCTGAACGCACCGTTCTGAGCCCGCCCCCGAGTTAGGGCGGCCGCGCTGTGACCATGGAGTTCGGCTGCCACCTCCCCGTCTACGGCCCGGCCGCCACGCGCGAGACCCTGCTCGCCTTCGCGCGCCGGATGGAAGCGCTCGGCTACGACTCGCTCTGGGCGAGCGACCACGTCGTCATCCCCTGGCGAATCGCGTCGAAGTATCCGTACAACGAGACCGGCGACTTTCCGTTGCCGGCGTCCGCCAACTTCCTCGAGCCGCTCACCACGCTCGCCCTCGTGGCCGGCGCGACGGAGCGGATCCGCCTGGGCACGACGGTGCTGGTGCTCCCGCACCGCCACCCCCTCCTCGCGGCGAAGATGCTCGCGACGCTCGATCACCTGGCGCCTGGACGCGTCATTCTGGGCGCGGGCGTCGGCTGGATGCGCGAGGAGATCGAGCTCTTCGGCGTGGACTACGCGCGGCGTGGCGCGTGGAGCGACGAGGCGCTCCGTATCATGCGGGCGTGCTGGCGGGAGGAGCGCCCGAGCTTCCGGGGCGAGTTCGTGAGCTTCGCCCCGGTCGGCTTCGCGCCGAAGCCTCCGCACGGGACGATTCCCGTCTGGATCGGCGGTCACACGCCGCGCGCGCTCCGGCGCGTGGCCGAGCTCGGGGACGGCTGGCACGCCGCGTTCACGAGCGCCGAGAAGATGAAGGGGGGGCTCGCCGCGCTGGCGGCGGCGTGCCGCGCGGCCGGACGCGAGGTGAAGTCCCTCACGCTCAGCGCGCGCCTGGGCCTGCCCGCCCAGCACGACGTCGGGGCCCTCGTCCGCGAGATCCGCGCGCTGGCCGAGCTCGGTGTGCGTCACCTCGTCCTCGAATCGCGCGTGCGCGATCTCGCGGACATGACCGAGATCTACGAGCGCTTCACCCGCGACGTCCGCGCGAAGCTCTAGGACCCTGTCGTATTCGCCCCTGCTCGCGGCTCAACGCCAGGCTCTCGTCCCCTGCGAAGCTCTGCTTCGAGAGCCCCTTGGTATACCGCTTGATCTTGCCGATTGCCCCCAGGACGTCTTCTAGGTGGACCCTAGAGTCCCGGGGCATGGATGGCTTCTTTGAGGATCGTCTCCCGAAGTCTCGGCTTGATCGCCTCACGGAGGACGAGGTCCACCGGGCACCCGAACAACCGCTCTAGGAAAACCTTCAAGTCCATGTAGGCGTCGAAGGACTTGGTCTCGAACTCGACCACGAAATCGAGATCGCTGTGCTCCTGGGCCGTGCCCCGGGCTCCGGAGCCGAAGAGACCAAGGCTCCGAACGCCGTACCGCCGGATGACCGGGGCGTTCTGCTCAAGACGCTGGAGGATCTCGTGTGTGCTCAGAGCCACTGAGCGCTCCCTCCGCATGATATACCGTGCCGGCCGGCCCAGGGTATTCGAACGCTGGTCCGTCAGGCTGTGGCGGCGAGGCCGGACGCAACGGCCGGACAATACTAGACGGCGACCCCGAGGAAGGTCTTCGCCAGCAGGGCCGATCGCCCCGCGCCTCGAGGCTCCGCTACATCGCCACCCGGCCAGTTAAAGCGGCGCCGGTCCCTCCCCGACGGTCATCAGACGGTGACCCCGAATAGCGCCTTCGCCGCGAGGCCGATCGCGTAGGTGGCGAGCACGGCGAGCGCGGTGATCAGCACGTTCATCACGACCCGCCGCCGCACGTCCATGCCCGCGAGGAAGGCGAGGAGCGCTGAGACCACGACGATCACCGTGCCGGCCGTGAGCAGCGAGGGCAGCGCCGTGCGCGCGCCGGCAAGCACCGGCAGCACCGGGACGAGCGCCCCGGCGAAGTAGCTCACGCCGACGACCATCGCGGCTGTGAGCGGGCTCTCGCCCGCGTCCTCCGCGGGTCGCTCGCCCAGGAACCGGCGTCGACCCTCCTCGGTCGCCCGCACCTCCGACGCAGAGCTCGCGCCAGCGTAGGCGCCGGCGGCCATCGAGAGCGCGCCGGCGACGGCGACCGTCAGGCCCGCGACCAGCACGGTGACCGATGCGCCGAACGCCGCGAAGAAGCCGCTGACGGCGCCCAGAATCTCGACGAGGCCGTCGTTCAGGCCGAGGAAGATGCCCCGGATGCGCTCCGGGTTGATGCGGCGCTCGGCGTCGCCCGTCACCACCGCGTCCTCGTGCTCGAACTCGTCGCGGAGCACCTCGCGCACGGCCCCGCCCAGCGGTCCCGCGCCGTAGCGGTGCCAGATGGCCAGGTACTTGCGGACGCCGTGGACCTCGATCGATTCTAAGATAAGGTGGATGGCCGGCGCACCGAAGAGGCGGCACACAGCCAGGATGAGCGCGAGCTTCAGCCGCCGCCCGAGGTCGAGTCGGCCAAGCTCCAGGCCGAAGAACGACTGCCAGAACGCGTGGTGCCGCGTCTCGACCGGGATCAGCTCGTCGAGGACGCGCCGCAGGTCGCCGGGCGCGACGTCGCGGAGGGCGCGGTAGAGCGACAGATCGAACAGCTCGTCGAGCACGAGCCGCCGGGCGAGCTTCGCGTCGGCCGGCGCGGCCGCGGCCATTCTCGGGCTAGATCTTCGCGCCGAGCTTGGCCCAGTCGTCGAGGAACTTCTTGAGCCCGAGGTCCGTCAGCGGATGCTTCATGAGCTGCTCGAGCACGGCGAACGGCATCGTCACCACGTGCGCGCCCGCCTTCGCCGCGTCCACCACGTGGAGCGGGTTGCGGATCGACGCGGCGAGCACCTGCGTCGTGAACCCCTGGACCCGGTAGATCTCACAGATGTCGCGGACGAGGTCCATGCCGACGTGCGCGATGTCGTCGAGGCGCCCGAGGAACGGGCTGATGTAGTAGGCGCCCGCCTTCGCCGAGAGGAGCGCCTGGGTCGCCGAGAAGCAGAGCGTCTGGTTGACGCGGATCCCCTTGCCCGTGAGGAACCGCACCGCCCTGATCCCGTCCTTGGTGAGCGGGCACTTGACGACGACGTTGGGCGCGATCTGCGCGAGTTCCGCGCCCTCCTTGACCATCCCCTCGAAGTCGGTGGCGACGACCTCGAGGCTCACGTCGCCCGGCACGATCGCGCAGATCTCCTCGACCAGCGGCCGGAAGGGCCGCTTCTCCTTGGCGATGAGCGACGGGTTGGTCGTGACGCCGTCGACGACGCCGAGCGCGACGCCTTCCTTGAGCTCGCTGACGCTCGCCGTATCGAGAAAGATCTTCATGGAGCCCTCCTGAGGGTGACGCGCGTCCCGGCGCTCACCCGCTTGAATACCCTGGGTTCACCGACGATCCGGCCGACGAGGTTCACGGGACTGGCGGGACGGATCTCGGCGCCCCGGCTCAGCGGTGTCGGCCCGAAGAAGATGCAGAAGGCGCGTCCGGGCGGCCAGTAGCCGAGGTCCCCGACCGCGACGACGTCCCGGGGCGACTCGAGGCCGACCGTGAGGCCGATGTCGAAGTAGATCTCGTCGCCCCACGTCTCGCCCGTGGCGTCGATCGGGAGAACGTCCCAGATGGCGGTCGCCGTCTTCGACTCGTTCAGCTGCGCCTCGACGGCCACGTTCCCCGCTGCGATCACGATCGCGCGACCGGCCGCCACGAGTAGAGCCTAGTCCCCGCAGCGAAGGCGTGTCAACCGCTCCGCTCGTACTCCTTGAGCGTCGCCTCGAGGAGGCCCCGGTCCGGCACCGCCACCCAACCCTCACCCTCGACGGAGATGGAGCCCGCACACGCCGCCGCGGCCGCCGCGAGCCAGGGATCGCCGGAGCGCTGATACTCGACGAGAAACGTCGCGGCGAAGACGTCGCCGGCGCCGGTCGGGTCCGTCTCCGTCGCGGGCCGCGGCCGCACCTCGTAGCGGTCGCCGTTGACGAAGAGGAGCGCGCCGTCGCGGTCGGCGGTGAGGACGCCGATGGGGACGTACTGGAGCCATTCGACCACGGAGCCCTCCTGTCCGCGGATGTCCTCGCGCGAGAGGAAGAGCGCCTGGATCCTGTCCAGCAGGGGGCGCGACGACTCCCACGCGCGCGGGCCGACGGCGCCGTCCCGGCCGACCGCGCGGAGCCAGCCCTGCGCCGCGGCGCCGACCGCGCCGTCCGTGAACTCGGCGGCGAGCCGCAGATCCACCTCGTCGATCACCGGCGCCAGGAGCACCAGCGGCGCGTCGCGCCAGTCTTCGGGGACGTCCGCCGTGGTGAGCGGCCGCGCGCGGCTTCGGACCCGGGAGACGCGGCCGCCCGCCTCGTAGCGATGCTCGAAGCGGGTCGTCTCACGCGACTCGAGCGTGACCACCTCGATCCGCGACGGGATCGCGTCGAGGGGAAAATCGTCAGCGTGGCTCGTCAGGAGGCCGACGGCGAGGCCCAGGCGATGGGCCGTGATCGCGGCGTAGAGGGCGGCCCCACCGGGTCGGGTCGCGTCGCCGACACGGTCGAGCGTGACATGGCCGATGGCGACGAAGTCGGGCGCGGCCAGGACCGCTCCTAAGGGTCTTCCAGCCAGGTCTGCCTAACCCGAGCAGGCCGCGGCACTAGATCATCGTGAGACCGCCAGACACCGAGAGGGTCTGACCGGTGACGAACCCCGCCTCGTCGGAGGCGAGGAAGACCACGGCGGGCGCGATGTCCTCGGGCGTCCCGAGCCGGCCCCACGGGATCACGCGCTTGAGGCTCTCGGCCAGCCGCGGGCTCTGCGCGACGAACTCCTGCTGGAACAGCGGCGTCTCCGAGGGGCCCGGGCAGACGCAGTTCACGTTGATCCGGTGGCGCGCCACTTCGCGGGCGATCGTCTTCGTGAACGCGATGATCCCCCCCTTCGCCGCCGCGTCGGAGGCGATCGACACGATCTTGCCGTACTCCTGCCGGAGCATGTGGGGCAGCACGGCGTGGGTGCAGGCGATCGGCCCGCGGAGGTTGAGGGCGAGGATCCGGTCCCAGAACGGGGGCGTCGTCTCCACGAACGGCATCGGCCGGTCCCAGCCGGCGTTGTTGACGAGGACGTGGACCGTGCCCCAGCGCGCGACGACGCTCGCCACCATGCCGGCGACCGCGGCCGCGTCGGTGATGTCCACGCGCCACGCGGCAGCCGCGCCGCCGTCCTTCTCGATCGCGCGCGCGACCTCCGCGCCGCCCGCCTCGTTCAGGTCGGCGATCGCGACCCGGGCGCCCTCCCGGGCGAGTGCCTTCGCGATGGCCCGCCCGATTCCGCTCGCCGCGCCGGTGACGATCGCCACCCGGTCGCGGAGCTTCACGGGACCGCCGGGAGGGAAATCCTCACGCCTCGTGACCCCACTTGGCCTTCACGGCCTCCCGGTCCACCGCGCCCTCCGCGGTGCGCGGGAGGGCGTCGGTGAACGCCACCGCGTGGGGCCGCTTGAACCGGGCGATCTTCGACGCCACGAAGTCGCTCACCTGCGGGGCGGTGTACCGGCCGGTCTTCACCTCGACCACCGCCTTAATGGCCTCGCCCCACCTGGGGTCCGGGATGCCGTACACGCACACCCCGCTCACGCCGGGGAGTTGCATGATCACGGTCTCGACCTCCGCCGGGTAGACGTTCTCCCCGCCGGGCTTGATCAGCTCTTTCTCCGGCTTGCGCTTGACGTAGTAGAGGTAGCCGTCGGCGTCGAAGCGTCCCACGTCCCCGGTGTGGTGCCAGCCGTTGCGGAGGGTGTACGCCGTCACGTCCGGCTGGCCGAAGTAGCCCTGGAACACGAGCGGGCCACGCACGACGATCTCCCCCGGCGTCCCGACGGGCACCTCACGATCGTAATCGTCCACGAGCTTCACCTCACACACGGGCACGGGCTTGCCGGCCGCGCCGGG
>Ga0209469_1001548_pt1 | contig 12253 bp, 10 predicted proteins | sample GraSoiAngelo_123_FD_185880 | JGI IMG/M metagenome (GOLD analysis project Ga0209469, IMG submission 185880) | Grasslands soil microbial communities from the Angelo Coastal Reserve, California, USA - 14_0927_02_40cm (SPAdes) (version 2) | ecosystem: Environmental > Terrestrial > Soil > Grasslands ... | reverse complement strand
GGGCGCGGTCCATCCGCCACGTCGCCGCGGCCTTCTCGTCGGCCCAGCGCGAGCCGAGCCAGCGCAGCGCGAGGTGGAGGATGCGGCCCAGCGCACCCTCGGCGACGCGAGAGTGGAGCTCCTGCATCGCGGCGGCGAAGCGCCAGTTGAAGCACGTCATCCCGACGCGCCCTGCGCGGCGCGCGGCGTCCACCATCGCCTCGGCTTCGGCGCGGGTCATCGCGAGCGGCTTCTCGCAGAGGACGTGGGCGCCCGACGCGAGGGCGCGGACGGCGATCACGCGGTGCAGGTGGGGCGGCGTCGCGATGACGACGATCTCGGGCTTGGCCTGCTCGATCATCTCCTCCCATCGCTCGAAGACGTGCGGCACGCCGTAGCGGTCGGCGACCGCCTTCGCGCCCACCACGTCGCGCTGGCAGACGGCGACGACGCGGCAACCGTTGGCCTGAAACGCGGGGATGTGGGCGCGGCCGAAGCCGAGCCCGACGACGCCGATCGTGAGCGCGTGTTGGGTCATGGATCAGTCCCTGGTCAGTTCCTGTGAGGGTTGAGGTACGGGCTGACGGGCTCCTCGTAGAGGAAGAACCGGGCCACGCCTGGCAGGCGCCTGTCAGGCGGTACGAAGCACTCGCACGGGGTGCCGGGGGCCGCGAACGAGCGGATCGGGCACCAGCCGTCGGGGGCGCTGCAGATCGTCGCCATCGGCGTCTCCGAGGGCGCCGGCGGTGGGCGGGTCTGCGTCGCCGGCCTCGGCGGCGCCGGAGGCCGCGTGGCGCCCTCGGTGGGCGACTGGCGCGGCCCGCTCTGCGCGCCGATCGAAGACGAGGGCTGTTCAGGCTCCGCGCCGCTCGAGTCGTGCGCCACCGCGAAGGCGGCCGCGAAGGCGAGGATAATCGCGGGCACCCGCGTCATGAGCCGATAGTACCCGCAGCGGGCACGTCCGCCAATTGACAGTGCCTCCCCAGGGTGATAGAAGCGGGCAACCGTCCGATCCGAAAAGGGGGTGGGACGAGCCGCCGGGTCCTGAAGAACTTCCGCGCAGCGCGCCAAGTGCCAAGGAGTCTCTCTATGCAAGCGACCTCTCGTCGTGAGTTCCTACGCGTCACCTCGGGTGCCACGGCCGGCATGGCGTCCTGGCTGGCGCTCGGCAGGGCTCCCGCGTTCGCCCAGAAGCGTGAGCTGACGTTCCTCAGCTGGAATCACTTCGTCCCGGCCTCCGACGACGAGCTTCGGAAGCAGGCTGATGCCTTCGGCAAGCTAGCGAACTGCGAAGTCCGCGTGGACACGATCGCGCACCTGCAGCTCCCGGCGAAGTTCGCGGCGGAGGCGCAGGCGCAGTCGGGTCACGACTTGCGCTTGTCGTTCGGGGCTGATCCCTTCCTCTACGAGAACCTCCTCGCCGACGTCGGGGACATCATCGACGAACTCGGCAAGAAGTATGGTGGCTGGTATCCGTTCGCCAAGGAAGGCTCCCAGACGGCGTCTGGCTGGAAGGCGGTGCCCTGGTTCTGGATCTCCTTCCCGGCCACCTACAACATGACCCACTTCAAGCAGGCCGGGCTGGAGACGCCCAAGACGTGGGCTGAGCTGCTCCACCACGGCAAGATCCTCAAGAAGCAGGGCAATCCCGTCGGCATCGCGATCAGCCACTGCGCCGACGCCAACAGCACCTTCTGGTCGGTCCTGTGGTCTTATGGAGGCAAGGTGCTCGAGGCCGACGGCAAGACGCCGGCCATCAACTCGGACAAGACCGCGCAGGTGATCGAGTGGTACAAGGAGCTCTATCAGGACGCGATGGAGTCCGAGGTGTTGTCGTGGGACGACGCTTCGAACAACCGCTGCATCCTCGCTGGCAAATGCTCCTGGATCCACAACCCGATCAGCCCCTACAACCTGGCACTCGCCAAGAAGATGCCGATCGCCGACGAGATCAACCATCACAACAGTCCCGGCGGCCCGGCCGGAATCCACTCGGCGCCGCCCATCAACCTGATCGCCATCTGGAAGTTCTCGAAGAACGTCCAACTCGCCAAGGACTTCGTCAGGTTCCTCTTCCAGAAGGAGAACTACGACGCCTGGATCGTCGCCTCAAACGCCTTCAACCACCCGCCGCTCAAGCACCTGGCCGACCATCCCATCTGGGCGCGGAATCCCAAATTCGCGATGCTGCCCAAGGAGGCAGAGTACGCGCACGAGCGCGGCTGGCCGGCGAAACCGAACGCGGCGGTCCAGCTCATCCAGGTCAACTACGTCCTGCCCGACATGGTCGCCAAGGCGGTCAACGGCATGCCCACCAAGCGGGCCATGGCCTGGGCCGAGGACCAGATCAAGCTGGCCGTGCAGGGTAAGCTCAGGGAAGCCGGCGCCTAGCATGGCCGTCGGCTCCCGCGTGCTGGAGGCGGCCGGCCTGGTCCGGCCCGGCCGCCTCGCGCGCATCCGCGAGTGGTGGGAGCAAGAGCACGTCTTCGGCTATGGGCTCATCCTTCCCGCGCTGCTCCTGATCGTCTGTCTCGTGGCCTATCCGTTTGCGATGGCCATCTACTTCAGCCTGTCCGATTACTGGGTCGGCTCGCCCGGGAAGTTCACCGGGCTGCAGAACTTCCGGGACATTCTCGGTAACGAGATCTTCCAGCGCACCGTCTACAATTCGTTCGTCTTCACGTCGATCGCGGTCGCCTTCAAGACGGTGCTCGGTATCTGGCTCGCCATGCTTCTGTTCCGGAGCTTCAGATTCAAGCGGTTGATCCGGGGGGCGGTGCTGCTACCGTGGGTGATCCCGACCGCGCTGTCGACGCTGGCGTGGGTGTGGATGTTCGACTCGCTCTACAGCGTCGTGAACTGGACGGCGATCCGCCTCGGGATCATGAGCCCGCCCGGGCCCAACTGGCTGGGCATGCCCAACTACGCGATGACCGCGGTGATTGCCGTCAACGTCTGGCGGGGGCTGCCGTTCTTCGCCATCATCGTGCTCGCGGGCCTCGTCTCCATCCCTCGCGAGTACTACGAGGCGGCCGCGGTCGACGGCGCCGGCTCATGGGGGCGCTTCCGGCACGTCACCCTGCCGCTGCTCAAGCCGGTCCTGGCGGTGGTGATCCTGTTCTCGACCATTTTCACCTTCGCGGACTTCAACATCGTGCGGGTGCTCACGCGCGGCGGTCCGGTCAATACCACGCACCTCTTCGCTACGCTCGCCTACCAGATCGGCCTCGACGGAGGCAACCTCGGTCAGGGCGCGGCCATCTCGCTCTTCCTCTTCCCGATGCTGGCCGCCATCGTGTTCCTCCAGCTCCGCTACATCCGGAAGGAATGAGGTGGACGTCGGGGTCCGATCGCGGGGGGCGAGGATCCGGTCGGCGGCGTTCGGATACGCGAACGTGATCCCGTTCATCTGCTTCGCGCTGTTCCCCTTCTACTATATGGTGATCACCTCGCTGAAGAACGACGCCGAGCTCTACGACCTCAAGGCGGTCCCCTTCCTGATTCAGACCGGCGTGATCACCGACCATTACCGTTACCTCCTCGCCAAGACCGAGTTCCTGACCTGGATGAAGAACAGCTTCATCATCAGCGTGGTCTCGACTTCGGTCTCCCTGGTCGTCTCGATCCTCGCCGGCTACAGCCTGGCCCGGCTGCGCTTTCGGGGTGTGAATGCCTTCGGCACCGCCGTGTTCATCACGTACCTCGTCCCCCCCACGCTCCTGTTCCTCCCGCTCTCCCAGGTGGTGGTGTGGCTAGGGATCTCGGACACGATCTGGGCGCTGATCGTCACCTACCCGACCTTCCTGGTGCCCTTCTCCACGTGGCTGCTCATGGGGTACTTCCGGACGATCCCCAAGGAGGTCGAGGAGTGCGCTCTCGTGGACGGCGCCTCCAGGATGCAGACGCTCATCCGCGTGGTCCTGCCCATGGCCGTTCCCGGCGTCGTGTGCGCCGCGCTCTTCGGCTTCACCCTCACCTGGAACGAGTTCACGTACGCGCTGACGTTCATCTCGCAGAGCGCCAACAAGACCGCGGTCGTCGGGGTGACCGCCGACCTCATCCGCGGCGACATCTATTACTGGGGCTCGCTGATGGCCGGCGCGATCCTGGCGAGCCTCCCCATCGTCGTCATCTACGTGTTCTTCCTCGACTACTACGTGTCCGGCCTCACGGCCGGCGCCGTCAAGGGCTGAGACCTCCCGCGCCGGCCAGATTACGGCGGGAGGGCCCCGTCGATTTACAATGGACGTATCGTGCCTTCTCAGGAGACCTTCCAGAGGCTCACCCACAGCATCGACACCGTGATGAAGGGGCAGGCGGTGGCGATTCGTAAGCTGCTCGCGGCGTTCGCGAGCGGCGGCCACGTGCTGCTCGAGGACTACCCCGGCACCGGCAAGACGACGCTCGCCAAGGCGCTCGCGCGGTCGATCGGCGCCGCGTTCAAGCGCATCCAGTTCACACCGGACCTCCTGCCGTCGGATATCCTGGGCGTGTCCGTGTTCGACCAGCGCGATCGCGCTTTCCATTTCCACGAGGGCGCGATCTTCACGGACATCCTGTTGGCGGACGAGATCAATCGTGCCTCGCCGCGGACCCAGTCGGCGCTCCTCGAGGCGATGGCCGAGGGCCAGGTGTCGATCGAGGGGCGGACGCTCAGGCTCGGGGAGCTCTTCTTCACCATCGCCACCCAGAACCCGGTCGAGTTCCGCGGCACGTACCCCTTGCCCGAGGCGCAGATGGACCGGTTCGCGATGCAGTTCGCGCTCGGCTACGTCGCTCCCGAGGAGGAGGTGGCGATGCTCTCGGCCCAGGCGCAGCGCCACCCGCTCGACGACGTCACGCCCTGCGTGTCGACGGATGACGTGCTCCAGCTCCGGCGGAGCGTCAAGGAGGTGCGCGTAAGCGACGAGCTGAAGCGCTACGCCGTGGACCTCGTGCGAGAGACGCGCACGGTCCCCGGGGTGCAGCTCGGCGCGAGCCCTCGCGCCTCGCTCGCGCTGGTGAAGGCGGCCCAGGCGCTGGCGCTCCTGGACGGCGGCGCCTTCGTCGTGCCCGAGCACGTCCAGGAGCTCGCCGTGCCCGTCCTCGCGCACCGGCTGGTGATCGACCCGCAAGCGCGCTTCTCGGGTGTCACCGCGCGGGGGATCGTCGAGGAAGTCGTGAAGAAGGTTCCCGTGCCTTCGTGAGGCGGGTCGCCTACCGGCTCTTCCGGTCCACCTCGACGTTCCAGTACCGGCTCGGCCGGCAGCTCACGCCGGCCGGCAAGTTCGCCCTGGCCGCCCTCGTCGCCGCCGCGGTGATCGGGTTCGACACAAATCGCACCGTGGGCTATCAGGTCTTCACGCTCCTCGCCGCGCTCCTCAGCGTCAGCACGGCGTGGAGCGGTGGCTTCCGGGTGCGCCTGGACGTCCGGCGCGTCCTTCCGCGCTTCGTGACGGCCGGCGAGCCCGCCGCGTACCCCGTCGTGATCCGGAACGGCACCGCGCGACCCCAGCGCGGTCTGGTGTTGCTCGAGGATCTCGCCGACCCGCGCCCGGCGGTCGACGAGTTCCTCCACGCGCGCGAGCCCGGTGAGGAGCGCCGGAACTGGTTTGACCGGACGGTCGGCTACCCCCGCTGGGCTTGGCTCGTCGCGCGGAAGCGCGGCGCCGCGATCGCGCCGCGACCGCTGCCCGCGCTCCGGCCGGGCGACGCGGGCGAGGTGGTTATCGAGCTCCTGCCGCTGCGCCGGGGCCGCCTCGCGTTCACCGCCGTCACGATCGCGCGGCCCGATCCGCTCGGCCTCGTCAACGGGCTCGTTCGGGTCCCGCTCCCCGGCTCGCTCGTGGTGCTGCCGAAGCGCTACGCGATGCCGGACCTGGCACTGCCGGGGGCGCGGAAGTACCAGCGTGGCGGCATCGCTCTCATCTCGTCCGTCGGAGATTCGGAGGAATTCGCGTCCCTGCGCGACTACCGCCCCGGCGACCCGCTGCGCCGCATCCACTGGAGGAGCGTGGCGCGGGTCGGCCGGCCGGTGGTGAGGGAGTACCAGGGCGAGTTCTTCGTGCGCCACGCGCTGGTCCTCGACACGTTTGCGGGGCGTCCAGAGAGCCACGTCTTCGAGGAGGCGGTCTCCGTCGCGGCGTCGGTCGCTTGCTCGATCCAGACCCAGGACTCGTTGCTCGACCTCTTGTTCGTCGGGCCCGAGACGTACTCCTTCACCGCGGGGCGGGGCCTCGGCCACACGGACCGCCTGCTCGAGGTCCTCGCGGGCGTGGGCCCCTGCCTCGACAAGCCGTTCCGCACGCTCCACCATGCCGTCCTCGAGCGCTACGCGTCGCTCTCGGGCTGCGTCGCCGTCCTGCTCGCCTGGGACCAGCCGCGCCGGGACTTTGTCCGGCACCTGCGCGCCCTCGGCGTGCCCACGCGCGCCTTCGTCGTCAGCGGTCCACCGCCTCGAGGTCGGTAGGATCGCCGAGGGGCTCGCCCACCTGTGAGTACACCGCCGCTCCTGCTCGGCGCGGCCGTGTTGTTCTGGGGCTGGGCGACGGGGCTCCTCCTGCCCGCGATCGCGGTGGCTGCCATCCTCGAGGGCGCGCGCGCCGTCCCCTGGCGTGTCGACTTCTCGCGCCGGGACTTCAACCGCGTCTCCGATCTGTGCGCGATCCTGTTCGCCGGGAGCGCCATTTACCTCTTCACCGCCGTCGGTGGGATGCGCGTCGTCGACGGGCCCCGGGCAATCACCGTCCTTTTCCAGTGGCTGCCGCTGCTGGCGGCGCCCCTCGTCGCATGCCAGGCATACAGCACGGCGGGAACGGTGGACCTGAGCGTGTTCTTCTGGACGCTCCGGAAGAAGGCCGCGGACGAACCGGGGGCCTCGTCCGGCGCGCTCGACCTGGCGTATCCCTACGCGGCGCTCTGCATCCTCTCGGCGAGCGCCGCCAACGTGAGGACTCCCGCATACTACGCGAGCCTCTGCCTGCTCGCCGTGTGGGCGCTCTGGTCTCGTCGCTCGCGCCGCTTCTCCTCCCTCTGGTGGGGCACGTCGCTCGCCGTGGCCGTCGTCGCGGGGTACGCCGGACACCTCGCCCTCCACCGCGTCCAGCAGAAGCTCGAGGAAGTCGCCTTCGAGTACATCTCGGGCCTCGTCCGCCGGGACACCGATCCCTTTCGCTCGACCACGGCGATCGGCCATCTCGGGCGGCTCAAGCTGTCCGACCGGATCCTCCTGCGCGTGGAGCCGGCGGCGGGCCAGGGTGCGCCGATCCTGCTGCGCGAGGCGAGCTACAACGTCTACAAGTCGCCCGCGTGGTTCGCGCTGGGGGCCGGGTTCACGCCCGTCCAGCCCGAAGCCGGTGGCGAAACGTGGAAGCTTGCGCCCGGGCCCGCTCCGGAGACGAGTGTCGGCGTCTCGGCGTATCTCAACCGCGGCCGGGGCGTGCTGCCCCTCCCCGCGCGCGCGATGGAGATCGACGGGCTCGCGGTCGTCCGGCTCTCGAGTAACCGGCTCGGCGCGGTGAAGGTGGACGAGGGGCTCGGGCTCGTCACCTATCGGGTCCGCGTCGGGCCCGGCGCGCTGCTCGACGCGCCGCCGACGGACTTCGACGTGGGCGTCGCCGCCGCGGAATCGGTCGCGGTGGCGCAGATCGCGGACGAACTCGAGCTGGCGTCCAAGCCGCCAGCGGCGCGGCTCGAGGCAGTCGCCGCCTTCTTCCGGACCAACTTCCGCTACTCGACCTACGCCGACCAGCCCGTCGGCGGGGCACCGCTCGAGGACTTCCTCGTCCGCAAGCGCTCGGGTCACTGCGAGTACTTCGCGACCGCCAGCGTCCTGCTGCTCCGCGCGGCGGGCGTGCCGGCGCGCTACGCGACCGGCTACTCGGTGCAGGAGTGGAGCCCCTTGGAGCGGCGCTACGTCGTCCGCGCGCGGCACGCCCACTCGTGGGCGCTCGCGTGGGTCGAGGGCGCGTGGCGCGATCTCGACACGACGCCGCCCGAGTGGGTGGACGCGGAAGCGGCGGGCGTGGCGTCGGCGTTCGAGCCCGTGAGTGATTTCTTGTCGTGGGTGGTCTTCCTCTTCTCGAGATGGCGCTACGGCGAGGGCTGGGACGGCGTCGGCCGGTACCTCGTGTGGCTGCTCGTGCCGCTCGTGCTCGTGCTCGCGTGGCGCCTCTACGGGCGGCGGCGGATCGGGCGCGCGAGGACCGAGGCGGCGCGCGGCGAGCCAGCGGCGCTCCACCCGGGCGCTGACTCGGAGTTCTACCTGATCGCCGACAGGCTCGCGGTGGCGGGTCTCGGCCGGCGCTCCACCGAGCCCGTCTCGACCTGGATCAGTCGTCTCGAGGAAGGGCACGCACCCGTGGCAACGGACACGCTGCGCCACATCGCGCGACTCCACAACCGTTACCGCTTCGACCCCGACGGGATCGGTGCCGATGAGCGGCAGGCGCTCCGGGCTCGCGTCGAGGCGTGGCTCGCCGCGCCGGGGACGGGTCGCGGCTAGCGCGCGCGATTGAATTGGGCGCCGCGTTGTCTTACCTTGAGTCCCGCGGTGGCCGACGAGACGGCGGCGCGCGCCTAGCCTCCGGGAGGACCCGTGCCCTTCGTGAGCGGATCGTACCAGAGCCCCAAGCTCGAGCTCCGCGCGATCGGCCCGCGCGAGGTGGGCGTCTTCGCGACGCGAGCGGTCCGGAAGGGCGAGATCCTGACGATCTCGGGCGGCGTCGTGCTCTCGTACCGGGAGGTGAAGGAGCTTCCGCGGCGGCTCCAGCGCCTGTGCTTCCACATCGAGCACGGCTTCTACCTGGTCCCGCCGCGTGGTCGGAAGGTCGCGATCGGGTTCTACATGAATCATTCGTGCGCGCCTAACGCCGGCGATCTCAACGGCGCGTCGGCGCTGACGGCGATTGCCCTGCGCCCCATCCGGAAGGGCGAGGAGGTCACGTGCGACTACCGGACCGTCGCCGACCCGGACGACCGGCGCTACCGGCCTCTCTTGAAGTTCCGCTGCCGCTGCGAGGCGAAGAACTGCGGGGGTGTGATCCGCGCGTAGCCGCGAGGCCAGGGGCCTGCCGGGCGCGAGGGCGCTCAGGCCCCCTGGGGGCCCGAGCCGAAGCGGAACATCCCCTCCTGGATGCCGAGGGCGCTCTTGCCGATCGCCTCGAGCATCCGGTCTACCGTCGGCGGCATCAGCGTCGCGGTCCGCACGTCACGAAGGGCGCGCTCGGCGGGGTAGTCCTTGTAGGCGCCGCGCCCGCCGACGACCTGGATGACCTTCGACGTCACGCTGAGGCCCGCCTCCGTCGCAAGGTACTTCGCCCGGTTGGCCAAGAGGGCGCGCTCGACCATGTCGGCGTCCGCCCAGCTCGCCGCTGCCTCCTCGAGGACGAGCCGCGCGGCGTGGAGCTGTGCGGTGAGCTCGCCGATGTGGCGCTGCACCGTCGGGTCCTGAGCGACAGCGATATTGTCAGGCCTGACGACGCGCTGGCGCGCGTAGTCAATCGCGAAGGCGAGCGCCGCCTCGGCGACGCCCACGTAGATCGCGGCATAACCGAGCCCGAAGCTCTCCACCACGCCGACCTGCATCGCCGACCCGGGCCGGCCGAGGGTCGCGTCGCCGCCGATGCGCACGCCCTTGAACGTGACGGACGGGCTGAACGTGGCGCGCATGCCGAGCGTGTTCCATTTCGCGTCGGTGGCGATACCGGCCGTCTCCGCCGGCACGAGCGCCTGGAGGAGCGCCTTGCCCATGTCCGCCTCGCCGTCGAGCGCGCACCAGACCATATAGTAGGAGGCGCCGAGCGCCATCGTGCAGAAGTGCTTGACGCCCTCGATCACCCAGTCGTCACCGTCTCGGCGGATCGCGGTTTCCATGAGGAACGTGCGCGAGAGGCTCACCGCGGGTTCGCTGCCCCAGCTCCCGAAGAGCTTGCCGAAGCGGACGACCTCGGGGAAGTAGCGCCGCTTCTGCGCCTCGGTCCCGAGCACATCGATGAAGCGCATGACGGTCGAGTGCATGTGCAGCGTCATCGCGGTGTTCGCGCAGCCCTGCGCGATCGTGCGAATGACCGCGACGTAGGTGGGCATGTCGAGGCCGAGCCCGCCGTGCGCGCGGGGGATCGCGGCGGCGAGGTACCCCTCGGCCCAGAGATCGCGCCAGCTCTCGACCGGGTTCTGCCCGGCCAGGTCGTAGTCGGCGGCGCGCGGCGCGAGGCGCTCTCGCGTGAGCCGCTGGACGCGCTCGACGACGCGCCGTTGCTCGACGCTGGGCGTCATCGTCAGCGCATGCCGCTGACGTCGGCGCGGTCGGAGCCCTTGCACCGGCAGGTGCCGGCCCCGTGCAGCTCGATCATGTTGCCCGCCGGGTCGTGCATGAAGATCTGCTGCGACCGGGGCCCCACGACGCCCTCCGACACCCAGTACGAGACGCCGAGCCGGTCGAGCTCGCGGCGCGCCTCCTGGATGTCGTCCACCGCGAGCGCAACGTGCGGCGACGACGGATCCTTGCCCGGCCCCTGAGCGAACTTCGACTGGCCGTTGACGCCCATCAGATGGATCTGCGCTCGGCCGCCGACGTCCATCCAGTAGCCCGGGATCGTCGGTATGTACGGGCGCCCCGGATCGTGCGAGAGGCCGAGCACCTCGTTGTAGAACCTCATCGCCTTGTCCGCGTCCTCCTGCGTCGCGCCGACGCGGATTCCGTGATGGTGGAGTTCGAGCACCCTGATGGCCATGGCGTCCTCCTCGCGGATGTGGCGCTGATCATAGGAGCGGGTTCCCCCGGGTGTCAATCGTGGTAAAGTCCGCCGTGGTAAAGTCCGCGCAATGAGAACGTCGACGGCTCTGCTTCTCGCCCTCGCCCTCCTCGGTGTTCCCGTGCCGGGCGCCGCGCTGGAGACCGTCCAGGTGATCGTCTTCCCGGGAGGGTTCAACTGGCCGATCTGGGCGGCCCAGGAGAGAGGGTTCTTCGCACGCGACGGGCTCGAGGTGGAGCTCACACCCACGCCCTCGTCGGTGTTCCAGCTCACCAACCTGATCGAGGGAAAGTTCGACATCGGCATGACGGCCATCGACAACGTCATCGCCTACCAGGAAGGGCAGGGCGAGGCGCCCGTGTCGGGCACGCCGGACCTCTTCGCCTTCATGGGGGGTGACAACGGGTTCCTGCGCCTCGTCGTCCAGCCCGAGATCACGGGCTACGCCGAGCTCCGGGGCAAGGCGCTGTCGGTGGACGCGCTCACGACCGGCTACGCCTTCGTCCTTCGCAAGATGCTGGAGCGGGGCGGGCTCCGGGAGGGCGACTACACGCTGGTGCGCGCGGGAGGCGTGCTGCAGCGCTTCGAGGCGCTGAAGGAGAAGAAGCACTCGGGCACGCTGCTGATCACGCCGTTCGAGATCCTCGCCGAGTCCGCCGGCCTCCGTCGTCTCGGGAACGCGGTCGACGTCCTCGGTCGCTACCAGGGGCTCGTCGGCGCGGCGCGCCGCTCGTGGGCGCAGACCCACCAGCGGCAGCTCGTCGGCTACATCCGCGCCTACCGGGCGGGCCTCGCGTGGCTCTACGACCGCGCGAACGCGCCCGAGGCGCTGGCGCTGCTGCAGAAGAACGTCCGCGGCATGACGGCGGAGCTGGCCGCGAGGACCTACGACGTTCTCCTGGGCCGCGGCTTCGAGCCCGACGCCGCGCTCGATGTGGAGGGAATCCGCACGGTGCTCGCGCTCAGGAGCCAGTACGGCCGTCCGCCGAAGGAGCTGACCGACCCCGCGCGGTATTATGATCTGTCGTATTACGACCGGGCCAGGAGGTAGGCGACATGGCGGTCAAGGCGCTGCTCCACTACGCGCTCGAGGTGCCCGACCAGGGCGCCGGCGAGAAGTTCTACTCGAATTTCGGGCTGCTCAACGCGCCGAGCCGGGACGCCGCGGTGCGTCTCAGGCCGGCTCCACTGCAGCGTGAGTCGGTCCTGCTCTACGGCGGGCCGAAGAAGCGCCTCCACCACCTCGCGTTCGGCGCGCCGGGGGACGAGTACGCGGCGACGCGCGAGGCCGTGCGGCGCGCGGGCATCCGCGAGGTGGACTCGCCGCGCGGTGCGCCGGAGGGCGGCTTCTGGGTCCGGGACCCCGACTCCAATCTCGTCAACATCCGCGACGAGGCGCGCGTCGTGCCGCCCCCTGACCCGCCGCTCGCGCTCAACAGCCCCGGCCGCATCGCGCGCGAGATCCGACGCGGCTGTCCCGACGCGGGCCTCGGGGCGAAGCCCCGCAGGCTCGGGCACGTGCTTCTCTTCACCGGTGGGCT
>Ga0209469_1001544_pt1 | contig 12264 bp, 4 predicted proteins | sample GraSoiAngelo_123_FD_185880 | JGI IMG/M metagenome (GOLD analysis project Ga0209469, IMG submission 185880) | Grasslands soil microbial communities from the Angelo Coastal Reserve, California, USA - 14_0927_02_40cm (SPAdes) (version 2) | ecosystem: Environmental > Terrestrial > Soil > Grasslands ... | reverse complement strand
CGAGCGATTGGCGCCAAGCCTGGAGACATTGTCAAGGTCATACGGAAAAGCGCCACCGCAGGCGAGTCTGATTTCTACCGGTACGTAGTAGAAGATTTTTGAAAAATAGTCTCTTGAAAGTGAAAACTTGGCAGTAACAACAACCCAGCTCTGGAACCTAACAAAGGAATTCATTCACGACAGTGGCCTAGTCAGGCAACACATCGACTCGTACAACGACTTTGTCGAACGCGGACTCCAAGCAATAGTGGATGAAGTAGGAGAACTACCTATAGAGATAGGAGACTATCCGCTCAAGATCAAACTAGGCAAGGTCGAGATAGGAGCCCCCCGAGTAATAGAAGTAGACGGTACAGAACGATCCATCTACCCCGCGGAAGCGCGAATCCGCAACCTCACCTACGCGGCTCCACTGCACATGGAGATGATCCCCGTCATTGGAGAACGAGAAGGGCAGCCCGAGATGGTTTACGTCGGGGATCTACCGGTCATGCTCAAATCCCGGATCTGTCTACTCTCCAAACTGTCCAGCGACGATCTGATCGGTGTCGGCGAGGACCCACTTGATCCTGGCGGATACTTCATAGTAAACGGATCCGAGCGAGTAATAGTCGCGTTAGAAGATCTTGCCGCAAATCGAATCCTAGTAGACGTCGAACATACTGGAGTGAATCCGACCTACAAGGCCAAGATATTCTCGACAACAGTCGGCTTCAGAGCCCGCATAGAAGTCACCCTCAAGGCTGACGGCGGCACCTACGTTACCATGCCTGGGATTCCCAGCGATATACCGTTCATGATTCTAATGCGGGCACTGGGATTCGAAGAAGATGCAAAGGTCGCGGAGCTAGTTAGTCTTGATCCGCCTGTCCAGAACGAACTGGAGGGATCATTCGAAAAATCCTTGGAGGCAACTAGCCAAAGAGACGCGCTGCTTTATCTCGGTAACAGACTCGCGCCTGGGCAGGTCGACGAATACCGCCTCAGAAAGGCGGAGTCAGTTCTCGATAGAAACTTCCTCCCGCACATGGGCCGTGTCCCTGCAGACCGGAAGGAGAAAGGACTCTTCCTTACTGAGATCGCGACGCGAATAATTGAGGTAAAGCTTGAGAGGAGGAATTCTGACGACAAGGATCACTATGCCAATAAACGACTGAAACTGGCAGGGTCCCTCCTCGCCGAGCTCTTCAGAATATCATTCAGAAACCTAACTCGTGACCTGAAATACCAACTAGAGAGAATAACCATTAGACGACACATAGAATTCTCTATCGCAAATGCAATCAGACCTGGAATAATTACCGAGCGAGTACAACACGCCATTGCGACAGGTAACTGGGTCCGGGGAAGAATAGGAGTCACACAGCTACTCGACAGAACAAACTTCGTCAGCACTCTAAGCCACCTACGCCGTCTCCAATCACCCCTTAGCAGAAGCCAGCCTAATTTGGAGGCCCGGGATCTTCACCCTACCCACTACGGAAGACTCTGCCCTGACGAGACGCCCGAAGGCTCGAACTGCGGACTGGTCAAGAATCTAGCCCTTTCCAGTAGCATCAGCGTCGGAATCGATCCCCATGAGATGGTTGACAAGCTTCGTCGAATGGGAGTCATACCTATCGAAGAGTCCGACAAGAAACTCCGTGCGACTGGCGGGAAGGTAGTTGTCGATGGCATAATCGCTGGCTATTCGAAGGATCCCATGGCCTTGGCCGAAGAGCTGAGGGAATACCGTCGGCAGGGCAAGATAAGTTCTGAGGTAAATTTTGGATATCATCCACCGGAAGTCGAGAGCGGAAGAAAAGAACTCTACATCAACTGCGACCCAGGCAGAGTACGACGCCCGCTAATCGTCGCTGACGCAGGTAGACCCCGACTCACCGAAGAACACTTGGCGTCAGTGGACGACGGACGGGTAAACTGGCAGGATCTTGTCCGTAGCGGTGTAGTAGAACTCCTAGATGCGGATGAGGAAGAAAACGCGCTCGTGGCAATGTACGAGCACGAACTGCGCAAGGATCACTCTCACCTCGAAATCGCGCCCTATGTAATGCTCGGAATAGCCGCAAGTCTGATACCGTTCCCGGAGCACAACCAATCTCCACGAAACGCGTACGAGTCGGCCATGGCGAAACAGGCGCTAGGTGTTTTCTCTACGAACTTTTTCACACGGGTTGATTCGCGCTCCCATCTTCTCCACTATCCTCAGACCCCTGTTGTGCAGACGAAGCCGATGGAGATCTTCAACTATCTAGAACGCCCCTCTGGACAGAATGTTGTAGTCGCGATCCTGTCCTTCCAGGGATACAACATGGAAGACGCGATTATCATCAATAGATCATCCGTAGACCGGGGGCTTTTCAGATCCACATTCTACAGGATCTACGAGGCGGAGAGTCGCCAGTACCTAGGAGGTCTGAGGGACAAGTTCGAGATCCCTGAAGCTGGCATTAGAGGCTACAGAGGAGACCGCTACTACCGTCTTCTAGAAGAAGACGGTATGATCTCGCCCGAAGCAGAGACTACGGGAAACACTGTCCTAGTAGGTAGAACGAGTCCTCCAAGATTCTTGGAGGAGTATCGAGAGTTTGAGGTCAAGGGTCCAACCAAACGGGACTCGTCTGTGACCATGAGGCCTTCTGAACAAGGCACGATAGATCAGATATTCGTCACGGAGTCGATTGAAGGTAGCAAACTTGTCAAGGTGAAGGTCCGGGATCTACGCGTCCCAGAACTGGGCGACAAGTTCGCCTCACGCCACGGACAGAAGGGAGTCATCGGGCTCCTAGTCCCTCAAGAAGACATGCCGTTCACAGTTGACGGCGTAGTCCCAGACGTGATAATCAACCCACACGCCATACCGTCCAGAATGACAATCGGCCAGTTCGTCGAGACTCTGGGAGGAAAAGCTGCATCGCAGATGGGCGAGATCGTGGATGGGACAGCTTTCGAAAACATCGGCCCTGAAGCCATCGGCGACATACTCACGAAGCTAGGATTCCAGAGTAGTGGTAGAGAAGCACTTTACAACGGAATTACCGGAGAGAAACTTGCGGCTGACCTGTTCATAGGCGTCGTTTACTACCAGAAACTGCACCACATGGTCTCAGACAAGATGCACGCGCGAGCCCGCGGCCAAGTCCAAATGCTCACGCGACAGCCCACCGAGGGACGAGCTCGAGGCGGAGGTCTCAGATTCGGAGAAATGGAACGAGACTGCCTCATCGGACACGGGGCAAGCGCACTACTGCGAGATAGGCTGCTCGAAGAGTCTGACAAGTACGTAGCATACGTCTGCGAAGTCTGTGGGACCCTAGCATACCACGATATTAAACAGAACAAGTACATCTGTAGGATAGACGCAGAGAAAGCCCAGATCTCCCCCGTCGCAATATCCTACGCGTTCAAACTGCTAGTACAGGAACTCATGGCCCTCGGGATTGCGCCTCGACTGAACCTCGAGGAGAGGGCCTAAGCCATGGCACTCGCAACCGTAGACGAGACAGCCAAGGTCATTCAGAGCATACGCTTCACACTGCTGTCACCGACAGAGCTCAGAAAGATATCAGCAGTAGAGGTACAGGCTGCAGACACCTACGACGAGGACGGAGTGCCCATCGTCTCGGGTCTAATGGATGGCAGACTAGGAACCCTCGAACCAAGACAAAAGTGCAAGACCTGCGGGAACACAGCCTCCGCATGCCCCGGACACTTTGGACACATCGAACTGTCTGAACCCGTAATTCACGTCAGCTTCGCAAAGCTAACACATCGACTCCTATCAATTACATGTAGAAACTGCGGAAGAATCCTACTTACCGAAGAAAAGATCGAGAAATACCGGGCCAGATATGCAGAACTGAAAGAGCGGCTCAACACCGTACCCGACGCGTTTCTGGACGAGATTATCCGAGACGCGAAGAAAACCCAGCAGTGCCCTCACTGCAGCCAAAAACAGTATCCTATCGAGCATGGAAAACCAACGACCTTCCACGAGATTGTCGCGGAAGGCGGAGCAGTACGCCTAACGCCCAGCACAATTCGAGAGCGACTAGAGAGGATAACAGACGACGATCTCATCCTATTAGGTCTAGACCCGAAGGCCGCGCGGCCAGAGTGGGCTGTCCTTCAAGTAATGCCCGTCCCACCTGTCTCGGTAAGACCCAGCATAACTCTTGAGTCTGGAATCAGATCCGAGGACGACCTGACGCACAAGCTTGTCGACATCATACGGATCAATCAGAAACTTTCAGAGGCGCTCGAATCAGGTGTGCCCATCAATATCATCCAGGAACTTCACGAGTTGCTCCAGTATCACGTAACGACGTACTTTGATAACGAAGTCTCAGGTCTCCCTCCCGCTAGACATAGGTCAGGCAGAGCACTCAAGACCCTGGTTCAGAGGCTGAAGGGGAAAGAAGGCAGATTCCGAGGAAACCTGTCCGGAAAGAGGGTCGACTTCTCCGCTAGAACAGTCGTGTCCCCTGATCCCAACCTCGACATCAACGAGGTTGGAGTCCCACTAGATGTTGCGAGCAGGCTTACGATTCCCGAGAAAGTCACGGGTCACAATATCGAGGAGATGAAGCGGCTGATCGATAACGGCCCGGACAATTATCCGGGAGCATTATACATTGTCCGCCCGGATGGAAGACGGGTCCGTCTCGAATTCGTCACCGACAGAAAAGTTGTCGGAGAAGCCATTCAGCCCGGGTTCGTCGTCGAGAGACATCTCCGAGACGGAGACATTGTGCTGTTCAACCGTCAACCAAGCCTTCACAGAATGTCAATAATGGCACATCGGGTCCGCGTCCTGCCCTACAAGACGTTCAGGCTAAACCCGACAGTGTGCACTCCATACAACGCCGACTTTGACGGTGATGAGATGAACTTGCACGTTCCGCAGGGAGAAGAGGCTCGGACTGAAGCCCGACTCCTAATGCAGGTACAAGACCAGATTCTCTCACCAAGATACGGTGGACCAATCATTGCCGCAATACGCGACTCCCTGACCGCAGCTTTTCTGCTGACGCAAAAATCCACGATGCTCAACCGCCAGGACGTGTCCAAGCTCATCGCCGCCGCAGGCTATGAGGGTCCGATGCCAGAACCGGTCACCGTAAAGACGGAAGAGCGATGGACTGGGAAGCAGATCTTCAGCATCGTACTGCCGAAAGGGTTCAACTTCGTCTCAAAATCAAATCTTTCGAGCTACTACAAGTGCCAAGACTGTGACAAGGGTGTCATGCATGATTGCCCATACGACGCGTTCGTAGTCATCAAAGACGGAATCCTCGAACAAGGCGTGATCGACAAAGCCTCGATCGGCGCGGAAAAATCTGAAAGTCTATTCCATCGAATCGTCAAGGACTACGGGGCGGAGGAGGCTAGAAGGTTCCTCAACGCTACCACGAGACTCTTGGACCGTTACATGCTTCTACGCGGATTCACTTATGCAATGGACGAGCTCCAACTGGCGCCGGCTACTAAGGAGAAGATCACAAAGGCGATTGCAAAGGCTGAGGAGAAGGTGGATGAATACATTGAGAGTTATCGAAAGGGCACGCTGGAACGTCTTCCCGGACAATCTCTTGAAGAGTCTCTAGAAATCTACATCATGAATGAGCTCTCGAGAGCTCGGGACGTAGCCGGAGAATACGCGGACCAGTACTTCCAGATGGACAATAGTGGCGTAATAATGACGAGGGCGGGGGCAAGAGGCTCGTCGCTCAACATTGGGCAGATGACTGCAAACGTGGGTCAGCAATCTATTCGTGGAAAGAGGATCTTGAGGGGATACAGAGGAAGAGCTCTCAGCTTCTTCAAACCGGGAGACATGCGAGCTGCACCGCGAGGCTTTGTCTATCACAGTTATCGGGATGGACTGGACCCGATAGAGTTCTTCTTCCACGCAATGGGTGGAAGAGAGGGGCTGGTCGATACTGCAGTGAGGACTCAGCAGAGTGGGTACATGCAGCGCCGTCTCATCAACGCTCTCGAGCATCTCAGAGTCGAGTATGACTCGACGGTCAGAGACTCTCGAGGAAACATCATCCAGGTGCGGTATGGTGAGGACGGGGTCGACGTCGCCAAGAGCGACCATGGCAAATCAGTGAACATAGACAGGCTGGTCGAACGCGTCCGTCTCACTATGAAGAAAGGAACAGCAGCTGGGAAAGAATACGTGGAGGAACAGGTCGACACGTCAAAGGAAATTCTGTCGCCTCTCACTCTCGGCAAGCTGCGACAGACACTGCTCAACGCGAAGCTCACCAAGACCGGAGTAGACGACGCGGTGGCCGGTACGGTGGAGAATTACAAGCAAGCGCTAGTAGAGCCGGGCGAGGCAGCGGGAATAGTCTCAGCCCAGTCTATCGGTGAGCCGGGTACCCAGATGACGCTGCGGACCTTCCACTTCGCAGGAGTCAGAGAACAGAACGTGACTCTCGGTCTACCGCGATTGATCGAGATCGTGGACGCGCGGAAGATTCCCTCAACACCTAACATGACCGTCTTTCTGGAACCGAAGCATCGTACGAGCCGGGAGAAGGCTCAGGAGGTTGCGACGCTCCTGACTCATACTACTCTGGGAGATATCGCGAATTCCTTTGAGACGGATGTTACTCGGATGAGGGTTGATGTTAAGCTGAATCCGCAGGCGATGAGGGAGAGGGAGGTTACGGTTCAAGAGGTCCGGGAGGCACTGGCTCTCGCGAACGCTGATGTTAAGGTTGAGTCGTATTCGGTGGAGATCAAGACTAAGGATCTTGAGATTCCACAGTTCAGACGTCTAGCCGGGAAGCTGACGGTCGCTCATATCAAGGGTATTCCGGCTGTGAAGCGTGCGTTGGTGATTGAGGAGAAGGGCGAATGGATTGTCCGGACTGAGGGCTCGAGTCTCGCTCTCGCTCTGGAGGTTCCCGGGGTGGATACTTCCCGGACTGTGAGCAATAACATTAACGAGACCGCTGTTGTTCTCGGAATAGAGGCAGCCCGGAACGTCATTGTCAAGGAGGCGCTGGGGGTCTTGGAGGAGCAGGGGCTGGATGTTGATGTTCGGCATGTGATGCTTGTCGCGGATATGATGACCTCGTCGGGTGATGTGTTGCAGGTGGGGCGTCACGGTGTCAGCGGCGAGAAGGCTAGCACTCTAGCAAAGGCAGCGTTTGAGATTACGATCCCGACGATCGTGGATGCGGCGGTCAAGGGTATTACTGATACTCTGCGTGGTGTGGCGGAGAACGTGATTGTTGGCCAGCAGATACCTATGGGCACTGGGCTGATAGAGGTGTCCATGATGATGCCGCGGAAGGGAGGGAAGTAGGCTCTGGTCGACATTAACAAGCAGATACGCATGGCTGTGAAGACTGGTAAGGTCGGGTTTGGAAGCAAGGATGCGCTAGTCAGCTCCGGGTTTGCCCGGGCGAAGATGATTATTCTGGCGAAGAACATTCGTGAGGCCGAGCGGGACGATATTCTTCACAACGCCGGACAGTCTGAGATTCCAGTCTACGTTTTTCCCGGTTCCAGTCTAGATCTAGGAGCTGTCTGTGAAAAGCCCTTTCCGGTCTCCGCGATTGTCGTTAGAGAGCCGGGGGATTCTGAAGTCTTGAAACTGGTCGCTGAGAAAAAGTGATGCTCCAGCCCAAGATCAAGCTGACGAGCGAGGAGATGAAATACATGGCCCTGTTCGAAAGTATCACCGGCGCTACAACTCAAGACTGTATTATTGACGAGAAACTGGAGAGGATAATTTTCGTCGCGAAGCCGGGCGACATGGGCCTCGCGATCGGGAAGGGCGGGAAGAACATCAACATGCTGCGGCGTATGACCAGCCGCCAAATAGAAGTTGTCGAGTACGCTGAGACTCCTGAGGCGTTGATTAGGAATAGCTTGGCGCCAGCACGTCTGAAGGAGGTCCGGGTGACTGAGAGGCCGGACAAGAAGATCGTCGTGGTCGAAGTAGATCCACGCGACAAGGCTATTGCGATCGGCAAGAATGGAAGGACCATCGACAAGACGCGATTACTCGTAAAACGATACTTCGACATCGACCACGTAGTAGTCTCCTAACCTTCCCAGACTCCGCACTCTGCGTCGCGGGGACCAACTACTTTTGAGATTTTTTGGAAGGGGCCCGCCAGTTGAAGCTGAACCGGGCGAGTCTTGTGAAATAAGGGGCAGAATCAGCAGGTCGGCTGTTTTTGATAGCGTGTAGCTCAACGTGCAGGTCAACGTTCATAATGCGTGATCTCAAATCGCCTGCCCGGATTCCTGATCAGGGCTTGTTCCTGGCTGGTCTCGCTGAAAACGGGTACAGTCTACGCGTTCCCAGATCCTTTCGGGGCCGGGCGAAAAGATGCTGTTCCGTGTCGCGGGAAATATTTTTGCGAATTCTGGAAGGTCCCATTTGTGTCTGAAACAGTTTTGGGCGAGATTCTAGACATGTCATTCATAAATGGCTGATCAGCCGTTTTTCGGGAAGCATCCGATCTGTATCATTGCAAGCTTGAACCGGGCTTCATCTGAAATGACCGTCCAAGATTGCGGATCAGGGGGCTGATTCTGGCCTTATTTCTCACAAGAACTGCGATTGTCTATCAGCCCATCGCGTTCCAGTTTCCACTCTTAGCGCTTCTCCCTCCATACCCTTCATCTCCGACGAGGAGCCAGAAATTATCATCAGGACGATCCTCCGGATTGAAGAAGTCAGACTTGATTCTCATTCCGCGCAGGGTGAAGAGGCCTACGGTGTCGATCCAACCTTTGGAGGTTCTTCCCGCGATATGGGCGAACCGGGAGCATATCCCACAGTCATTGTCGTAGAGAAGGATCGGCCGAGCGAGAGTCATGAGAGTGCTCCTACAGTAAGATCAGGGCTACAAGCAGACTGTAAGCCTTTCCGATACTATGTCCCACTCTAGAAACTCGCGATTTCATTCGAACTTTCCGTCAGAATCAAGCAACTTATACAGTATCCAACTAGCACGTCGGATCTGTGGACGACTATGCTTTCAGAAATCTCGGCGCATGCTGAGCATGTTCTCCTAACAGGTTCCGCAGTTTTCGGTGCCCGGAATCATCACAACTTTCTTGCGTCGCTCTCGGTGAAGAGATCGATACGCATCGAGAGGTCATTTGGTCAGCGGATTAAGAATCGCCGAGGTGTCCTGGATGAGAAAGTACAGCTTCATAGGGTATGTTGAGCTTGTCGGCAGAGGCGTGCCGTTGTTTTTCCGAAGCCTAAAGCTTCGACGGTCCTTAGGCCATGTTTCGCACTGGGCGAGTGTTAAACCTGTCTGCAACTATTTGAGATAGATTTCTATATACTTTGTAGCTTGGTGGCATGTGTTTGAAGCGCACACTTTTGGTGGCAAAAGTGTGAGAAAGTAGCCTAGCCACTCAATCTTCAACAGTTGTAGACACGCCGCTCAAGTATTCGCTCCTTCAAGTAGGCGTTAGTTCAACGCTCATGTCTGTCCTATCTACGATTCATGTGATCCTTGAGGGATTTCTACTGACACTTCAAGCCGCGAAGATCGCTACAGAGTCTTGTCATGGATTTCTTGTCATCGCCGCCAGGGGAGAAACATCGAGGTAGCTTGTGCTCTTGAAAAGCAAGCGCGCAACTCTCATCCTTTCACTGGTTCTACTAGCGCTGACGATGAGCTTGAGCATCGCCAGCGTCCCGCAGATAGCAAGGCCAGCCCGTCCATCAACTCAGGCTGCTCCTCCGTCCGGCACATACTTCGATCATATCGTGGTTGTGATTATGGAGGATCATGGAATCTATGATATCTGTGGTGACAGCCCACCCCCATGTCTTACGACCATGGGTGCTACCTACATGGCCAGCTTTGCCAATAGCTACGCTATCGGCTCGCACTATCTGGGTGTGACTCATTATAGCCAGGCTGACTATATCGCGATGATAGGGGGAACGACGGATAACTGCAGCTCTACGGGCTGTCCGTGGCCTTTCAAAGGGCCTAATCTCGTTGACAGGCTTGAGTCTGCTGGTTTGACTTGGAAGGGCTACATGGAAGACCAAGGGATGTCGAGCGGTTGTGACTTGACGTATCATCAGCCGTATACTCCTGAGCATAACCCGTTCGTAGCCTTCAGCGACATTGTTAACAGTCCTACGCGTTGTTCGAATATTGTTCTCGCCAACCCCACTGGCTGTTCTGTGACTGACTGCGTTCTCATCAATGATCTCAGCTCTGCTTCTGCTCCGAGCTTCATGTGGCTCACGCCCAACAACTGCGATAATATGCACGGCTTCACCGGTATCTGTTCTTCTTCCGTCTCGTTTGGCGATGGTTATCTCAAAAGTCTCATTCCAAACATCCTGAGTAGTGCAACTTTCACAACACAGAGGTCCGCGCTGTTCGTTGTATTTGACGAGGGTAACGGGTTCTGTCCTCTCAACGGGAGCGGTGAGGACTGTGTCTACGCTGTCTGGGCAGGCCGATTGGCTAAAGCTAGCTTTGGAACGACAAATCTCTACAACCACTATTCGTGGACCCGAACGGTCGAAGTAAACTGGAACTTGCCGAGTCTAACCTCCCACGACGGCTCAGCTACACCTATGACTGAATTCTTTGGACATCCGCTCTCTGCGACTTTCAGCTATAGTCCCTCTTCGCCTCAAGTAGGCCAGCAGGTGACGTTCACCGTCTCTGCTAGTGGCGGGACGACTCCCTATGGTTTCAATTGGAGTTTCGGTGACGGATCCACAGGGACAGGCTCGTCTGCTACACACGCTTACTCATCAGCCGGGAGCTTCACCGTGATTCTGACCGTTAAGGATAGCAGTTCACCGCAACAGACGGCAACATCCCAACAGTCCGTGATCGTGTCCAGTCCACCGCCTGCACTGACTGCAAGCTTCACCTACAGTCCTTCTGCGCCTCAGACTGCACAGCAAGTAACCTTCACAGGATCGGCTAGCGGTGGGACGAGTCCATACTCGTTCAGCTGGTCGTTTGGAGACGGTTCGACTGGAACAGGTGCCTCGATAACTCATGCGTACTCGTCAGCGGGAACATACACTGTTACTCTGACAGTCCAGGATAGCGGTTCACCAAAACAGACGGTGTCATCTCAGCATTCAGTCATCGTCTCCAGCCCGCCTCCCGTGCTCACAGCAAACTTCACCTATAGTCCATCTTCTCCACAGGTAGGACAGACGGTTTCCTTCACCGGCTCCTCCTCCGGAGGAACCTCACCCTACAGCTACTCCTGGAGCTTCGGTGACGGATCCACAGGATCAGACTCGTCTGTAACCCACACCTATGCCTCAACAGGATCATTCACGGTTGTGTTGACAGTCAGGGATAGCGGCTCGCCTCAACAAACTACGACATCTCAGCAATCCATAACCATCTCAAGCGCACCTCCTGCTCCGACAGCCAGCTTCACCTACAGTCCCTCCTCGCCGCAGGCAGGACAACAGGTCACCTTCACGGCCAGCGCTACCGGTGGGACGACTCCCTATACTTTCAGCTGGTCATTTGGAGACGGATCAACAGGAACAGGCTCCTCAGTAACGCACACGTACTCGTCCGCAGGATCGTACGCTGTCACTCTGACGGTCAAGGATAGCAATTCCCCACAGCAGACGGCAACTTCTCAGAAAACGGTCACCGTAACCAGTCTGCCGCCTCCTCTATCGGCTAGCTTCTCGTTCAGCCCGTCCTCGCCCCAGGCTGGACAACAGGTTACGTTCACAGCGAGCGCAAGTGGAGGGACAGTTCCCTATGCCTACAGCTGGAGCTTTGGCGATGGATCGAGCGGAACAGGCGCGTCTGTGACTCACACCTACAATGCGGCCGGAACGTTTAACGTAGTTTTGACCGTCAACGACAGTGGATCGCCCCAACAGACTACGTCGTCCCAACAATCGATTACTGTTTCGAGCCAGCCTCCATCTTTGGCAGCAAGCTTCACTTATAGTCCATCCTCCCCTCAGGCGGGACAGTCCGTTTCGTTCACCGGTTCTGCATCTGGAGGAACCTCGCCCTACAGCTACTCCTGGAACTTCGGTGATGGTTCGACTGGAACTGGTTCTTCTGCAACTCATACCTACTCGTCAGCTGGATCATACCCTGTCATTCTAACTGTCCAGGATAACGGGTCGCCACAGCAGACAGTAACCTCGCAACAGACCGTCACGGTTAGCAACCCGCTCCCCACTCTGACAGCAAGTTTCACTTACAGTCCCTCTTCGCCCGAAGCGGGCCAGCAAGTCACATTCACAGC
>Ga0209469_1001543_pt1 | contig 12281 bp, 8 predicted proteins | sample GraSoiAngelo_123_FD_185880 | JGI IMG/M metagenome (GOLD analysis project Ga0209469, IMG submission 185880) | Grasslands soil microbial communities from the Angelo Coastal Reserve, California, USA - 14_0927_02_40cm (SPAdes) (version 2) | ecosystem: Environmental > Terrestrial > Soil > Grasslands ... | reverse complement strand
GCTGGCGGTTGCGCTGTTCGAGGTGCTCTTCTTGTACCGCGAGCTGATCGATGCCATCACGCCGTGGCTGGCCCAGCAGGGGTTCCAGCTGGGGGTGGTCTGGACCCTGGCGCTGGCCCTCCTGGGGTGGGTGGGCGTACGCGGCATGACGTGGTTCCTGTTCGGGCGATTCGGCACGCCGGCGCTGCTCGCCATCCTGGGCCGGAAGGCGATGGAAGGTCTGGGTGCCGTGCGGGCGGCCGCGACTGCCGACGTGGAGTTCTGGCGCGGGCCGATCAACGCGCTCAAGGCCGAGCACGAGTGGTTCAAGAAGGAGGCCCAGCACCTGATGGAGCTCTTGACCCTGCCGGTGCTGCAACTGGTCGCCAGCGGGTTCAACTTCCTGGTCGTCGTGATCATGGGCAAGCCGCACTTCAATTTGCCGTTCCGGTCGCTGGACCAGGTGCTCCACAGCACGCCGATCTTCCAGACCGGCAAGACCAGCACGGTCGAGGGAGGTGCGTCATGAGGGGTCGCGTAGCGGCACTGGTCCTGGCGCTCGGCGTCATGGCGTGCTCGCCGTCGGAAAAGGCGCAGACGCCCCGGTCGACGCTCGTGATCGGGTTGGACATCAGCGGCTCGTTCCGGCGCAACCCCAGTTTCAACGGCGCGATCGAGTTCGCGTCGCTCTACATCTACGGCCATCTGAACGGGGTCGGCGGACTGCAGCCGAACACGGCGATCTTCGTCGGGGAGCTGGGCGGCGAGCGTACCGGGCAGGCGAAGGTGTTCCACCCGATCCAGGATCTTTCGGGTAAGTCGCCGGCGCAGATCGCATCGGATCTGCGCGCGTGGTTCCCGCAAGAGGACCCGATCACCGATTTCAACGCGTTCTTCCAGCGCGCGGCCCTGCATGTGAAGCGCAACAATCTGGTGCTGGCGCCGCTCAACGTCGTGCTGTTCTCCGACGGCGAGCCGGACTATCCGGGGGCGGGCCGGCTGTCCGTGGAGGACAAGTACAAACGGGTGGACCTGAGCCCGCTCGAGTACCTGTCACGCAGCGTGACCGTGCGGCTGCTGTACGCCGACCCGCCCATCGCCCAGTTGTGGGAGAACAAGGTGCCACGCAAGCGCGTGCGCCTCTGGACGCAGGACTCGGAAGTAATGAAGGGGTGGCGCCGTCACATGGTCGATGGCGCGCCGATGGAGCGCCAGGATTCGCTGTGGTCCTGGGTGGAGAACGTGGTGGACATGCGGGTGCGGCGAGAACGGGTCTTATGAGACGTCAGACGTCAGACGTCAGCTGTGCCCAAACTTCCGGATCTACGTCCCCATGCGGCACCAGCGCGCGCTGTAGCTTGTAGCGCAGTTTCGCGACGCCCCGAAGGTCACGCCCCAGCTCGGACAGCCGAATGAGCCGCGCGGCGCGGCGCGCCAGCGCGCGGCGCCCGTCGCGAAACCGCGCCGACCCGCCGTCCACGGGTCGGTACTGCGCCCAGCCGATCGATCCGCAGCACCCAGCGGGCCCATAGTGGTCCGACCCCAACACGTCCTCCACGAACACGCGGATCGGGCCGGCGAAGTTGTGCAGCACGTCGTGCAGCGCCACGACTCCGCCCGCGGCCAGGTGCGCTGCGAACAGGTCCAGATCTTGCTTGGCGCCTGGGTACGTGTGGTCGCCGTCGATCCAGAGCAGCCGGATCGGCCGGTTCCAGGCGGTCGCGAGCTCGCGTGAGAACGTGCGATGCACCTCGACGTGGTCCGTGAGACCAGCTCGGGCGAGCGTGTGCTGAAAATCCTCGAACGACGACGCCTGGTCGCCGAGGCGCGGATCGGTGCTCGACGGCGCGGTGTGGGGGTCGACGGCGACGACCTTGCCGAGGCGATAGCGGGCCGCCACGGAGGCGAGGCCGACCGTGGATTTGCCCTTGAAGCTGCCGATCTCGAGGATGACGCCCTGGCCTGGGGTGCAGGCGGCTGCGAGGGCGAGGAACCGGGCCTCTCGCTCGGTCAGGAAGCCGGGGGCGACTCGGACGCGCTCCCACGCTTCGTCCGCGGCGGACCGGAAGTCTGGCGGTAATGTCATGGACGAGGCGAGCCTGCCGGGGAGCTCCCTCCGCGACAAAAATACGCAGTCGCTACGGGAGCCCCCCGGCAGGCTCGCGTCTGGCTGTCAGGCGCAGTACCGGTCGAACGCTGCGGTCAGATCTGCGGCGATGTCTTGCGCCGCCCGCCCCTCGATGTTCTTGCGCTCGAGCATAAACACGAGCTTTCCGTCCTTGAAGAGTCCCATCTGCGGGGACGAGGGCGGGTAGTCGGTGAAGTAGGCGCGGGCGCGCGCGGTCGCATCGGCGTCCTGGCCGGCAAACACCGTCAGCAGCCGCTGGGGCCGCTTCGCATGCTGCAGCGCGAGCGTGGCGGCGGGACGCGCGTTGCGCGCCGCGCAGCCGCATACCGAGTTCACCACGACGAGCGCGGTTTCTCTGGTCGTGCCGAGCACTGCGTCTACGTCTTGCGCCGTGCGCAGCTCCTGGAAGCCCAAGCGAGTGAGCTCCTCGCGCATCGGCTGCACGAGGCGGGGGTCGTACAGCGGGACGTTGAGGCTGGCCATGGATCAATAATAGCGCGGCCCCGCGTTTCGGCCAACCTTCCCCTCGTCACCAGATGCGCGGCTGCAGCGAGTCCGGGCGCACCATCGCAGCCCCTCCCGTACAGGCGAACGCCTTCCGGAACTCTGTCATGTTCGAGAGCGGCCCGTCCACGCGCCAGCGAGGCGGGGAGTGCGGATCGACGGTGACGAGCAGCCGGCTGAATTCGTCGCGGTCCTTCTCCCGCCAAGTCTGCGCGAAGCCGAGGAAAAACCGTTGCTCCGGGGTGAACCCGTCAATGCGCGACGGGCGTGGCAGGCCCGCGAGGGACCGCTCGAACGCCGCGTACGCGATGCGCAATCCGTTCAGGTCGGCGAGGTTCTCACCCAGCGTGAGCTGGCCGTTCACGTGCAGCGTGTCCACAGCGACGAAGCCGGCGAACTGGTTCGCGACGAGCTGCGCCTGCGTTTGGAACCGCTCTGCGTCCTGCTTGGTCCACCAGTCGCGCAGGTTGCCGGCGGCGTCGTACTGGCGGCCCTGGTCGTCGAAGCCATGGGTCAGCTCGTGACCGATCACGGCACCTATCCCGCCGTAGTTGATCGCGTCGTCGGCGTCTGGATTGAAAAAGGGCGGCTGCAGGATCCCGGCCGGGAACACGATCTCGTTCATCGCCGGGTTGTAGTAGGCGTTCACGGTGGGCGGCGTCATGCCCCACTCGCCCCTATCGACTGGCTTGCCGATCTTCGCGAGCTGGCGTTGGGTCTCGAACTCCTGTGCACGCCGCACATTGGTGATGAAGGGGTCGAGCTCCACGGCGAGCGCCGAGTAATCGCGCCACCGGTCCGGATAGCCGATCTTGTTCACGTAGGTGGCGAGCTTGGCGAGCGCCTGCCGCCGCGTCGCGTCGCTCATCCACTCGAGTCCGTGGAGGCGGTCGCGCATCACAGTTTCGAGGTTGCGCACCATCGCGAGCACGCGCCGCTTCGCTTCGGGGCTGAACGTGCGCTCCACGTAGGCCTCCCCGAGCGCTTCGCCCAGAGACTGATCCGTGGCCTCCACGCAGCGGCGCCAGCGCGGCTGCTGCTCCTTCACGCCGATCAGGACTTGCTGGAAACGAAAGTCCTCGTTGGCGAATGGCGAACTGAGCCACGGTGCAGCGGCGCCTATCAGGTGCCAACGCAGGTACCAGCGCCAATCGTCGAGCGACGTCTCGCCGAGCAGCCGACTCATGGCCTTGAAGAAGTCCGGCTGCTGCACGTTCAGCGCGGGCACCGCCGGGGCGCCGACCTGGCCGAAGTAGTCCGTCCACGCGACACGTGGCGCGAGACGGGCTAACTCGGTGAGCGTAATCATGTGGTAGATCGCGTTCGGGTCGCGTAGTTGCACTTGCGTCATGGACGCTTGGGCCAGCGCCGTCTCGATCGCCATCACCTTCTGGGCTGCGCCCTGAGCGTCGTCCCTACCCGTCCCCACCAGCTCGAGCGTGCGGGCGATGTGCGCCACGTACTCCCGCTTGAGCCGCTCCGAGGTGGTGTCGGTCTTCGTGTAGTAATCACGATCCGGGAGCCCGAGTCCTCCCTGGCTCGCTTCGGCGATCATGGCCGTCGAGTGCTTCGCGTCCTGGTCCGACGTGAAGGTGAACAAGGCGGTGACCCTCGCGCGTTGCAGCCGTGCCACCTCGACCTGGACGTCGGCCACGGAATTCACCGCCCCAATGCGATCCAGCTCCGGCTGCAGCGGCCGCGAGCCCGTCGTCTCGGCGCCGGCCGAGTCCATGCACGTGCCATAAAACAGGCCGAGCTTGCGGTGGTTGCTGCCCGGCGATGCTACGCTGTCGCGTGTCGCCGCCTCGAGCAGGTCGTGCAGCACGTCCAGGTTGTGCACGTACAGCTCGGAGAAGCTGCCCCAACTGGGGAACTCGCCCGGAATCTCGGTCCGCGCGATCCAGGCGCCGTTAGCGAATTGAAAGAAGTCGCTGCAGGGCGCGCAGGTCGTGTCGAGACTCGAGCGGCTGAACGCCGGCGACGCAGGGAGGTGCGATTGGGCGGCCGTCGGTGCGGTGCCGCCGAACGCCAGAGACGAAACGGCGATGGCGGCCACGGATACGCTGCACAAGTTCATAGATCGGCCTCCGACTCGGTGTGACGTCCGTTAGGGCAGCGACGCAACGATCTTGCGGTATTCGGCCTCCGAGAACGCCCGGAGCGTTTCCAGCCGCAGGTTGCCTTGGGTGGCGATCCCCAGCGCCAGCCGCGCGGCCGTCACGTCGTCCGGTGCCTCCAAGATTGCCACGCCGTCGTACTGGCCCATTGTGAGATAGAAGCCCTTCAATTCCGCGCCCGCGCGCCGGAACCCTTCCTTGGCAGCGTCGAGTCGAGCCGGGCTGTTCTTGGCGTCCATGATGCCCTGCTGGGTGTAGCGGAGCAACGAGACGTAGGTGGGCACACGAACCTCCCGGTATCGTGGTCAGAAACGCATCAAGGAAGCGTCAAAACGGCGACGGGCGTGAGCTGATCGACGGTCGTCCCGTTGCCAAGTTGCCCACTCGAGTTCGCTCCCCAGCAGTAGGCGGTGTTGGGCGTTGGCGCGTTTGCGACTGCGCATGTGTGAACACCGCCGGCACTCACGGAAGAAAAGCTCACGCCCGCCGGGGCGGCGACCGCCACCGGAGTCGGGCTATCCGTCGTCGTTCCGTCACCAAGCTGGCCATTGCTGTTCGAGCCCCAACAATAGACGGTGCCCGTCGCCGCCACGGCGCATGCGTGCAAGCCGCCCGCACTCACGCTGGTGAACAACGTGTCTTGCGACGCGATCAACACGGGCGTCAGGCTCTGCCCTCCCACCGACCCGTTGCCGAGTTGCCCGCCGAAGTTCGTCCCCCAGCAATAGACCCTGCCAGACGTGCCGACGCCGCACGTGAACTTGACAAGCCCCCCACCGGCGCTGACCACTGAGAAGCCGGCCTCCCTCGTGGGCACCGCCACGGCGACGGGCGCTGGTTCGATCGTGTTAGTTGAGCCGCTGCCCACTGCGCCCTCGCCATTCCAGCCCCAGCAGTACGCTCCGCCATTCTGGGCGAGGGCACACGCCTGGCCGGAGTCGGAGAAGAAGCCGCCCACGCTGAGGGCCGAGAAGCTGACTCCCGCAGGCGCGGCGATCAGCTGTGGGGTCGGGAAGAGCACTCCGGCAACCGACCCGATGCCCAGCTCGCCCGCGATGTTGGTGCCCCAGCAGTATCCCGTCCCGAGCGTGTCGACGGCGCACGATGCGCTCTGCCCCACATCCGCCGTGGCGAACCAAACGCCCGGCGCGTCGACCAACGTCGGCGTGGGGCTGGCATCCGTCGTCCCGTCGCCCAGAAAACCCGCGCCCCAACAGTAGGCCTGACCATTGAATGCGACGCCGCAGGCGCGCGCGGACCCCGCGCTCACCGCGCTGAAGCCGATGCCCGTGGGAGTGGACACGGCGGTCGGGGTCGTGCCTATGCCTCCGGTCGTGCCGTTGCCGAGCTCGCCGATGCCGTTGTCACCCCAGCACACCGGCGTGCCACTCGTCCCCATACCGCAACTGAACATGCCTCCCGCGCTCACCGACGCCGATGCGAGCACTCCGTAGGTGCTGAAGTGGCTCGTCATCCCCATCACCGTATGCGTTGCGGTGTTCACCAAGCTGCCCGGCACCAGGAACCAGCGGCCGTTCATCAGCGTGAAGAGCCGCAGAGTCGATTCGGCCATCCCGTTCGGGAGCATGGCGGGATTGTACAGCATCCTGACCGCCACCGGCGACGCGAACATTGTTCCCGTCGGACCGAAGTCATACGCTGTCCCACCGACGAGCGCGCTGGTGCTCGTACCGGACGGGAGCATGGCCGGCAGGACGGTAATGCCCGTAGGTTGCGACAACGCCCCTGCTGGGATGACGAGCTGGACGCTGCTCCCGGCAGCGGTGACGGGCGTCTGGATCATGAGCGGTTGGCTGCTCGGCCCCGCGACGAACACGGCCCCCTGCTCGATGCGAAACTTCACCGGCAGCGTTCGGCCGTCGACGAGCGGGAAGAATTCGCCGGTGTTCACGTTCTTGGCTTCTTGCTGACTCGCTACCACTTGGACGTCTGCATGTCCCAGCTCCGTGCTCGCGACGAGGACGCGGATGCGGTAGACGTTGCCCGAAGGCAGGGTGCACGGTCCGGTGACGCACTGGTCGGTCTGCCAGTTGACGACGTATAGCTGGCTGGCCGCGTCAATGCGCACCACGGCCGAGCCGGTGCCGGTCGTCATGGAGAACTGGGCGACGACTGGGCCGCAGTCCGAGCCGGCCAATGGGCACACGGTCACGCTGGGAGCTTGAGTCGCGTCGAAGCTGCCGGTCGCGTTTGGGCTCGCGACGATGGGCGGCAGGAAATAGAAGTGCGGGTTGCCGCTGTTGTGCGCCCCGTCGCGGATCTCGAAGCTCGGTGCGGCGGGGACTCGAGCTGCGGTGGGGGCATTCACCCTCTCAGCACAGCCCATGAGGACGAGGCTCGCAGCTGCGTTGGCGACCATCCGGATCAAGCGGTGCATATAAGGTCCTTTCACGGCTTCCAATCTCCATCTTCATCGGTCGCGGGGTTGCCGGTGATCGGCGTGACACCGGTTCCGTCCGGGTTCATGATGAACAGATCCGAATTTCCATTTCGCAGGGAGGTGAAGAGGATCTTGGACCCGTCCCGCGACCACGCCGGGAACTCGTCGAGTGCCGGATTGTTGGTCAGACGCACCAGGTTGGTGCCGTCCGCGTTGATCACGCAGATCTCGAGATTTGCCGTGCCGTCGGGATCGCATTGGAACGCGATCCGCGTCCCGTCCGGCGACCACGCCGGGGAGAAGTCCACGGTGCTGTTGCTCGTGAGTCTCGTCGGGTTCGTCCCATCAGCGTTCATGACGTAGATCTCAAAGTTGCCGTCGCGATCGCTCACGAACGCGAGCTTCGTGCCATCGGGAGACCACGCCGGCCAGTAATCGTACGTGGGATTGTTGGTGAGCCGGATCGGGGTCGTCCCATCGGCGTTCATGACATAGATGTCGTAGTTGCCGTAGAGATCGCTCGCGAACGCGATCTTGGCGCCGTCTGGGGACCAGGCGGGAACCTCATCGGCCACAGGGTTGTTCGTGAGCCGCTTCTGGCCGCTCCCATCGGCGTTCATCACGTAGATCTCCCGGTTGCCATCGCGGTCACTCATGAACGCCAGCTTCGCACCGTCCGGTGACCACGACGGTTGTCCACTGTTCGCCGTCGTGTGTGTGAGCCCCTGGAGTGGAGCGCCCCCTCGGGCCATCACGTAGATCTCGTAGTTGCCGGAGCGGTTGCTGTGGAAGGCGATCGGCGACGGCAAGTCCACGAAGGCGAGCGAGGTGACCGAGGCAGAACTGCCCTTTCCCTCGACGGTGGCGGTGATCGTGGTGGTCCCGGCGGCGAGGCCGGTGACGATTCCGGTCGCCGACACGGTGGCGATGCTCTGGTCGCCGCTCGACCAGGTGACGGGCCGCCCGAAGAGCCGGGCGCCGGCAGCGTTCTTCACGGCGACGCTCAGTTGCGCGGTCTCGCTGCCCAGCACGGTCGCGGTCGCGGGGGTTACGGCCACAGAGGCGACGGCCACGCCGCGCACGGCGCGCCAGCTGCCGCTGACCTGGCCCGAGAAGCACGAGACTGCTCCAGAAAGCGAGGTAGGCGGATCGCCGGAGACGGTGGCACCGTACTGACAGCCCGGGACCTGGAAGACGATCGTGTCCGCCGCAACCGTCACGTGGCCGCCGGTGACAGGTACGCTGACGGTGTCGTTCGGAAAGGAGCTCGCCCCCTGGACGCACGTTCCGACCTGTCCGTACGTGCCTTCGAATGCGCTGCCCGTTTGCGAGAAAACGTACGACCCGGTGTCACTACAGGTGATCCCCTGCGCAAGGTCCACGAGGGTCTCCGTGAAATCCCACACGCCACCGATGTTGATGAACTTCACGGTAATTGCCGACTGGCCCGCCTTACCCTCGGCCGTCGCGCTGATGGTGGCCGAGCCGGCGGCGACTCCGGTCACGAGGCCGGCCGTGGACACCATCGCCACGCTGGCGTCGCTGGTCGACCAGGTGATGGTGCGCCCCGACAAGGTGTTCCCCGCGGCGTCCTTGGGGACGGCGCTCAAATGGACGGTCTCTCCCGGGCCGATCGTCGAAGTCTGGGGCGTCACCACGACGGAGGCGACGGGGGGAGGGCTGGACGACCCCGGCCCGGTGGTTTCGTTGCTGCAGGACAGCAACGAGGCGACACTCAGGATGGCGAACCCGGCGGGCCCGACGGTTACGCCGGCGACGAGCAACCGATTCATATCGCTCTCTCCTTACGGAATCGCGGATACGACGATGAGGGTGGCGCACTCCGCGGCTGACACTTGGCACACCGTGACGAGCGGCGCCTGAGCGACGTCGAAGCTGCCCGTCGCGCTGGGGCTCGCGACGAGGCCACTCTGAGTCATTGGCCTAGCTGTCGCCGCCGAGAGTGCCCAGGTCTTGCATTACGCCGTTCGCCCAGAGAAAGGCATGGCCATCCGCTAAAAGGGTGGAGCTGGTGCCGACGACTTGCCCGGGGTCGTTGATCGCTCGCGCTACGCTAATGTTTCCCCCGAGCGTACCCAGGTCCTGCATCATGCCGCTGGCCCAGAGGAACGCGTGCTCTGACCCTGAGCTGGTTTGGCTGTACCCAGCGACCTGCCCGAGGTCGTTGATCGCGAACGCTCGGCTAATTCTCCCGCCCAGGGTGCCCAGGTCCGTGACTGTGATCTGACTGACGAGGTTCAATGCCGGCCGTGGTACAGCCGGTCGCGGTGGCTCGGTCGAGTCACGGCATGCGGCGACGCCCAACGCGGTCAGCGCAAGGCTTGCGAGGCGTATTGCTGCGGAGGTCCGCACGTTCGGAGCCCAACTCATATGCCCTCCTTCTGTGGTAACTGGCCTCCCGACTTGTCGCCGTCGGCACTTCGGCGGGCCAGTCTGCACGGACGCATGCAAGCGCCTATCAAGCCGCACTTCTTTTTTGGCCTTGTGCACGTCCACTCGGGCCGTATGTTACTCGGCGAGGAACAGCCAGAAGTCAGCAAGAGGTCAGCAGGTCTATGCCCTTCAGGCTCAGGACCTTCGGCGGGCTCTCCCTCACCGGCGAGAGCGGTCCGGTCACCGGGGCGGCCACTCAGCGCCGCAAGCTGGCGCTGCTCGCCGTGCTTGCGACGGGGGGAGAGCGCGGTGTCAGCCGCGATCGCCTGCTCACCCTGTTCTGGTCCGAGAGCGACGCCGAGCACGCGCGGCACGCTCTTACGCAGTCCCTCTCCGCCCTGCGTCGCGAACTCGGCTCCGAGAACCTCGTCCTCGGCTCCGCCGACTTGAGCCTCAACCCAGCCGTCATCGAGAGCGACGTTGCGACACTAGAGACCGCGCTCGCCCGTGCAGAGCTCGAGCGTGCCGTCGCACAGTACGTCGGTCCGTTCCTCGACGGCATTCACCTCGACCATGCCCACGCATCGCCCGAGTTCGAACGCTGGGTCGAGACGGAGCGCTCTCGGCTGGCCGGGCTGATCGCCGAGGCGCTCGAGCGCCTCGCGGTCGCCGCCACGGAGTGTCGCGAGCACCGGCGCGCCGTCGAGTGGTGGCGGCGGCTCGCGGCGCTCGACCCCTACAGCGCGCGTTCTGCAGCGGGGTTGATTACGGCGCTCGCCGCGGCCGGAGATGCTAGTGGAGCCCTACGGCACGCCCAAGTCTACGAGACCTTGTTGCGCGAGGAGCTGAACCTCGCGCCCGACGCAGCTGTGCTGGCGGTGGTCCGGCGCCTGCGCCATGGAACGGAGCGCTCTGCCAAACCGCCCGCCCACACCGGCGATGACGACGCTGCACCGGCCCCCGCCGTCCGCGGCGACGAGGCACCAGTGGCGGAGCCGTCAGCCTCACCCAGGCCGCTCGTTTCCCGCTGGCGCTGGCTTCCGCTCGGCCTCGGGTTGGCGACGGTCGGAGCCGTCGCGGGTGGCGCGCTGCTCAGCCGGTCACACGCGAGACCCGTGCTCGACCCGAACCTCGTCGCCGTGGCCCCGTTCGATGTGCTCGACCCCAGGTTCGAGCTGTGGCATGAGGGGTTGGTGGATTACTTGTCGAAGAGCTTCGATGGCGCCGGGCCCCTGCGGACGGTCTCTCCCACGGTCGTGTTGCGACGTTGGCACGGGCCCGCGGACCCGACGTCCGCGAGTGAGCTCGGTCGGCGCACCGGTGCGCATCTGGTGCTGTTTGGACAGGTGGTGGGCGAGGGAGCGGACTCGGCGCGGGTACGCGTGACGGTTGTGGATGCGGCGACAGGAAAAGCGCTTGCCGAGCTCGAACGGACGGACCTGGCCACCCGGCTCGATCGGTTGGCGGACTCGCTGGCAGCCGACGTGCTACGCGATATGGGTCGGATCGGACCCGAAGCCCATATCAGGCTCCCATCGCTTGGTACGCGGTCCTGGCCGGCGCTGAAGGCGTTTCTGCGGGGAGAGCAACTGCTGCGGCGGTTTTCTCTCGACTCCGCAATTCGGGCATACCAGGAGGCCGTCGAAGACGATGGCAGGTTCGCGCTCGCCCTGCGCCGCATCGGGCTCGTACGAGGGTGGAGGCGTGAGGGCGGGAGTCCACTCGGCCTCGAGGCAGGACGCTTCAACCGTGGCTTGGCGCCGCGTGACAGCCTGTTGATCGTCGCCGACTCGCTCGAGGCGGCGTCCGACGACTCGCTCGACAACGCGTACTGGTCACACCGTGCGCGGAAGTTCATCGTCTTGGAAGAAGCCAGCCGTCGCTATCTTGATGACCCGGAGGTGTGGTATGAGCTGGGCGAGGCTCGCTTTCACCTCGGGTACGTCGTGGGGAGTACGGCGCAGCAGACCATTGACGCGTTCACTCGAGCCATCGCGCTTGATGCGGCGTTCGCGCCGGCGTACGTCCATCCTGTCCAGCTTTCCCTTGACGAGAACGACACCACGGCGGCGCAACACTATATCAACGGCTATATCGGGCTGACCGCGGATGTTCCCGAGGGGGAAGGGATCCGATTGGTTCGCGAGCTCATCGACCCGATCCGTGCCCAGTCGCCACAGCTCCAATCGGTCCTCGACACCGCGTCGGCCACCGTGCTGTTCGACGCGTGGCGCTCGGTCCAACGGTGGCCGGATGCCAACGAGACCGCCGTGCGACTGCTTCGCATACTCGCGGCCGGTCGCCGCGGCGTCGGAGTCGCGGCGGATACGCAGTGGGCTCGGTATCTGCTCGTGACGGAGCTGCTTTATCGGGGACACTTGCGAGAGGCGAGGGCCATGGTCGGTCCGCGCTTCAGCGTGCCGTTCGCGGAGCTCGCGGTGCTGAATGTCATTCCTCCAGACTCTGCGGCGGCGGCGTTCAACGGATGGCTGTTGGATTCTGGTACCCGAGTGGCTGGGGCAGATCCGCCATGGGTGGCCCGCTGCTACCGGTCGTTCCTGGCGGCCCGATGGTGGGCTGGGAGGCAGGACACCGTACCCCTGCTCAAGTTGATGCGTCGAGGCGACTCGATGGCCAGGTCGGCTCGGAGCGTAGTGCAGCTGGTGGACGCGCGGGCGGATGCCAGCTTGGCCAGTGCAGCGCTCGCTCTGGCTCGTCGCGACACGGCCGAGGCGTTGCAGCGGTTCTTGGCGTTTCC
>Ga0209469_1001526_pt1 | contig 12363 bp, 10 predicted proteins | sample GraSoiAngelo_123_FD_185880 | JGI IMG/M metagenome (GOLD analysis project Ga0209469, IMG submission 185880) | Grasslands soil microbial communities from the Angelo Coastal Reserve, California, USA - 14_0927_02_40cm (SPAdes) (version 2) | ecosystem: Environmental > Terrestrial > Soil > Grasslands ... | reverse complement strand
GAACCGTCTTCGCCGCTGACCGCCGCTAATTTACGCGCCTCGGCAACAAGATCTCCATCCGTTGCCTCGCCGTCGGTGATGTTAATGACGATCGGCGGAAATCCGTTCGGATGCTCCTGACACCACGCCTGGGTAATCTTGGTCGCCTCCTTGAGCGCGGCGCACATCGGAGTGCCCCCTTTCGAATATGGATCGAACCAGACTGGAAATTTGACGGTTTGGTCCATCACTCCGCCGGCGCCATCATCCGATTTCTTTGTTCTCTCTTCGATGCGCAACGGCTTATTGGCCAATTCACTGATCGGTACCAAAGAGCGCCCGCTCAGTTCACCGCCGAGCGCTGGTTTACAGCTGTCTTCGCTGTAGCCCAGCACACCGACATGAAAGTAGTCGTAAATAGAGTCGGATTTGGCGCAACGGATGCTCAGATTGTGAATGAGTTTGTTGAGGATCGTCGCCAACTCCTCGGCCTTCCGTCTGCCAGCCTCTCCGCCGCCAAACGGGTCTTCCATCGACTCCGACTGGTCCACCAAAAACAAGAAACAACCCGGGTTCTTACGACTGATTTCGGCCTGGTATGCCATGGTTTTCCTCCACCTTTTTTTGGCATCACGAGAACTACGACTCTCACATGCCAGAGGTCACAGGTTGGAGTACTGTCGCGACGATCCCCAGAATGCAGCAACGCCCGTCCCTTTTGCGACATTCGCAGGGACGAATTGAACACGGCACGCTCACTGCTTGATAGCACCCACAGGGCAAACGCGTTGTGATCCCGATCACCGCGTAACGGATTTACGTCGAGGCGTAGCGGAATCGCCCTCGGCCGAATCTGAAAACCGGCGGGCGCAAGCCCTTGGAGGTTCGAGTCCTCCGCCCTCCGCTGCACCCTGCTCCCTCACATCCACTTTGCGTCTCCCTCACCGTCTCCCCCCCAACTCCCTCCTGACCCGCCGGAAAATCCCGTACCACATCCCCCTCGTCAGCCTCCCGGTATTCGTGTTCTGCCGGCTGGGATGGTAGGACGCGATCAGGATGGTGCCGTCGGGCAGACGAGTCAGGGCCCCGTGGCGGAAGGGGGGGCGCGCGGCGGGCGCGAGCCGGCTCCACCACCCCGCTGCCCTGAGCCAGGCATCGTGGGCGATCCGGCCCAGCGTGAGCACCACCCGAGCCCGCGGCAGCAACCGCAGCTCGGCCTCGAGATACGGACGGCAGTTTGCGAGCTCGGTGGGCGCCGGCTTGTTCCCGGGTGGAGCACAGCGCGCGGCCGCTGTCACGTAGCAATCGGAGAGCGCGAGGCCGTCCTCCCTGGCGAGCGCGCGCGCCTGGTTCGCGAACCCGAAACGGTGCAGCGCCTCGTACAGCCAGCTGCCGCTCGAGTCGCCCGTGAACATGCGGCCGGTGCGGTTCGCGCCGTGCGCCGCGGGCGCGAGCCCGACGATGAGCAGCCGCGCCCGCGGGTCGCCGAACCCGGGCACCGGCTTCCCCCAGTAGGTCCAGTCCCGGAACTCGCGCTTCTTCTCGCGGGCGACGCGGCGGCAGTAAGCGCGCAGCCGGGGGCAGCGCTCGCAGGCGACCACGGCGCGGTGCACGGCCCCGAGCGAGCGGGCCGCGAGACCCGTCAGGCGCCGGGCCGAGTCACCCCCTCGGAAGCCAGCGGTTGACCGATCGATTGTAGTCGAGATAGCTCTGCCCGAAGCGGCGCTCGAGCCCGGGCTCCTCGTAGAAGACGACGAAGAGGTGCGCGCAGCAGAGGAATACGAGCGCGAAGGTCCACGCGGGAAGCACGCCGCCGATCTCCGGATCGAACCGCCGCACGCTCAGCGCGACCCAGCCCCACAGCAGCACGAAGCCCGTCCCGTAGACGGCGGCTCTCACCGCGATCAGCAGCGTTTTCATGGAGTCCCCGGCCCCCGCGGGCGGATCGGCCCCGTGACCTCGACCTTCACCGGGTATCCCTCGAGCTGCGCCGGGATGCGTCGCCGCGCCGCAGCACCCGAATCCGCGAGAAACACCCGAATGCAGGGCGCCCCATCGCACAGGCCGATGGCTGTGCCGACCACGCCCGGCAACGCCATGAGCGAATCGGTGTGGGCCGCGAGCACCGCCTCCATCGTCCTCGACGTCACCGCCTGCGTCTCCTCACGGTGGTCCCGGCAGGCGCAGCTCGCGAGCGCCGCCGCCGTGACGAGCGTCGCGACGAGGGGCCCGGAGCTGCGTCGCGCCATGGCCGGCCTAGAACGGCCGATTCACCCTGATGGTCGTGCCGTTACTGTCCCCGTCTGGGTCGTGGTTCAACGTCCGGTCGTAGGTCCGGCCCGGCATGGTCACACTCACCACCGTCAAGTTCACTGAGAGGACGCTCTTCTTGAGGCTCGGGAACAGCATGATGCACGTGCCGTTGCCGCCGAGATCGCCCGTCGTGCACGTATTGGAATTCAGCCCGAGGACGCTCCAGTGACCCACGACGGTGGCGCCATTCAGCGGATTGTGATCGGCGTCGTGCACCGTGATCTCGACCGTGGCCGACCACTGGCTGCCGCTCCTCGACGTCCTGGCGTCCAGGTTGCCGATGTGGACGATCGTGGACGGCGAGTTCACCGTGACGGTCGTCGACGCCTGGTTGTTGGTCGCGTTGTCGTCGGGGGTCAGGTTGTGGCTGGCGGTGAGCGTATGGCTCCCGATCGAGGTGGTGCTGCTCGTGCTCCAGCTGAAGGTCAGCGTCGTCTGGGCGCCGGCGGAGAGGCTGGTTACGGTCTGCGGTGCGAACGGCGCGCCGTCCGGCGCCTCCTGGAGCGTCACATCGAAGGCCCCGACGGGCTGGTTGCCCACGTTCTTCACGGTGACGCCGACGTTCACCGTGGCGCCCTGCGTGAAGGCGGCGGGTGCGGTGACGCTCGTGACCGCGACATCCGTGACGGGCGCCGGCGGGGGCGGCGGCGCGCCGCCGTCCACGTGCACCCCGAAGTTGTTGAGCACCAGGTCGATGCGGTTCGCGATCGTCTGGGCGGAGCTGCCCGCGAACAGGAGCCCCACGGGATTCTTGTTCTGGTCGTCCGTGACGATCAACGATCCTGAGTCGCCGCCGCCCGAGAACGATCCCGGCTCGATCACGAGCTGATCGACGAACCGGGCCGACTTGATGCAGATGATGAAGAACACCTCGTAGCACACGTCCACCGTGGCGTTGACGCCCGTGATCTGCCCATGCGTGAGCTTGGTCGTGCGCCCGTACTTCTGAACGTTGAGGCCCAGCAGGGTGGACACATCGTCGAACACGCCGTCGTTGTTGCCGTCGCCGTAGATCGCGCCGCTGGGCGTGCCGTAGCCGTCGTCCGTGGGGGTGGCGTTGCCGAGCTTGGTCGCGTCGGAGAGCGCGATGGCGGCGTCGATCGAGTTCGGGCCGCCCGAGAAGTCGATGGTGTTGAAGCCGGCGAGGGTGCCGATCTGGTCGGCGGGCGCGGTGCCGCCGTCGTAGGGCCCCGGCTGCAGGGCCGGGTCCCCGATGCTCGCGTCGTTGCTGTTCGCGAGCACGTGGTTGTTGCTGAGGACGTACACGGCGCCCGCGCCGTCCACGACGCGCCCGCCGATCGAGCCGGCCGTGATGGCGGGATGCCCGACCGAGTAACCGAGCGGCGCGGGCCGCTGCCGCGTCGTCGGGTCGGAGAGCGCCATGAACCGTCCCGTGACCTTCACGTCGACGGGCATGCCGTCGAGCTGACTCGGCAGCCCGCGGACGTCGGCCCGTTCCACGAAGATCCGCACGGCCGCCTTGCCTTTGACCAATGCCACGGCGGTGCCGACGACGCCGGGGATGCGCATCAGCGCGTCGGTGTGATGCCTCTGGGCCGCGATGGCCCCGTGAATGTCCGGCGCCTGCCCCAGCGTGGCGGCTGACGGCCCCAGCGGGAAGTCGGAGATGTTATCGGAGCAGGCGGACCAGAGGAATGTGCCGAGTGCGATGGCGGCGAGGGCCGCGGCGCCCTGAGTGATGCGCGGGTGCGTCATGAGTGGCTCCCGGTTGGAGGGAGGGGGTGGGGGCGCGGCTCCATTATGGAGAGGGTCGCGGCGGCGGGCAAGTCGGGAAGAACCCGCACGCCGCGAGCCGAGCGTCGCTACTTCCTGCGCGTCGCCGTGGTCTTCCCTCGCAGGACGTCCCCCGACGCGTAGCGGGCCTCAATCGTGCCGGTCATCGCGTCGCCTTTGTAGTGCCCGACGGTGTGGGTGGTCACCATCTGACCGGGCCGCAGGATGCTCTCGTACGGCCCGGCTTCCATGACGACGCTGTCGCCGCCGACGGCGACAACCCGTACCGGGATCGGGTCGCGGTTGGCGAGCTTGATCGTCCACCCTTTGCCGTCTGCCGTCGCGGTCAGCACGGACGTGACCACCACGCTGTCCTTCGGGCCCAGCACCGTCTTGCTGTCCCACGTGCCGGCAACGTCGGCGAGCTTGATGCCGCCCTTTTTCGCAGGGGCGGGATTCTGGGCGATGGCAGCTGTGGCGGAACCAACCGCAAGTGCTGCGGTGACCAGCAGGACGGGGCGCATGGAAGAATCCTCCCGAGATGAAGGAACCGACCCGGCGGCGAGCGGCGGGCATGAACGTACGCTCCGAGACGGGGAGCGGCAACGCGCCGTCGGCTTCCTAGCGTCCAACTCTCGCGCCGGCCATAGGTAACCCCTAACTTAGCGGCGCATGAGGGATCTGCTGGAGCGCCTGCGAGTGGCGCTCAGCCCCGATTATCGGGTCGAGCGGGAGCTGGGCGGCGGTGGCATGAGCCGCGTGTTCCTGGCAGAAGAGACGGAGCTCGGGCGGCGCGTCGTCATCAAAATCCTGCCACCCGAGATGGGGGTGGGTGTGAGCATCGACCGCTTCCGCCGCGAGATACAGCTCGCCGCCGCACTGCAACACCCGCACATCGTGCCGCTCCTGCACGCGGGGCACGTGGAAGAGGTCCTCTACTACACGATGCCCCTGATCGAGGGCGAGTCCCTGCGGGCAAAGCTGGCCCGCGAGGGGGCGCTGCCGATCGCCGACACCGTTCGCATTCTGCGGGACGTGGTCGATGCGCTCGCCTATGCACACCGCCACGACGTGGCCCATCGGGACATCAAGCCGGACAACGTTCTCATTTCGGACCACCACGCAGTTGTCACCGACTTCGGCGTGGCGAAGGCGCTCGGGGAGGCGACCGGTGAGACGTCCCTCACGTCCGTCGGAGTGACGCTGGGCACGCCCGCCTACATGGCGCCCGAGCAGGCCGCGGCCGACCCCCATGTCGACCACCGGTGCGACATCTACGCCGTCGGCACGCTGGCCTACGAGATGCTGACGGGTCGGCCGCCGTTTGCCGGCGGGACCCCGCAACAACTCTTGGCCGCGCAGGTCAGTGAGGCGCCGCCCCCCCTGTCGCGGTACCGGACGACGGTGCCGCCCGCGCTGGCCGAGACGGTGATGCGGTGCCTGGAAAAGAATCCTGCGGACCGGTGGCAGTCCGCCGACGATCTGCTGCACCAGCTGGAGGCGATGGCGACGCCGAGCGGCGGGACGCAACCCGTGCCGGCGGCAGCTGCCCGCGCACCATCCCGCAGGCGGACGCGCCTCGCTGTGTACGCCGGCCTCGCCGTGCTCGGCCTCGCGGCGGTCTCCGGAGTCGCCTTCCTCGCTCGCGGCCACGGGGACGCTGGTTCGCATCAGCGGAAGCTGCTGCTGGTGCTGCCCTTTCAGAACCTGGGCCGCCCTGACGACGACTATTTCGCGGACGGGATGACGGAGGAGATCACGGCGCGGCTCGGCAGCGTTCAGGATCTCGGCGTGATCGCACGCACCACCGCGGGTCAATACAAGAACACCGCCAAGACCATCCGTCAGATCGGGCAGGAGCTGGGCGTCGAGTACGTGTTGGAAGGAACGGTTCGCTGGGAACGGTCTCCCGCAGGTTCAAGCCGGGTCCGGGTCAGCCCCCAGCTGATCCGAGTGTCCGACGCCACGCACCTGTGGGCACACGTGTACGACGAAGTGCTGGCCGGAGTGTTCGAGGTGCAGGCCGGCATCGCCCAGCAGGTGATCGACGCGCTGGACGTGGCACTAGTCGAGCCCGAACGGCAGGCGTTGGTGGCGAAGCCCACCAACAGTGTGGCGGCGTACGATGCTTATCTGCGCGGCAATGAATATTACAGCCGTGGCTATGAGGAGAAGGGTTTCCGCATAGCGGTCGAGATGTATCAGGAGGCGGTCCGGTTGGATCCCCGATTCGCCCAGGCGTATGCTCAGCTCTCGATCGTTCATTCTGCCCTGTTTTGGTTTTACTACGACCGCACGGAAAGTCGCCTGGTGCAGGCGTCGCAGGCCGCGGAGAAAGCGTTGCAGTTACGACCCGAGCTTCCCGAAGCGCACCTCGCGATGGGGTACTACTACTACTGGGGGCACCTCGACTATGACCGCGCGCTGCGGGAGTTCGCGATAGTTCAGGCGCACCAGCCGAACAACGGCGACGTCCTGGCGGCGACCGCGTTCGTGCAGCGGCGGCAAGGCAAATGGGCCGAAGCGCTTGCGAATCTGACGAAAGCGATCAAGCTCGATCCGCGCTCTAATACGCTTGCCTTCGAGGTCGGTCTCACCAACGTCCTCATACGCCGCTATCCGGAGGCCGAGCAGTACCTGGATCGCGCCATCGAGCTCGCACCCGAGTGGCCGGAGCCTTACACTGACAGGGCCCGGCTATACCTGAGCTGGGAAGGAAACACCCACAAGGCCGAACGGTCTTTACTGCAGTCGCTGGGAAAGACCGACCGGTTAGTCTTGCCCGGTCGGACGCAACGATTGGGCGAGTTCTTTATTCCCCGAGATGAGGCGTACCAGACGGCACTCCGCGGACTTTCGCTCAGCGCCGTTGGGAGCGATACGGCAGCGTATTTCCTGTTCAAGGCCGAGTTCTATCGGCAAAACCACGAGCCACGACTCGAACGGGCTTACAGCGACTCGGCTCGGGCCGTGCTGGAGGCCGATACCAAGAAGCGACCCGAAGACGCCGGCTTTCGCGCGGCCCTCGGGCTCGCCTACGCTGGGCTGAACCGGAAGGCTGACGCCATCCGGGAGGCGAGGCGCAGCCTCGAACTGCTACCCCTGTCCAAGGACGCGTATTTTGGTGCCGCGCGGGTCGTGAACCTCGCCCACGTGTACGCGCTGGTCGGCGAGTCCGAGGCCGCGATCGAGCAGTTGAAGCTGCTGCTTTCGATCCCCTCCGAGATCTCGATCCCGCTGCTGCGGGTCGACCCCAACTGGGACTCGCTGCGCGGCGATCCGCGGTTTCAGCGACTGCTGGCGGGAACGCCGTAGAGCGGCGAGTTCAGATGTTCCGCCTTCCACCTCATGGCCGCATAAATGCGGGTGCGGCCGCTCGGATGATCGAAGAAGATGAGCTCCTCGACGGGGCCGGGATCGAGCTTGCGATAGTCGCCCAGCTTCAGGTCGATCAACGCCTCACCGTCGGGCTGGCCCGCCGCGTTGAGGCCGAAGATGTCCGCTTCGTACTCCTGGGTCCGGATGTAGGTGTTCGTGACGGGCGTGAGCACGAAAAAGTAGACGGCGATCAGGAGCGCGAACAGCGGCAGCGCGGCGAGGTCGTCCACACCGCGCAGGCGCCACGCGTCGCCCCGCCGGGTCAACGCCCGGCCGGAGGCCCCCCGCAGAAACGCGAAGCCCAGCACGGTGAGCACGCCGAAGAACAGGGTCCCCTTGTACACGTGATTCAAGACGTAGTGGCCCATCTCGTGGCCCATGGTGCTTTCGATTTCCGGCAGGGTGCAGCGGTTCAGCAGATTGTCGTTGAGCGTGATGCGCTCCGTGCCGAGGAAGCCCGAGACGTTGGCGCTGACGCGGGTCGATTGCCGCGACGCGTTGACGACGTACACCTCGCTCGCCGGGATGCCGTTGGCCCGCGCCATGCTCAGAATCGGGTCCTTGACGCGCGCATCCTCGAGCTTCGTGTACTTGTTGAAGAGCGGCAGGATGAAGACCGGAGCGATCATGGCGCTGAACATCAGGAAGGCGACCGTCACCACGCTGCCCCAGATCCACCAGCTGCGCGGCGCGCGCCGCACCACGCCGTAGATCGCGATCACGAACACGCCGCCGAGCACGACGCCCACCGCCAGGCCCTTGAGCTGATCGCCCAACCAGGGCCCGAAAGTCTGGGTCGCGAGACCGTACTGGTGCTCGCGCACGAAGCCCTGATATACGGTGAGTGGAAACAGTAGTACGGCTGTGACGACGAGGAATTGCACCCAGTAGAGGAACGTCTGGAGCGGCTTGGATCCCGTCACCCGCTCCGCCAAGTCGCGCATCCGCGCCGACCACCCCTTGCCGAGGAGGAGCAGGTAGACGGCGGCGGACGCGAGGAAGTTCCAGAGAATCAGCCAGTAGCCGCCTTCGAAGTAGGCGTCGGAGCGCGCCCGCTTGTCCGGCGGGACGGTCGCGAGGTAGGCGTTCGTGGCGACGACCGGGTCGAAGTGGTCGCTCGCCTCGGCACCGGGCGGCACGGGGAGCTGGTCTTGGGCGGCTTGGGTCTCCGGCGCTCGGCCCGTGACCGCCGCCGCGCTTGAGCCACGAAGGATGAGGAGACCGGCTGCGCAAAGCAGAACGGACCAGCCGCCCGCACCTAGGCGTCGCTGCATGTTTCCTCCCGGAGGAGATGGACGAGAGACGCAGCGCATAAACTGCGAGCCGATCCTACACGGCGCAACGCGGGTTACGGCTTCGGTTCTTGCCGCGCCACGCGAGCCCACGCGGAGGCAACGACGAGGCCGTAGCCCACAAAGAACGGCGCAAACAATCCGAAGGTGAGAAATTGGGGCGGGCGGATGCCGGGCGAGGCGATGGCGAAGCAGAGGAGGCCGAACGCGAGACCGCGCGGGAGCGGGCGGCGCGGCAGCCAGCGCTCGACAGCCCAGAGGAGCGCGCCGCCGATGAGGCCCGCCACGGCGCCCGCGAACACGACGTTGAGGGTTCCGCGCAGGCTGAAGGCGCCCGGTCGACCGGTCGCGAGCGCGAAGAGTCGCATCACGAGTCGCCCGCCCAAGCCGAGCATCAGTGCGCCGGAGGCGGTGCCGAGGGCGAGGGCGAGCGGAAGGGTGCGGAGGCGGCTCAGTGAGGGGTCAGCCCTCCCGTCCACGACCCGAGCGCCGCCAGGGCCCGCTGCTCGGTGAGCTTGGCGCCCGCGGTGAGGACCGAGCGCGGCACGAGCTTGCGGAACGGTGTGAGCGCCACCCGATGCGCCCCCGAGGCGCTGTGGATCTCTTGAACCGCTCGCAGCGCCGCTTGCCCGAACAGGCGTTCCAAGCGCGCGAGCGCCGGCCAGAGACGGCGGTGGACGTAGGTCACCTTCCCCGACACGAGGCGGCAGACGAGCACATCGCGCGACGCTCGCACGGCGCGCGTGAGCCAGAAGAACTCCTTGCCGCGCGCATGTCCCCACCAGCTGCCGCGCGGGCGGCGCCCGAGGGCGGCTTCAACGAGGCTCGGCACGGGACCGCGCGCGGCCTCGAGCACGACGCCGTGCTTGGCGATGAAGCGGAGGGCTTGGCGGAGGGGATCCTGCCGCTGCGGCAACGACGTCGCCCTTAGGGCGTGATCGCGAACCCCGCGCTCGTCGCCCCTGAGAGACCGGACGCGGAGGCCGTCAGCGTGTAACCGGTGCCGGTGGCACTGATCTGCAGGTCGCTGAACGTCGCCACTCCGGCCACCGCGGCCACCGTGAGCGTCCCGGTCAGCTGAGCCGGCACGGCGGTGATGGCCTCGCCGTTAGCTCCGTCCCCCAACGGCATGATGAGGGTCATCGCCCCGGTCGCCTTGTCCACGCTCCACAGCTCCTCGGGGTTCGTGGCTCCGTCGCCCGTTACGGCGATCAGCGTCCCGTCCGGCAGAAACGTGATTCCGGCCACGCCATCCTCGGAGAGGACAGCGACGCTGGTGAGGGTCAGCGCATTCGCATCCAGCTGCGTGAGCGTGCGCCCACGCCCGGTGTTGCTTCCCAGCGTCGCGACGGCATAGACGGTGCCCGCTGTGGGATCGCGCGCAAGCCCGTTCAACCAACCAACGACGTCGCCCGAAATGGTGAGCGTGCCCAGGGTCGTCACCGCCGCCGTCGCCCGGTCGATGGAGTACAGGGTGGCATCGCTGCTCGTAACACCAAGCAGACGAGCGCCCGGACCGGCCTCGAGGGCGAGCCCTCTCATATAATTCACGGTCAGCGCGCCTACTTGCGTCCGATGGCCGGTAACCGGATCCAGGCTCCACAGGATCGGGGTGTTGTCCGCGCCGTATACGACGTTAGCAACGGGATCGTACTCCAGGCCGAACATTTCGCTGCTGCCCTCGTTGTTCTGGAGCGTCGGCAGCACGACCAGGGAGACGGGGTCCACAAGCTCAATGATGCGGTCGAGGTTGGCGGCGCCGCTGGCGTGGAGGATGAGGCGCCCCGGGTTGTTCCCGAGGGCAATGGTTACGGGGTTCGTCGCGTTCACGAGCCCGCCTGAGGCATTGTGAATCTCCACAGCCACAGCTGGGAGCGCGGTCCGCACCGGCCCGTCGGCGACGGGCCGGAAGGCCAGCGTCGTGGCGGGAGCGGGGGCGGGAGCCGTCCCGTTGTCGCCGCACGCGGCGAGCAGGAGCAGCGCTAGCGCGCCGGCGGCGGGGGCAAACCCTAGCGATCGACACGAGCTCATGGCGCGTCTCCTCTGCAGCAGGGCGGGCGTGAACGGCGCGGCCCAACATATCCCCCGGAGTGCTCGCCGGCTAGGCTGCCAGTTAGCGGGCGAGCACGTGAGAAGTCTCGACATTCACTCACCCCCGGGCCCGGAACCGAGCGCTGCCGGCGGGACGCGCGAACCACCGATAGAGGATCGATTCGGCTGGCTTGTTGCGCCACGACTGCGAGATGTTCGGAAAGCTCTGCGCCGGAAGGATGACATCCACATACCAGGAGGCGGTGGCGGTCACCCCGACGGTTGTGAATGCGGTTTGCGTGGACACCGCTTCGAGCATCGCCTCGTAGGCGATCGCCTGTACCGAAAAGTCCGTGCGCACCGCCTTCTGAGCACACCCCGACACGCAGAACCCGTCCTCGACCCACCCGTTGAGCAAATAGTCGCGATGCGACTGCGCGAAGAGCTGCCAGATGACCGGGCGTTTGGTGGCGCCGAGCACGTTGCTGAGGCCCGTGATCAGGTCGAGGTATTTCTGCCTGAGCTGCGGCACGGTGATGTTCGCGTTGTCGGCCGCGTTGAATTGAATGCCAAAGATGTTGCCGATGAACCAGTCGATGCTGTTCATGAGGTCGACGTCGTTCGATATCCACGGTGCCACATCGCCATACAGGATCTTGCCGGAGTAGACCCCACGCACCTGCTGGGCGGCGGCGGTCATCTTCGCGATGAAGAGGTCCCGCAACGGCGTCCAGTCGAACCAGTAGCCGCCGTCCCAGTCGAGTTGGAACGCCTGGATGCCATCGCGCTGGGCGAGGGCGGCGCGATTGACGATGAAGCGAGTGTACGCGTCGAGGTATGCGCTGGCCCAGGCGCTGGTCGGCGGCGTGGGGAGCGGCACGTGATTCAGATCCTCTCCACCGACCTGCATGTACTCGTGCACCTCGAGTCCGGCCGCCCTCGCCACGCCGACGATCCAGGCCAGCTCGGCATCTGAGATCTCGATGCGACTCGTGAGATCGAAGTCCAGCGTGGTGGCAGTCACGTCGACCAGATAGGCAGCCTCGTAGATGTCCACGTGATCGGCGCCCAGTCTCCGGAGCCGTTGCAGCGTGTTCAAGAACGCCGCGTGCAGGTCTCCCGAACAGCCGGCGTTGGTGGACGGATCCGTGAGACCGTAATGCCAGTAGTCCTTGACGGCCGCGCCGCGGCTCAAGGCAGCGGGGAGCGGAGCGCCCTGAATGGCCGGCAACGGGAACGCACCGACGTACGATGCCGGATACGCGACTACGCCGGTGGCGATGGCGCAGTAGGGGTCCGGCACCGTGTAGCTGAACGACGGGGCGCGCTGATAGAACTCCGGGTATGGAATTTTTGTGAAGTCTGTCGGGACGGTCATCATCCCGTCGAACCGGGTACCGCTCGATGGATTGCCGAAAGCCCACAGCACGTGGTCGGCGGTCATGGCAATCGAGCCGCCCGCGGGCACGACCGCGCCGTCGAGCACGGCCAGCGCCGACGCGTTGCCGGCCGATGGCGCGTAGCAGTACGGCACGACCGCTCCCTGATCGTACCGCACGGCCGAGGTCAGGGGAGTTCCTTGCGCGCCATCGCCGACGATGGTGGTGAGCAGAAGCCCCTGCGCGACACTCGGGGG
>Ga0209469_1001508_pt1 | contig 12438 bp, 9 predicted proteins | sample GraSoiAngelo_123_FD_185880 | JGI IMG/M metagenome (GOLD analysis project Ga0209469, IMG submission 185880) | Grasslands soil microbial communities from the Angelo Coastal Reserve, California, USA - 14_0927_02_40cm (SPAdes) (version 2) | ecosystem: Environmental > Terrestrial > Soil > Grasslands ... | reverse complement strand
GGCCGACCAGTTTTTCTCCGAGTCACAATTTGAGAGCTGTCGCATGCTTGGCGCGCATACGATGGAAAAACGTAGCACAGATTGTGGCGGGGATTTTCGCTGTTTCATTGGCGACATTCTAAAGCCCCCTGCAGTTGCAACCACCCGATTGGCTGGCGGGCTTACTCGAACCATCTGCGCATACGCCGCGGCGCGCAGCGACTAACGAGCGACAAGGGTGCAAAATAGACGACCGGCGGTTCGTCCATTGCCCCCTGCGAATTCCGCCGGTCAATCAACCGAAAAGATTATCGAGACGCCGCGTCAGTCTGATCGCTTACTGAAAGACTAGATTAACTTGCGTTCCCGTGGTCCTGTTCGTACGCTCGGATTGCTCGTCGCGTCTGCGGTCCCAGGACGCCGTCAATGGAACCGTGGTAATAGCCGGCGCGAGCGAGCCGGCGCTGTAGCTCAGCCACTCTGGATCGGCTGCTATTGCCGTATCCACTATTTCCGTACCCATTATTGCCGTACCCATTGTCGCCGTATTGATTGCCTCCATAGCCGTAGCCATAACCGTAACCGTACGGGGAACCGTAGCCGTAGCCATACGGGTCACCATAACCATAATATCCGTACGGATAGCCGCCCCAGCCCCAGGATGGGCCCCAACCCCACCACCATGGAAAGCCGAAGTCGCCGATGAAGACAACGCTAGACCGGTTGTTGACGAACCGGTGGTTGACGAACCGGTTGTTGACGAAGCGGTTGTTGACGAAGCGGTTGTTGACGAAGCGGTTGTTGACGAAGCGTCGATCGTTAAAGGTCCGGAAATTTCCTGCACCGCTCCGTGTGAAGGTCTGTCCACCTCGCGCAGGCATCGAAGCGAAATGATGGCCGCCACTAAAACCACTGCCACCGCGCGGAGCAGCCGTGACCAATGGTGCAGTTAGCGTCAGCGCAACAAGGCAAATCACAAGAAATAAGAGCTTTGAAGTATTCATAGTAGATGGGTTTCTGATTAATTAGACACCGCGCCTTGCTCAAAGTCTCGCTTTTTTTGCGTAAAAACGCATGAGACGCCCGTTCCCTTGGTACCGGTGCCCGATTGTTCCCACCTGAAATGAGATGACCGACGGCTCGCCCCTCTTTCCCCTTGCGACACCGCGGCTCAAAGCCAACCGAAAACTCGAGGTCGGGTCTAGTTTCGCATTGTTTCTTGCTGGTCAGCACGTAGCCGTCGCACTTATCATCCCACGCTCAATGACGGTGCGTGCTACGATCTTAATATCGGCTTTGTTCACCTGGCACATGCTTTACGCCGCGCCGACCGAACACAGCGTAAGTCCGTCTCGGCAGTTCATTATCTACGGAGCCGACGCGGCGTTGCGCGGAGCGGTCTCAGACTTGGCAGAGCGGACCAAGGCCGATTTTCTTGCATTGTTGCGGCAGCGCGACAACTGGACCGTCCCCATCGTGGTAGATTTACAGCCGCAGCAGGCAAACCTGCCAGAACTTCCGTCGGCTAACCTGCGATTTACTCAGACCGGCTTTGGTCTCAAGCTTCAGCTGGACCTAACCATCTCACAAAATCTCGATGTTTCATTGATCGAGCGCGAACTCCTACGCGGGATTCTCTTAGAGATGATGTATCGCCAACAGTCGCATATCGCTGCCGGCAGCGTCTTCGTCGAGCCACCGCATTGGTTGCTGGACGGGGTGCTTGCCCTCGGGCCGGGGCGCGACCGCGGAGATCTGATGCAAGCGCTCGTTGCGGCAGACAAACCTCTGCCCCTGGAGAAATTTCTCCGTCAACGCCCGGAGCTTCTCGATTCAGCGGGCCGCGCACTTTATCGCGCGTATTCTTTTGCGCTTGTGCAAATGCTGAGCGATGGAAGGGATGGCCCTGGCCGCCTGGCAAAGTACATCGGCGATCTATCCGACGCCTCAGACGAACCGCTCGCGAATTTGAGGGCGCACTTTCCGGTTCTTGTCAGTGATGCGGAGAGAAGCTGGCAGTCGACCTTAGATCGGTTAAGGAATTTCCAGATCTCCCAGTTACTCACCTTCGCCGAAAGCGAGCGACGTCTTGATGAACTGTTGCGCGTAAAAATCTCGCAAACAAATAATCCGACTAAAATAGCGGCGCTTGACGAATTTGCGCAGCGCAAGATTTCTCCAGGCGAGAAGATGGCGCTGAGTCAGCTGAGCCGTGATTTGCTCGTGTTTGTTGCCCAAGCCAATCCGGTTTTGCGGCCGATCGTGCGTGAATATCAGCAAATTACCGCGCTACTTGCCCGCGGGAAAAGGAGAGCAATCGCGAAGCGTCTGTCCCGTTTGGATGTGACTCACAAGCAACTCGCTGCTCAAATGAGCGACATAGACGACTACATGAACTGGTTTGAAGCGACTCAAATGAACAAAGGCAGCGGTTATTTCAGCGATTACCTCAAAGCCGTGAATCAGTCGCAGCTCGCACCTCCAAACCGACGCGATCCGCTTTCGGTTTATGTCGATGCGCTGGAGGACCAGTTTGAAAACTGAGTAATTACAGGTGGACATTGGACAGTTGCCGCTTTCCAGCTTGGTGACTATGTTGAACAGCGCGTTCTAAGGGCGCATTTCTGCTGATGCAAAAGATTGGGTTCGCCGAGGCTCTGGATTCCATCGTTACGAGCGATCCACGTTACGGGCGGGGCGCATATGTCTTTTTGCGCGACGCACTCGACTTCACGACCAAGCAACAGAAGAAAATTAAAGGCGTCAGCGTGCGTCATGTCACCGGACCGGAATTGCTCGATGGAGTGCGGCGCTACGCTTTGAAGGAATTCGGACCGATGGTGATGACGGTTTTCGACAGCTGGGGAGTCCATTCCTGCGAAGACGTTGGCAACATGGTGTTTAATCTGATCGGCGCCGGCGTGTTTGGGAAAACCGACGAGGATTCAATCGAAGATTTCAAGAACGTTTATGATTTCGCAGAGGCTTTTGTGAAACCCTTCACCCCGGAAAAACCAGCGACCGGGAAATCGCCGACGCATTTGCCGGCGCGCAAGGCCGCCAGGTCGAGCAACTGAGTGGTGAGCGCCGATCACTGATCATTGGGATCGACGCCGCCAAGGTAATCTTGATGAATTGTGTCCCAGTGGCGAAGTTTCTCTGCGCGGGTTTATTGTTTAGCATGGTTAATCTCAAAGCTGCGCCGACTGAACCTTCGTCGGTCATCAACTTTCCGCCGACCACGGCACAGAAATGGATTCTCCCGAACGGGCTGACGATCATCGTGCAGGAAGATCGCAGCGCGCCGGTGGCAAGTGTGCAGGCATGGTGCGCCACGGGAAGCATCGACGAAGACCAACACCTCGGCGCGGGTTTGTCACATATTCTCGAGCACATGCTGTTCAAAGGGACGAAAACCCGAGGGGCCAATGAGATCGCCCAAAAAATTCAAGACGTGGGGGGTTACATCAACGCTTACACATCCTTTGATCGCACGGTCTTCTGGATCGACGTGCCGAAAAATGGCGTCTCCACCGCTCTCGAGATTTTGGCTGACGCAACGATGAATTCCACCCTGCCTCCGGCAGAATATCAGAAAGAGCAGGAAGTCATCCGGCGCGAATTTGCGATGGGCATGGATGATCCGGATCGCATGGCCGGGCTGCTCCTTTTTGCAACCGCTTACCAGCGTCATCCGTATCGATTCCCGGTTATCGGGGAGCTCGAAATTTACAATCAGCTCACGCAGGAGCAGGTGATGCAGTATTACAAAACGCGGTACGTCCCGAACAATCTCACATTCGTGGTGGTAGGAAATGTTGATGCGGAAAAAGTGCGGCAACAATTGACGGAATTGTTCAAGCCGTATCCGGAGAAATCGCTCCAGCCGGTATTCATTCCTGCGGAGCCGCCGCAACTTGGCCGGCGAGAAGTACACCAGGAATTTGCCACAGAACTGACGCACCTCTCCCTCACGTGGCACATTCCAGAGGTCACGAGCCCCGATGTACCGGCGCTCGACCTGCTCTCGACCATTTTGGGCGACGGGCGCAGCTCGCGGTTGTACCGGCGCGTTCGCGAAGAGGCGGGTCTGGCGTTCAGCATATCTGCGTTTTCCTACACGCCGGGCGATCCCGGTCTGTTTGGCATCGATGCTACCGTCGACCCAAAGAAACGCGATGCAGCCGAGCAACTAGCTTTGCGCATCGTGGACGAGATAAAACAGACTGGCGTCACAGCGGAGGAATTGGCGAAAGCAAGAAAAATCACTCTCAGTCATCATCTCGGAGCACTTACCACCATGCGTGGCCAAGCTTCAGACATCGGCTCGAACTGGTTACTTACGCGCGATCTGAATTTCAGCCGGCATTATCTTGATGCCGTCCAAAAAGTAACGCTGGAGGACATCAAGCGCGTCGCGGCGACCTATTTGACCGAAAACAATCTGACCGTCATCTCGTTGAATCCAAAGGGTTCGCTGGCCGCCAAAACCGTGGGCGCGAAGTCGACAGCGGCGGGTGAGATTCAAAAATTTGACTTACCAAACGGACTGCGAGTGCTGGTGCGTGAAGATCCTCGATTGCCACTCGTCGGGATGGGCGCAGTTTTTCGCGGCGGTCTTCTCGCCGAGACACCGGAGACAAATGGCATCACGCGTTTGATGGCGAAGGTGCTGTTGAAGGGAACGAAGACGCGCACTGCCGAGCAAATCGCCAACGAGATCGAAGCAGTCGGCGGTTCTATTTCGAGTGACGCCGGTAACAACAGCTTCAGCGTGTCGGTCGACGTCATGAAGCCAGATGTGAAATTGGGCTTGGATCTGCTTTCGGACGTCTTGCTCAATGCCACGTTCCCAGAAAAAGCGATCGCGCGCGAAAAGGAAATTCAGCTCGCCGCGATCCGGCAGGAGGAAGAGCAATTGACTTCGGTGGCACGCAACATCATGCGACAGGCGCTCTTTTCCCAGCATCCTTATGCGCTGCGGTCAAACGGTTCGATCGAGTCTATCCAGGGGTTGACGCAAAAAGATTTACTGGAGTTTCGTGATCGTTATGTGGCCGCCAGGAACGGCGTCATTTACATCTTTGGTGACGTCAAAGCGTCCGAAGTAAAACAACTCGTAGAGCGAACGCTTGGCAAGATGAAGCCTGGCGCCCTTGCGTTGACTGATGCAAAACCTTCAATGCCGCTGGGCAAACCGGAAACTGTGGAAAGCCGCAAAGACAAAGCGCAAGGCGTGATCATGGTCGGGTTCCGCGGCGCGAGCCTCTCGAGCCCTGATCGTTATGCGCTGGAATTGATCGATGAGGCGAGCAGCGACCTCGGCTCGCGCTTTTTCATCCGTATTCGCGAACAAATGGGGCTGGCGTATTATGTCGGTGCCAGCCAGATGCAGGGCCTGGTGCCGGGACTGTTCGCATTTTATCTCGGCACCGATCCGCAGAAGATCGAGGCGGTGAAAGCCGCGTTACTCGATGAAATCCACAAGCTCGCTAACGACGGTCTTACGCCACAGGAATTAGAGCGAGCCAAGAAGAAATTGATTGGACAGCAGGAGATCGCCAATCAAAGCAATGACGCGTTCGGTTATCACTGCGCGCTGGACGAGCTGTACGGATTGGGCTTCGATTATTACAAACGCCTCGAACACGACGTGAACGCCGTGACGCTTGATCAGATTAAAAAAGTTGCCGCGAGATATTTTCGCGATCAACCGTATGTATTGGCAACGGTGCGACCGCCAGAAGGCTCCGCAGGCGCGAAACAGAAGTAAGCCATGGCTGAAGTCCAAAAAACGACACAGAGCGGGGAGATGTCCCAGCGTTTCATTGAATTTGTCGTGATGCATGCGCAAAACGCCGCGCTTTTTCTCGGCCAAATTCCAAATCCAAAGACCGGCGAAGGCGAAGTGAACCTGGACCTCGCCAGGATGTTTATCGATCAGCTCGCCATGATTCAGGAAAAAACGCGCGGCAATCTCACGAGCGAAGAGACAAAAGTATTGAGCAACGCGCTTTCCAATTTGCAGATGGCATACGTGGAAGTCGCGCGAACAGAGCCTGCTCGCCGTGGCGAGGCCGCGCCAGAGACGGCTGCGCAACCGGAGACGCCGGAAGCTGCCTCACCAAAAGCGACCGAACAACCATCAGGCAAGACCGAGCAATCGGCGCCGGTTAAATCGAGCGAGCCCGAGGCAGAATCGCGAAAGAAATTCACTAAGAGCTACGGACCGTAGCTCGATTCGACTTCGCAAAAATTATTCTCGTGGTGTATTTCGCCGCGATTTTGACGTCTGCGTCTGTAATGGAACTAGGCACAAAGGCACGGTGTGGGGATCGCATACTTGGAGCTCTATTCCTATGCGAACGAACTGGAATCGCGGATAAGGACCCCTCGAATCGCGACGATCCGAAATGGTTACAGACCTAACGAGACGATGCCGCTGATCGCGGGTCCTCGCGCGCGACAGCTCATCTACTTTGATCGTCTTGCCCTAGCGGCTGCTGGTGCGCGAGGTGGGAGTCGCGCTTGGGCGGGCTCTTGCCCGTGCGGTTTTACGCACGGTGATTGTTCCCTGCCCTGGAGCGGGAGTGGGTGATGCTTCGGCATATTTTTTTGTAGATGGCCAGATCAGACGCCACGGTTGAGTTTTAATCGTCTCGCTGAATTGCTTGATGTTTTGGCCGGCCGGCTCGAGCTCGATAGTCGCCACCTTTAGTTTCTCTGAGGAACTCCGCAGGTTTCGCAGCGTCACCTCGATGTTGTCATTCTCCGTAAGACTGGTGCTGATCTTTTCGATGTTGGTAAGCGAATGCGAGAGCGCGCTCTCGGGCGCGGTCAGATCGGAAAGATGTTCGCCGAATGTCTTGAACTGGGTGAGAGCGAGGTTCAACTCGGAATTTTCATCGGTGAGACGATTGAGATTTTGGGCAGTCTGCTGAAGGTCTTTCATCGTATTGGTCGCTTCGGCAGCGACCGGTTTGATCACTTCGAGCATTTTCGCCGCAGCTTCGCCCAGATCGGGAGTGCGCTCGCCAGCGAACATCTCGCCATCCTTTGCGCGGCCAGAGGTTTCGGTCCCCTGCGTGATATCGATGGCCATGTCGCCGAGTAATCCAAGCTGCATCAGTCGCGCCCTGGCATCGCGATAGACCTTCGCGTTCTTGTCCACTTGTACATCCACGCGCACTTCGAATCTCGGTTTGCCCGGCGTGGCAGTTGGGCTCGGATTCGCGTTTGCTTCGGCGGCGTGAATTGCCGCCTCTGCTTGTTCCGCCTGTTTCTCTTCCTTGGGCGACACCGGCGAATACAATTTTTGGACCTGACCAATCTTGCGGCCTGCCAGCATCACCGGCGCGCCTTGTTTAATGCCGGCTGCGTTATCAAAATAAATCTTGTAGGTCACCAGCGGCCTGAACAACCCGGGCGCGCCGAGCAAAACCAAAAGGAAGGCCACCACCGCGATCGTCCCGATCACGAGCAGGCCGGTCATGATTTCATTTCTTTGTAATTGCATCGAGGCTGCCTTCCAGAATGGGACCTTCGGTGCTCCCGCTCAAAAACTGGGCGACCACCGGATTTTTCGATTGTTTGAATTTTTCGCGTTCGGCTTCTTCAATGATTTTGCCCTGATACAACATACCCATTCGCGTGGCGATGCGAAAGGCGCTGTCCATTTCGTGCGTGACAGTGATGGATGTCACTTTCGATTTTTCACTGAGGCTAATGATCAATTCGTCGATCACCGAGGCAATGACCGGGTCGAGCCCGGCGGAGGGCTCGTCGAGAAGGATCAATTCGGGCTCCAGCACCAGCGCGCGCGCCAGGGCCACGCGTTTTTTCATCCCGCCGCTCAGTTCCTCCGGCAACAGGTCCTTGGAATCCTTCATGCCGACGAGGTCCAGTTTTTCATCGACGATCTTGTCGATCTCTGCGCGCGATTTATCTGTGAGCTCTTCGAGCGGCAGGGCAACATTGTCGCGAACCGTGCGCGAACTCAGCAGCGACGAATATTGGTAGACCATGCCAATGTGTCGTCGCACTTGCTGAAGCTTTCGGCGCGGCAGCCGCGTAATTTCGAATTGCTTAAAAAAAACTGAGCCGGAAGTAGGCCGAAGCGTGCCGAGGATCAGGCGTAATATCGTGCTTTTTCCGCTGCCAGTCTGGCCCATGATCACCAGACGCTCCTCTGGCTCGACCTTAAGCGAAAAGCCGTCGAGCACTTTTTTTTCTTCAAATTGCATGCACGCGTCGCGCAACTCGACCATGTGCTTGGGGGTGGTCATGTCGGGTAGAATGTGGTGTAGACAATGTTGTATAGCGTATCGAATCCGATCACCGCAGTGATCGCAGTCACGACGCTGGACGTTGTGGAAGTGCCAACCCCTGCGGCGCCGCCTTTCACGGTCAATCCCCGGTAACACGCAATCGCGGCGATGAGCAGCCCAAACATAAAACTTTTCAAAATGCCGGTGATGATATCGCGAATAAGCAATGAATCTTTCACAAGATCGAGAAAATAGGGGAACGCGATGCTGAAGTACGCCTTACAGATCAGGCTGCTGGCAAATATGGCGGCGATATTCGAAACCGTGGACAGACATGGCATCAACAGAAAAAGCGCGAGCATCCGCGGTGCTACGAGGAAACGCAGCGGCCCAATGCCCATTGCTTCGATCGCTTCGACTTCCTCGGACACCTGCATTGTGCCGAGCTCGGCAGTGAAAGCAGCACCGATCCGTGCTGCCAGCATGATGCCCGTGAGAAGAGGCCCAAGCTCGCGCGTAAAACCGATTGCCACCAATCCAGGAATCAACCGTTCTGTTCCAAAGCGTTGCAACTGATAACCGGTTAGCAGCGCCATGGTTAGCCCGAGGAAAAACGACACGAGTCCCACAAGCGGCACTGAATCCACACCGGCGCGTTGGGTGTGCCGGAAAAAGCTGACGGCACGAAACGGCACCCGCCCGTGCTGAATGCGTTCCAACGTCTCCTCGAAGGTATTCACGATGAACCAAAACACGCCGCCGACTTCACGCAGAAAATTGCGTGCGAGCTGGCCGATTCCCTGGGCAACCAGAAGAGGCGGATTAGCGTTTGCCATGGCCGACAAAAGTCGCCTTACTTGCGCCACACGGCAAAGGGCAAAGTTCGGCGCGGGAAAGCGATGCGAGGACGCATCGCACTCCAAAGCACTTTGTGCGAAATTTCAGGGAAAGCTGATTCTGTTTTCGCGGTAGCTTTGGGAGTGCGCGCGCGTTCTCGCGCCGCTTTGATTTAGTGCGAATATCAACAAGACCGATGGCTATTCTGGCCAACTTAGCGGTCGCTTATGAGTTACGTTTCAATAACGAATTGCTTCTTTGCCATCGCGCTATTTAGTGCCGGGGCGCCGCTGCTTGCCAACGAGCAACAAACCTCCCCCAAGGCGTCAAACGAGGCGCCAATTGATCAGCGAAAAATGCAAAACGAGAAATTCGGGCTGGTGATCCACGGCGGCGCCGGAACGATCGAGCGCAGCAAAATGACGCCGCAAAAAGAACACGAATATCGCGCTGGGCTCGAACGCGCGCTAAGGGCTGGTTACGAAATTCTCAAGCGCGGCGGATCGAGTCTCGATGCTACGGAATCGGCCGTGCGCGTCCTCGAAGATGATCCTCACTTCAACGCCGGCAAAGGGTCTGTGTTTACAAGCGCTGGCACCAACGAGATGGACGCCGCAATCATGGACGGGAAAACGCTTGCCGCCGGCGCGGTCGCTGCCCTCAAGCATGTGAAGAATCCAATAAGCCTCGCGCGGCTTGTCATGGAAAAATCCGGACACGTAATGATGGATGGCGAGGGCGCGGAAGCGTTCGCGAGGGAAAACGGGATTGAACTGGTGGATCAGAAATACTTTTTCACGCAGGAGCGATGGGAGGCTTTGCAGAAAATTAAAGCGGCTGAAAAGGACCGCACGGGCGGTGCGGGAAAAGCAGTTTTCATTACCGATCAAGATCGACATGGCACCGTGGGCGCCGTTGCGCTGGACAAAAATGGAAATCTGGCCGCAGCAACTTCAACCGGCGGCACCACAAATAAGCGACCGGGCCGTGTCGGCGACACGCCGGTCATCGGCGCGGGAACTTATGCCAACAATGCGACATGCGCCGTTTCCGCAACGGGCGATGGTGAATATTTTATTCGAGCTTCAGTCGGGAATAATATTTCGGCGCTGATCGAATATCGCGGAATGTCACTCAAGGATGCCGCCCAAGTGGCTCTCGACAGGGTGGCGAAACTTGGTGGCACGGGCGGCTTGATCGCAATCGATCGCGAGGGCAGCATCGCGTTGCCGTTTAATACCTCGGGAATGTATCGCGGGTACGTCTATCCAAACGGCAAGTTTGTCGTGGAGATTTACAAATAGAACGTCGTGAATCGTTAAATCTTTACATCGTTGAATCGACGAATCGCGATTCACGAGTACTCGAAATCTCGCCTCCCGTGCTCCCGCCTTTCACCGTCGTTATTCCGTGCTTCAACGAACAAGCGCGCATTGGTGAAACGCTCCGCGTTACGCTCGAATATCTCACTGCGAACGCTCCGGAAAGTGAATTAATTGTCGTTAACGACGGATCGACCGATGAAACGGGCGCAATCGCACGCAAAATTTTAGGAGAGACGAATCTTCAGACTCGTTTGCTCGAAAATTTTCCAAATCGCGGGAAGGGCTCTGCGGTTCGCTCCGGATTGCTTGCCGCGCGAGAACCGATCGGGCTTTTTTCTGATGCGGATCTTTCCACGCCGCTCGAAGAGACGCCGAAGCTGATGGAGCCTATTGCAAAAGGTGAAGTTGATATTGCGTTCGGTTCGCGCGCGCTGGACCGCAGTTTGATCGGCATTCACCAACCCTGGCAGCGAGAACAAGGCGGCCGCGTTTTCAATCTTCTCGTTCGCGTCGCAACCGGTCTCCCATTTTGGGACACGCAATGCGGGTTTAAGGCATTTCGGCTCGACGTTTGTCGACCGATTCTGGAGGCGGCACGGGTTAAAGGCTTCGCCTTCGACGTAGAGCTGCTCCTTCTCGCGAAGCGCGGTGGATTGCGCATTCGCGAGATTCCGGTCCGCTGGAACCACGCTCAAGGAAGCAAGGTTAGTTTTTTCCGCGATAGCGTGCGGATGTTGCGCGAAGTAATCGCGCTCAGCGCGCAGGCATAGCCGCTTCGCCGTACGAAGCGCTCATTGGGTGTTTTTCGAATCTAAACGCCAGCGTCTTATAAAGAAGCGCGGCGACAGGAACGCGATAACTTTCCTTTCGCGCGCCTGCATCTAAATTAACTGTCCCAGTTTTTGTTTTCCATGCAGTCCTACCGATTTCATCCCGCCGTTGCGCGGTGGTTCGAGCAAACGTTCGGCTCACCGACCGAACCGCAACTGCGCGGCTGGCCTGCAATACAATCCGGTCGGCACGTCGTGATTTCTGCCCCGACGGGTTCCGGCAAAACGCTTGCGGCATTTCTTGCTTCACTGGATGTGCTGTTCCGCGAAGGCGTCGAGGCCGATTTGCCGGATGAAACGCAGGTGGTTTACGTGTCGCCTCTCAAAGCGTTGAGCAACGATATCCGTAAAAATCTGCAAGAGCCTCTCGCTGGAATCCGCGCGTTGTTCGGCGAAACAAATGGGCGCGAGATCGATGTGCGCGCCGAAGTTCGCACGGGTGATACGACTGCCGCGCAACGGCAAGCGCTTATCAAGAAGCCGCCGCACATTCTCGTTACGACGCCGGAATCCCTCTACCTGCTACTCACTTCCGATTCCGGGCGACGCATACTGAGCACCGTACGAACGCTGATCTTGGATGAGATTCACGCGGTGGTAGATGACCGGCGCGGCGCGCACCTCGCCCTGAGCGTCGAACGTTTGGCCGCCCTGACGAAATCCGCCTCAGGCGGACCGCTGCAGCGAATCGGTTTATCTGCAACGCAGAAACCGATCGAAGAAGTTGCGCGTTTTCTTGTCGGTACTCGTGCGGTGGATGACGCCGGCAATCCTGATTGTGAAATCATAGACATCGGTCATCGCCGTGAGCTGGACCTGGGTATCGAACTTCCTGGTTCTCCGCTCGAAGCGGTAATGTCGAATGAAGTTTGGGAGGAAATTTACCGTCGGCTCGCGGAATTGATTCAGGCGCACCGCACGGCCTTGGTTTTCGTTAACACGCGCCGGATGGCCGAACGCGTGACGCATCATCTCAGCGAACTGCTTGGCGCGGACTCGGTCACATCGCATCACGGAAGTCTCTCCGCGAAATTACGTCTCGACGCGGAAGATCGATTGAAGCGCGGCGACTTGAAAGCCCTCGTCGCTACGGCTTCGCTGGAGTTAGGAATCGACATCGGCTCGGTTGATCTCGTGTGCCAGCTCGGCACCACACGCTCAATCGCCACGTTGCTCCAACGAGTGGGTCGCGCCGAACAC
>Ga0209469_1001497_pt1 | contig 12509 bp, 12 predicted proteins | sample GraSoiAngelo_123_FD_185880 | JGI IMG/M metagenome (GOLD analysis project Ga0209469, IMG submission 185880) | Grasslands soil microbial communities from the Angelo Coastal Reserve, California, USA - 14_0927_02_40cm (SPAdes) (version 2) | ecosystem: Environmental > Terrestrial > Soil > Grasslands ... | reverse complement strand
GCGTCGAGGCCGCCGGCTCTCCGGTCGATTACGAAGTGACGCTCGAGCCGCACAACCGCAACTGGATGTTCGCACTTGAAATGTCGGCGCGCATCCCGCCGAGCGCGCGCCTCACCTCCGAGTACCTCGTGATCTCGCTGACGCCGATTCGCAGCCGGATCCGCTACGAAATGCGCTCCTTTCCAGAATTCCGGGCGGCGAGCGGGGGCAATCCCGAGGACCTCGCGCTGGCGCTGAGGATTCCCCGCGGCGTCAATCCCCGTTCGCTCGCGCTCGCGAGCGAGTGGCGCGATTCCCTGGCCGACAATTCCGCGGTCGTGCGCCGCGCAATCGAGTTCTTCCGCGGCAGCCGCTTCGAGTACACGCTGCAGCCGCCGGCGCTCGGCCAGAACTCGGTGGACGAGTTCCTGTTCGACACGAAGCAGGGATTCTGCGAGCACTTCGCGTCGAGCTTCGTGTTTCTGATGCGCGCCGCCGGCGTTCCCGCCCGTGTGGTGACCGGTTACCAGGGAGGAGACACCAATCCGGTGGACGGCTACATGGTCGTGCGCCAGGCCGACGCCCACGCCTGGGCCGAAGTGTGGCTTGCCGGGAACGGCTGGACTCGCGTCGATCCCACCGCCGCAGCAGTCCCGGTCCGAGTCGAGCTCGGCATCACGGCAGCTGCGCCGGGGGGAGCGACACTGCCGCTGCTCATACGCGCCAACCTCAACTGGCTGAAGGGCCTGCGCAACAACTGGGAGGCTCTTACGAACCAGTGGAACCAGTGGGTGCTCGGTTACAACCCCGATCGCCAGCGCGAGATGCTTTCGTGGCTGGGCGTGCCGCAGCCGAGCTGGCAAACGATGACGGTGATGCTGTTCTGGAGCGTAGCCGGCGTGCTGCTGCTGACCGCGCTTTGGCTGCTTCGCGGCAGACGGCGCGAGGATCCGGTGCAGCGCGCGTGGCTGCGCTTCTGCGACAAGCTCGCTCGCGAGGGCATCGCGCGCGCGCGCGCCGAGGGCCCGCTCGACTACGCGAGCCGCGTTGCCCAAGCGCTCCCCGTGCGCGAGAACGCCGTGCGCGCCATCGCCTCGCTCTACGTCGATCAGCGCTACGGCCCGGGGCCCGACACCCGCTCGATCGTCCGGCTGAAGCGCTTGGTTCGGGAATTCAGCCCTTGAAGGCCCCTCACGGGTTCTTCGTGGCTGCGGCCCTCGCCCTGCAGATCGGCTCGGCCGCAGCCGCAGATCCTCCGGGTTACCCGCACCGCAGGGAAGTGAAAGAGTTCATCGCCGAAATGGTGAAGAAGCATGGCTTCACCCGCAGGGAGCTCAACCGCGTCTTCGGCAAGGCGCAGTTTCAGCCCGCGATCATCAAGGCGATGGAGCAGCCCGCCGAAACCGCGCTCGCGTCCTGGCAGGCTTACCGAGCGATATTCATCAACCCCCAGCGCATCGAAGCGGGTGTGCAGTTCTGGAACCGCAACGCCCAGCCCCTTGCGCGCGCCGCGAGCGAATTCGGCGTGCCCGCGGAGATCATCGTAGGCATCATCGGCGTGGAGACCACTTACGGCCGCAATATCGGGACCTACCGGGTGATCGATGCCCTCGCCACGCTCGCGTTCGATTACCCGAAGCGCGCGCAGTTCTTCCGCGGTGAGCTGGAGAGCTACCTGATGCTCAGCCGGGAGGCGGGAATCGATCCCTTGCGCGTCAAGGGATCGTACGCGGGGGCGATCGGGATTCCACAGTTCATGCCGGGGTCGTACCGGCGTTTCGCTGTGGACTACGACGGTGACGGGCTGAGCGATCTAGCGACGAGCCCCGCGGACGCCATCGGCAGCATCGGCAATTTCCTGAAGGCGCACGGTTGGGTTCGGGGAGAGCCGGTAGGTTTCTCCGCCGAGGTGAGCGGTGAGGGCTGGCGCAAGCTCGCCGAAGGGGGAGTCACGCCCGCCAATCGCGCCGCCGAGCTCCCCGGGTTCGGCGTGAAACTCGCCGTTCCCGTGCCTCCTGACACGCGCTGCGCGTTGATCGAGCTGGAAACGCCGGGTCAGCCCTCCGACTTCCGGGTGACACTTCAGAATTTTTTCGTCCTGACGCGCTACAACCGCTCCAACCTCTATGCCGCGGCGGTGATGGATCTCGCCACGGAGCTGGCCCGGGCGAGATCCGGACTGCCCGCTCCGCAGCCAAATCCCAGCGGCGAAAATTCATGAACCCGCGTTCCTATCGCTACTACGAATTCGTCATGGCGGCGTTCGTCACGGTGCTGATCTGCTCGAACCTGATCGGCCCCGCCAAGATCTCTCAAGTTCAGCTTCCGCTGATCGGGGCGGTCTCGTTCGGGGCTGGCGTGCTGTTTTTTCCGATTTCCTACGTCTTCGGCGACATCCTTACCGAGGTCTACGGCTACGCTCGTTCCAGACGCGTGATCTGGGCCGGTTTCGCGGGTCTCGCTTTCGCCGCTTTCATGGCGTGGATCGTGGTCGGCCTGCCCCCGGCGCCTTTTTGGAAGAACCAACCGGCCTATGAAATCGCCTTCGGCTCGACCTGGCGCATCGCAGCGGCTTCCCTGATCGGGTTCCTGTGCGGGGAATTCGTCAACTCGTTCGTGCTGGCGAAGATGAAAATTCTCACTCGAGGCCGGTGGCTGTGGACGCGCACCATCGGCTCGACGATTTTCGGCGAGGGCGTCGATTCCCTGATCTTCTATCCGCTCGCGTTCTATGGAAGCGGACTGATTCCCGATGACAAGCTGCCGCAGATCATGCTGGTCCAGTTCGTTTCGAAAGTCGGATTGGAAGTGGCGTTTACACCGCTGACATACGCCGTGGTGGGCTGGCTGAAGCGCGCCGAGGAGGAGGACTACTACGACAGGGATACCGATTTCAATCCCTTCACCCTCAAGACCTAGCCTCCCGTTCTCGGGAAACGCGGCCGCGGATGCCAACTATTCACGCTTTTCGGATCCATTCCCCGGAAGATCGGCGGTAGAATGTCCTTCGCTTGCCCTCGTAGGCAAGCCAGTCGGGAGCGCGTCAAGTGAACCGTCGCGGCAACGAGTACGATGTTTCTTGCCGGGTAAACACCACCGACTCTGCGCTCGTCAACACGGAAGTAGACCGGATTTTCCTCGAGCTGTACCCCCGGTCGGCGACTGCTCAGATCGACCGGGCTTTCCGGGACCTCACCACGATGTATTGCGGGCACCGCCCGGGGTACCACGCCTGCGATACCGCCTATCACGACATCCAGCACGTGCTCGAGGTCACGCTCGCGATGGCACGGCTGATCGACGGCTACGAGCGCGCCCGAATGGGCCTGGAGCCGCTCGACGCGGCCATGTTCCGGCTGGGCGTTGTCACGGCCCTGTTCCACGACTGCGGTTACATACGAACGCTCGACGACAGGCAGCACAAGAACGGGGGCGAGCTCACGCTGACCCACGTGTCCCGCGGCGCGCGCTTTCTCAGGGACTACCTGCCCAGGATCGGCATGGGCGAGGTAGCCGACGTCGCCGCCTCGCTGATCCACTTCACCGGTTACGAGATCCCGGTCTCCGAAATCAATGTGCCGTCTCTTGGCTACAAGCTGCTCGGCAGCCTGCTCGGCTCGGCGGACATCATCGCGCAGATGTCGGACCGCTGCTATCTGGAAAAATGCCGCGACCGGCTCTACCCGGAATTCCTCGCTGGCGGCATCGCCCGCAAGCGTCTTCCGGACGGAGGCGAAGAAGTCCTCTACGAATCGGGAGAGGATCTGGTGAGGAAAACTCCGCATTTCTATCAGGGCGCCAGCCGTCGCCTCGACGCGGACCTCGGCGGAGCCCACAAGTACGCGCGGGATCACTTCGGCGGGCAGCACCTGTACCTGGAGGAGCTCACGAAGAACATCGAGTTCGCGCAGGCCATCAACGATGAAGACGACAGCACTGCTTTAAAGCGCAATCCCCCCAACACCATCACGGACGACGTCCGCTGATCTAGAGAAGAACGTCCTTCGACAGGCCGCGCCGGCGCAGGATGCGCCGCAGCTGCGCAAGAGCCTCGAGCTGAATCTGGCGTACGCGCTCGCGCGTGAGCATCAGCCGCGAGGCGAGCTGCTGGAGCGTGAGCAATTCCCTTCCGTTCAAGCCGAAACGCCGCTCGATCACGGCGCGTTGCTTGTCGTTCAACTGCACGAGCCATTCGCGAACGAGCGACTCGATTTCGTTCGCATGCAGCTGCAGCTCGGGGCTCATACCGCTCTCGTCGGCGATCGACTCGCCGATCGAGCGCATCGGATCGACATCGAGCGGCGCATCGAGGGAAGAGATGTGCTCGCTGCGCGACAGCAATCGGAGCACCTCATCGGTGTCCTTGCCGACGAGGTGCGCGATGTCTTCCGCGGTCGGCTCGCGCTCGGTATGCGCCTCCAAATGGCGCTTCGCGCGAAGCACGGTGTTAAGCTCCTTGATCACGTGCACCGGCAGCCGGATCGTGCGCGACTGGTTCATGATTGCGCGCTCGATGTTCTGCCGGATCCACCAGGTAGCGTACGTGGAAAACCGAAAACCACGCTCGGGATCGAATTTGTCGAGCGCGTGCATCAGCCCGAGGTTGCCTTCCTCCACGAGGTCCAGAAGCGGCATGCCTCGGTTGAGATAAGCCTTCGCGACGTTGACCACCAGACGCAGGTTGTGCTCGATCATCTTCTGCCGGGCGGAGAAATCCCCGGCGACGGTACGCCGGGCAAAATGCAGCTCCTCCGCCGGCGTGAACAAGCGATTGAGACCGATCTGATGCAGATAGAGCTGGGTTGCGTCGCTCAGGGGGTCGGCTTCCGGCGAATCCTCACCCGGCTCCGCGCGCGAGGGCGCTTCCGCCGCCCCGTCAGGCGCCAAGCGCCCGGCCTCCTCGGGGACCTCAGAGGCCGGCTCGACGGCGTCGGCGAGGTCACTCCCGGCCCAATCCGCCTGGAGTTCCTGCTCCGGCGCGCGCGAATTCACGACGGTCGGTCCGGCAGGAATTTCAGGGGATCGACCGGTTTGCCGAGACGCCGGATCTCGAAATGAAGCTTCGCTTGGGAGGAATCGGTATTGCCGATTTCGGCGATCTTCTGACCTCTCACCACATTTTGTCCTTCCTTCACCAGGAGGTTGCTGTTGTGGGCGTAGGCGGACAGATAGGTCTGGTTGTGTTTGATGATGACGAGTTTGCCGTAGCCGCGCAGCCCCGTGCCGCTGTAGACGACGCGTCCAGACGCCGAGGCAAAGACCGGATCACCGACCTTGCCGAGGATGTCCACGCCCTTGTTGGTCGCTTCGGAGAATCCCGCGAGAACGCGGCCCGTGGCCGGCCAGATCCAGGCCACCGTGTCTTGCCCATCCTCGGCTCCCGGCTGCGGCGGAGGCGGTTCGGTCTTCGGCTGCGGCGGGGTCTGCCGCAACAGCATTGCGAGGTTTTCCTCGGAATAGGGTAGCTTCATCGCCTTGGGACCGATCTTGAGAAGGTCGCCCGCAGCTCGGGGTGGCTCCGCGCCTGCCCGCGGCTCCGCGCCTGCCCGCGAGTCCCCGCCGAGCGAGCGCGCCTCCAGCGAGCCCGGCACGGTCACCGGCTGCACCTGCACACGGGCCTCCGGCTGGGCCTGCGTCGCGACCTCCGGCTGCGCCGCCGCCACCTGCCCCGGCGGCCGCATGCGCAGCACCAGCCCGGCCTTGATGGCGGCGGGATCGGTGATGCTGTTCCAGGCGGCGAGGTCCCGATAATCCAGGCCGTTGTCGAGCGCGATGCTGTAAAGGGTGTCGCCGCGCTTGACTATGTAGCTCTCGGGCCTTTGCTCGGCGGGCGGCGGCGCGGGCCTCGCTGAGGAGGGGCGCGCGACGGTCCGTTCGACGACCGGCGCCCGGTAGGGGCCCGCGCATCCGGCCACAGTCGCGCACGCGAGCACCACGAAAAAAATCCCGGGCAGCTTCACTGCTTGCCTCCTCTCAAAGGTACGAAACGCACGGCGTCGAGCCATTTTTCCGTCAATCCGCTCGGAGTCCTCTCGATGAGGCACAGCGCTTGATCGCCACTTCCCACGGGCACGATCATTCTGCCACCCGGCGCCAGCTGCTGCAAAAGCGCGGCGGGAATCCCGGGTGCCGCCGCCGCGACGATGATGCCGTCGAAGGGCGCTGCTTCGGGCAATCCCCGCGTGCCATCTGCGTGCACCAACCTCAGGTTTGACAGCCGCAAAGGGCGCAGGTTGCCGCGCGCCTTTTCCAGCAATCCCGCAATGCGTTCGACCGAATAAACGTCCTTCGCGAGCCGCGCGAGCAATGCCGCCTGGTAGCCGCAGCCGGTACCGATTTCGAGAACGCTTCCCAGAGGCGCTTCTCCGCGCAAGGCTTCAATCATGCGCGCGACCACGAAAGGCTGCGAGATGGTCTGCTCGAAGCCGATCGGCAGGGCGGTATCCTCGTAGGCGCGGCTGGCGAGCGCTTCCTCGACAAAAATGTGGCGCGGAACGGCGCCCATTACGGCGAGCACCGCCTCGTCGCGTATGCCCTTCTCGCGCAGGCGCACGACCATGCGGTCGCGCGTGCGCTGCGAGGTCATGCCGATGCCGCGGGTTTTCGGGAGCACTATTTCGCCGCCAGCCACGCTTTGATCACGGGAATCTGCTGCTGATGCGTAAGATCCATTTGCAGCGGCGTGAGGGACACGCAGCCGGAGGCGATCGCGTGAAAATCGGTGCCCGGCCCGGCGTCCTGCGCGCTCCCCGCGGCGCCCACCCAGTAGACCGTCTCGTTGCGGGGAGTCTTGGTCTTGATCGTGGGCTCGGCCTTGTGGCGCCTGCCGAGGCGCGTTACCTCGAAACCCTTCAGAGCCTCGTAGGCGACATCTGGTACGTTCACGTTGAGCAATACGGGCCCGCGCGGAGGTCGTTTCCGAAAGCGCTCGACCAACTCGAGCGTGACGCGCGCCGCCGTGGCATAGTGCTTTCCGGCCTTGCTCGCGAGCGAGATCGCCAGCGACGGAATACCGAGCAGATAGCCCTCGGTTGCTGCCGCGACAGTGCCCGAGTAGATGGTGTCATCGCCCATGTTCGCGCCCAGATTGATGCCGGAGATGATCATGTCGGGCATCTCCTCGAGCAATCCGGTCACGGCGAGGTGAACGCAGTCCGTCGGCGTGCCGTTTACGAACTGGAAGCCGTTCGCGGATTTGCGCACCGAAAGCGGCCGATCCAAGGTGAGCGAGTTGGAGGCGCCGCTGCGGTCGCGCTCGGGTGCGACTACGGTGATGCTCGCAAGGCCGGAGAGCGCTTCTGCAAGGATCGCGATGCCGGGCGCGAAGTACCCGTCGTCGTTGCTGAGCAGAATGCGCACTTTTACTCTAACCCTTTGACTACAGAAAGATCAGAGTCGGATTGCGTGGAAGCGCGGGCACACGCGGCGCATTCTACCAGCCGGGCCACCTCATCTTCCTGCGTTGTTGCCGTCGGACGACACCAGAACAATCCAGAAATCAGTCGATTGCAAAATCCGCAGCGGTCCGCGTCGCAATTTGACGACGCTTTTGCCTGCTCTCGACGGCGTTGGCACTGAATTCACAGGGAATAATCAAGCGTGGCACGGAAATCGCTATGACGTCGGCATAAGATCGCCTGCCGAAACAGAACCGATGACACTGGAGAAAACCCCGGGGGAATATCTTCGTTTTCCGTCGCCCGCGGAAATGCTGGCGATCGAACGGGCTGCGAGACGCGCACGGGCGAAGGCCATCGGCCGCCTGTTCGCCGCAGCCGGGCGCCAACTGAAAGAGATGATCATGAAGGTCCCTCGCACGGACCCTGCGCCGCGCGAGGGATCGCGATTTCCAACCAAGAGGAAGACCATGACTACATCGTTCTGGAAGGACGCCCTTGCTTCTTTGCCGCCCAGCGTGCAGCGTCGCTACGCGGCAAGCTTCGAGGCCGCGGAGCGTTACGAGGCACTGCTCGACCTGAGCATCGAGGCCTGGGACTCTGCCAAGCACGCCCTCGGGAAGATCTGTCAAGCCGCCGCGCGCGCGATGCGCGGAACGGCGCGCATCCTCGAGGACGCGGCGCACCGGCTACTGCCCATGCATTGACCCGAGACGTCCCGACCAAGAAAAAAGCCCGGGCTTTGCGCCTGGGCTTTTGCTTCGTGTGTTGGTGGGGCGTCAAAAGGTGTCGGATCTCGCACACCCTGTGCTGCGAAGAACCTATCGCTGGTCCGCGGTTCCCGCGTGGTTCAGTTGACCAAAAAACCCCGCGCGGAAGCCTCTGGCGTAGTCGTCGATTCCGACCTGAAGATAGAGAGTCAGCGCACTACCTCCGGCGCGGGCCGACTGTCCGTCGACGACTCCGCTCGCATAAGCGGCCGAAGGATCTTCTTTCCCGAGGGTCTTGAACTCTGTCACCGTTCCCATGACCGCTTCCCCAAAGTGATGCTCTCCTCTAGTTCAGCAAGCACCATGCCACTGACGCTGAGTCGAGATCGCGCCTCAGCATCGTTTCACCCTCGTTAAGGAGTAGCCGGCCAGAAATCCCTGCCGATACTCGTCCAGATCGCCCAGGGGATAGCTTGGAGTTTGCGCACCGTATCTTCGTGCCGCAGTGCCGTCGAGGTAACCCTCCGCAAAAGCCTCGGACCAACCGTTCTTCGCGGCCAAATCCCTGAGTTCCTCTTTGGGCAAGATTTTCACGTTCCCTCCCCGTCCGGGCCCTGCAGGGAAAGGCAGCAATTTCCGGGCCGGATTGGAGCGGGCGGGCTCGCCCTTAGGGCATTGCGTGACGAGTGCTCGCTGGCCCCCCGGGGTCAGCGCCGTGCCGCGGCGAGAACTCCGCGCACGTTCTCGAGCGCTGACAGCGCGCGCTGCAACTGGTCGATGTCTTCGACTTCGACGGTGAAGTACATGGATGCGATGTCGTTGCGGGTTTGCGTCTTCGCCGCGATCAAGTTGGTCTTCTCCCGCACCAGGGTCTCGGTCACGTCGCGCAGCAGTCCTTGCCGGTCGTTCCCGCGGACGACGATGTCCACAGGGTACGCCTGGGCACCGCGCTTGCCCCAGTCGGCGCCGATGATGCGCTCTGGAAAGCGCTCGGCGAGGCGCGCGAGGCTGGTGCAGTCGTGACGGTGCACCGAGACCCCGCGTCCCTTGGTGACGAATCCCGAAATTCTGTCGGGCGGCGCGGGCTTGCAGCAGCGCGCGAGCTGCGTGAGCAGGCGCTCCACGCCCACGACGAGAACCCCGCTGCTCGATTGCCCGGCCCGAACAGGGTGCGGCGGAATTTCCTGCGAATGCGCGCGCTCGGTCCCGCCGCGCAGAGCGTTCTGCAGCTGCCGCGAACCGACTTCCTCGCGGCCTACCGCAGCGAAAAGCTCGTCGGGCTCGCCGAAGCCGAGGCGCCTTGCCAGATCCTCGAGGCTCGCACGCTTTCCTTCGCGCTGCAGCTCGCGCTCCACCGCGGCGCGGCCCGCAGCGACGACGCTCGCGATGTCGCGGCTGTTGAACCACTGGCGCACCTTGTTGCGCGCGCGCGAGGTCTTGATGGTGCCGAGCGCCGGATTGAGCCAGTCGCGGCTCGGGCCCCCGGTCTTGGCGGTAATGATCTCGACCGCTTCCGCATTCTTCAACCGGTAATCGAGAGGGACGATGGCCCCGTTCACCTTGGCTCCGCGGCAGCGGTGGCCGATGTCCGAGTGCAGCGCGTACGCGAAGTCCACGGGCGTCGCCCCTTGCGGCAAGTCGATGACCTTGCCCTGCGGCGTGAGCACGTAGACGCTGTCGTCGAGCACGGCGTGCTTGGACTGCTCGATCCAGTCCGAGGCATCGACGATCTCGTCGCGCCATGCGAGCATCTGCCGTAGCCAGGCGATTTTCTCGTCGAAGGGGTCGCCCTTTCCCGCCGCGCGTTTCGCTCCTTCCTTGTAGCGCCAGTGCGCGGCGACGCCGAGCTCCGCGTCGTGGTGCATCTCGCGGGTGCGGATCTGCACTTCGAGGGCCTTCCCCTCCGGACCGATCACCGCCGTGTGCAGCGAACGGTAGAGGTTCGCTTTCGGCCGTGAGATGTAGTCGTCGAATTCCCTGGGGATCGGCGCCCACAGGTTGTGCACGACGCCGAGCACCGTGTAACAGTCCTTCGCCTCGTCCACCAGCACGCGCAGGCCGCTCACGTCGTGAATTTGCGAGAAATCGAGCGACTTCGCGCGCATCTTGCTGTAGATGCTGTAGAGGTGCTTCGGCCTGCCGGTGATCTCTGCGCGGATTCCGGCCCGGGAGAGCTCGTCGTCGAGCGCGCCGATTGCCTGCTCGACGAAGCGCTCGCGCTCGCTGCGGCGATCATCGAGCATGCCGGCGATGCGCTTGTAGCGCTCGGGCTCGAGGTAGCGGAACGCGAGGTCTTCCAGCTCCCACTTGAGCTGCCACACGCCGAGGCGATTGGCGAGCGGGGCGTAGATGTCGAGCGTCTCGCGCGCGAGCTGCGTTCGCTCGGCATCCGGGGCGCGCGCGAGCCAGCGCAGCGTCTGCGTGCGGCTCGCAAGGCGCAGCAGCACTACGTCCTCCACCATGGCGAGCAGCATTTTGCGCAGCACCTCCGCCTGCGGCCCGGAATCCTTGCCCAGGGCCGCCGTCTTCACGACGACCCGCAGCTCATTGAGTCGGCTGATGCCGGCGACGAGCGACGCGACCGCCGCGCCGAACGATTCCGTCAGCTTTTCCTCGGCCGCGGGGAGATAGGCGGGTACGGCGAAAAGAAGCGCGGCGGCACGCGCGTCGGCGTCGAGCCTGAGCTCGGCGGCCTTGCGTGCCGTTCCCACGGCGTGCTCATAGGCCGGCTCGCCGGTGCCCAGCAGCTTTTCGCCATAGAGGTCCGCGGCGAAGGCCAGCGCGCGGGCGAGCGAGCGCTGGTCCTCGTCCGAGATTCCGGTGTTGAGGACGTCGGACTCGACGATTTCGGCGAGATCTGGGTGCGTAGTGGAGACCATGCTCGGAGTTTATCCCACGCTGTGGCGCCGCAGCGCGCCGTCCCGGATAATCCGTCTTTTTTCCAGGAACCCATGATGCCCGACGCCCTCGCGCGGCAGCGGACGCTGTCCACCTTGCTGCTGTTGGTCGCCGCCGCGTCCTGGGGCGGCTCCAGGCGCTAGAGATGGGCTTCTTCCGGGATTGGCGCCGCAAGCGCGTGCTGAAGAGCGCGCGCCTCGACGAAGCGCTGTGGGCACGAGTCGCCTCGAGGCTCTCCTTCCTGCGCGGCCTGTCGAAGGAGGAGGCGGTGCGGCTGGAGCAGCTCGTCGTCCTCTTCCTCGCCGAAAAGCAGATGCATGGTGCGCAGGGCTTTCAGCTCACGGACGAAGTGCGCCTGTCGATCGCCGTGCAGGCCTGCCTGCCGATTCTCAATCTCGGCCTGGACGTCTACAACGGTTGGGTCGGCGTCGTCGTCTATCCCGGCGAATTCCGCGTGCGCAAGGAAGAGATTGACGAGCATGGAATCGTGCACACCTTCGACGAGGAACTCGCCGGGGAAGCCTGGCCGGGCGGGCCGGTAATCCTCTCCTGGGAAGACGTGGGATCGGCCGAGCGCGGCTACAACGTGGTGATCCACGAATTCGCGCACAAGATCCACATGGATGGAGCGGGCGACGCGGATTTTCCGGCGGCGCGCGCCGGAATGGACGCCGCGAAGTGGCGCAGAATTCTCGAAGGAGCCTATGAACGTTTTTGCAACGAAGTCGACTCGGGTCGACCGACCTTCATCGACGAGTACGCCGCCGAGCACCCGGCCGAGTTCTTCGCCGTGATGAGCGAAGCCTTCTTCACCGAGTCCGCCGTGCTCGCGCGCGACTGGCCGGAGCTGTACGGACAACTCGCGCTCTTCTATCGGCAGGATCCCGCGGGGCGGGTAAGCTAGCGAAGGACGAAGCGATTCGCTACGCTCGCATCGCCAAGCAAGGATGACCCATGAAATGTTCGCATCTTCTCGTCGGAGCGCTGACCGCCTTCTCCTTGGGAGGCTGCCTATCCACCACCCGGATCGATGCCGAGGACAATCGCCTGTTCCTCCCTTCTGTCAAAGGGAGCGTGAATCTGACCCAGAGCAAGGAATCGCCTTCCCAGCCCCAGAACGGGCACGCATTGGAGTTCGAAGCATTCAGGGCAAGAGGCAGCGACTCCCAGTCTCTCGCCGCCGGCCAGTCGCCGGTCATACTCAATAACACGACGTTTTCAGCGCCGCAACAACTAAGGAATGACTTCGATTTCCGCTTTGCCAGCGCTTCGTGGCGCTGGCGCAAGTTTTTCGCCGGCCGCTCGCTCGGATTGGAGACCTTCGCCGGATTGGGCTACGCCTGGCTCGACCTGACCGTTTCCTCACCGAGCCAGCAGGCCTCCCAGCATTTCTCCACCTTGGGACCACAAGGCGGGGTCGGACTCATCTGGCGTCTGCGCCCAGGCACCAGCCTTCAGACGCGCATCGCCGGATTCGTCTCGGCGACAGACGGTGTCAACCGGGCAGCCCGAGCCGAAGTCTTCC
>Ga0209469_1001489_pt1 | contig 12546 bp, 13 predicted proteins | sample GraSoiAngelo_123_FD_185880 | JGI IMG/M metagenome (GOLD analysis project Ga0209469, IMG submission 185880) | Grasslands soil microbial communities from the Angelo Coastal Reserve, California, USA - 14_0927_02_40cm (SPAdes) (version 2) | ecosystem: Environmental > Terrestrial > Soil > Grasslands ... | reverse complement strand
GCTTTAGCTCCTCGACCACTTTCGTAGCGCGGCCCGAATTAACGGTCGCGAATACGTAGGTCGGGAAATTCATATTGGTTTGCATTGTTGTTTTTTTCTACTGCATTTTATTGCAGTATAGTAACACCTGTTACTTGCATATAAGACTTTTATTTCAGAACCACGATCCATTACACAGAGATACTGAAGAGGGAGAAGCATCTGACAATCCACCGAAACAGCGTCAGCGTCCCAGAAGCCGTACGAGAGATTCTGACCAGAAACTACCCCATCTACCAATGCTTGAAGATGAAACTCATGAACTTCCACTCCCTCGCAGAATTCATCCAGCCCCAAGTCCAACAATTGAGTGGTAAAGAGGCCAGCATCAACACCCTGGTGGTAGCGATCAAGAGATTCTCCGACACACTATCCAACAGCAAAAGCCCCGACGCGTCAATAGTCCTCAAGGACGCGAGAATCTCCCTATCAAGCGGCATAGTAGACGTGACGATAAGAGCCCCAAGAAACCAGTTCTCAGCAATAGTCAAAGAATTGTCAGACATTGCAGCTCAGCTCTCAGAGTTCCCCCACATCTTCCCCCTCTCAAACTCGATCAAACTGATCCTACCAGAGGAGGATTACACCATTGTCCGAGGGAAATGGGACCATCTTAGAGAGGCCGCGACACAGGCGAACGTGTCCAAGCTGATTCTCAACCTATCGCCCCGCGCCGAGATGACGCCAGGAATAGCATCCTATATCACTGAACTACTGTTCAGAAACGGAGTCAATATTCTTGACGCGTTTCTAGGCTACGGCGACATCATAATGGTCGTCGACGACAAGGACGGACCCCTCGCCTACGATGTTTTGCAAAGAGAAATCCATGGCACCAACACAGCCTGAGAAAAGCTTCAGTACACACCGAGACACGGACCGGTATCTGGTAATGCGAAAACGACTCGAAAAACCCCGCTGAGCCATTGAACCTCTTCGTTTGGCGGCAAGAGCAGATTTCGCATTTTCCTCAGCCGTTTGTGAAAAACCAGAGGCAATTTACAATGCTGCAGGGAGATGATATTCGGAGGAGGGACGGGCAATGTCTGACAATAATGCGGATTCAAAGTGTGCTCGGTGCGGCGGACGTTTGGAGGATGGCTGCGATGGCACCTAAAGGTCTCTGGTGGGACAAGGAGCAACATAAGTTGACTTGGTTAGGGTCCGGCGCCGAAAAAATCATTTCGCAGTGGAGCCTGACAATGCCCAACGCACCCGCTCAAAGATGCTACAACTGCAACATACTCATCATCCAGATACAATGAATGCCGACGCACATGGCAGACGGAGGGTGGGATTGGAGAAATTGTTGGACCTAGACTCAATCTGGTTTGGTGGCGGGCCGTTGGGGTCCAAGTCTCTTGATGATGACGCTCATTACTAGGATAACGATCAACTGCAAAGTCAACAGCGTTATCTGAATAGCGAACCCTTGAGCGCCAATTGTTCCATAGCTCAAAGGTAGGTTACCGACTCCAGTCTGTGCTAAAGTATTAGCTGAGAACAGATAGACCAGAAAGCCCTGAAATGGTAGGATCGCGAGTCTAATTGTCCGAGTTCGCATTTTCTGTCCTCTACTCAGAGATAGTTCCCGAAAGGTTCCAAGCTTCTCGAAACGCACGAACACTTCTCCAACGGTAGAGAAACAACGGGATGTACGGTGTGACGGTGACCACGACGGTTACCAAAAGAACAAACGGGCTTCTCTCGTATGCTGAAATGTAGGCGAGTAAGACGAAAGGTATGAGAGGCAGATAGAGACTATTGGTCCAGCGTTTGCTCCACGTGTAGTATTCGAGATGATATTTCTTGAGGTGGTTCATGTAATTCAAATGTCGCGCCCATTTCCTCACGCCGGAATTAGAGTCTTCAACCTGAGGAATCGGTGCCCCACAGACAGTACAGTGTCTAGGAGTGAAAGGACCTAAGTCTCCGATTGGCTGAGGCATCTATTGGATGCTTGAACGTGAGACAAACGAACCAAAAAGGATTGCTGGGAACTCAGCTAGTTCCTGAAACGTAGTTAATTTCAGCTATTCAGCACCTTGTCGGAGAAGAGTCGTAGTCTAGTTTCCATGTCTGCTTAGTACTGGTTTCTGAAAAAAGGAGGAGAGATTGTCTTGCCGATGCCCGGTGGACTTGGTACGTTCTATGAGGAAGTGAAGAAGTGTGCCGTGTATGTCCCGACGAACGTGGTCAAAGAGCCCTGAATAGTTCCGAATCCGCGAAGATTCGCAAGGCCGCCGGTGCCGCCATAAAGCGTGTACTGGCCTTGGAAGCTACCGGCGCTGAATGTGGCTGCAAATGGGACGAATATGGTGCCGGAAGCTGAGCCGGATGAGGTGGATACTGTCCCTGTGAACGTGTTCTGTCCGAAGAATATCCCATTGCCGGTTGACGTGTTGACGATGATCGTGACCGTGCCTTGAGTGTCTCCGTTGAAAGCGCCTGTGAAACATAAACCGAAGTTCTCGGTAGTGATGATGAACCCGTTCACTTGGCTAGTGACTACGTTTGTAGGAGGGCCTGTCGGCACAAACGCGTTGCTCGTGGTTCCCGTGCATGTCGCAGTTGTCGCATGGCCGACTGGAAGGAGCATTAGAACAGGTACAGCTAGGAGTGTGAGGAGAATGATTGGTCTCGTTGTTATTTTCACCTCCCGATCCTGCTTGATGCTTGCTTTTCTGTGATACGGGCCCCCGCTCGGGCTCAGAATTTAGCGCTTTGGATTTTGGCTCAAAAACGAATGCTCGAAACATTCAGCACCTTGTAAGAGACGGATTCTGTTCCGTGGATACAACCGTTCAAATAGAGGCCTCTCCCGCGTTCAAAGGTGAGTAGTATGCAATCTCAACAGCAAACCAAAGGCGAGGTAATCGCCGAGCTGCGCGGTAAGACCGACAGCTTCAGCATCAAAGACATCGGCGCTAATGGCATCAAGATAGAGAACAACGACGTAGGCCAGATCACGGGCAAGTACCAGGCCAATTTCATGGAGACGGTCAGTATTCACATGAAGACTGACGGTACGAGCGAGTGGGAAGGCAAAAGCATTCAGATGGCGGGCAAGGACATGGTCGTCGCAACAAGCCACGGCAAGGGACGCAGCAACGCTGACGGAACCATCTGGTTCGAGGGAGAGCAAAAGTACATGACGCAATCGCCGAGCCTATCCTGGCTCAACAATACCAAGGGCTGGATCGAGGGAACCGCCAGCCAAGCCGACCAGACGTTCACCGCCAAAGTCTACGCCAAAAAGTAATCAAACGATCGTCAAACATCCAACTTCTCTTTTTTTTGTCGCCTATACGGCTAGATATGACGCTCGGGCCGTTGAAAGTGTCGCTGAAGGAACTCTTACTCATAACCCGAACAATTCCTCTTTCGTTGACGAGCTTCTGACGCTCGTTGAATGATACGCGCAGGAATTAGTTATCGCTTCTCAGGCTACAGCTCTTTTCTGCGCTAGCTGGTCTCTGTAGAGTATCGCAAGGGCTAGGATCGAGATGAAGATCATAGTGTATATTGCCGAGATCGCCATCGACTCAAAGATGTCCCTTGTTATCCAAAAATGCCCGGCTGCGTCTATCACGTAAGTGCTAGGGGACATGAACAAGTAGCCGAGGACAAACCCGACTCCTGTCCACAGGTAGAGTGTGATCGCCTGGAGATAGTGGGTTGCAGGTAGTGCTCGACCCAGGTCTTCTGATCCACGCTTCCGCTGGTACAGCGCGAAAAGCTGGAAGAAGATGTAGACGGTGAATAACCAGCCGAGATAGTTGGAGAATGGTACGCCAAAGTATCCTCCTCCGTCCTTCCATATCCAGGCGTGATTGATAGTGGAGGCTATCGGGTCGAGGCAGAAATCCCACGCAACCATTACGAAAGATGCGACCAGGGGAACCATGACCGAGATGAGGAGGGCAGACCCCTTGCGGACTTCGCTTACGAGGAGGGTTGAGAAGACCCAGGCGAGATAGCCGAACGAGATGTAGGATAGAGAGATGAAGAAGGGTACGAGAGCTATCTTGGGCCCCAGCGAGTCAGTGTAGTAGTAGTGGCCGAATGGAAAGCCGGTCAGGATGCTACTGTTTTCCAGTATGTTGCTGACGATTGCCGTGACGACAATGAAGACACCAATAGTCTTCCATCCATACCGCCTCCCCCCGTGGATCAACGCGAAGGGAAACAGTAGGGGCGTGATGAATCCCGGGATTATGCGGCTCCCGATCGCATACGCTACTACTATTCCCCAGAGAACGCCGTCTGTCAGCCTCTGATAGCGCGTCGGAGCCGAGCCGGTCATGTTTGCTCGGTTTCACCAGGCATGCTGGTGATATCCAGCCCCATGCTAACTTAAGCTATCCGACTAGTCCCGATATCTGCGAGCATCTTGTGGAGACAAATCGTATCCGGGACAATAGGTTGGAAGAAACAGGGTTTTGCTGTCGAGTCGCCCTTCTGTCAAGGTGGCAGGAAACAGTCTAGCCGGGCTCAGCTACTGTACGATTATTTCTCCTTGCATCCAAGGGTGGGGCCTGCAATAGTAATAGTACGTTCCGCTCGCGGTAAACGTGTGGGAGAAGGTTACACCGCTAGCAATGCTGTTGGAATCGAAGCTATCGAGACCCGCCGCGTTCATCGCTGGACACTGAGAGACGGAATGGTTTGAGTCACACGTAGTCACAGTATGCATGCTTCCACCATTATTCGTCCAAGTAACCGTAGTGCCGACAGCCACAGTCTTGACGCTCGGGCTGTAACCACAGTTTCCTGGGCCATTGCAAAAAGTGCCGTTCCAGACGATTACATTGGGACCGCTGGGAGCCGCTGGTGGAGAAACAGACTGATCCATCACTACTAGAACAGTAGCAACGACAGCAATAACGACTGCCACAATCCCTATGATAATCCAGAACTTCTTACGACTGGGCTTCGCATTGTTAGTTGTCATGTGCCGTATAGCGTCAGGATTTTCGTTATAGTCATTGTTGACATCTGTTACGTACCAAAGTTACCTGATAATTCACGCGAGAAATTGCCAGCGACAACCTCGGCGATTCTTCTTGGACAGGGCTGCTACTAACTACTGTTATTCAGTGCTACCTTCAAAGTCGAGTTTCTCGTCGATCTTTTTCTGCTGTTCCTTATAGGCCTTGTACTTCCGGGTCCAGTCTGAGAGCAGCATCCACTGCCTAGCTCCAATCAGAAGGAATCCAGCCGCGATAACTACCGCTACGATGCCCGCTAGTCTGAAGCTGTAACCGCCAGGCATCCCGAGCAGAAAGGGTGAGACGTGCCATGATAAGGGAACCGCGGCAATAATGGCGATGATCATGATGAGTATGAATTTCTTGGTCCTATCGATCTGGTAGACTAGCCTGTCTACTATGGAAAAGATGTTCTCAGCAGTTGCAACAGCGTTCTCTCTCTTCTCTGGCTCGGTCAAGACCAGGTATTCACCACGATGGTTCCTAAAAACGGTCGGGGAACTATGTTATCCATCACCTATTTCTCAGCCTCCCGTCTCGGAAAGAGCGTCTCGTAGGGCCCTAAGATCTCTCTGACAAGGACCCGTCCCCTGTCGGAAATCTTGTACTTGATTATCTTCTTAGCACCCCAAGGCTCTTCCGCCCTGAGTATCAAGCCCTTCTCGACCATCTCGTCAAGGAGCACCTTGTGCTTCACATTGTTTAGCCCACAATAACTCATCAGCCTGCTCTGGTTCAGCTCACCGTGCTCTGCGAGTTTCAGGAGGACGTCCTTCCTTAGATAGATCCGCTCCCTATGCTCGTGGACCAACCGACCAACCTGCCGCGATCATGACTGCCTGTCAGTAATGATTGTCAGACACCTAGACTCGTACGGTCCCTGCTTCACGGATTCTCTGAACCTATAGGAACGTTTTCCTAGCCGCCTATCAATTCCTCATTGTGACAACGCAGAATGTGGATTGGTTTAAGCTACTCGTAGTTCATTGAGAACTTTCTTGGAAAAGAGTCGCACTTGTGACAGGAGGTTTGCTGGGGACGATCTACCGCGGGGATATTCAAAGACAGACAGGGACCTTCTCGGCGCAATGATCGAACTCTCCCGTGCCCAAGTCAACTCTTGGCGGCTTTCAAAGAACCACCTGGCCGAACGGGCGCTAAAGCGTGACATGCCCCGGGTAGTTTCTGATGCCTGCGGGCTCCAGGCTCAGGTGCTATCCGGTGCCGCTTTGTCCCTATCGGCCAGAGTCGACAACATCACTATGGAAGATGTTGAGGATGCTCTCTGGAAACACTGGACCCTCGTCAAGACTTGGGCAATGCGTGGCACACTCCACCTGCTTTCCTCCTACAGTCTCCCTACATACGTAGCCGCGCTCAAGACTCGGCACGACCTTCATGGCGAGAAAATCTCGTACCGGATAGGACCGGGGCCTGAAGACAAGAAATACGAGATCACCAAGGCCGAGCAAGAACAGATAACAAAGGCAATCGACAACGCCCTCGACCAGCACACCCTAACAAGGGAGGAACTGGCCCATGAGATCGTCAAGGGGACGAAATTGCGCCCCATCCTCCAGTCCCATCTTCTCTCCGGCTTTGGAAGCCTCCTACAACAAGCAGCCCATCAGGGAAGCCTCATCTTCGGTCCCAGCCAAGGCGCAAAAGTAACCTTCACCCGGCCAGACCAATGGCTAGGCAGACAAGACCAGCTCTCCAGCGAACAAGCCCTGAGAACCCTGCTGCGGCAATTCTACAGCACGTACGGCCCCGCGACCTTCGAAGACTTTGCTCACTGGTGGGGCGTCTCGGCTCCCGAGGCCAAACCCCTGGAACAGCTTATCGCCGGGGAACTGGAACAGGTTGAATTTGACCATCAGCCGTCGAAGATATTGAGTTCACGATGTCGATCAGATTTATTCCATAGACGAAGCGCAATCTATCCGGCTCGTCCCAGCTGGGACACGTACGTCATGTTCTACCATCCCAGAGAGTTCTTCGTCTCACAAGCATACCGGACCAGAATCTTCCGACAAATCCAGGGAAACGCCCCGGTACTACTAGTTGATGGAATCGCCGCGGGAACATGGGAGAAGACCAGGAAAAAAACGGGGATTGAGATCATGGTTAGACCGTTCGAAGCGCTGAGCTCAGCTGAGAGGCGCGCGGTTGTAGAGGAGGCTGGACTACTAAGGGAGTTTTTCGGAACCAACGTCGAACTCTCCTTCCATCCCTAGAAGACTGGTTTGGATTGGGCGAAAGTGACAATCGCTTGTTAAACTGGAGCTAGTGCTTCCTGTTGGATGGCAGAAGGTCAAGAAGGTCTTGATGGAGAGCGACAGTAGCATCGAGAAACGGGCGACAAGGCGATTTCGGTCGCGCCGTGCCATGATGGTGACCGTTCTCATCATCGCCCTCGCCGTGTCGTTTGCCTTTCTGTATTCGCTGCTAGATGGCCATCACACAACTGCTCCGAGCCCGAGACCTTCGTTGGTGGGCTGGGGAGGCGTAGCTCTAAACGAGGTGACGCGGACGGCTTCGGGCAATCCTGTCAGCAGCGTCTTTCCCGGTGAGACGGCGAGCGATCTCGAATATGTAGTTCAGGTTCTGCAGGCTCGAGGGTTCAATACCGTTAGGGTTGACTTTGACCCGTACTGTACCGACATGGTGGACTACAACTCCATGGGCGTCTATTCTCAGACGAACGGCCAGAAGGCCGTCCTGATAGCCCAGCACTACGGCTTCTGGATAATAATAGACTACCACGGCTACTCGGATATTTTCCGGAACACCAGCTGCTGGCTCAACTACTGGAAGCCAATAGTACAGAATATCGGACCGATGTATTCCCGGATCATCTGGGAACCTGAGAACGAGCCCACGACTGACTGTTCGAATAGTCCGTCCTCCTGTCCGAGCGCTCCCTGCTCAAGCGACAGCTCGTGCGTGACCTATCTTGGCAACGCATACCAGCAGTGGATTAACCAGACACGGTCAACGGGCGATACCCATTGGATAGTGGTGCAGAGCATCTGTAGCTATGGTTGCGGTCTCTGTCCTAACGGGACCGGAGACTGCCCCTCTGCGGTGGATGGCTATCCAATAGTCACAGATCCGGCGGGCCATATCTTTCTCAGCATTCACAGCTACATGAGCTACTCGTACTATTCGAACAGTTGGAACACGACGACTGCTACCGCCGTAGCGAACGGCTACTACCAGGCAGTACTGTCAGCCTCAACGAAGTACGGCTGGCCTGCTCTCAACACTGAGGGCGGTGCAGATCCACTATGCGCTCCTTGCGCTAGCCCCCCGCCTGACACGGAACTATCCGGCAGCGCAGGCTACACTACCGTAACCCTCAGCTTCATCCAGACACTCACAAACCTGTATGATGCAAATACGCCGGCGAGAATCAGCTGGGTCTGGTGGCCCGCTGGAGACTGGACAGACACTACGACGAGCCCTCTCGGCACACTCGACTGTGACAGCTCACCCCAAGGCTGGGGCTGTCAACTGAAATCACTGCCAGCAACTACGTAAAATCGCATACCAATTAGGATCGCAACCATTACGTTGGGTCGTTACTGGCTATGATTTCTGTGTAATTTTCAAGGGAGTGTCGCCGAGAATCCAGTTCTCCCCCCACGCCTTCAATGATTGCATTATGGGCCGTATCTGCTCGCCCTTGTCAGTCAACGCGTATCGTACGGTGAAGGGTTGTGTCCCGAGAACTTGTCTCTGAACGATTTTCTCTGAGGCGAGATACTTGAGGACTCGGGAGAGTGTCTTCGGGTCGATCTCGCAGGCAACTCTGAGCAACTCGTTGAACCTCATGGGCCGTTCCAAAAGATATCTTACCACTATCAGCCGCCACTGGTCGCCTATCTTTCGCGCTGACTCGACCGCGGCGCAGGTCACATAATCATTCTTCCGGGTCGACATGTAGTCAGAAATTGTTCGTTTTCTTCTTCTAACTGGCATAATGTCTCTTGGTGGCTCGTGAGCCAACAAGCTATTTAGCTATCATTTTGCCAGCGCCGATCGTTTACAATGCCAATGATTGATGTCTACGCGCCAGCAGATCTATTCCCGAGCGGTTCCGATGGTAGGCTTGGCCATGAGCTGACTATGGCTGTTCTACGTGCTGAGGGTGTGTCGACCCCCGGTCCGTTTCACCTCAATAATACTGCGGCTTTCATCCACCGGATGGATCCGCACGCGGTTCATACCGCTGCCACCGACTCCGCCAGGACTGTCCGAGTTCAGGTCATTACTCCTCCAGCCGCCTTGACCCGTGATGGTCAGAAGCAACTCGTCAAGGAAATCACCGAGATTGTCGCCAAGATCTCGGGCGACCCGAACCAAGCCGGTCGCACCTGGGTGATACTAACTGAGGCGGCAGAGGGCGGTTGGGGGCTCTCAGGCACAGCATTCGGCCGTCAGGAGTTCGCCGCGCTAGCCGCTAAGGCCGCCGCGGGGCGCGCGAAGTAAGCTCCGCATTTCCCTTGACTGGCTAATTTCGGTATCTGAGACTGGTTTGTTATCCGAACTGAATTCTGGTCCCAACGCTTCCTTGAACATAGGCTTCAGCCATTTCATGGCTAATGAGGTGAGCGGCCCTCCAGCCCGTGCAGTGTCCAGGAACGATGATGTCAGGATTGATCGTTGCGACATCCTGGATTGTCTGTGGGATTATCTTCTCGAAGATTCCACCGGACAGGTGCATTCCGCCGATGAAGGCGTGGACCTTGTTGACGCCCGTTATGCGCTGCGCGTTCCGGAGCACATTGACTGCGCCTGAATGGCTACAGCTTGACGCGACGACCAGACCTTTACCGTTGACGTTGAAGACGATGCCCTGATCGTCCCAGATCCAGGGATCAGGTTCCCACTCTTCGTCGTCCTTCTCTTCGTACTGGTAGGGGAATCCTTTCTCGTAGTCCGTGACCCTTTCCACCTGCCCGGTAACCAGGGCTTGGTCTGAGAGGAGGAGGCTTGGGACTCGACTGTCGACTAGCCTGACGTCATTCTTTTCGAGTGCTCGTCGGTCTGGGGGAGGCATATGGATTTCTACTCCGGATGGGAACCTGATCTTACGATTCTTCCACGCGTCGGGATGCAGAACTAATGGGAGATTCTTTTTGCCCAGGCTGTGAACTACACCAAGCAAGCCGCCGTGGTGATCTGCATGCCCATGAGACAAGACGATAGCGTCCAGGTCGGATAGTTGGATGCCCAAGACGGCTAAGTTGTGGGTGATAGTATCGGGGTTGAGGCCAGCGTCGTAAAGGATGGCCTTGACGCTGCCTTTCTTGTGGACCTTGAAAAGCAGAGAGTAGCCGTGTTCCGCTATCAACTGGGGCCTGTTAGACCAGTCCCAGGTTAGAGGGGCCCGGATCACGTTGTCCGTGGAAGGCAAGAGGATGTCGACGGTATTGTCGACAATGATGGTCGCGTCCACTGCATCAACAGTTTGAAGATGAGCGATGTCTGGGATTGGACTTGTAAGACTTGGAGAGGCGGGTCTACGTCTAGCTTGCACAGAATTGAGACTGATTCCGTCCGACAGACACAATGTGCTAGCCAACCCCCCTTCCGCGCTCAGGCCTTGAAAGCGCAGTTAATTTCAGCACTTCTTCAGCTCTTTGTGGAGAAGACTACCGCTGGCCGTCGCTTTGATTACCTTTCCTATGTCTTACCGACGCGAAGTTGATGGAGAAGGTGTTCCGAGGATGCGGGATGAGGTCGCGTCCTGTCAAGTCGAATAGGAAAGAAGTTGGTTAGACTCTTAAGACTGATTTAAGTGGGCTAAATACTTGCAGCAAGTCGATCTGGAGAAAACAAAGAAGGTAAAGTATGATAGACCACGTTATTCTCACAGTCAGTGATTTCAAGCGTTCAGTCGCTTTTTACGCCAAGGCCCTGAAGCCGCTCGGGATCACAAACTTTACTGATTACGAAGGGCAAGACGGACATCCGGATTTGAAGGGTTTTGATGACGGCAAGAGAGCTTTTTTCTGGCTCAAAGGAGAAAAGCCCGATCCCCAAGCGGTGCATGTTGGGTTTGTAGCGAAAAACCATGCAGAGGTAGATGCATTCTACAAAGCGGCTGTGAACGCCGGAGGCAAGAGCAAGAAAGCACCTCAAGCTCGGCCCGAATACTATCCTGGCTATTATGCGACCTGGGTGTTCGATCCTGACGGCCACGATACCGAGGTCGTTCACAAAAGCCAAGTTGATTATTGAAATAACCCTGCGGTGGCTAACGACAGATTTCTATCTCTTACTGGCGCGGATTTCGACCTGTCCGGGCACGCCTTCTCTGACGAAAAACGTAGAGATTCACAATAACCACATCAACCAACACGAGTAGGAGACCTTCACTTCCAAGTGAACCGAGCGGTAGGGAAATCACCCCTTGAAAATACAAGAGACCTGCCCACCCCCAGTAGGCCACAAACAGTGTGAAAGCTAACACGATTGCACCAATCCGGTCCGGCTTACGCATCGATAATAGGAACGGGAGACTTCAAGACAAAAAAGGTTGCTTGACGTAGTTCCCGTTAGGCTAAACTGAGAGGCAGGTCGACTAGTTCCGACTACTCAGCGCTTCGTTGGAAAGAGGCGGGCACCCCCATTAGAGTGAGATTGTGTTCTATCTAGCGCAACTGTCCAACCCTCAAGGGTTAATTCTCTCCTCTCCCAATTGTGACGATACGAGAGGATTCTGAACGTCATCCATAGCTTGCCCGCGATGCGGAGCCAGCAACGTGGCAACGGCTAGATTCTGTCTGACCTGCGGCACTCCACTAGTAGTTGCGCCTCCAACGATGCCCCCAGCCTTTAGTGTGCCTCAGCCGCCGCCTTACCCGTACTACGGGTCAGCAGCTGGCTATTGGGAACACCATCTAGCTGGCAAGATAGACAACACAAAAACCGGTCTGCTACTGCTAGTCATCGGCCTGGCAATCAGCTGGATTCCATTCATCGGCGCGATAGGTGGATTAGTAGCCCTCATCGGTGCCCTGCTGGTTATTCTTGGACGTGAGGCTTTTGGACGTGAACATGCCCGAAACACCATACTGGCACTCGTATTCTTCTTCGTAGGCATCGGCGTTACAGTCGCTGGAGCCTTGGCCCTGTTTTTCGCGGCGTTTTCTTATCGAACTGGTCCTAGCAGTTTAGTTCAGCCAACATTCGCATGGCTTGGTGTTATCACCATTATCGGTGGCGGAGTCACAGGCATCTCTGAGGTCCTGCTGACCTATGCGCTTCAGCTGAGCACTGGCCGGATACTATTATGGACCGCCTATGCAACCTCAATTGCAATCAGCATCGTAAACTTACTGTTCATCGTTCCTTTCCTTAGCGGAACCGGAACCGGATTGCTTGTGTTTCCCACCGTTTTTCTCACCATTTTCCTAGGAATCATACCAGCTCTGCTATACGCAGCGGCGTACTACTTGGCGAGACAGCGCATCGTCCGGCGAGAAATCCCCTCACCCATCACACC
>Ga0209469_1001484_pt1 | contig 12571 bp, 9 predicted proteins | sample GraSoiAngelo_123_FD_185880 | JGI IMG/M metagenome (GOLD analysis project Ga0209469, IMG submission 185880) | Grasslands soil microbial communities from the Angelo Coastal Reserve, California, USA - 14_0927_02_40cm (SPAdes) (version 2) | ecosystem: Environmental > Terrestrial > Soil > Grasslands ... | reverse complement strand
ATTGGAAAAGCTCTGGACTCATGCAAACCAGGATCAGTCAACTAATCTTGAATCCTCTGAGAAGCAAGTCTACCAAGACCTCTCCGGAGTTTCTAGACACTACGAGAAGTTCAAGGAAGAACTCTTGGAAGGTCGAGAGCCATATAGTCAGATAAACAGGGACAAGACAAGTCTTTTGGTGCGCTTTGTCAAGGATGTTCCCTCCATAATCGGAGTAGACCTCAAGACTCACGGACCCTTCCTCAAGGAGGACATTGCCAAGTTACCGTTTGAAAACGCGGAAAGCCTGATTCGACAGGGCGCCGCTGTTGAAATACGAAGCTCAGTTCAAGATAATGAATAAAAGGGCGACTGGGGGTTCTCTCGAAGTCTTTCACTGGTGCTGCAATTGAAGTTTCCAAAAGAGGTCAACACTTTTTGTCCCAAATGCGGGCATCATACTGCTCACTCCGTCACAGTTTACAAGGCTGGCAAAGCTCGCACCATGGCCTGGGGAAGTCGTCGTCAGGAGAGACGAAAGCACGGATACGGAGGCCAAAAGTTCCCGGAACTCAAGCGGACCGCCAAGACAACGAAAAAATCTCTCGTGAGGTTGAAATGCCGGACCTGTAACTATACACTCATGCGATTGGGCATAAGGTTGAGAAAATTGGAGGTTGGAGCATAGATGAGATGGGAACTAATTCCAAAACCTCGTAGCATATTCCTTCGGGTAAAGTGCTTGAAATGCTCCAACGAGCAGATTGTTTTCGAGAGAACCAGCAGTTACGTAAAATGCACAGTCTGCGACGAACTCCTCGCCCAGCCTGCAGGTGGAAAGGCCAAGATTCGTGGAGAAGTCTTACAGTCGTTGAGCTAGACAGAGCGCAGGCGAATGTCCACCCAGACTTCTCAGGTCATCTTCCCTGAAGTCGGAGACCTTGTTGTAGCTACAGTCAAAAGGGTCGAGGATTATGGGGCCTATGTCAAACTCGACGAGTTCGCAGGGATTGAAGGCCTCGTCCATATCTCAGAGATGGCGACCACTTGGGTACGGAACATACGAGACCATGCGCGGGAAGGCCAGAAACTTGTCCTCAAAGTTCTGAGAGTGAATCCTCAGCGGAACCAGATAGACCTCTCACTCCGGCGAGTCACTGGAAGGGAAAAGTCGGAGAAGATGCTTGAATGGAAAAAGGAGAGAAAGGCCGAGGCCATTCTAAAGAGCGCTGCCGAAAAAATGAACAAACCAGAGGAGGACGCTGAAGCCATCAAGAACACGATTCTAGAAAAATTTGGCGGTCTCTATGATCCACTGGAAGAGGCTATGGACGTGGGTCCAGAGGCCTTAGTCAAAGCGGGACTCACAGAGGAATGGGCCGAGGCTATCGCAGAAGTCTCTAAGAGCAAGATACGACTAGAGAGGTCGAAGGTTCGAGGAACTGTGGCAGTCACCTGCCACAAGCCTGGAGGGTTAGAGATTATCCGACAGACGTTGCTCAGTGCGAAGAAAATCCGCAGGCCGAGAGGGAGCGAAGTCAAGATCTATACGATTGGAGCGCCCAAGTATCGGATAGAGGTTGAAGCCGGAAGTTTCGAAGCAGCCGAGAAAACACTGAACTTGGTGACTGAAGAAATTCTCGACTCTATCAAGAAGTCCGGGGGAGAAGGAAGAAAGATTGGATGAAATGGATGATACGGAAGTGCACCCAATGCCTCCGGTACACTATGAAAGGCATCTGCCCCTACTGTGGATCCTGGACTAAGAGCCCTCATCCGGCAAAGTTTTCGCCGGACGATAAGTACGCCAAATACCGGGCGACAGGTTCCGAATGAGCTTCGACGATTGAGCCTATAGCTGAATCAGCGTCTGATTAGCACTCAACGCTAGATTCAAGTCGAGACTTGGATCTCCATTCCACCAAGCTCTCACATAGGTTGTGCTGGCACTACACGCAGGAGGAGGAGTCCAGTTAGGCTTCTCGAACGTACCAGTGGATGTAACATTCTCACTCCCAATGAGATTCCAGTTTCCGTCCGGCTTAGTACACTCAAGGAATACAGGGGTTTTAGTGGAAACGGGTAGCCCACTGGGATATGCCAGAGTTCCCGTTATGTTGTTCTTGTTACTGCTACCTTTCGGAACGTAAGGATTGCTAAGCATCGTTGTGAGAGTGGGTGTCTGGGGATAGTTCACTCGGTAGACTAGGACGTAGTCGTTTGTAGATTGGAAGGCTTTTGTGAAGAAGTAGGGCCTCGCGTCTCCCCGGTTCCCTGTGTCCCCGCTCGGCTGGTTACCGATTCCCGCAGGGTATCCGTCTCGCAACAGCACTCCTAGCAAGGTATTGCTGGTGGGTATGAGGGCTCCCTGGTAGTTGCTTGTTATTCTAGTGCCATTGTCGGTTTGACGATTCATCGTGATGTAGCGTATGTAATCAGTTTGTGTCTGGCCATTCGAGGTGCTTGTACTCCGTTGTTGGTAGGTTACCGTTGCCGGGCCGAGGGGGGTTTTGATCTGGGTACCGTTTCCGATCCGGACCATCCAGTACCATTTACTGTCGTCGCCATAGCCGCAAACCGGAGGGGATCCGGCTGGGGAGGTGCTGGTACTTGGACATAGAGGCGATCCGCCAGATTGATAGTTGTAGCTTACGAAGATCGCCACATGTGTCACGCCGTACTGGTGAAGTAGATTTACCGCCATCGACTCGTTCAGCATCAGACCTGACGCTATGATCTGTATCTGAGTCGAGTTTCCAGTTCCGTTATCAGCAAGAGTATGTAACCCCGTGTTTACAGAGATCCAGTATCCGTAATCCCACCACGCAAAGACTACACTCGTGGAGGGCAGATTGTTGTTCATCCATGTGAGCGCTTGCAGCCAGTCCGGAAAGTTTCCTCGTACCGGAAGGCTCGCGGAGGCTATGGTGGTGGGCGTGTAGGCGGATTGTACAGCGTTGATGAATGTCGGCACAACCAGGATGAGGATTATGAGAAGGATTCCTAGGCTGAATTCTCTACTCACCCTGCTGGTGAACCTTAGTTTGCGACGTGGAAATATGACCGCCTGCTGGATTATGTCCATCGCTGGTTTACCAAGCTCCACCACGGTTATGGCTGCCAACGTTGCCATCGCAGGAGCTAGAATCAGGGTCAGCCTGACTAGGCTCGCGGCAAAATAGAAGCCGGTTACGCCAAAGACGATGAGTAGAACGTCACTGTCACGCAGGCGCTGGAATGCGAAGAAGAACCCGAAGACAGCTAGGAGTATGACACTTCCTATCTCCAGATAAAGGCTTGACCAGGTTGAGGGTCTATTCTCTGCAACCGATGCTACGAGTGGAATGTTGTTCCTGACGAAAGGATCTATGGTCGCTAGGAATTTTCCCCGTAAGCCCGCGGAGATCAGCCCTGTCCCCACTCCAAGAACGGCAATAGCCACGACACCTGCGATTGCGAGTCCGAGCACTGTCAGTCTTCCTCTTGGGGTCGGGGCCAGTCGTGAGAGTTCCATAACCGCGAGCAGACCCATCACACCGAGCAAAGCAACCGTTGTACTTTCCGTAAGGTATGTGTGCCCTAGCAGAGGCAGTTCGGTGCCAGTGTACAAGAAGAATCCTATCGTGATTCCATAAGAGAGCATGAGACGTGGAGAGTAGCGCCCCAGCACAATCAGGGCCAGCGCAAACAGTCCCAGCACTTCAGCTGCGTACCTGAAGCTTCCCCATGCGAAGGTCATGTAGATGAGACTCACACTGGAGAGCATGCTGTAGATGATAGTGCCCTTCAGTGATCGGCTTGGGTTTATGGCGCGTATGAAAAACAAGAAGGCCATTACCATTGTTGGAATTCCGACGGCTTCATTTCGGAAGAAGCCTAGATCCGTCCGGCTGATCAGGCTAGAACTGAAAGCGGTGAAGAGCCCTGCTAACAGCCCAGCACTCTTACCCCAAATATCTCGAGCGAAGAAGTAGACAACCAGCACGCCGAAAACTCCTAGAATTACGGGTGAATAGACGGCTGCATCGTAGAGATTGATGTTAATGCCGATGGCTTGGAGAAACTGGTAGATGAGGGTCCCAGTGAAACTAGTGCCGGGATAACTAGTGGAAACTGGGGGTCTACCGAACGGATACCATGCCTTGAAGTCAGTGTAGGCGTACCAGCTCTGCCAGCCGTTGGCGGTTATCTGGCGCATGTCGTTGAAGTTGAAGTACGGGTCGAACTCGCTGATGTAGGCGCCCCATCTTAGAGGTAGGAGTCGGATTATTGCTGCCATTGCCAGAGTGAGGCTAAGTATTGAATAGTGTAGGACGGTTGCTCGAGGAATTCCGCCGAGGGTCTTTCTGATTGCTCTAAAGCGTGCTGAGATGTTTTCTCGACTAAGCCCTCCTCTTATCCCGCTGAGAAATCCCTCTGGCTCAATGGTCATTTGAAGCGTGGTCCCCTAATTGTCTCGGGCTACTGGGATAGGCGGCTGTTTGCCTTGGGTGTTAATATTCTTGTGCTCTGAGGATTAGGAGGAGTGCTAGGTCACGCGAGGGTTACAAGCCTAGTTTTGTCCCACAGTTCTTGCAATAGACTGCATGGTCCGGATTCTGGGTCTTACAGTTTTCGCAGAAACCTTTGAAGTTCGAAGGTCTCGGTATCGTAAATGTCCTTGTTGCTCCAGCGTAGAGGTTGAACTTGTCGCCATTGTCGCATCGGAATCGTGAGACGCGGTACTTCTGGAAAGTCCACTCTCGTTCAGGCGGTGTGGATATGGGGCTTCCGCATCTCGGACAGTTCATGATGAGTAATTCCCCTAGACTGGGGTTTCTAGAAAACGGATATTTAAGCTGGGTTGAAACCTGGAGTTTCACTCTTCACTGTCTTGCGTAATTGCCATCGGACTTCGTTACTATTGGTGTCGATCCATATTAGGAAGGCTTGTCCCTTGTTCGTTCCAAGGTTGTAAGAGTTCAAGTCTTCCAGAAGCTTGGGGTCGACTAGCGCTTCAGCTGAACCGCCTTCACCGGTGTTCGGATCCACTAGGTCGAAACTAATTCTGCTGAGTTTCTCTTCCGGGATTGCCGAGTAATGAAGCACGTAGAACCCTCGGCCATTGAGGCTCAATAAAACTGGCCTCTCGTCAGTCTTGATGGTCAATCGTCCTACCGCTCAGAAATAATGCAGAGTATTAGCCGTTTTTCCCCCGCAAGACTGTCTTGTCTGACTCTCTGTCCCGCTTCCAAGTTTTGTGTCGCAGGAAAGAATTTTTTTGTAAATTCTAGGAAGGGTCTTCTCGCCATCTGAAACAGTTTTGGGCGAAATTGTAGACTTGTCCCGCAGAAATGGCTGATCAGCCGTTTTTCGAGAAGCATCCATCTGTATCATTGCAAGCGTGAACTAGGCATCATATGAAATGCCCGTCCCAGATCCCGGATCAGGGCGGATTCTGAACGATTTCTTTGCTGAATCTGCGATGAATTTTACGATGATGGTATCGCCCCGTTCTCCGGTGTAAGAGGGTCTTTTCGGATATGGTGGCGCCGGGAGTGGGATTTGAACCCACGAGGGCCCAAGGCCCATCGGATCTCCACACCCGCTTGGGCAGGTTTAGCAATCCGACGCCATACCTGGCTAGGCGATCCCGGCGTTCGATGAGCCTCGCGTTCAAGCTGTAAATAACTATGTTACGAACTTGTGATTCGTTTCCAGGGAGTTTTGGAGACCTTTGAGGGTCGGTGTTAAGCATGCTTTTTCTAGAATTGGAAAACGTACTTTTTCCGTCTTGTCGGGACGTGTTTGGCCGTTTGTGGACGTTGTCGGGATTTTTCTGAGCGAATAGTATTCTTTGACTGTCTCGCTTAGTTGGTTAGAGATGGTTTATTTCGAGGATATCCGCTACGGTCTGCTGCCGTCTCAAGCTAAGACTCGTCCGAGTCATCTTCTCTCGAGAGGAAGACTTGCTTGCCATTAACACTCGGTGGTGAAGAGCATGGAGCGACTTGAGGTCGGAACTCCAGCTACATTCAATGTCGAGCGATACGAGGTTTTCAAAGATTCTTTTATCACGAGTAATTGATGGTCCCACCGCGGTCCCAGACAACGGACAACTGTTACAAACTTCTTGACGAGACGCCTGCTCAACGCGATAAGTCGTAATATGTCAGGGAATCAATAGAGTTCTGTTCTTCGAGCCGTTAGGTTTATGGCCATTTCAGCGACATCTTCCGAATACTCCGAGATGCGTTTGAGGCTCTCGAGTACGAGGCGGACCGCGACGGTAGACTTAGGGCTCAGTTTGAAAGTGAAGAGCTTGTCCATCACGTTCTCAGCTTCTCTCTCAACGCTCTCGGCCGAGGCTATCGACTTGTTGGCAAGGGTCCCATCGCTTTTAGCGAGTGCCTTTAACGAGTCCTCTAACACGCTGATCGTAATGTCGCTGGCCTTGGATATCTCATCGACGAGGCGGGGCGGCAACGGATTTTCGATGCTGGCGGACATCTTGGCAATGGTGGTTGCGTGATCCGCGATGCGTTCCAAGCTCTTCGATACGACACGATAGACTAGGCAGTCCCTCGGATCAGCCAAACCTATCTCAAGGATGAGGCTTCGATTGAGAACAGCCATTGTCAGCTGTCGAATAATGAACAGGTAGAATCGGTCAACCTCCTCATCTCTGCGAATGATCTCCTCGGCCAAGGCCGGGTCCCGCCCCTTCAAAGAATCCACCGCGTCTCTCAGCATCAGTTTCGCGATAAGGCTCATGCGGGAAATGACCTTCGGTGCAGGAAGATCGCCGTAGCTGGAGAGGCATTGCACTATGAGCTCGTCTTTGGACTCTTCGATGATTTCTGATCCTACGAACATCTTTCTCGCGGCCTCCCTTAGGTACGTTCTCAGGTCAGGCTTTGCACTGGAGGGAAATCTTACTCGTATTATATCGTATCCCGCAAGGTACTGGGCGAGAACGGTTCGAAGAATCTGTTCCTTGTCTTGCTCCTTTGGGGGAGAAACAGTAACCTCCGCACCTCGATTCTTACCGGTAGGGATCTTCTCATGGGGAATGAGCGTTAATGAGGAGTCCGAGCGGGGCATTATCGCCACTACGTCACCAACTCTGAGACCCTGTTCTTTCACCCAGTCCTTCGGCAGAGAAACCGTGTAGCTCGCGCCCCCAGTCATCTGCAGCTTTCGCAATTCAACCGAGTTCAATTTCGCCACCTCTACTGACACATACGGATATATTTAGGGCAACTATATACTCGGCCCGGCATCTACTTATATGCGCTCAGTTAGCGGCGCGTTAGGAAAGTTGCACATGGCGTTTCTTGCATCGCCTAAAGGGCGAAATCGAATTGGAGTCGCGCCATCGAGCCGTTACTCAAGACTTCGTGCATCACGGGTACGGGCGGGTCCAGAAAGTTGCGTCGACCGAACAATCAGAACTTCCTATCCAGATACGGGTGAAAGCGGAGAAGCCTACGACCTCGAACATCTTGTTCGCGACACGGAAGGATCAGTTGCAGGTCAAGGTCCAAGCATGCGAGAGGCTATTGTGACCTCCGGCTCTATGTAGCCGCTCCGTATAATCAGTGGGACGGTTAATTACACAGTATTCCAGCTTCTCACGCCGGTCGGAAATGACGAGCGTTCCGGGACAGATAGTGAGACGCGGTGGAATAAGTAGAACGGTATTCGTCATCAGTCTTGTAATAGTAGCTGTAGCGGCGGGCTTAGGGGGATATTTCACCAACGCGTTTCTGAATCCGGGCACGCCAACTATCCAGTTAAGCGGAGCCGGTTCAAGTTTGGTCTATCCTCTTCTCTCCCAGTGGGCCTCAAACTACCATGGATTGCACTCCAACATTCAGATCAACTATCAATCTGTAGGCAGCGGCACAGGAGTAACTGATTTCACAAACAAGGTCGTCGACTTCGCTGGGACAGACGCTGCACCTGTTCCTTTCGGTTCGACGGGTTCGACTTTGCAGAACGCCACGCTCACTATTCCGGAGACGATTGGAGCGGTAACTCTAGCCTACAACATTCCAGGAGTCCCAACAGGACTGCACCTCAACGAGAATGTAACCGCGAAGATCTTCAACGGAGCCATAACCTATTGGAATGACTCGTCCATAATGGCACTTAACAACGGGCTCAACCTTCCCTACAATCCCATTACAACTGTTCACCGGAGCGACTCGTCAGGAACAACTTTCATTTTCGAGGGATACCTCCTCAAGTCGTCCTTCTGGCCCTTCATTCCTCAAAGCAAGTCGTGGCCAAGCGGAGCAGGCGGAACTTCGCTCGCCGGCGCCCAAAATAACGGAGTAGCCACCGATGTCTTGACTACTCCAAACAGCATCGGATACGTGGAAGTTGCGTATGCGCTCCAAAACAACATGAACGTTGCCTATGTGCAGAACCAGGCTCGCTCTTCTTACATTAGGCCCACGCTTGCTAACATCACGGCGGCAGTGAGCAGCGCCGACGTGAGCAGTTTGCCGACGGGTCTTCAAGACTGGAGTGCTGTCAGCCTTATCCTTCAACCGGGGGCGAACTCGTATCCAATTGTAAGCTTCACCTACATCATAGTCTATCAACAGTTGAATGTTCGGCCGTTGATGACATTGGACAAGGCTAAGGCCTTGGTGGATTTCATCTGGTATATGGTTCACGCTGGGCAGTCTGCCGGGGCCAGTCTGAATTACGCGACTCTTCCCGCTTCAATAGTAACGATCGATGAGGCATCGATCAAGTCAATAACTTACAACGGACAAAGCCTTCCGACCTAAAGCTCGGGGAGGCACTTCGATCCGTGAGGCTTTCCGGCATTTTCATCTGAACCTTAGGTTTGCGGGAGCCAACAACAAATGTCAAACCGTCTGAACCTCCAAAAGTTGTTAGAGGGTTTGAAACACCCTTCCTCTGACGGTTTATTCAGGTACGGCTCGCTGGCTTTCGCCGGGTCAGTTGTCCCTATAATCGTTCTCTCATTGGTGGTCCTCGCTCAGGGAGCTTTTCCCGCATTGACAAAGTTCGGTGTCAGCTTTCTTACCGGAACCAACTGGGACGCTGCAACCGGTTTTGGCGCGCTTCCCTATATTTTGGGAACCCTTCTGACCGCTCTAATAGCCATCATAATCGGGGTTCCCATAAGCCTCGGAATCGCGATTTTCCTGGCCGAAATGGCGCCCGACGTGATAAGAGTCGTCGTGTCCAATATCGTTGAGTTACTTGCGGCCGTCCCAAGCATCATCTACGGTCTATGGGGGCTCTACGTTCTCCGGATTTGGGTTGCCAATTATGTTCAAGCTCCCATCCAAGGCAGTTTCGGATTTCTGCCAATTTTCAGTGGCACATCTTACGGACTAAACTTTCTGACTGCTGGATTAATTCTAGCAATAATGATCATTCCGACGATTGCTTCGATCTCCAGAGAGGTCATGGTCTCCGTTCCAACTTCCCAACGCGAAGCAGCCTATAGTGTGGGCGCAACTCGCTGGGAAGTCGTCCGGATGTCAGTGCTCAGCTATTCGCGATCCGGAATATTCGGCGCTGCGATTCTAGGTCTTGGAAGAGCTATTGGAGAAACGATGGCTGTGACTCTGGTCATAGGAGGAGCCAGTGGCGCATCTGCCCTGCCGACGTCACTGTTTAGACCGGGCCAAACAATGGCCACGATTCTGGTCAACCAACTTAGCGAGGCTGAGTCCGGCTCGCTTCAACTAGCTGCTTTGCTCGGCATGGGTCTAGTTCTCTTCGCCATCGCGTTCGCAATCAACGTAGTTGCCCAGCTGCTCGTGTGGAGGGTCCTCAAAGTTCAAGGAGGCGCTGTCGAGTAGCAAATGTCAAACTATTCAATGCGACGATTCAAGGACAGACTCGCTCTCTGGCTCGGAGCACTGTGCGCAGTGCTCGCCATGATCCCGCTAATTAGCATCCTGTATGAGGTGGTAAAAAACGGTGCGTCAACCATCAACGTAGACTTTCTCACCGCAGCGCCCGGCGTAATAGGACAGCCAGGCGGAGGAATTGGGCCGGCCATCCAGGGCACGCTCATTCTGGTGGGACTTACAATTATCATCGGTGTACCCTTGGGAGTTCTTTCTGGAATCTACCTATCTGAATTTGGAGACAATCCCGTCGGCCGGACTATCAGGTTCTTGAACGATGTTCTGGCCGAGTTTCCCTCAGTCGTAATTGGCGTCGTGATCTTTACTCTCATAGTCCTCACCCTTAGAAGTTTCTCAGTCGTTGCAGGCGCCTTTGCCCTGTCCATCATAATGCTCCCGGTAGTAACGCGCTCCACAGAGGAATCACTGAAGCTCGTTCCGAATTCAATTCGTGACGCCTCCATGGCTCTCGGAATAAGACGATGGAGAACGACCTTGAGCGTCGTACTTACAACTGCCAAGAGCGGCGTCGTTACAGGAATATTGCTGGCGATTGCTAGAGTAGCTGGCGAAAGTGCCCCGCTGGTCTTCACCATTTTGGGAAGCCAGTATTTCTTCTCAGGCCTGAGCAGCCCGATGGACGCTCTTCCACTGCGAATCTACCGGTTGGCTTTGCTGCCCTATCCGTATGCACAGGCGCAAGGGTGGGGGGCAGCATTGGTGCTAATACTCATGGTCTTAGTCGTTAACATTGGAGTGAGATTGGCAACTAGGGGCCGGTTATACTCAAAGAGGTCGCGAGCTTGACGCTATTGCAAACGGAAAAGAAACAATCCCTAAGTAGCGAGGGGGTTGTTCAGCCTCTCAAGACTTTGGAGAACAGCAAGGTCCGCACCGAGGACTTGAACGCATGGTACGGGAACAACCAAGTCTTGAAAAAGCTCAATATCGAGGCCCGTGAGCATTCAGTCACCGCAATAATCGGCCCCTCAGGGTGCGGAAAGTCCACATTCATTCGATGTCTTAATCGGATGCATGAGCTAGTACCTAAAGCGAAGACGTCGGGCGGAGTAATTCTTGACGGCTCAGACATCTACGCCAACGGAGTCGACCCTGTCACTATCAGAAGGCGAGTCGGAATGGTCTTTCAGAAACCTAATCCGTTTCCAACCATGTCAGTCTATGATAATGTCGCCGCAGGTCTCAAACTGAACGGAGAGAGAAATCATGCAGTGCTTGACAGAGCTGTTCAACGTAGCCTCGAGTTGGCCTTCCTATGGGACGAGGTCAAGGGGGACTTGGATAAGTCGGGAGCGAGTCTCTCTGGAGGTCAGCAGCAACGACTCTGTATCGCACGCGCACTAGCTGTTGAACCTGAAGTCATCTTGATGGACGAACCTTGTTCAGCACTTGATCCTATAGCCACGGCAAAGATAGAAGAATTGATTGCAAGCATCAAAGAGAATTACACGGTCGTAATTGTTACCCACAACATGCAACAAGCCGCGAGAGTATCGGACTTTACGGCATTCCTCTACTTGGGCCAGCTCATCGAGTACGGCGAAACGACGAGCCTCTTTGAGAACCCAGCGGAGGAATTAACAGAGAGATATCTTACAGGAAAGTTTGGTTAGGACGAAGAAAACGAATGCCAAGACTGATGGACATTGGTCTGGAAAAGCTCCGAAATATGGTCCTCGACATGGCAGACCTTTCTCAGAACACTGTATCCACATCAATAGACGCTTTCGTCCAAGGAAGGGACCTCAGAGATCGAATCTACAGCTGGTCCGAAGAGCTTCGCATGTTGCAAGACGAGGTGAGCGAGTTAGCGGTTGAACTGATCGCCCGATACCAGCCCGTAGCGTCGGACCTCAGATTCATCAAATCATGCATGGAAGTCGCTTATGGTTTTTCAAGATTTGGAAGATACGCCCACGATATTTCTGACGTTATCGGGATCTTTGGAGATTTGTCAGACTGTGATAGGCAGACAGTTCAGGAGGCTGGGTCTCAAGCCAAGGACATGATCCGAGTCAGCATCAAAGCGTTTACTGAACGAGACGTTGAACTGGCGGGTAGATTGAAGAAGATGGACGACGTTGTTGATAACATCTATCTCGATTTCGTCAAAAAGTCCGCTCTGGAACGCGAAGGGAACCTGAAATGCATCGTGTCAGGGACCCTGATTCTCCGATACTTGGAGCGAATAGCAGACCACGCTACGTATGTTGGCGAGACCGTACCTTACATCGTGTCGGGAGAGCGGGCAGCGAGAAAGTAAGATACGGATTACTACATACGGCCGTCCACATGGACTTCGAATCCGACTTTTGGACCGTTTCGCGTGCCCGCTCTGCAGGGATAGCTTACCGTTAGCTGGTGGGGTATTCGGGTTGAGCGATGTGAGTTCGGTGTTTGCCTGTCAAGACTCGGGTTAGTTGATTACTGGTAGGAATCTTTCTTCAGAGACGGCGGAGCTTAGTCCTCCTACGATCGGTAGTTGATATCTGCAGTTGGCGCATCTATTTGCCTCGTCTAGGTTCCATCCGGTTATGTCGAATCCGTAACGTTTGATGGCTATCGAGTTGCATTCGGGGCAGTAGGTGTGTTCCCAGGGATGGCCAGGAACATTTCCTACGTAGACGTATCGTAATCCTTCTTCTCTGGCGACTTTGCAATGCTCCTCTAACGTTTTGACGGGTGTG
>Ga0209469_1001468_pt1 | contig 12665 bp, 14 predicted proteins | sample GraSoiAngelo_123_FD_185880 | JGI IMG/M metagenome (GOLD analysis project Ga0209469, IMG submission 185880) | Grasslands soil microbial communities from the Angelo Coastal Reserve, California, USA - 14_0927_02_40cm (SPAdes) (version 2) | ecosystem: Environmental > Terrestrial > Soil > Grasslands ... | reverse complement strand
ACCAGATACCAGTCGGCGTCCTGGTGTGTGCTGAAGCCGTTCTTGAGGTACATTGACAATGGGCCGGGAAAGTTGTAGGCAGCTGACTCTGGCTTCTTGACCGGGTAGGCTTCAGCATACTCTAGTCCTTTCTGGGAAAACTTGTTGCATGCAGCGTTCAATAGCTGAGACGCGACTCCCTGGCTGCGGTGCGTAGAGGCTATTACGAAGCAGACGATTGAACCGACTCGCTCATACTTATCGGGACCGGGACCCATAAGCCACTGGACTCCAGGGTAGCTGCTCCGAGGAGCAGCGTTACACCAGCCAACGGGCCTCCCACCATCATAGGCGAGGAATCCGTGCATCCTATCCTCCTCGATGAGGCTTGAGGCCTCGCGACGACTCTCGGCTTTTCCCTTGTTGTTTGCGAAGTGATAGGCTGAGCAGTAGCAGTCAGACCAGTCAGGATTGTCCGCGAATGCGACACTGTCGAAGAAGTGTAGAAAGTCGTCTCTCAGAGACGGCGTCAGTTCCTTGACGACCAGCTCTCCCATGATAGAAGCGTGCTCTTCAATATCTGCTTTTTCTATCGGTGAGAGTTTTCGTTTCGAGTGTCCTAATTCCTGATTGTGCTCGGTGATCGAGTGAGATTCATGCTGGCGATACCTTCGTTGGAAGGCGCTTGTTCAGCGATTCCATGTATTCTGGTAGCGAGATTACTAGGCCCGGTTTTCCAGTGTAGGTTGATAGCCACTTTGTGAGGCAGTCTTTCTTATCGAAGATGTGGGTTGATTCACACTCGATGCTAAGGCGTCCCGGTCCCTGCTCGAGTTCGACGACGTGAAGCGTTGGGTCCTTTGGGGCAAGGTCTTCGATTCGTCTATTATCGATGTGGAACCGGGTGACTGTCTCGCATAAAGGGCATCGAGCTTCGGCCCTGAGGTCCGTCTTCAATCCGTTGATGAGTATGTCCGCTCCACACATGACATAGACATCTCCTCTTTCTGGCAGAATCATTCGGTATAATGTTGGGGTGTCAGAGAACCCGACTAGTCTTACGGAACCATAAAACGACGTATCTTTCAGACCTCGGCCTCTACTCCGCGCAGCAACTAAGCTCGTCAATGTCCTTCCGGAAAGACGTCGCGGCCAGCTTGATCGATTCGGTCATCGTCGGAAAGACATGCACGGTGTCGACGATGTCGTCGATCGTCAGCCTATACTTGACCGCCAGAACTGCCTCGTGGATAATATCAGCAGCGCCGTCTGCGAGGATGTGAACTCCCAATGTCCTTCCAGTCGAAGCCTCGGCAACCATTTTGATCAATCCTCTAGTGTCTCTTATGACAATGGCCTTTGGCACCTTTGACATTGGTATCGTTCTGCAGGCGCAATTGTAGCCCCGTTCATGAGCCCCTTTTTCAGTAAGACCGACTGAGGCTACTTGTGGCGACGTGAATATGGCTCTAGGAACCGGGAGGAAATCTATCTTCTTATGCGTCCCAGACAAGGCGTTCTCGGCGGCCGTAGCTCCCTCTTTGGCAGCAATCGTTTCTAGCATCGGTTCGCCTATGACGTCTCCGGCAGCCCAGACGTGCGGGGCGGTCGTGTGCATTTCTCGGTCAACTTTTACAGCGCCATCCTTTCTGACGCTTGCTCGCACGGTCTCCAAGCCTAGCAGGTTCGTGTTGGGGGCTCTCCCCGTGGCCAAAAGGAGTTCTTCTCCTCTGGCTTCGAACTCTCTCCCGTTGATTGTGCCGGCTATGATCTTCTCGCCTTGGTTTTGGTAGATGCGTTTGATCCGTACTCCCGTCTTGATCTTGATTCCTTCCTCCTCTAGGTACTGGCGTAGTGCGTCAGAGACTGCAGGCTCTTCTTCAGGAATTATCCTATTGCTCCTCTGTAGAAGAGTCACTCTTGTTCCCATGTGCAAGTACATCTGGGCGAACTCGAGGCCCAAGGCTCGGCCACCGAGCACAACCATCGAGGCGGGCCTGTTCCTCAGGCTGAGAGCCTCCACATTGGTCAAGTAGTCCACCTTCTCAATGCCAGGAATGCTGGGTATCCGGGGTGAGGATCCAGTCGCGACCACGAACTTTCTACCGTCAACATTGATGCCGTCCACTTTTACTCGCGTCCGGGAAACGAATCTTGCGTTTCCGCGAAAGAGTTTGGCTGAGGGTAGTGACTTTAGAACGTCGGCGTACTTCTCTTTCCTGAGTCCCCTAACGATCTGATTCTTCTGTTCTATGATTCTATTGAATTCGAGTGTTGTAGCTCCGGGCTTTATCCCGGGGAATTCCCGATGACTATCGTAGTATCGAAGCTCCCCTGCTCGGAGAAGGTTCTTGCTAGGGACGCAACCAACATTGACGCATGTTCCACCCAGAGTGCTTCTCTCTATCATGGCCGTTTTTGCTCCATGGTCGGCAGCCTTGAGCGCAGCAGCGAATGCCGCCGAGCCCGACCCGAGAATGACCAAGTCAAACATACGGTGCGCTTGTCATATGACGCAGTTGTCATATAAGCTATAGCTACAAGCTAAGGACGGCTCGATCAGTTTAATTGCAGAGACAGGGGCATTATGGGATGTAGGACAATCATGAGCCAACAGCTCATCCTTCGAAAGACGGACGTAACAGCGGCTTCGTTGCTGTTTACTGCGCTCTCGAACGACTGTCGAGTAGGAATTCTGAACCTGCTCAGAAATGGTCCGAAGAATGTGGGAGAGATTTCAGAAGCTCTCAAAATAGAGCAAACCATGGCCTCCCACAACCTCAAGTGCCTAGCATTCTGCGGACTAGTAACAAGCAAGAGACTTGGAAAAACAATAGAGTACACCCTCAACCGAGAAACAGTTGAACCGATTCTTCGCCTAGCAGACAAGCACATCTCAAAATACGCCATCAACCTTCGAACATGCAAAACCCTAGAACGCTAAGGCAAACTTGTCCGAGTTTACATTGCGGGGCTTCAAGGGTCCGTTGCTCCAGGCCTAGATTGCTGTGGAGCAGGTAATGGGCGACTGGTTCTTGTTCACGGCTTCGACATTCTTCACAAGCAGACGGGACCTTCGACCGGAGAGAGTGTAGGAAAGGTTGCTAGCATTCCTTTGTCGCTGTTAAGGGTCCTGTGAAGACCGCGAGTGTGTCGGCCAAGTAGGAGATGCCATCCTTGACTGCTCCAATATCTGAGTTCGAGACTTTCACCGAGGCCGTGCTACTGGTGTCTGATCCGTTCTTGACGTCGCTGCAGCCTGAGATGTTGCCGTTCGGGTCTGTCTTTACAATCCAGAGCGAACCATACCCGTCGTTATATTGGTTGGTGAAGCCTGCTGCGATGAATCCGCCATCGCTCATCTGCTGGAAGGACAGGAATTTTCTATCAGAATACTCAACATCCGCGCCATAGATCTTGTCCCATTGCACTTTGCCAGCGGAGTCTGTCTTAACCAACCATGCTCTCTCGTCGTAGACGGTGTTCTGGAAGTAGTACCCCGCGAACGCGTATCCTCCATCAGCTGTCTGTTGTGCGCCCGTGATTGCTAGGTCCTGATGCTGCCAGATGGAGCATAGGTCTTGGCAAATTGCGGGCTGCCAGTTGAGTCGAGCTTTAGAAGTAGAACACTGCTACTGTATGATGTCGCAGTGCTTACGGATACTAACCCACCGAGGATGAAGCCACCGTCAGACGTCAGCGCCAAGGTTTCAGCGTAGCTGTCTGTTCCGATGGCGTAGACGTGCTGCCAGACTAGTGCACCGGTTGAGTCGAGTTTGAAGACGAGTATCTGATTGTAGTAGACTTCTCCAGCGACCACATATCCTCTGTCTGGCGTCTGCCGGATCGCGTAGGCTGCTGAGTACTGGCTGTTCGGATCTACGAAGATATGTTGCCATTGTATCTGCCCGGTTGAGCTGAGTTTCACGACAAACGGGTTGTAGATCGACGCTGGGGCGAAGGTATAGCCTGCTACGACGTATCCTCCGTCGGTCGTTTGTTGGAGGTCGAGAGGCCATGTGAGGGGGCCGTAGGTGGAGCTGGTAGCGAATTGAAGGTCATTTGCCCATTGAACGTTCCCGTTCGAGTCCACTTTGACGATCATACCACAGCTGGTCTGTCCGGTTGCGGGACAGCCGAACTGCGCGTTGCCCGCGAAGATAGCGCTTCCGTCCGCGGTCGATCGGATGAGATTCAATGGTGTAGAGTATGGATATTTCACGTAGTTGTATTGGATCTGCGATTGAATATTTCCGCTTGAGTCGACCCTCATGACCATTGCAGTTGGCTCTGAGAGTGTGTTGCAGTTGGGAGTGGTTACTGCAGCTGCGGTACACGAGGCTCCCACGACGTAACCACCGCTGGACGTCTGAGCAATGCTTTCGGCCACCGAGTAGCTGTATGGGATGTTGTACGCCTTAGCCCATGTCGCGGAGGTCGAAGATGGTGGTGGTTGAGGCTTTGTTGCGGCTACAGTATGAATAGGAGAAAATTGGGTAAACACGGGAACTATTGTGAGCATCAGAACCGCTAAGGTAATCGCGAAGGTGGCTGTCCTACCGTGGTACATTAGAAGTCAACTATTTCATAGGAATTATATAAAAGGTACTATCATGATAGCAACCGAATTGATCTCTAGGTGGGAGATTGGGCTGCTTCAACGGGGTTTTCACCAATGCAAAGGCACTTCTAAGCTACTATACGTGTAAAAGCTTTTAAGTTCTAGCCTTCGACCTAGAGACCATGGTTACTTGGAGTCCTCGAAACACAGTAATTGCTGCAGTATTATTGTCGGCACTTGTTGGAGGCGTCACCGGGCTTAGTGCGAGCTATCTTTCTCGCCCGGGTCCGACTGCTCAGACACGGGATTTCTATCTCTTCGGAGTGGACCAATCGTTCAACTCTACTCTCGCCTCGGGACTCAGAGGTGACTACGCCTTCTCTTCGAGCGTAATCAACGTAAACAAGGGTGACACCCTAGTAATTCGCTTCTACAACCCGACTGACGCAAATCATACCTTTACGATTGGTTCGCCCTATGGAAACGATGTGGTCGTAGCCGGACGCCCAACAGATACCAGTCCGGTCCATAATGCAACCATCACCATAGGCGCCAGCCAGGCGGGAATATTTCCGTTCTACTGTAGGTTCCACATGCCATCCATGTCGGGAAGCATCGTCGTCCAGGGATAACCGAATCCCCCTCCTCATCGCTTAGACCCTGGATCAACCGTCTATTCGATTGTTGGAACAACAATGTGGCTTTAGTTTCCCAAAAAGGCTTAGTGAGATTCACCATTAGTGCACGGTGCCCTGGTGCGTTCTTGAAAAATAGGAAGGGTTGAGGGGGTTGTCTAGATCGGTCTAGCTGTCAGTCTCGCAGTCTGCCTACTGCCTGGAGAATGTGTTCTCGGCTGCTGACTTGCTGGTATGGCCGGATCTTCTCTGCGTTTCCGTTACTGTTTTGTTTGCCTGGGGGGTTGATCTTGACCCAGTCCGGGATGATGACGGCCCTGATCAATTCTTGGACCGTTATGCCGCGGTCCTCGGCTTCGTCTGTTAGGAGTTTGAAGTTCTCGTCGCGGAGGGAGAGCATGAATTTTGCCAAAGAGTCACCTAGTTAGAGGGGAGTTGTTCGATGCCATCAGTTCATATAAACGTTCCGAAAAAGAGTACAGAAGATTTTCCTCTCAAGAGAGTAAAAACGCGCGAAGGAATACCTATCAATCCGTACTCCCTTCTCCTATTTCGAGGATAGAGCGTCCCGTTCGACCGCGTCTGCCATGCGAGAGCCAATAGAACTCCACCTCAACGAAGCTCCCAAACTCCACAGTCCAATCCTCATCGCCGGACTCCCAGACAGTGGGCGCGTTGCGAAGATTGTTCTCGATCATCTTGTCAAGAGCCTCAAAGCCGCCCCGCTCGGCTACCTTCACTCCGATTATCTTCCGCCTCGCGTCCTGCTGAAGCCTGACGGGACGCCCGAGTTGATGAAGCATGAATTCTACTACTGGGTCAACAATGATGAAGCTGGCAACGATCTAGTTCTCTACACTGGAGATGCTCAGCCGATACTTCCTGAAGGAGCTTTCCGACTCTCAGAGGCCGTCGTCGATCTCGCAGAACGACTAGGCGTTGGCACTCTGATCACTGTGGGGGCTTTTATAACTGGTAGAATTTCTGACAACCCCAAGGTCTACGGGGCAGCCAGTGAGTCCGATCTCGTCAAGGAACTCAAAGCATTAGACGTTCAGATCATCGACAGCGGCGCAGTAACCTGGATGAACGGACTAATCCCAGGTCTCGCCAAGGTTCGAAACCTCAAGGGGCTATTTCTCTCCGGCGAAACCTCCGGTTTCATGGTAGATCCAAGAGCGGCGATGATAATTCTACGGGTCTTGATCCGTAAGCTCGGGTTACAAATTGAAATGAAAGAGTTAGAGGATCAGGCGAAGGAGATTGATGATGCTCTCAAGAAGGGCAACGAGAAGGCGTCCTCAGAAGGGGATCCCCATAAAGCGAAGTACGTAGGCTAGTCCAAGCAACCCGTCATCTTGACGTTCTTCTGCCTCAAACAGCTGAGCTTGGAGGAGAACTCACTTCGAGAAATGATAATAATCCGGCGTGTCCATTTATCAACGGAAGATCATTGGTAGACGATGATTTGGAGAAGCTGAAGCAGGAATTCCTGAAGCTGACCTCCCAAGAGAGGGCTTCGATCGCAAGGGTCATGCTCAAAGGAGCTGTAGAGCATGCGCGAAGAAAGAAGAAAGGAACTGTGCGAGCTACTCGGACTAATTGAAGGAGATCTTATCATAGAGTTATTGCACGCTTGGCGTGATAGAAGAGCATCCGAGTTCTGGACAGGTTGACCAGCTCAGGTCCACCGTTGAAATGAAGGAGAAGGTCTGCAAGAACTAGATTCGGTGGGAAGCAGGCCCGGATCGCCAAATTCAATTAAACGGGACGAAACGACTGATCGGACGAGCGAAGGCCAATAACTCAAGAATGAGAAGTCTAGAGAAACATAGAAGAATAAAAACCACTCAGGACGAGTGACCCTGCATGAAAGACTCTTCCCTTAGATGGCTTCTTGATCCCAAGGACCCATCGGTTAGACATCAGGCTCTCATCGATCTGTTGCACAAGGCAAAGGATGGAAAAGATGTCTTGGCGACACGTGAGAAGATTCCAAGCTACCTGCCGGTCAAGAAGATCATCGGAACACAGACGAGCAAAGGTATCTGGTCTCCCAAGGAGACCTGTTATCGTCCAAAATGGACGTCAGCCGTCTGGCCTCTAGCACTTCTCGGAGAAATGGACGCTCCTCCCGATCCTGGAATCAGCTCGGAATGCGAGAGATTTCTCGACCTTCACCAGACAGAGACCGGTGCCTTCGCCTGCCCGAGCAAGGTCGAGGAGAGCAAGAGATGGGACGAGCCGTGTCTCACAGGAAATATGATTCGGACCCTGATCAAGTTCGGCTACTCTAATGACCCGCGAGTTCGAAAGGCGGTCGACTGGCTGCCGAAGGATCAGCTGGAAGATGGTGGCTGGAACTGCGACCACCCTGAGAAGAAAGTGAAGCACAGTAGCTTCATGTCCACCATAGAGCCGTTATGGGCCTACTCTGAGATTCCAAGACAGAAATGGACCCGGAAAATGAAACAGTCCATCAATGATGGGGCCGAGTTTCTCCTCATGCACCACCTCTACAAGTCAGACAATCATCACTGGCAGGAAACTTATCCATTCTTTACCAAACTCCACTTTCCAATGTACTACTTTTACGACATCCTCCACGCACTGCGCGTGTTGACCAAGCTTGGATATGGAGACGATGAGCGGATCAGAAGCGCCGTTCAACTTTTGCTGTCAAAACGCAGGCCCGATGGCGCTTGGAATCTGGAGGGCGACTGGTACCGCGAGGGCGACTTCTTCTATCCCAGCGGCAAAGGCCGAAAGGCACCCGTAGCCATTGAAGAAGTCGGGAAACCCAGCAAGTGGGTCACTTTGAACGCTTACAGGGTCTTGACCCAGACTGGCGACATTGACCTGAACCAAGACTCGTAACCGACAACCAAGACTCCGAGCCTCGCATTAGTCGTTTCAGGTTTCAGGGTTTCTTGGTGAGAGTGGTGAGGTGAGTGAGCACGCACTGCCACCGCTCATCCTTCTTCACGAAAACGTCCGTAGCTCTCTCGTGCGTCGTGAACTCTTTCCCCAAATATTTTGTTCTAGTATGAGTTACCGCGGTGACCGTCGCAGTATTCGAGTAGGTGCGTACTCGAATATCCTCGGAGTCCATGGCTTCATGCTTCAACGCGCCTGATCTTATCACGTCGAGGAAACGCGACTTGTCAACAACGCCGCCTTCGGGGTCGATAATTATCCAATCGTCGGATAGGATCCTTCCAATCGCCTCTACATCATTCTGGATCATGGCTTCGCCAAATTTGCTTTCCACTTCAAGAATTTCCTTTTCAAAGTCACGATCCCTCTTAGAGCCCATGGTAGATGCCATCGATCTTAACATACAGCTGACCTATTTGTCTCTACGAACGCCACACGGCGATTCTCACGTGTCAAGTTAGTTTTTCCAAGGAGAACTTCCCAAGGATAGAGTTCGATGTTGCGAAGCACTCCGGTGCGCATCCAAGGGTCTTCAGCGAGTCTCTTTCGCAGGACCACCTCGTTAGGTGCATTGAGGACGAGCATGGCCCTATGTTTCAAGTATTTCAGAGGACCACCCAGAACTACAAAGTGTTCGTCGGCGAGAGCTTCCATAAACACGGCATGTTCATCCCATCCTTTCTGATCTCGCATCGACCGCTTCTCATCCCACGCTGGTCCTTGCTCGTTGATCACAACAAAGTATGGCATATCCCTGCCTCTGGCTTATCGATTGATGCGAATCGGTTTCAGATAACCGTAACGCTCTAAAACTGGTTTTCCCAGGCTGAATGTTGCGCAGTCAAGAATGAGTGTTTCGACAAACGTTTTTTGACTGCTCGCAACCAGATGGCCTTGGAGTTCACTTTCGATGATGGCGTTGAAGAGTCGCATGGTCGAATTCAAAACAGAAGGTGGCGCGGGAAAGGGATACCTAGCGTCGCCCGAAAAGGCGCACGGCGGAGTCCTCGTGCTGCACGCTTGGTGGGGGCTCAATGACTTCTTCAAAGGCTTCGCCAACAGGCTAGCTTCTCAGGGATTTCTCGCACTAGCGCCGGACCTTCATGACGGTGCTGTAGCAACGTCCGTAGAGGGGGCGAAGGAGCTCCGGTCAAGAATCGCTGACGAGAGAATAAAGCAGATAGTCCTAGGAGCAACCGACTACCTTCGGGCAGACCCGTCAATACCCGGACACAAAATCGGCGTCGTGGGCTTCTCCATGGGGGCAGCATGGTCTCTATTATTGAGCACCTTGAAGCCCGACACCGTTGGAGCGGTTGTGGTCTTCTACGGGAGCTACACTATGGATTTCTCAAAAGCTGAAGCATCCTTTCTGGGTCATTTCTCACCCGAGGATGAATGGGAACCCATTGGGGACGTGCGAGCTACAGAGGAGAAGATTCGCGAGGCCGGAAGGGAAGTCGCGTTTCACTTCTATCCTGGAACGAAACACTGGTTCGTCGAGGAGAATCGGCCGGTAGAGTACAATCGGGACGCGTCAGATCTTGCTTGGAAGAGGACGCTAGAGTTCCTCGACAACAAACTACGATAATCCGTGGATGAAAAGGATCTCTCTTTAGACCCCCTTGGGGGTCAGAGTTTGGTTGGCTGAAGCCGCGCAAGATTTACGAATCTGTTCGGAGTGTGGCACCGTAATGTTCACCGTTGAGGAGCGTGATCGAGTTCGCAATCGGGTTGTGCAAATGAGCCGTGCGGACCTTCGACTGGTCGCGGGTGCGCTGGTCGGGTCTACAGCCGGAGGTGGTGGCGACAAGTGGTCGGACCTGGACCTCACCTTTGGTCTGGCCGACGGTGCGGGAATAGATGAGGTTCTTGCTGATTGGACCGACCGTTTTGCGAACGAGTTCCAAGCTGTCCACATATTTGACCTTCCGCATCTGTCAACGATCTACAGAGTATTCCTCCTGCCCAGCAACCTTCAGGTGGACTTGTCGTTCACGCCGGGAAACAAGTTTCTTGGCAAGGGTCTCAAGTACGACATACTCTTCGGGAACGCTCTCGAAAGGGATCCGTCCAAGCCAGCGTCCGCCGAACAGACCTTTGGACTTGCGGTGGTCTACCTGCTTCACGCCCACGCCTGCATTGCTCGGGAGAGGATGTGGGAGGCTGAATATTGTATCAGTGCAGCCCGAGACCAGGCGCTCTCGCTTGCATGTCTTAATCGCAGTCTAAAGACAACCTACGGTAGAGGTTTCGATGATTTGCCTCCAGATATCTTGAAGCCCGTCGCCGGAGCTCTCGTGGGTTCACTTCAAAAAACTGAGCTGATACGAGCACTCGGCAAAAGCGTCGATGTGCTCCTGCAAAATTCCAAAGATGTTTCTGAGCTTGCCCAGAGACTTGGACCACAACTTCGTGAGCTCAAGTCGCATCAACAAAAGTGACTGGAAGAACGACTCAAACTTCGATGAAATAGCCCACTCCTTAAGTCGTCCATTCAAAGATGTCCGGAAGAGGGAAGCATTTGGTTGTCGCATCTGTCCCGAGAAAGTTTGCAGACCACCCTAATCCCGACTACAATTACCGAGTAATAATCGGCGATAGCCGTCGAATGAGCGAAGTCACCGACGAATCGGTCCACCTTACCGTGACCTCGCCCCCATATCCTATGGTATCGATCTGGGACGACTCTTTCGCGGAAGCTTCAGCTCCATCCTACGATGATATGCACGCGTACCTCAACGAGGCTTGGCGTGAAGTCAGAAGAGTGCTCGTCCCTGGAGGCATTGCATGTATCAATATCGGAGACGCTACCCGGACCTCGAAAGGCGTCTTCCACCTCTACCCGAACCATTCCAGAACAATCGAGAACTTTGAGAAGCTCGGCTTCGTAACTCTGCCCTACGTGCTCTGGAAGAAGCCCACCAACAGGCCCCACTACAAAGGCAAAGGAGCCTTTCTAGGGTCCGGATTCCTCCCACCGAACGCGTACGTAACAGTTGACATGGAGTACATCCTCATCTTCCGCAAAGGCCCACCACGTTCCTTCCCGCCAAAAGACCCTAGACGGTACGACAGCAAGTTCACCAAGAAAGAACGGGACGAATGGTTCTCACAAGTCTGGAAGGTCCCAGGCGCCAGACAGGAGATTGACGGTCTTGAAAGGCGAGTAGCAGCCTTTCCAGAAGAGATTCCCAGAAGATTGATCAGAATGTTCTCGATTCTAGGAGACGTGATTCTGGACCCATTCCTGGGGTCCGGGACAACTCTCAAAATAGCTATGGACCTAGCTCGCAGGTTCGTCGGCTACGAAAAACTCCCACAAATGGCCGAGATCATCAAACAGAGAGTCGGGTCCAACCGAAGACTAGTCGAGTTTCTTGAGCAGGGCCGCGTCGTCAACGAACTCGTTGGATAGATCTGATGAGTTAGCTACTCGTCCTCGAAGACCATCACATCTTTTGTCTTCTTCACCATGTCGCCGAAGACTCCCTTGTACCGGGTGGCCCGGATCGGAGTGTCGTCAATGTAATGGTACTCGTCTCCTTCATTGCGCCTAGGCTTGCCGAGGATCAGCTGGTGATACCTCACTCCATGTTTCTGAAGCCAGGTCAGAGTAGCTTCTCTATGTTCTTCTGTTCTAGCCGTGAAGAAGCAGATGAAGTGGCCTTGGTCATGCCATTGGTTGATCTTTGTGATCGAGTCAGGATATGGTTGCGCGGATGACATCAGCTCAGAATGCTCATTGTCCACATGCTCGCAGATGCACCCGTCAATGTCGATAATGAAGATCTTCCTCAACGAGACTCGCACGCTGAATGTCTTATGGAATGCTTAGAACGTTTCCCATTTCGCCCGTTCTATTCGCGCCAGTAACGGTCAATTTACTTTCGAGTGCGACCCCCTATTGTTGACACGGATTCTCTGCGATACTTGAACGGTGACAAAGTTCCAACTACTGCTTACAGCTGCTGGGCATGATCGTATACGGGCGCTCTGAGAATCTGAATGCGATGCAAGGATCTGCAGGTCGGAGAATACATGAGAAACAAGCACATAGCAATATTCGTGATCGCTCTAGTCGCTGTTGCGGTTCTCGCATGGTACCAGAGTCTACCCCGGCCTCACGGCCCGGCGAGCCCGACCGCGCACTGGACAGAGTACGTGTTGACCAAAAATGGTAACCATACTCAGGTTCAAGCCTCGTACAGTGATGGACAACTGACCACGGATCAGATAATCTGGCTGAATTTCGACAATAGGACCGCGGTCTACAACTATTTCGGCTGCACCCCCTCGATGCCTGGCTGCACACTCGACGGCTGCGCCTTCACAATCCTCAACGATACTGCCACGGAATACCGGGTGAAAGTCTACTGCGCACCTGGAGCCTGAGCCCTTACCCGAGCATCTATCACCGCTCTCCTTGGAGAGCTTTGACCAGCCCAGGTAGCGCGCGTAGATTAGGAACCCTATAATCCGGGTCGCCTCCCCGGTTTCCTCTGCGATCAACGATCACAGAGATCATTCCGACAGCTTTGGCCCCCTCGATA
>Ga0209469_1001467_pt1 | contig 12673 bp, 7 predicted proteins | sample GraSoiAngelo_123_FD_185880 | JGI IMG/M metagenome (GOLD analysis project Ga0209469, IMG submission 185880) | Grasslands soil microbial communities from the Angelo Coastal Reserve, California, USA - 14_0927_02_40cm (SPAdes) (version 2) | ecosystem: Environmental > Terrestrial > Soil > Grasslands ... | reverse complement strand
GTGCCAGACGGACCTGACCTTGTTCGACATCGGCGGGGGCATGGACCCAGCCGAGATGCCCGTGAAGGACGGACGGAGCATCGACGAGATCCTCGCCTCGATCATGGAAGGCAAAGAGGACCATCGCGAAATCTTCGAGACCCTCAAGAACGTCGCCCGGGAAGTCCCGGAATCGGCCGAGGTCGGCGCGGCGGCGAAACCGAGACCCGCCACGGAGGCCGCGGCCGATCTCGGCGAGCAGTTCCTGTGCCCCGTTTGCGAGACGTTGGTCTCCGCGGACGCGACCGTCTGTCCGGGTTGCGGCGCGGAGTTCTCCGAAGGCGAATCGACGGAGTACGAGTGCCCGGTATGCAAGGCCTCCGTGCCCGCGGACGCCGACCGCTGCCCCAGCTGCGGGGTCCGGTTCGCGGAAGACGCACAGACCGCGGCCGCCCCGATGGGGAAAATCCGCGGCCCGCCCGCTGCAATCGAGGAATCCCGGCCCGAGCCTGTCCCGACGCGGTCCTTCGCCACACCCACGGCCACCGGGAAACCGGCACGGACGCCCCTCCAAAACCGGATCGAGCAACTCCGTCGGAATCGGCGGGAAGCGGAACGGCGAATCCCACTCGGAGACCGGAAGCTCCTCTACCGCGAACTTCCCAAGCTGGTCAACGAGGTGAAGCCCCTCTTGGTCTCCGCGAAACGCATCGGGCTGGAAATCGAGGACGGGAAACGGATCATCAATGACGCGATCCAGGCCGGGAAGGGGCGCGACATCGAGCGCGCCGTCACGCTCATCGCCGAGGCACGCCGAGCGCTCGACGTCGCATTCGTCGACTTCATCGGCGGAGAAATCGATACGTTCATCCAGGAACTCCGCGCCGCCAAGGGCGATACGGGAGTGCAGGCGGCCACCCCGAAGCTCCAGGAGGCGGTCGGCCGGCTGGAGGCCGGCGACTACGACGCGGCCTGGGACCGGTTCCAATTGGCACTCGGCACCTTCCATACCGAGGCGAAGGACTTCCATGAAGCGCGCAAGCTCATCGACGACGGGAATCGCCTCGCGCGCGAGGTCCGTGCGATGGGCATGGACCTCCGGGACCCGGAGCGCCTGCTCCGACAGGGACGAGAGTCCCTGGACCGGCGGGATGTCGCCGGCGCACTCCGGTTCGGCGAGCAAGCGCAAGAGAGGATGAAGAGAGACGTCCCCGCGTTCGTCCAGGACCAGATGCGGAAGGCGCGCAACGATCTGTTGGACCTGAAGATGCGAGGCAACGATCTCTCCCGACCGATCGGCATCCTCAAAGACGCGAGCGCCCTCGTGAAGCAAGGGGCGTGGGGAGATGCCCTCCGGCAGATCCGCGAATTCCACAAGGCGGTTCAGGATCTCGAGTAGGTCGGCCGAGGACTTACGGAAACCGGATCACTTCCATCTCCCGCTCGAGGACCTTGAGCTCTTGGTCCTTCAGGGTCGCGGGTCCGAGGGAGATGATGAACGCATAGCGACTCTCGGAGATCGCATCGAGGAGCCGCCGGACGAACATCAGCACGGCGTCGAACGAGTTGTTCGAAACCAGGTACTCGATCCCGTCGAGCAGGATGGCGCCCCGAGGCTGCTTCCCCATGAAGTCCTCGATCTCGTAGACGAGCCGCTCCAGGGTTGGGGCGATGGTCTCCTCCGCCGACCCCTCGCGGTCCGTGAGCCACAACACCCGCCCCGCCGAAAGGTCGTGGGCCTGCCGGACGCGCTTCGGGTTCGTCCGGGTGATGACCAGGCCGCCGCCCCCGCCACCGAGGAAATCCGTCAAGAGCCGGAACGCCTTCGCGGGTCGCTCCTCCTCTATCAGGTAGCTGCGGCCTGGTGTGAGCTCGTGGTTGACCGTTGGGGAGACCGGCGCGCGGGCCGCCCGCTCATCCTCCGCGGTCCGCTCCAGCGGAGGTGGCGGAATCGGTTCCGTGGAGGGCTCCGCGGTCGCACCGGATAGGACTTCGCGGGCGAGGTCCTGCGTGATCGGGCGATTCATCAACGACGAGAACGCGACGACCCGGTTGAAGGCCCCACCGAGCTCCCGGACGTTGTTGTCGACGAGATTCGCGATGCACGTCAGCACCTCGCCTTCGATCGAGACGTTCTCGTCGCGCGCGCGATGCTCGAGGATCGTGACTCGCATCAAGAGGTCCGGAGGCTCGATTCCGGCGACGAGGCCCGATTCGAATCGGGAGACGAGGCGCTCGTCGAGGTTCGGGATCGCCTTCGGGGGGCGATCGCCCGCGAGGACGATCTGCTTCTGCGTGTCGTGCAGGTCGTTGAAGGTGTAGAAGAGTTCCTCGTGAATCTCCGGCATGCCACTCAGAAACTGGATGTCATCGATCATGAGGCAATCCAGGCCCCGCATCCGTTCTCGGAACGTGGACAAGGTGCCGATCTCCTTCGCGTTGGCGAGGCTCGACGCGAACGCCTCGCAGGTCATGTACATCACCTTCGATTCCTTCGCATGAGAGACGATGTAGTTCCCGATCGCGTGGAGGAGATGGGTCTTCCCGAGCCCCGGGCCCGAGGTGATGAGGAGCGGATTGTATTCCTTCGCCGGCTGTTTCGCGACCGCCACCGCGGCGCCGTGGGCGAATCGGTTGCTCTCCCCGACGATGAACGACTCGAACGTGTACGCCTGGACAACGTTCGTCTGGGCATCCCGAGCGGGCTGCGATTCCTCGAGGACCTTTCGCGCGAGGTCCTCCGTGGAGTATGGACTGCCGTCGGACCGCAGCGCCTGCTGCTGCTTCATCACGAGATCCAGGACCTTCCTCGTCCGCGCTTGAGAGTCCCGCCCCCGCTCCATCTCGAGCTGGCGACGGGCTTCGATCTGGCGCAAGCTATCCACGGCGTCTCGGAGGCTCTCGACCTCTGTGTCGATGTCCGGGTGTCTCACGGGGTCTTTCAGCCTCTCGCGGAGGATCGCGGCTCGGGATTCGAATCCGGAGACATCAAGTCCCGTCAGGATCTCGCCGACCGCCTCCGCCTTCTTCACCCCGTCGCGCATCGCGACGACGGACGCGGCGAGGATCAACGGTTCGGCCTCGAGGTTCGATTCGACGGAGGACACGTCGTACCCCCGGTCCTTCCACGCACGGATCTGTTTCTCGATGTCCGACCGCTCCATCGTCTGCGGAATCTTCGTCTTCTTGACGACCTTCGCGGGGCGCTCGAGGATCGCGTTCGTGTACTCCCGGACGAGGCCGTCCATGTCCACGCGCGCATGGAGTTCCAGGACGCACGACTCGTCGTACGAGTCCTGCCACACTTTCTTCAAGGCGCTGCGCCCGCGGTCCTGGGTCCCGTCGCGGTGGTACAGGCTCGCCTCGGGGTTCCCGCCGCGGAGGAGGACGATTCCCTCGGCTCGTTTCCCGCCCCCGCTTCGGACCGTCCGGACGTAGCCGGAGAACGAGTATTTCTTCAGATCGAGGAGGAGCTGCTTGAGCGCGGTGGGACCGCCTCGCGTGGTACGGATGAGTTTACCCTCTGGTAGGAGGAGGTCCTGGGGCGTATGGCTCCCTCGGTGGCCACGGCCCATTCCCGGGGCTCCTCTAAAAAGGTTCCAACCTAGTTTCCTCGTTTGAGAACGGGAGGCGCGTGGCGCGAACGGACGAGCCGCGACGTGCGATACGAAAGGACTATTATGCTCTGGGATTTTGCGTCGTATGCCGATGGCCCGGGACTTCTTCACGATGGATGATTTTGACCTCTCGGGCCGAGCGGTCCTCCTGCGGGTGGACATCAACTCTCCGATCGACCCGGCGACCGGCGAGCTCTTGAACGACGCGAGGATCCGCGAGCACTTGATCACCATCCGCGAGTTGCGGGGGGCGAAAGTCGCGCTGCTCGCGCACCAGTCGCGGCCGGGGAAAGACGACTTCACGACGCTGGAGGTCCACGCGGAGCGAATCGGCGCGCTCCTCGGACGCCCCGTGCGATACGTGCCGAGTCTCTTCGGTCGGCCCGCGATCGAGGCGATTGAGTCGATGCACATCGGGGACGTGATCGTCCTGGAGAACACCCGATTCTATTCGGAAGAAGAAGCGCTCGCGGACGCGAAGCTCGAGAAGATGGCGCAGACCCACATCGTGAGCCGGCTCGCGCCCCACGCAGACTTCTTCGTCCTCGATGCGTTCGCCGCCGCCCATCGCGCGCAGCCGAGCCTCGTCGGGTTCTGCGAGGTGCTCCCTTCCCTTGCGGGTCGGGTGATGGAGCGGGAGCTGACGATGCTGAGCCAGGCGGTCCAACAGCCCGAGCGGCCCAAGATCGCCCTCCTCGGCGGCGTAAAGGCCGACGACTCGATCGCGGTTGCCCGTCACATGCTCGAGAAGGACCTCGTGGACTCCGTGCTGACATCCGGCGGGGTGGCGAACGTCTTCCTCGATGCCGCCGGAATCGACCCGGGCCAGCCGACGACCGAATTCATGCGCCGGGAAGTCGAAGACTACGATGCGCAGCGCGCAGTGTGCAAGGAACTCCTCGCACAGTTCCCCGGACGTATCTCCCGGCCGACGGACGTGGTCCTCAACGACGACGGCGCGCGGAAACCCGTCCCCGTGACCGCTCTCCCGGCGAAGTGGCCCGTGTACGACATCGGACTGGACACGATCGCCCACTACGTCGACGAGATCCAGCGCGCGAAGACGATCTTCTTCAATGGACCGGCCGGCGTCTTCGAACTCGAGCCGTTCTCGGTCGGCACGCGCGAGTTGCTCACGGCGGTCGCCGAGGCGGATGGCCTTTCGATCGTCGGAGGCGGACACACCGTCGCCGCGGTCGAACAGTTCGGGCTCGCGGATCGGATCGATCACGTGAGCACGGGAGGCGGAGCGCTCATCAATTTCCTCGCGGGAAAAGAACTCCCGCTCGTCACCGCGCTGAAGCATTCGTACAAGAAATTCGCGAAGACGAAGGCGTAGGCCCGGCGGCCGGTCGACCCGCGAACCCGATATATACCGGGAAGCTTTGGCCTCCCGATGTTCCGTCTCCGAAGACCGCCGGAATGGGGCGTCGACCCTGTGCCGGAGGCGTTGCGAGTCCTCGGGACCTTCGACCTGTTCGTCCTGTGGTCGAGCCTCGGAGTCGGGCTCTTGGTCTTGGGGGCCGGTGCCCTCCTTGTGACGCTCCTCGGCCTCACGCTATGGGAGACCGTCCTCGTCTCCCTCGCGGGATCCATCGTCGGGAGCGCGCTGTTGGCGGGCGCCGCCCGACATGGGAGTCGCGCCGGCGTACCGACGATGGTCAGCCTCCGCCCGATACTCGGTCGCGCCGGGTCCTACGTCCCGACCGCGGTGAATGTCGTGCAGCTCCTCGGATGGACGGCATTCGAACTCGTCGTGATGGGCGAAGCCGCCGCCCTCCTTTCGGGGAACGCGCTCGGCCGATGGACCGGGGCAATTTTCGTGCCGCTCTGGGGCGCACTCACCGTCGCTCTTGCCCTCGGCGGTCCTCTAGCTGTCGTCCGAGATTGGCTCGAAAAATTCGCGATTTGGCTTGTCTATGCTTCAACCGCTGCGATCACGATCGCGCTGCTCGTGCATGGCCTCAACGGGAATCTGCGGCCGCCCGCTGTTGAAGCCAATTTCACGGGCACCCCCACTCTCCTCCTCGGGATCGACCTCGTCGTGGCGATGCCGATTTCGTGGTGGCCCCTCATCTCGGACTACAACCGCTTCGCGCGCTCCTCGCGGGGCTCCGCCCTTGGCACGGGCCTCGGATACGCGCTCGCGAACACGGTGTTCTACATTCTGGGCGCGGGCCTCGCGTTGCTGGCGATCACCGCCTTCGGGATGAATCCGGCTGACCCGACGGCCTTCCTCGCGGCAATCGGGTTGTTGGGATTGGGCCTCCTACCGCTCCTAGTAATCCTGGTCGACGAGACGGACAATGCCTTCGCGGACGTGTACTCGATCGCCGTTTCTGTCCAGAATCTCGCACCTCGGCGCCGACAGACGGGAACGATCCTCGCGGCAACGATGATTGGCACGGGAGCGGCGTGGTATCTACTCGCCACAGGCCAAGGCATCGGCGGCGCCTACGAATATTTCCTGCTCCTCATCGGTGGATTGTTTGTGCCTCTCCTCGGCGTGGTGATTGCGGATTCGTTCGTCGTCCGACGTGGCCGATACGCCAGAGACGATTTCTTCGAGGGAGCTCCCCGCTGGCGCTGGTCCGCTTTCGCGAGCTGGATTCCTGGCGCGGCCCTCTACTTTATTATCGTGGGGTTTGCACTGCCGGTCGGTGCCACCCTACCCTCGTTCGCTTTGGCCGCGGGCCTCCATGTCGTGTTCTCGAGAGTCGAGTCCGCGCTGAGCCGGCCGACGGCGACCGCGAGCGGCGATCCGTGACCGGCCGTGGTTGTCCTACGACTCCCATGCCACGACGACCTGCGGAAGCGGCGCGACAGTCCCGTCGCTCCGGGTGTACGTCGTCAAGGTGTCATCCGCGAAGATGATCGCCGCTTTGCCGTTCAGCGGGTTGATTGCAATCTCGAACAGGTCGAGCAGGTTCCGCGTGCCTCTCGCGCAGCCAGTGCCGTTCGTGCAAATCACGCCGACATGGTTCGGATGGGCGGACACCGTGGTCTGCAGGAAGTGCGAACCGTCGTCCGCCGTCTGGGCCATGTACGTGTTCCACACCGCGGTGGGGTCGTCTTTGTTCAACGCGGTCGAGCCATAGTACACGACGTCGACCTTGTCGCCGAACGCCGCAACCCATGGGAACACGGCCGTCGCCGCGAGACCTGAGTTCACCGCGACCGCAGAACTCCAGGTCGACCCGTGGTCGGAGGACGCCGCGAACCAGACCGTGTGAGCGTCCGACCACGCGGCATACATCTTCCCGTTCGTCGGATCGATCGCGAGGGCAGGGAACACGTTGTTCAGCGCGGTGTTGACCGGGGCGTGGTACACAAGGGTCGGAGTCCACGTCAACCCCTTGTCCGTACTCCGGGATACGACGATGTTGTTGAAGTTCGCGTTCGTGCCCTTCTGGAGGCCACCCTGACCCGCCGCGTATACGACGAACACGGAGTGGGTCGTCGGGTCCGCGACGATTGGCCCTTGGTCGTTGTTGAACGTGGACATGCCGGTGAGGCCATCGTGGCCCGGAATCGGATCGCCGACCCGGGTCCACGTGAAGCCGTCATCGTCCGATCGCTGCACGTGAATCAAAGTGCTCGAGCCGCTATCGTGATACGAGATGTAGACCGTCGCCCCGTCCGAAGTGATCCACTGTCGGTCCGCTTGGGCGGTGTCGATGATCTGCGCTTTGCAGTTGGCGAAGTGGTTGGATGTGTCCGCATTCGGGCAGGTAATCGCGGAGACTCCAAGGCGGGCTGTGGTGAACGGCGGGTTGATCAGGGCGACGAGGCTCGTGAAATGAAGGGTGCCGGTCGACCCGATGTCCACGTCGGCGTCCTCGCCACCGAGCTGCCCTGACACGATGCCGTTGTCAGGGATTCCTTGGTAGATCGGAGACCCGCCGAACGAGGTTTTCCAGACGTTTGTCCCGAAGGTGATCCATGAGAGAGACGTAAGCGCCGTGGTCCCGTCCGACCCTATCGTCACCGCCGGCTCGCTGCTCCCGCTATCCAACAACAACGACGTGTTAGAGAACTCGATCGAGGCGCTCGCCCCAATCGGCCTCGTGGCGCTCACCGTCGAGCTGAGCATGTTGAAAGCGACTGCCATCGCAAACAACGCAATGAGACCGTACCGCATCCGACGCCCTCCTCCGGGCTGGTGCGGCGAAGGGAGGTGACCGTCAAATACCTTTCGCGAAGACCGGAACCTTCGCTGGAGCCGTACCGTGCGTTATCAAGAATGAGACCGTCTATGCCTATGCCGATAGTAACCTTGTAAAACTGGATTCGAGCCTCAGATCTTGCTCCTACAGGATTCCGCATTAGGACGTCTCCTTACACCGGCGTCCGCGAACACGATAGGACGTCGCGACCTCGATCCATGAAAGCGCTACGAACTAGATGCGCTGGGTGAACCCTCAGTCGGTCTGCGCGATTGGGGCCGTCGGCTCTCGATTTCGGAACCCCGAGGACCAGGTTGTATTCGGGCCGCAGGCCCGCGCCAGTGGTCGACAAATTGTTCGTGCGTCCGATGCGGCGTGATCGGATCTGCGGGTCCCCAAGCCAGGCCGACCTTATAGCCCACTGTCACAATGGCCCGGCAAACCTCATGAGCGCACGAAGCGGCTCCGTCTCGGGACTCGGGAAGACGAGGGTCGAGGCCCTGACGGACGGCATCTTCGGCGCAGTGATGACCGTCCTCGGGCTCAGCCTGACGATCCCATACATCACCGGCCCTGCGCACCAGGAACTGCCCGCCATCGAGGACGTCCTGACGGGAGTCCTGACCTACGCGCTGAGCTTCATCACGCTCGGCGTCTTCTGGGTCGGCCATCACGTGGGATTCCAAATTCTGAAGCGCACGGATCGGACGTTCATCTGGCTCAACAACGTCTTCCTCCTCTTCGTCGGCCTGCTCCCGCTGACGACGGCCCTCCTGGGACATCACCCGTTCGAGCAGGTGACGATCGTGGCCTACGGATTCAATCTCCTGGCCATCCAGGTGTTCATGTTCCTGGCGTTCTGGTACGCCACGTTCCATCATCACCTCGTGGAAGCGGGCCTCAACGACCGGTTCATCTGGCTCGGCCGCCGTCGCATGCTGATGGGGCCGTGCTTCTCCGCGGCGGCGATCGTGCTCTCTTTCGTCAACCCCGTGTTCAGCCTCGGCGCCTACGTGCTCTATCCGGTGTTCTTCATCACGCCCGGTCGGATCGATCGACTCTGGCGGCGTCAGGAAGTGAAGTAAGGCGGATCGGCACGGCGACGCGGGACTGACGAGTCGAGAAGCCGCCGGAGGGATTCCACCCCCCTGCGGCTACGGGGACCGGATCACGCGAGTGGCACGCGGAAGCTCTGCTCGCGGAAAAGAAAGGGAAAGTGGGGCGCGTCGCACGCCCCTGAGACGAACCTACCCACCCTGGATCGTGAACCGAATCTCCGCGGGGACCCCGGATGGGACAAACGACTGGTTCGAACCCGAGAGAACGTAGCTCGCGGCGAGGCTGGCTGCGACAATGGAGCCGGTCGGGAGCGTCGTGTACTCAAGGGTGAGCGTGTACGTCACGGTCGCCCCGATCGGTACCGACACGCCGTCGAACGTCAACGTGCAACCGGACAAGCTGCTCCCCGGGCCACTCGACGCCGTGCACGCGAACGAGCCCCCGGTCGTATCCGAGACCGTCACGGTCAGCGAACCGGAGAGGGTCGCGTCCGCACTCCCGTAGTTCGTCATTTTCACCGTGTACACGGTCACCCCCGACGTGACGCCGTGGATGGGTGTCCCCGTCGGGGTGTTGGTGTACCCGAACTCCGAGAGCTTCAGGATCGGCCTGGGCGGGAAGTTCACGAACGTGACCGTCGGCCCGCTGCCGCTTTGCGCCTGGCTGAGCGTCAGGATGACCCCAATCGGGTTGCTCGGGTCAGGGCTCGTTCCGTTCCCGGGAGCCCGGCTGCTTTCGGGCACCACAATCGTCCCGATGTTCACGTAGCCGGCCTGGACGACTTCGCTCACCGAGTAGGTCGCGGGGAACAACGGGCCGAACTTGGAACATCCCAGTCCGTCGGACCCCGTCAGCTCGGTCAGGCTCGTTCCGAAGGGTCCCTCGACATGTACCGTCCAGCCGTTCGTCAACGAACCGAAGGCGCCGGTGCGATCGGTTTCGACCAGGGTCACGATCTTGCAGACCGTGATGAAGCCGGTCGGGGATACGACCTGAGGCAGCGGGATGGTCTTGGCCCCAATGCCGGGGGCGAAGAGGGTGCCGTGGTTCTTGGAGCCCTGGGCTCCGCCGGCACCCTCGCGGGAGACCGTGGTCCAGCTGCATCGGTTGTACGTGGACGGATTCGTGTTCCGGATCGCTCCGGCACCGGTCGTGATGCAGAACTCGGATTGGCTTCCCCCGCCCGGACCTCCGATCGCCGTCTTCCAGATGCCGGTCAGGGCGAGATGGCTGCGGAAGTAAATCGCGAGGCTCTTGCCCGCCGGCAGGTTCGGCCACCAGGATTGCGGGTACTTGCCCGACGGTCCGAAGAGGTCCACGAAACTGACACGGAAGTAGTGGTCCGTCGCAGGGGACGACTCCGACTCTGCCCCCGACGAACACAACCCGTTGACAACCGTCGAGCAAGGCTCGTTCCGCTTCGGAAGCGTCTTGTTCAAGTCGGCGAGCGGCAAGGACATGAGGCTGGTCCAGCCCAGGTTCGGATCCGGATTCGATAGGCCCTTGACGTCGGAGATGCAGATCGACCCCGCCTGCGGAACCATGATCGAGCTGCCGCCCTTGGGGATCGTCACGATGTTCGGCGGCGTGCTGCACTTGAAGAGCCCGCCGCCGGGCGGGACGGAGGTCTTGGAGTAGAACATCACGTTCCCTTTCAACGTCACGAACCAGTCCTGCGTCCAGTCAATCACAATCGCGTTTTTTTCGGCGAAGAAGAAAGACATTGAGACATCAACCGCGTTCGGGATCGTCGCACCGCTGGAGCCCGCATCGAAGCGGACCTCGGCGTCATACAGATGGCTCTCCAACCAGAAGTCGATGTTCCCTTCCACCCATTGGTTCGCGGCGGTGATGTCCTGGCGCTCCTGGTTGCCTAACGTGGTCACCGTCGGTGTCCCGCCTGGGCTGGTCGCGGCGAGCGCGAAGTACGCAATCCCACCGAACACACTCGAGGCGACCAACAGTAGCGCGAGCCCTACCGTTCGAAGCGATGGTTTCTTGATCTCATTCGTCGACCGACGCTCTCGTACATCGTTCATGGAAAAATCCTCCGAGAGCAAACAACAACGCAGAACAATGCGATGCTGATTCCTCCCCCCGTCTGGTCCATCATCCAGGTTGAAGGGATTCAGGCTTGTGGCACGGTTTTTGACCCTGGAGCGACGAGGTCCTGGGAGTAAGTCACCCTCGAGGTCTCCGGTGGGCCGTTCGGGGCCGGCTCGCGGTGTGTGAATGGGGAGCCGCCAGGGGGCTTCGATCCCCCGACCTGCAGTTTACGAAACTGCCGCTCTGCCGGGCTGAGCTATGGCGGCATTGCGCCACCGCCTTCCTACAGGGCGGTAGGAGGGAATTTCCCGCTCCAACCGGCTGAGACACGATGGTGCGGACGGAAGGAAAAGCTCCCACGCCATAAAGATTCCGAGAACATCTGCTGGACCCGGACAACGTTTAAGCGAGACCCGACCATCGCGCGGCGTGCAGCGCGTCTCGGGATGGTATTACGACGGCCATCGCTTCCGAGCGGGTCCGGTCGCGCCCGCCGTTCGCTCGCGGAGGGACTCATCATCCCGGGACTGTGGAACGCGCACACGCACCTCGGCGACGCGATTGTGACGCAGGAGCTCAAGGGCACAATCGAGGAGCTCGTCGCACCACCGCACGGGCTCAAGCATCGGGTCCTCGCGAAGGCGAAAGACGCGGCGGTGATCTCTGCGATGCGACGCGCGATGGCGACGATGGTCAGGACCGGGACCACGGGGTTCTCCGACTTCCGCGAAGGAGGACTCAAGGGACTCAAACTGCTCTACGCGGCAGAGGCCGCCCTGCCCGTTCGAGGGATCGCGCTCGGCCGGCCCGCCGGGTTATCGTACGATCAACGGGAGGTGGCCGCAATCCTGCGCGCATCAGATGGGATCGCGGTGAGCTCCTACATCGACTGGCCACGCGATGCCATCGAGAAGCTCGCGGCGGACGTCCGTCGGGCCAAAAAGATCTTCGCAATCCATTGTTCCGAACGCGTCCGGGAGGAGATCGACGTGGTTCTCGATCTGAAGCCCGCATTCCTCGTCCACATGGTCCAAGCGACGGACGCAGATCTCGAACGCTGCGCGGACGCGCGTGTCCCGATCGTCGTGTGCCCGCGGTCGAACGCGTTCTTCGGGATGACGCCGGACATCCCACGGATGCTGAGACAAGGCGTGGAGCTGCGGCTCGGAACCGATAACGCGATGATCAACACACCCTCCCTCCTGCGGGAGATGGAATTCGCGTATCGCGTCGCCCGGATGAACGGGGGCGTCCCGGCACGTGAGATCGTCGAAATGGCGTTGCGGGGAGGTCGTCTCGCCAACCCGGACGCCAAGCCGGCGATTCGCGTCGGCGAGCGGGCAGACCTCGTCATCTTGGATCTCCCCGGAGGGCCGAACGGGTTTGCGTCTCTCGTCCGAGCCTCTGCGAGTGATGTCCGCCTTGTCGTTTCCGGGGGACAACAGTGGCCCGCACCGACTCCGTCGGTCCGCGACGCGTCGATGATTCGGGGACGACGGCGAGGCGCCGGTCGCTCGACCCGATGAGGGGACGAGGGCCCACCCCATCCTTTATCCGAACGCCTCACTTTCTGGCGGCAAATGGCCTCCTACGACGACGTCATGTCGTTGTGCGTCCGCCGCGGCTTCTTGTGGCCCGCGGTCGATTTGTATGGGGGATTCGCGGGTTTCTACGACTACGGCCACAACGGCGTTCTCATGCGCCGACGGTGGGAAGATCTTTGGACAGAGACCTTCCTTGGATTGAGCGACAACTACTACCTCATCGACACGACGACGATCCTCCCGGAGCCCGCTCTCAAGGCTT